>Ga0123338_10000912_pt1 | contig 29096 bp, 19 predicted proteins | sample grotaG_FD_89793 | JGI IMG/M metagenome (GOLD analysis project Ga0123338, IMG submission 89793) | Glacier valley bacterial and archeal communities from Borup Fiord, Nunavut, Canada, to study Microbial Dark Matter (Phase II) -... | ecosystem: Environmental > Aquatic > Freshwater > Ice > Glacier ...
CATGTTTCGCCCAAGTTTAAGATGCCGGGGATGCGCGACACGGAGAATGTGAAGGTGTTCTTCGAGGAACTGGATGGATTCGAAAAGCATTACGCGTCAAAGGATGCAAATGAACGGCTGCCGAATTTTGTGGTGATGAGCCTGCCGGAGAACCATACGCAGGGCACGCGGCCGGGAGCGTTTACGCCGCGCGCGATGAATGCGAATGCGGATTTTGCGGTAGGCCAGTTGATCGAGCGAATTACGCACAGCCCTTACTGGCCGGAGAAGGCGGTGTTCGTGATTGAAGACGACGCGCAGAACGGGCCGGACCATGTGGATGCGCGGCGGACGGTGGGGCTGGTGGTGAGCCCGTACACGAAACGCCGGTTTGTGGATTCGACGTTGTATACGACGTCGGCGATGCTGCGAACGATTGAGCTGCTGTTGGGGCTTCCGCCGATGACGCAGTACAATGCGGCCGCGCTGCCGATGTACAACGCATTCAATACGGCGACGGAACTGGCGCCGTACACGACGATTCGGCCGAAGACGGATGTGATCAAAAAGAATACGGCGGCAAGCTGGGGAGCGAGGGCTTCGCTGGAAATGAATCTGGATGAAGTGGATGAGGCGCCGATGTTCGCGCTGAATGAGATTTTGTGGAAGAGCGTGAAGGGAGCGGATTCCGAGATGCCGCTGCCGATCCATCGGTTCTGGTTCCAAAAGCGGTAGATCAGTCATCCATCTGTCACATCCGGTTGATAGTCTCAGGACGTTATGCGCTTCCTACTGAATGCAGTTTCCTGCAGCCTTTTCGTTTCCACGCTGCTAGCCCAAACAGGGCAGTTTACCGGTTTCACGCCGGGTAATTTGGTTGTGTCCCGTAGTGTGTATACGGGCGATGCCAACTCGGTGGCGGTGGGTCAAAAACTGCCGCCCGTTTGTCCTTAAACGGCCGTATGCGGGACGGCGGTGGCCACTGACAACGGGAGTTACGCCTCGACCAGCGGCACGAATAACGTTTTCAATAACAACAAGGCAGACGGAAGTTTCGGCATTACATGGCCAATTTTTCTGGACCAGATTACACCGGCGGGTCTGTTGGTGAACACCTATGCGGTGCCGCCTGTGCTGCTGACGACCAGCTTCCCTTCGAAGAGCGAACTGGCCCTGAACATTTCTTCCGATGGACCGGCACTGACGTTTATGGGCTATGCGACGCCGCCGAATACGTTGGATGTTTCGAACTCGAACACACCGGGTGTTTACGATGGGACGAACCCGGTGGGCACCAGCTATTTCCGGGCCGTGGCGCAGGTTTCGGCGACCGGTGCGATTCAGCTTACGGATACCAACGCATACAGCGGCAATAATGGGCGCGCGGCGGTTCTGGCGAATGGGCTGTACTACATGGTGGGCAATTCGAATAATGGAGCGGGGACGCCGGCGAATGTGGTGAGCGCGGCTGGTGTGCAGGTTGCGACGCCGGGGCAATCGCCCAGTACGGCGCCGACGGCAGTGGGCTCGTTCTCCATTACGCAGTTGAAAGATCCGGCGACGGGGCTTCCTTATGCGGCGGACAAGTTGGGGAAGGACAACAATTTTCGCGGGCTTACGGTTTTCAATAACACGTTTTATGTGACGAAGGGCAGCGGCGGCAACGGCATCAACACGGTTTACCAGGTGGGCGCGGCGGGGACGCTGCCCACGCTGGCGAACGCGGCGAGTGCGCCGATTACGGTGCTGCCCGGCTTCCCGACGACTTTGGCGAAGAACGCGGATGCGACGAACCCCTTCGGGATTTTCTTTGCGAACGCCACCACTCTGTATGTTGCGGATGAGGGTACGGGAGTGATGGCCGATGCAGCCACAAGCAAAGCCGCCGGAATTCAGAAGTGGACGCTGGTTAGCGGGATATGGCAGCGGCTGTATGTGATGCAGGCGGGCTTGAATTTGGACCAGGCTTACAGCGTGGCGGACTATCCGGCTTCGCTGAACCCCGCGACGACGGTATCCGCAACCTAGCGGGACGTGTGAATGCCGATGGCACGGTGAGTCTTTATGGCGTGACGAGCACTGTAAGCGGCAATGGCGACCAGGGCGCTGACCCGAATTTGCTGGTGATGGTGAACGATTTGCTGGCGAACACGGACGCGGCGGTGGGAGCGGCGCAGAAGTTCACGGTACTGAAAAGCGCGGTCGCTAAAGAGGTTCTGCGCGGGGTGAGTTTGACTCCGGCGCCGACTCCGGTGCTGCGTGCGAATGCGCCGTCAGTATACTCGGCGGCTTCTGACGGCTTGGGGGCCGTTGCGCCCGCTGCCGCGCTGCTTTATGTGTCGGCTTCGCAGATCAACTTTCAAGTGCCTGTTGCGGCGGCAGCCGGGCCGGCGACAATTACGGTGACGAACGGCACGAACAGCCAGAGTGTGGCGAACATTCAAATTAGTGCGGTGGCGCCGGGGTTGTTCACGCTGAATCCGTTCGGGCTGGCTGCGGCGGGCGCGCTTGTTGTATCGGCGAATGGAACGCAAACGTTCGGCGACGTGTACACGGTGGGGGCAAACGGAGTGGCGGTTGCGAAGCCGATTAATCTGGGCGGTGCGACAGATGCGGCGTACCTGACCCTGTATGGGACGGGTCCGCAGGCTGCGCAAGCGGGGAACGTTTCCGTGACTATCAATGGCGTGACCGCGCCGGTGCTGTATGCGGGGCCTCAGGGTACGTTCCCCGGTTTGGATCAGGTGAATGTCAGTATTCCGGCTTCGCTGGTGGGGGCAGGCAACAGGAATGTACAGCTTACCGTATCGGGCGCGGCGGCGGGCGTGGCTGCGAACCCGGTACAGATCACGATTCAGTAAGGTTCAGTTGGCGCTTCCTTCGGTCTGTCTCTTATGGAGAGCGAGGCCGATGGGAGGGCCGGCGGCGGTGGGGTCGAATTCGAAGGTGAGACGCAGGAAAGATTTCGGCTGGTATTCGAAGCAAAGCGGAGGCAGTTGTTCCGCGCCCGATTCGAACCATACGCGGAACGGAGTGAGGTGGCCGGTTGCGTGATCGCGCACAGTGGCATCAAGACGCATCACGCGCCCGCGGCTTTGGACGAGGTTGCGTTTAGCGAACCGGGCGCCAGCTTCGGGATCGGGCTTTCTTGTGGTGGTAAGCAGCAATTCTTTGCCGTTGTAGACAATGGGCTGATTGGTGTGCGTATCGGTTGCGACGAGAGCTTTTCTGATGGCGTAGAGGAAGGTGGCGGGTGCCTGATCCGTGCTTGCCAGTTGCTTGGATGTACACTCAGCGGGTTGATCGGAAGCGAGCGCGGTGCGGACCTTGGCTAAGAGCGTGGGGTAATCGCGCCACGTGGTTTGCGAGGGGAAAGAGAGGCGTTCCAGGCGGGAAGAGAAGACGCCGGCGCGGCCTTTTCCTTCCGACGCCACGTAGGCGATCTGGGAGCCGGATTGTTCGAGCGCCGCTTTCGCCTGTTCCAGATTCTTCTCTTGGGAGGAAGTCATGAACGCGAGATAGGCGCAGGCTTGAACGTCGCCGACCGCGCTTTCCCGGACCACTTCCTGAATGAAACCCAAGCGGTTCAAGCCCCGAGCGCTATCGGGAAAAGAGCCTGCGCCGAATTGAATAGCGACGGTGTTGCCGGCAGGTTCTGACGCATCTTCCACGACGGCAAACCCGCTGCCGACGCCGGATTTCGAGATCAAAGGAATGGAGAACAGGCTGATATGCGCACTTGCCTGGTATCGGCGTTGCGATGCCAGTGGGCGATAAGCAAGGCATTCCCCCGCGAGACGATCAACTTCGAAGAGAGGGGGCTCGGCGCAGAGACGTGAGCAGAGTTGTGAAGCGATGGCCGCTCCGGAGAAAAGTTGGACGAAGTGCCGGCGGGATGTCGCCATGCCCAAAGGTACCTCCGTTGTCTTTCAGAGCCATAACAATTTAAAACAATTCCGGGTTATTTTGTGTTGTGTAACACGCCAGCGGGAGGGGGGATTTGGCGGCCCCAAGCATCGCCTGGGGTGGACCAGACGCGGGGCGCGATTTCGGGCTGGACGCGTGTGTCTTTGGTGATGGCGATGAGCTGATGGTAGAGGGTGAGGCAGTGTTTGGTGACGGCGGGCCTGATCGAGCATCAGCGGCGATAACACGTATTATCGGAAGTTTGTTTCTTTCGTTGTATGCTAAACGCTGCCGCATGAGCAGCAAGGTATTTTGATGAACGCTCGCAAAAGTCTCAGGTAAATACTGCCGGACTAGTCGCGGGTTAGAGCAGGACGTGCCACTGCAAGCAGGACCTAAGTCGTCCCGGTACCGATAGAACCGAAAAGCAGTTGTTTGCGTATACCTGGAGATGCAAACGTTTTACGGTGTCCGCTTGTTCATAGCAATCGCTTGTGCCTGCACTGCGTTAGCTCTGCCGTCACAGAGTACACGATCGCGAATCCATGCGGTCGAAAGAGGCCTCGGAACGCCCGTCACCATTTCAGGCCGACCCGCTGAGCGTCGAGAGATTCTTGCCGAGATGCGTAGGCTCCATGTTCCCGCTGTGAGTATTGCCATGATTCACAATGGAAAAATCGAATGGGCGAAGGGTTATGGGATACAGGCAGAAGGTGGACCGCCGGTTACAACCAATACCCTCTTTCAGGCGGCTTCGCTTAGCAAATCTCTCACGGCAATGGCCGCGCTGAAGCTTGTTGAACAGCGAAAGCTCTCCCTAGACGCACCCATCGGTACCGAGCTCAAGAGCTGGACCCTGCCGGAAACCAACTTCACGTCGAAAACACCGGTCACGTTACGCGAACTGCTTTCGCATACTGCCGGAGTTTCTGTTCACGGGTTTGCGGGTTATGCAACGAACGAACCCGTGCCAACGCTTGTCCAGGTGCTCAGTGGCACGAAGCCCGCAAACTCAGCTCCGATTGTAGTTGCTGAGACACCTGGCGCGCAGTTCAGCTATTCCGGTGGCGGCTACACGATCGCTCAGCAGATGATGATCGACCAGTCGGGTAAGCCCTTCCCCGATCTCATGAAGAATTTGGTTCTTGAGCCGATCGGCATGAACAGCAGCATCTTCCAACAGCCGCTCGACAGAAGGTCGTCGCGTAAAGTCGCGATGCCGGTTGACAGCCAAGGCAAGCTAGTTGCAGGAGGGCCTCACACGTATCCGGAAATGGCAGCGGCTGGTCTGTGGACGACGCCGTCAGATCTCGCCCGATGGGTGATTGAGCTGCAGCGTTCACTGGCGGGCAGAGCGAATCATGTTCTCTCGGCGGACATGGTGCGAACTATGCTCGCCCCAGTGAAGGATGGATACGCGCTAGGAGTTGGCACGCTATCCCCAAGCGGAAAGCCTGCTATGTCCCACACCGGAGGCAATGAAGGCTACCGATGCATCTACTTCGCCTACCAGGACGGAGATGGCGCGGTCATTATGACGAACAGCGACAACGGCGACGCTCTTTTTGGTGAGGTTCTGGGCAGCATCGCCCGCGAATATGGCTGGGCTGACTACCTGCCACAAGAGCGTACGCTGGCCTCGGTACCGCTTGCCCAGCAAGTCCGCTTCACAGGCAAGTTTCAGATCAAAAGTGGTCCGCAGATCGCAATCACCCCAGCTAAAGAATCACTGCGGCTGTCGATCGACGGCGGCCAGCCGAAGGACTTGTTTACTTCGTCGTCTTCATACTTCTTCGTCTTGGACGACATTATGCAACTTAAATTTGATGGCCCGGACCATGGGGTAGTGATTTTTGGCGAACAAAAAGTTCCTTTCGATCGCGTTGAAAATTCGGCGAAGCCCTTATGATGGCGTCCGAACTGCTGGTCAAGCGAGGACTTTGATGACGCAAGCGGAAGTGTCCGGATCACCCCCAATCAACAACATTCAGTTGAATGCCGATTGCAAACGAGCGATCACTGAAGCTTCTTGCGTCCCACGCCGACAACGGTCCCGTTTGTGCGGCAGCGTTTACAAATGCCCCACCAGAATCCCAACCTAAAGGCCAAATTTCCACATTGACGGCGCGCCTCGCAATTTGCCGGTTTCGCGTTGATAGACTCGCGAAGCTGAGCGACCTAAACGCGGAGCACGTCGAATCACTCCGCGCCAGTTCAAGTCGGTACGCCGCGATTTGTCACGTGTGCACTTTTGCGTCGGCGTGCCCGCGAGATTCCCAAATGGACCGTCCGATTACAGAACAATTTAAGGCAACTTGCACGGCTAAAACGATGTTAGGCGTTTTCACGTGACATCCCCTGTCCAGCTTCCCTCAACAGCATTAAGTGTCACGTTTTTGTCACGACAAACCAGTTAAAACCAGTGAAATAGAAAGAAATCAGGTGAGAATCCAAACGGTCGTAAGTTATTGACCAGCAAGAGGTTATATTGATTTTTCTTGCACTTACAGGAACAGCAGAATGGCGTTTCAAGACGCCGCATTAAACCGCTCTGCCATTCCTGCGTTTGCTATTTTACCTAAATAGTCTTGGATTTATGCAGCGGCCCTGGTACACCTGAACGTCCCGTTTCAGGAGCGTTATACGCCCTGAGTGAGCTCCAATCCTCCTTAGAAATCTTCGGAGCTTTCCGGGAGCAATCGCCGTAAGTCGCGCCCCGCCGCTGGTTGCATGAACCCTGGGTTGACCATGCGCCGGTAGGCGGCAGGGGGGTGACCAACCACCACCCGGAATTGTGAGCTCATGTGCTGCACGGACTTGAACCCCGTGGAAGCAGCTATTTCTTTTTGTGAAAGGTTTGTCTCCAGCAGCAGCGATTTCGCTTTATCTAATTGCGTGTCCCGGATAGCAACATGCATGGTTTTGCCTAACTCCGCCTTAAAGCGAGCTTCCAAGCTGGATCGGGAAGAGTTGGCTGCTGCCACCACCCGGGTAACCTTAATGCCTTCGCACGCATGTTCCTGTATGAACCTCATGGCTTTGGCTACTTGCAAGTCGGTGACGGGAATCGCGTCCGTTGACCGCCTGGTGACAATTCCGACGGGGTCGATGACGTAACGCTTTTTGGTGGATCTCACCCCGCCCATCATTCCATCGAGCAAGCTGGCGGCTTCATATCCAACACGCTCCGCGCCTTGTTCGATGCTGGTGAGTAAGGGCGAGCACAGCTGACAAATCACGTCGTCGTTGTCGACTCCGATTACTGCAACCTGCTCCGGGACGTTCAGGCCGCAAACCCGGCATGCCTCAAGCACCTGCCTGGCTAAATTGTCGTTAGCCGCCATCACGCCCGCGGGCTTTGGAAGCGAGAGAAGCCACCGACAAAGTGCATCCTGAATCTCTGTCCATCGCGAGTTGTTAGCGTAGCGGCCCCGGTAGATGTCACACACAAACCCGCGCGCGTTCACGTGTTTTGCAAATTCCACTTCGCGCTCTTTGCTCCAGCCGTTGGTTGAGCTGCGCCGGAATCCGCAATACGCAAAATTTCGAAATCCACGAGCGATCAGATGATCCGCCGCTAATCGTGCGATTGCCTGGTTGTTGGTAAAAAAATAAGGGATGCGAGATTCGTGCGCATACCATCCGTAGCCGCTACCAAACCCTACAGCGGGGAGTTTTGCCGTGACTACCGCCGTTGCCAGAGCCGGATGACTATCGAAGTCGGCCACAACACCGTCAACTTTCCAGGAACTTAAATCTGGCAATGGCCGCTCGCCCGCGCCATTTTGCGCCAGGTATACATTCCATCCAGGCTCGCGTCTCAGGTAGGCCGCAACGCCCCGGATCACGCAGAGATCATAGGCCAGCGTGGAATCATAAATCAGTGCGACGCGCCGCATACGCCGTATGGCTAAGGAACTGGGAAGCAAAATGGTTTCTGGTGAAATCTGTAAAGGTCTAAGCGAATTATATAAAGGATTCGTGTTGCTGGTTGGGTGAGGAAATTATAGGATACGGCTACTGCGCAACACGTATAGGCGCTTTCGTCAAAAGGGGATTTATGTTCCGAGTAAATAGAGGTCTGTCGCGAGCTGGGCGGATTTTGGCTGTGGCGGTTATACTTTTGGGCTGTTCTTGCTTACAGGGCCAAACGAACACTGGCTCCATCACGGGTGTGGTGAAAGACGCGTCAGGCGCGTCCATTCAAGGTGTTCAGATTTCAGCGTTAGAGATTGAAACGAACACAGCTGCTAAGGCCGTAAGCGGTGATAATGGAACGTATACTCTTTCTTCTCTGCAACCTGGGGTGTACCGCGTCACGGCGGAAAAGCCAGGATTCAAGAACAGCAGCACGGAAAACGTGCGTCTTTCATTTAGCACTGTCAGCACCATGGACATTATGCTGACCGTTGGTAACGCGGCCGAAACCGTTGAAGTGAGTGCTTCCGCCGTGGAAATTAATAACGCGGTGGTGGAAGTTGCCACCTCCATCGAAGAAAAGGTGGTGAAAGATCTTCCGCTTGCGGTTAGCGGCGGCAGAAGGCAAATCGATAGCTTCGTGTTCCTAGTGCCCGGAGTCCAAGGAGACACGTTTTCCAGCCGTATCAACGGGGGGGTGGATTTCAATAGCGAAGTCCTGTTTGACGGCATCCCGATGGCATCCTTTGAAACAAACGGTTTCCAAACGGGAATCAATCCTCCTTACGAAGCGGTAGACGAATTTAAAGTATTGACATCGGTTTTTTCCGCTCAATATGGCCGGGGTCAGGGAGTGAAAAATTATCACCTGGCTCAGGGAACAAATAATTACCATGGAAACGCTTTTGATTTCGTGAGGAACACCGCGTTCGATGCGCGCGGATTTTTTGCGCCTACTGCCTCCATCAACAAGCAAAACGAATATGGTTTTACGGTGGGCGGCCCGCTGAGTGTTCCCAAGTTATACAACGGCAAGAACAGGACATTTTTCAACGTAGCCGTCGATTGGTACAAGTTTCGAGGTGCCGGCCTCAACAACCGCTACACCGTTCCCACAGCAGAATTTCGGACGGGAGATTTCTCGCAATTGCGGGATTCCAGCGGCGCGCTGATACCCATCTACGATCCCGTGACGCGGCAGGCTTTTCCGGGGAATATCATTCCCGCTTCGCGATTCAGCCCCACTTCGGTAAAGCTGCTCGCGTTAATCCCCACACCAACCAGCCCGGGTCTGGTGAACAATATTGGGCCAGGCATCCCCAGCATTCCGAATAACAACACCAGTTGGTCATACAACCTGGCCCACAATATAACCTCCGCCCAGCGGATCAACTTCACCAATTGGAAAACTTCTTCGCCGAACCAATGCCTGCTCGGAAGCAACATTAGCGGTCAACTAAGCGGTCTCTCCAATTGTCCCGGCGAGACCACGGCGTACCTCGCAAATTACTCCTGGTCGGTGCGTCCTAACATCATCGTCAGCGCGGGCACTCTGTGGTTCCGCATTTTGAACAACCAGGAGGTGGGCGGGCCGCCGAATACGTCCGTCAATTTTCCGGGCTTGCCGACCGGCGCCAATATCGCATTCCCTCGCGTGCTGTTCAACGGCCCGGTGGCAGCCCCCGTCCAACTCGGCACGGGTTTCCAGGGCGATCTGAATTTTCAGCCAGGCACCAGCACTGTTGCGAATGTGCTGTGGGTGAAAAGTAAGCACAGTTTGAACATAGGTTTTGAGTACCGTCAGTCAAGGAACACCACTTCCATTTGTGAAGGATGTCCAGCGCGTTTCGAGTTCAGCAATCGTAGTAGCTCTTTGCCGGGCTCGCCAAACTTTGCCAACTACGGTCACCCCTTTGCCAGCTTTCTGTTGGGTATTGCCGATACCGCCACCGCGTCCACCGGGCTGAAAGACCGGATCTTCCGGAATTCCTCGGCATCGGGATATATCCAGGACGATTACAAAATCAATCGTCAATTGACGATAAATCTGGGTCTCCGTTACGACGTCTTCGTTCCTGATTCAGAGGATACGAATCGTATCGCCTTCTTTAATCCTACAATCGCCAATCCCGAAGCAGGGGGCCGTTTGGGCGCATTGAGTAAGCCGGGTACGTGTACGTTTTGCTCCGGCAAGTCCACCATCGCCGACATCCATTGGAAAAACTTTGCGCCGCGCTTTGGCTTCGCTTATTCCTTCAATAACAAGACCGTCGTTCGTGCCGGTTATGGAATTGTGTACGGGCTCGGCGGCGCGAACGATCTTGGTCAGACTCGCATCAAAACTAATTTCCTGAACGGATCTTCCGGCAACTTTGCCGCAATCTCCCAGGACGCCGGTGTCACGCCGGGTTATGGTTCCTGGGACCGTCCCTTCCCCTTACCCACGATTGAACCCTTCCGCCCGGGAATCGGGAATGACCAGTCCGTCAACTATGCCGGTCGATGGCAAGCCGCTGCTCCTTATATCCAAAACTGGACTGTCGGTCTGGAGCGGGAACTTCCCGGCTCCATTCTGGTCAGTGCCAGCTATGTTGGGAATAAGGGAGTGCGCCTGCCTTCGAACCTCGAAAATTTGAATCAGGTAGATCCGAAATACTTGTCTCTCGGTTCCAATCTGCTAGCGGATATCAATAGCCCGGCCGCAAAAGCCGCCGGTATCGGGTTACCCTATCCTGGTTTCAAGGGCAGCGTCGCGCAGGCACTGCGTCCGTTTCCTCAGTATTCGTCCATCACCAGTAACTTCCAGGAAACTGGTGCCACTCATTACGATGCCTTTCAGTTAACGGTGCAGAGACGTTTCAGCCAGGGCTTGGAGTTCCTGGTCAGTTACACCGCTTCCCGCCAGTTAAGCAATACGGATTCCGGCTTCGGTACGTTTAATGGAGCTGCGGTCAACACCTTTAACCGGCGCGCGGAATATGGTCTCGCTCCAAGCGATATTCCACACACGTTGGCAATCAGCGGATTGTACGAACTGCCAATTGGAACGGGAAAGCATTTCCTGAACACCCCCGGCGTGATCGGCCGATTGATTGGAGGGTGGCAATTCGGATGGGTGACGCGGTATCAAAGCGGCACGCCTGTTGGCGTGGGGGCCAGCAATGTGCTTCCCATCTTCGGCGGCGGCAACAGGCCCAATCTGGTTCCCGGCGTGGATCCACAGTTACGCAAAAGTAACTTCGATCCCGCTAAAGACAAGCTATTCAACATAGCTGCCTTTTCGCAGCCGGCCGACTATACGTTCGGTAATGCGCCTCGCGTGAATGGGAACTTGAGAAACTTCGCTTACCTGAATGAAAACGTCAATCTCTCGAAATACTTCCGCATTACGGAGAGTGTCAACATTCAGTTTCGCGCGGAGTTCTTCAATGTCCTCAACCGGGTAGTATTCGGTGGCGCGAACTCGTTCTACTCGCCTACTAACAACGCTTTCGGCACGGTGGGCGGCCAGGGGAACGCACCGCGACAGGGCCAACTTGCTTTGAAGCTAAACTTTTAGATGTGAATCGGCATGTACCTCCGTGGATGACCCTGCTGGCAACGTGTTTGCTGGCAGGGAATGCTCTTTGGGCGGAGCCGACATCTAATTTCGCGCAGGGCGCTGCTTTGTTGGGCCGGGGCGCGCCTTTTACAGCTGTCCGCGTTCTGCGTCTCGCTCTGGCCGAAGGAGACTCCCGGGCACATTTCGCCTTGGCGCAGGCTTACTTTGTACTGAATCAGCATCGGTTTTTTCGCGAGGAAATCGCGGAGGCCAAGCGCAACCAGCCTTCCGATGCGGAGCCCTACTATGTGGAAGGAAGATTCCTGTTTCAAAATGAAAGTAAGTTCGATGCGGCAGCCACGCAGTTTCAAAAAGCTCTGTTCCGCGACCCGAATCATATAAAAGCTCTTTGCTATCTGGGCATCAGTTTGATGAACATGCAAGAGCCTGTCGAGGCCGAAGCCCACTTACTCAAAGCAGTGGAGCAAATTGCGCAACAGAAGTCTTCTTTCTATTTGCCCTTTCAGACACTAGCTTTGTTATACATTCAACAAGATCAGTTAGAGAAAGCCGCAGCTGCGGTGGACCGTGCCGTTGCATTGGCGCCTCAGGTTGCTCTGAATCAATTTCTGCTTGGCAAGATCGCGTGGGCTCGAAATAGCCCCGCGGGGGCAATCCCCGCTTTGCAGGCAGCCATTGCTCTGGACGATGCGTTTCTCGAAGCACGTTACCTGCTCGCGCGAATTTTAAAAAGCCAAGGGAAGACCGCTGAGGGTGAGCGGCAACTCGCTCAGTTCAAAGCGTTGAAAGAAATCTATGGCGTCGCCAGCCGTCAGTAGCCTGGCTGTATGTTGTCTGCTGGTCCTGTTGGAGGGGCGTGTGCTCTCTCAGTCCCTCTCGCTTCCGTCCGGCCCGGCAGGCCCTCAGGCAGAGACTCGCGACGAACTGGATAGCTTCGGCCTGATCCTCGAGGCTCATGCTGCTCAAGCTAGCGCAGACGCGGCAGAATCTTTCCTGAAGAAGTACCCTGGTTCTAAGTTCGCGGAGTACGCCGCCTTAGCAGCCATGCACAGCTACTACAATCTCGGGAACTTTACACGTTCGAGTGAGTTAGCGCGCGTTGCCATGCGAATCGATCCGGACAGTGTCGATGCGCTATTACATTCCGCCAGGTTGTTGATTGCGCCCGGCTGTGAAGATTCACTTAAATTCGCTGAAGCCGATAGTCTGACGCAGTCCGGTCTCATTCACTTGAAGGCCATGAAGCTTCCCGCCGCCGCGGATAGCCGCGCCTGGCTGCGCACTAAGAACAGTTTCCTGGCCACCGGTCAGTGCGTGCTTGGTTGGTTACTCTTTCGGGAGGGCAAGTTGGATCAGGCAACCAAACTTCTGGAAGAGGCAGCAAATCTCGATCCGCAAGGCGAATACTTTTACCGACTGTCTGTTGTGCACGCGGCGAATGCAAAAACAGCGGAAGATTACTCGAACGCGCGAATCTGGGCTCAACGCGCCATTCAGTCTGGCCCTGCTTGGGTTTCGGCGGTGGGGCGTGAGCAACTTGGCAAGCTACAGACAAATGGCGCGCAATAAACTCATCCTCCCGGCATGCTGGCTACTGGCTGCGTTCGCCCATGCGCAAACTTCCGTACCGAGTCCCGCTGTGGAGCAGTTGTATGCACAAGCTATTGCCGCCAAGCGCACAGGCGATTTAAAAACAGCTGTGGAAAAGTATTTGGCAATCCTGAAGCTGGACCCTCAACTGGCACCGGCCTATAACAACCTGGGCCTCTTGTATTTTCAACAAAACGAATATGGGCGCGCCATTCAGTCTTTTGAAGAAGGCCTGCGGGTTGACCCGAAAATGACCACGGCGCTGGTTCCCTTGGGCACGGCTTATTTCCAGATCGGGCAATTTGAAAAATCGCGTGAAGTACTGGACCGAGCTGTAACCCTTAATCTCACTGACGAAACGGCCCAGCTTTATAGGGCGCGCTCGCTCTTCGCGTTGGGCCAAAAGGAAGCGGGCTCGCAAGCTCTTCAGAAACTCCTGCAGACTTCCCCCAACAACGTAGATGCTCTATATACTCTGGGACAAATGTATATGAAGCTGGCTCAGGAAACTCTGAAGCGATTGCAGACGCAGGCGCCCAACTCCTATCTTACGAACCTGGTTTCCGGACAGGTATTAGAGAACATGGAGAACTATGACGGCGCGCTGATTCAATACAGGAAAGCTTTGGAAAAGGAACCTGCTTTCAAAGGAGCTCATTACAACATTGGAAATGTGTATTGGTTAGAAGGAAAATGGGATCAGGCAATCGCCGAACTGAACAGTGAGCTCACTACCGACCCGTATAACTGCTTGGCCCACTGGAAGATTTCGAACTCACTAATCAACCTGAATCAGAAGCCAGAGGAAGCTCTCAGCCATGTTAAACAGGCAATAGAAACCTGCCCTGATTTGGCGCAGGCGCACTTAGATCTTGGCCGCCTGCTCGCCGGCAAGGCGGATTATTCGGGCGCTGTTACGGAATATCGCCGCGTTGTCGAATTGAACCCCGAGGAGGCAAGCGTTCACTTTCTGCTTGCCACAGCTTACCGGCGCCTGGGCAAGCAGGAGGCGGCCGATGCAGAATCCCGCATCGTTGGGGAGATGAACCGCAAGGCACGCAGCGCGCGGGAACCGAAGCAGTGACCCGCCGTTCTCTGCTCTCTCTACCTCTACTGCCAGCCTTGTCCAGGACTCTTCTGGGCGAATACACAAAGTACCCAATTTTTCGAGATATTACCGAGAGTTCCGGCATTCGCTTTGTCAACCATTCCAGCCCAACACCTGAGAAGTACCTGCCTGAGGCCATGACGGGCGGTGTAGCCATGTTTGACTTCGATAACGATGGGCACTTAGACCTCTTCTTCGTCAATGGGGCAAAGTTTGCCAGCCCTATGGCGCCCGGGCAGCAGCCTGATAAGAGCGACCCACGATACTGGAACCGCCTCTATCGCAATAACGGCGATGGCACCTTTAAAGATGTAACTGAAAAGGCCGGTCTCCGCGGACACGGGTATGGAATGGGCGTCGCCGCCGGTGATTTCGAAAACAGCGGGCACCCCGGTTTGTTTGTGACCAATCTAGGCCGGAGTATCCTCTACCGGAATAACGGCAACGGCACATTTACCGATATCACCACCAGCTCTAAAATCATCACGACCGGCTGGTGCGCCGGCGCGTGCTTCTTCGACTTCGACCGCGATGGTCATCTTGATCTCATCGTCACTCGATACCTCGACTGGGATTTTTCAAAGAATATCTGGTGCGGCGAACATAAAGAAGGCTACCGATCTTACTGCCACCCGGATAAGTTTCAAGCGATGGAACACCTGCTATACCGCAACAACGGTGACGGCACGTTTACCGATGTCAGCGCGGACGCAGGATTTCGCGGCTCTGCGGGCAAAGGGCTGGGCGTTTCGATTGACGACTTCAACGGCGATGGTTGGCCCGACATCGCCATCGCCAATGACTCAAATCCCCAACAGCTTTTTCTGAATCGTAAGAATGGCACCTTTGAAGAATCCGCCGTAGCCCTGGGTCTTGCGTACGATGACGATGGCCGCACCTTTGCAGGTATGGGAATCGATAGCGCCGATGTAACGAACACCGGGTTGCCCGATATCTTTATCGATGCTCTCGCGAACCAGAAATATGCGTTGTTTCGAAATCGGAAAACCATGTTTGAATACAGGTCCGGGGAAAGTGGCATTGGCGCTATTAGCGCTCGCCATTCGGGGTGGGGCGCAAAATTCGCGGACATGGATAACGATGGCTGGCGAGATCTGGTGATTGGTCAAGGCCACGTCATGGACAACATCAAGTTCACACAGCCCTGGATAGAGTATCAGGAGCCGCCCATGCTGCTGCATAATTCTGGCGGCAAGTTCCAGGATATCTCCGCATTAAGTGGAAAGCCGTTCAGCATTCCACTGGCTGCTCGCGGTCTGGCTGTTGGCGATTTGAATAACGACGGATGCCTGGACGTTGCCATCAATTGCAATAACGGGCCGGCGGTGATCCTTCGCAACGAAGGTGGCACCGGCAACCATTGGATTCAGATTGACACAGTGGGAACCGTTAGTAACCGCGACGGGATTGGTGCACGAATCTCAATCACCTCAGCCTCCGGCGTGAAGCAGCACGCGTTTGTCAGCACCGGCGGCAGCTATCTTTCATCCAGTGCCAAGCGGGTCCACTTCGGTCTCGGCCAGGACAAGGTTCTGGCCCAGGTGGAAGTATCTTGGCCAAGTGGCGCCGTTCAAACTATAAAGAATGTAACTGCCGACCGGATTCTGGTAATCAAAGAGAGCGGTACTTGAAACACGCTCTCTCGCTTCTGCTCGCGGCCTGCCAACTCGCCGCGCAAGTTCGGTTCGTTGATATCTCTTCGACCTCCGGACTTACATACCCCATGATCTGCGGCAGCAATGAACACAAGACTTACCTGATCGAGACGCTTGGCGCCGGACTTGCGTTGATCGATTACGACAACGATGGTTTGCTTGACCTGTTTACCGTCACCGCCGCCCTGCTCGATCCGCAGCCCGGCATCGCTCCCACCAATCACCTTTACCGCAACCTGGGGAACGGAAAGTTTGCGGATGTCACAGTGGCTGCGGGCCTAGCGAAATCCGGCTGGGGTCAGGGCGTCTGCGCCGGTGACTTCGACAATGACGGCTTCATCGATCTCTTTGTCACTCACTACGGGCAGGATGTACTCTATCGAAACACCGGCAAGGGTACCTTCGAAGACGTGACCAAAGCAGCAGGCCTAAGTGACCGCCCCGGTGCTCCCGCGCGGTGGGGAACGGGCTGCGCGTTCGTCGATTACAACCTGGACGGCAAGCTGGATCTGTTCGTCGCCAACTATATTCAGTTCGATCGGAACTATACGCCAACTCCCGATCAAGCAAATGCCTGCCGCTGGAAGAACCAACCCGTTCCTTGTGGACCGCTCGGATTGAAGGGGGGCTTCAACCGTCTTTGGCGCAACATCTCCACCCCCGGATCCATTCGCTTCGAAGATGTTTCATCGTCTTCGGGAATCGCCAAGGCAGGCGAACGTTATTCGCTGTCCGTGACCACTCTAGACTACGATCACGATGGCTGGCCCGATATCTACGTTGCCGTAGATTCGCAGCCCAGCATCCTGTATCACAACAACCGGGACGGCACCTTCAGCGACCGCGCCATCGAAGCCGGCGTCGGGCTAAGTGAGAACGGCATTGAACAAGCCGGCATGGGAACGGCTGCGGCAGATTTCGATGGCGATGGCACTCTTGACTTAGTCAAAACAAATTTTGTGGATGACCTCCCGAACCTGTATCGGAATCTTGGCGATGGCAGCTTCGAAGAAGTTACCCTTGCCGCAGGTCTCGGCAAGCATCGCGAGTTTATGGGTTGGGGTGTCTCCTCTTTGGATTTTGACAATGACTCGTGGCCGGACATCCTAATGGTGAACGGGCACATTTATCCCAACGTGAAAGGCGTAGAGTTCGAGCAACGCCGGCTCTTGTACCGGAACCTGGGCAATGGAAAATTTACTGAGGTAAGCGGTTCCGATATCGCTGACTTGCAGATTCCCAAATCCAGCCGCGGTTTAGCGGTGGGCGATTTCGACAATGATGGAGATCTCGACGTTTTTATATCGAATTTAGGGCAGACCCCAACACTTCTAAGGAACGATGGGGGAAACCGCCAGCATTTTCTCAATCTGAAACTGATCGGCACACGCGCAAACCGAAGTGCCATTGGTGCCCGTGTCACCGTCTTCGTCGGCAAGCGAAAGATAGTTCAGGAGGTTCGTTCCGGCTCCAGTTTCCTGTCTCATAGCGATTTGAGACTGCACTTCGGGTTAGGTCAGGCAATCCGTGCGGATCGAGTGGAAATCGAGTGGCCTGGAGGAACAAAGCAAATCCTCGCAGCATCTGGGGCCGATCGATTTTTGACAGTAACCGAACCAGTACAGTAAAGGTTCAGCGCCGAACACCAGGGCTTTTTCTAGACGAAGATGCCGACAAAGCCATGAAGGCGAGTACCGCCATCGAGAAAGCGAACAATCCAGCTTCCGAGTTCTCAAAAAGGATACTGAATTGTTGGCTCCTATTATTATTTTTTGCGATCTCGGAAAGTTATATTACAGTATAGACACTAAAAATAAGTCATAATTGGGCCGCCCAGAGGAGGCATTCGTTGCTGAAAAAGATCGCGATCACTGCAGGTGCGTTAGCCCTGTTGTTATGTATCGGCCTGCTTGTAGTGATGAGGCTGCCCGCCTTCACCATAACGATTCCAGAACGGCAAGCGCCGGGCGAAGTAACCTACCTCAATCAAGGTTGGTCGGATGCGCAGAGAATGCAATTTTGGCATACCTCGCAAGGAACGCGGCTAGTGCCTTACTCATGGTTTATGGCGCTCGAACAGCCTTGTTTTTCATTGACGCCTTGCTCGCCTTTCTCCGATCCGGGGTACCTGTCGCGATTCGGTTTTATCGATAGTAAATCCGATCCGCAATCGAATCCGGACGGCCTACCGGTAGGATTTGCATACCAGAAAGATTTCTATGATCCGATGACCGGGATTGTCGAGCCGGCGGTCGGCTTGACGTGCGCGGCCTGCCATACTGGCGAACTCCGGTATGGGAAATACTCGGTGCGGATCGATGGCGCACCCGCCACTATTGAAGTCACTCAATTCCAGAAGGCGCTGGGCCTATCCATGGCCTTCACTCAGCTAATGCCGTTCCGCTATGCAAGATTTGAGGCGAAGATCCTGGGTGCGAATGCCACGGTCGAACAGAAGGCCGGGCTGAAGAAAGGCTTTGGCATTTTCATGGAAAACGCCAAGGCTGAGATTGACGCGACGACCAAGTCGAAGATATACGCCAACCCCGCTGGGTTTAGCCGTACCGATGCTCTGACGCGGATCGGGAATCAGGTGTTCGCGGTCGACATGCAGAATAACAGCAACTTCGCCGTGTCGAGCGCGCCGGTTCGTTTCCCGCAAGTCTGGGACGCTTCCTGGTTCAATTGGGTGCAATACAACTCCTCCATCGCGGATCCAATGGTGCGCAACATCGGTGAAGCTCTCGGGGTGCGCGCCGTTGCTAAGCTGTACGGGCCGGATGCCGGCGAGTTCAAGAACAGTGTCAACGTTGAAGGCCTCAGATCGGTGGAATTGTTGCTATCTGGGGCGGAGCCTTACTCCGGGCTGCAATCCCCGAAGTGGCCCTCCGTGTTTCCACCAATCGATAATGCGAAAGCATCGCACGGAGCGCAGCTTTACAAACAGCATTGCTCGGGTTGCCATCTGCCCCCCGTCGATGAATTAATAGCGGATCTGAAGAGCCCGCACCCGCTGCATTGGTGGGAGAACAAACAAGGGCACAAGTTCCTCATCGTGACCGATGTGCCCATCGATGACGTCGGCACCGATCCGCATGAAGCGGCGGACTTCATCACCCGCTCGGCCGATACGGGCGCGCTGAACAAAGGACGCGTCTCCGCGGCTGACGGCCTGAATCTGGTTACAAAAGGAATTGCCGCAAGATTCTATACAAAAGCCGCCTTCTCACTCGATAAGCAGATCGAATGGAGCGGAGGACGCGATCCGGGCGATGTTGCTGTTCGCGCGCCCCCGGTTTACAAAGCACGCCCCTTGAACGGCATCTGGGCAGTTGGTCCCTATCTGCACAACGGTTCCGTGCCCAGTCTCTACCTGTTACTCTCGCCCTTGGAAGATCGGCCAGCTACTTTCTGGACAGGCAGCAAAGTATTCGATCCAGTGAAGGTGGGGCGGGACGTTTCCGAGCTGAAAGGCGGTTATCTCTTCGACGTCAAAGGCGCGGGCAACAGCAACAAGGGCCACGAATTCAAAGATGGACCTATGGGCAAGGGGGTGGTTGGGCCGGCACTTTCCCCCGATGATCGTTGGGCCCTGATCGAGTACCTGAAGTCTATTTAAAGCAGGACGGGAGCTGATTGTGAAGATGACAAACGCCGATCTTGGCTTAGCGGTAGCACTAGCATTATTAACTGGATTGTGTGGCTGCGGGCCGCAGGCCAAGGATTCACCGCTGGTGGCGGCGAAGGCAGCTCATGAAAGCTATCTGAAATCGAATGCTTCGGGATACGATTGGTTCGCGAACGCCTCAGATGGGTACGGTGGTACGCCTTTGATCCTGATTCGCTCTTTGCCGGATTTAGCGCCGGAGATTTGGGGCAAGCCGGAAGAGCATTTTTCACGCTTCGGATTTTTGCCGAACACGGATCAACCGGGATCGCCGTTACCTCTGGGATTGTCGTGGGACTCCATGGATCCGGCGCACCCGCCGCAGCCGTTCCATCCCGTGGGTCTCACTTGCGGAGCCTGTCACATCGGAAGAGTGCGCCTCGCCGATGGCGGCTATATGACGCTTGCCGGCGGCCCCAATACGCAGTTCGACGTGCGCATGTGGAGAAAAGCTTTTGAGTTGACGGCTCACAAGCTGATGAGCACGCCGCAGGATATCGCCGCGGCAGCCGCTCGGCTTCGCGAGTCTATTAACGCGAAACCGGCAAACTATTTCTACGGCAATTATCGTGGAGTCACAAATGAAGTGGAAGCGGGAGAGAGACAGGCGTTCGTCTCCACAGCCGGTGGCAGGGATGTGGCAGCGGCCATTCTGACGGCGTTCGCCGGTAAGGTGCTGCTGGGTGAGCTTGCGACGGATAAGCAGAAAGCGACCAGCTACAGCAAGCCCAACGCGCCGCCTCTTGATGGAGGCAGCCCAGGGCAGTCGGACGGAAGCGGTGACTTGATTCCGCGATTGCTGCTGCTGGATACAGTCGCCTCTATGGGGCCGGAGAAAACGATGCATGGCTTTATGGCGATGAACTTCCCGGCATTGCCGGACCGATTGGCCACGGTCACTGACATCTTGAGCACGTGGCAGCAGGGGACGCAGAGCTTGGCCCAGATCGATGGCAGCGTGAAATCGCCATTCTTCCGAAATATCGCGGCAAGCGTGGCGGTCGCGGGCGAACCGCCTCTGGTCAATGCAAAGAACGCAGATATCACCGCCACTTTCATCAGTCATCTTCCACCGCCGGCCTATCCTTTTGCACTTGATGTGACGAAGGCCGGGCGTGGAAAAGATATCTTCAAGGCTAATTGCAGCGCCTGCCACAAGCAATTCAACGATGTCCTTTATCCTGTAGAAGCAATCGGCACAGACCCGAACCGCTCGCGCGTACTGAATGCCGATGCGTTTTCGCTGTTCGCTTCGCATTTCGTGGCAAGCGTCCCCGCCGATTACGAAATTACCGATTCAAACGGTGTGAAATCGAAACCTCATGACCTGCCGCCATCGTCGATTCTGATCAGCCGAACCACGCCCGCCACCCAGGGTTACGTGACGAACGGATTGGAAGGTGTATGGGCACGCGCGCCGTATCTGCACAACGGGTCGGTTCCCACTCTCTACCATCTGCTTGTGCCGGGGGAAAGGCCGGCGAAGTTTGCGCGGGGCTCAATTGATTACGATCCGGCGAAGATTGGCTACCAGTGGGATTTGGCCAAGCTGGATGCGTACCGCGCTAAAGATTCGACCGCGGCAATCTTCGATACGTCCCTCGACAGCGCGTCTAAAGCAGGGCACGACAAAAATCTAACGATTGACGCGTCCGGGAATATCCTGCGTGCGGGATGGGACGGAGAAGCGAAGCCAGGCGAACTGCGAGTGCGGCTTGATTGGAGCGGTGCCGGAAACAAAGCCGCACTTGACGATCTGATCGAGTACTTAAAAACAATCTAAACAGGAAAGGCGAATCGCATGTCTCGAACCTTGCAAACTCTGACGGACGGACTGGATGACGATTTTAAGAAGGTGATCGAAACGCTGCAGGAGATCTTCGTTCGCGTCGCGACCAGGACTCAGGGTCGCGCGACGCATACGTATGGCGTGGCGGCTCGCGGCACCGCGAGGATTGTCGCGCCAATCGGATTTCCGGAAAACGATTTCTTCAAGACCGGGCGGACATTCGGAGTCATTTTGCGGCATTCATCGCCCGGTGCGCAGAAGGACAATCGCGCGAGAGATGGGGCCGCCGCGTCACTGAAATTCTATGAAGGCGATGCCGATCCGGCTGCCGAAGGTTTTCACGATGTCACCATGAATACCGGCCGCGCGCTTTTCGTCCGCACGGCTCGCGCGTTTTTGTCGATGGTCACCACGCCGAATCCAGAGCGCGTGGAGAAACTGGTGGACACCGGCATTCTGAACGACAACATTCTTTCAGAGGGGTATCGCAGCAGCGGATCTTTTACAGACTTCTACTATCACTCCCAGATTTGCTACGAATTGAGCGGCGGTGCCGGACCGATGTCGTATTTGCGTTACCGGCTTGTCAATGCGGATCGCGGACCGGAGCGCGGGAATTATCCGACAACATGGAAGCCGCTGGGCGTAACGGTTTACCCTCCGCTTGCGGACGATCCCAGAGACGACATGTATCTGAAGCGGGATTTTCTGGCTCGCTTTGAGCACGGCGGAGTGAGATACCTGCTGCAAGCGCAGTTGCGCCCCGGCGATGATCCCGCAGCGGTGGATTGCACGGCCGCGTGGGATGCGGTGCGATATCCATGGACCGATCTAATCGAGATCCAATTGAACGAAGCGTTGACCGACCAGGATTTGGATGTGATGTCAGTCGATGCCAATCGAACCCATCCCAGCATCGCGCTACCGCTTGCGACCACTGGGGTTTGGCCTGGGCCTCAAGCGGATAACTTTGCTTCGCTGGGACATGCACGGGCTCTGGTTTATGCCCAGGCTAGAAAAGCGCGGGCTGACTCTCCGTTGCCTCACGTGAACTGATTTCAAAGGCCCGAATAATGTCCGACTCAACACTTGAACAAGCGCCAACCATCCTCGAAATTGGTGAGGAGTACCCGCCCGCAGGGGAGGAGCAAACAATAGAGCAGCTTCGGCAGCTGCATCTGCGGGTGCAGCACGTGGAGCCCGGGCCCAACCGGCGTGGAGAACATCCAAAAGGGCACTGCGGCCTGTGGGCGACTTTCCATGTGGAGAGTGGCATCCCCCAGGAGTTTCGCACCGGTCTTTTCAAGGAGGAGCGGACCTACACCGCGCTGATCCGTCTCTCCAGCGGACGTGTGGCCGATGACCGCATGCCCGATGTTCATGGCATGGCGGTAAAAGTTTTGATTCCTCAGGAAGGGAAAGAACCGCTTCAACAGGATTTCATTTTGGCCGACCATGCGGTTTTCTTCGGCCGGAACGTACAGCACGTCCTCGATTTTCTGATAGCGACTGCCGGCGGTACACCGGCCAGTACCCTGGCGATGACCACGCATCCGGCGTTGATCGGTTTCACAAGCAAGGCTAAAGCGAGTCCGCTCGCGCTTAGTTACTGGAGCCAGACACCTTACAAAGCGGGAAAGGGAGCAGTGAAGTACTTTGTTCTTCCTTCGCCAGCGCGGCTTATCCCAGCCATTTCCCTCAGCGATTCGCCGGATTGTCTCAGAGAGGCGATGATTGAGCAGTTGACGGCGCGGAAAATGGGCGCGGAGTTTGATTTTTGCGTTCATCCCCAGACGGACGCCGCCGCCATGCCGGTGGAAGATCCAACAGTGGAATGGAAGTCTCAGGCGGTAAAGCTCGCCACCATCGCCATCTATCCACAAAAGTTCGACTCGCCTGAACAGGCCTCATTCGTCGAGAACCTTTCGTGGTCCCCATGGAATGCTTTGCAAGAGCACCGCCCGCTCGGCGGTGTGAACCGGGCCCGGCAGGAGGTGTACCGCGAAAGCAAGGACCTGCGGCATCAAACCAACGGCATCGCCAGCGCTCCGATTACGGGCAGGGAATGGTTTTGAAATGTCGGCAGAGCCGTCCCAACCCATTTCCTTCGAAGAGGTTTTAAGCGCGGAATACAGCGCATTACGGCCCGACACAGGCTTCGACACGAAAGATCGCGCGGAGTTGTATCGGCGTGTTCACGGGCTGGCCCAACCTCTGTCCGCGCTCTGCATTTCTGGCGGCGGAATTCGGAGCGCAACGTTTTCTCTGGGGGTGATTCAGGGCTTAGCCGAGCAGGGCTTGCTGGAACAATTCGACTATCTATCGACTGTGTCGGGCGGCGGCTATATCGGGGGATGGCTAACGGCCTGGATCAATCGCGTGAACGGGCTGCAAAATGTAGTGCCATATTTCAAGCGAAACGCGCCGGCTCCTGTCGAAGGTCAGGTGGACCCCGTCCAACATCTGAGGGAGTACAACAATTACCTCTCGCCCAAACTCGGCGCGTTTTCCGGTGATACATGGACTGTTGCCGCTACCATTATCCGCAATGTCTTTTTGAACTGGCTTGTCTTGATTCCGCTGCTGATGTTCGGTTTGATGGCTCCCCGGTTCGTCTTATCCATCTTGCGGATCGGCGAATTTTTTGAAGAGGTCCACGGGTCAGCCGATCCTGTAAGTTCTTCGTTGATCGTCGCGGTTATACTGCCTCTCACGGCCGCGCTGCTTTTCATGTGGAGTATGTTCAATACGCTACGCTACCTTCCCGGGGTTGGCAATGTCGATCATACAGTCAGCGATTTCATGCGACAAGTTCTCGTTCCGCTGGCAGTCGCATCGGTCGCGTTTTGCGCCTACGACTCGCTCTACTTTTTCGGCCCGAAAGACATTCCGACCGGGTTTGTAGAAGTGTCATTGTGGATGCTTGCTCCTTGTGTCTCGGCCTGGCTGCTGTACCTCGCCACCTGCGGGAAAACCCTTCAGCAAAGATGGAAGCTATTCACGGGACCATTGTCTATCGCGATTCTGCTACTCGGGTCCGGGACCGGCGCCGCCGCCTGGGTGCTGACCAACTATCTGTTTGTAACCACCACTTGGGCGCAATACGTGACCATCGGACCCCCCATGTTGTTGCTGGGTTTCGGAATCGCCGGCGCGCTTTTTGTGGGCCTTTCCAGTACCGCGCTACAAGACCCGGATCGCGAGTGGCTGGCCCGCGCATCGGCCAAACTGCTGCTGGTCTGCTCCGTTTGGATTGCCACCTGCGCGGTGGTTCTGCTCATTCCGACACTGGCTTTTGGATGGCATACCTGGGCGCAAGGTCTGATGGGTGGCATTGGCGTGATCACGGCTTGGGCCAGCTCATTTGCCGGATACAAAGGTTCGAAGACACCCCCTGGCCAGGCTGAGACCAGGCCGAAAACATCGCTCAGCGGGTTGGTGCTGAAGGTCGCGCCAGGCTTGTTCATCGCCCTCTTGGCGGTGGGACTCGCCATTTTGACAAACCTTTTGCTTAGCGCTAACGGCGCGATCCCGAAGGCATGGTGGGACCACAACGGATTGCTCACGCACACCACGTGGCTTCAATCGTTGGCTTGGTCCGCTGTCTTTATACTGCTGAGCTGGGTGATGGCTCGGTACATCAACATCAATCGATTTTCTCTCGCGGCGATGTATCGGGACCGTTTAATTCGGGCCTATCTGGGCGCGTCGAATCCGAAGCGAAAGGTCAATAGTTTCACGGGATTTTCGCAAACCGATAACTTTCAGATGCATTCGCTCAATCCCGCATTGAGGCCGTTTCACGTGTTGAATCTAACGTTAAATCTGGTCGGAGGAAATCGTTTGTCGTGGCAGCAGCGGAAGGCTGAATCGCTCACAATCAGCCCTCTGCATTGCGGTAGCGCGAACCTTGGTTACAGAGACTCTTCACAGTATGGAGGGAAAGACGGAATCTCTCTGGGAACGGCAATGACGGTGTCGGGCGCGGCCGCGAGTCCGAACATGGGCTACCACTCCTCGCCCATCATTGGCCTCATTATGACGCTCTTCAATGTGCGATTGGGTGCTTGGTTCGGGAACCCGGGAATCGCCGGCGGGAAGTCCTGGAAAAATGAAGGGCCCCGTTCCGCGGTCGCGTCGCTGGTAAGCGAAGCATTCGGGCTGACGACGGACGCAAGCGAGTACGTGTATCTGTCGGATGGGGGGCACTTTGAGAATCTCGGAATCTACGAAATGATATTGCGCCGATGCGCGACCATCGTTGTGATCGATTCGGGATGCGACGCGGATTTCACGTACGAAGATCTCGGCAACGCCTTGCGGAAGATACGAATCGATTTACGGATTCCCATTACCTTCGATGAAGATTCCAGCAGTCCTCTGCGGGAACGCAAGAAAAGGTGCGCCCTTGCCACCATCCACTATTCGGCGGTGGACCAAAATTCGCGAGATGGCCAACTCCTCTATATCAAACCCATGTTCCTTGGCCATGAATCGCCGGATGTGGCCAGCTACCACGCCTCACACCCGGAATTTCCGCATCAGAGCACGGCCGAACAGTGGTTCGACGAATCACAGACGGAGAGCTATCGTATGTTGGGCTTGCACACCATTGATGAAATGTTCCGCGGCTGGAACGGTGGCTTGTTGTCCGAATTGAAGAAGCAGGTTGAAGAGGGGTATCTTGGGATCGACAAACCTGCAATCGGGTTGGGAAAGACGGCCGCGTGAAGACAACGCCAGAGCATTTTCCATACCCGTTTTAGGAAGAACAAACCGCGACAATAAAGTTGCCGTCCGCGCTCACAAACTCCATCTCCACTTTCAGACCCGCGTGCTCTTTTAGAAGCCAGTGGAATGCCGCGGGCGTAAAGCGGTAACGGAAGTTCATAAAGATGCGCTCACCTCTTGCGATGGAAACTTCCCGGCCTGTGATGGCGATGCGAAGATCGCGATGCGCCTGGAAGTATTTCGCGGTCATCTGCATACCGGCGTGACGTTCGTCGCTCTTGGTTTCAAAACGGATTTGCCCATCGTCCTCATGAATGCCCAGGCTGGCCAGTGGGGCCATGGCAAATTTGGTTAACTTGGGCTGGTCGTCTTCCGGCGCGTTCTCGCGAAATATTTCCGCATCGAGAACCAGGCGGTCACCGCTCTTCATCGTCTCGGCGATATGTCGAATTTGGTCCAACGGATCGAACGCGCCCAGCGTATTGCCGCTCATTACCAACAGCTTCGGCGATTCGGCTGCATCGGACGCCAGCACCATGTGCATCGGGCTGGAGATATCCGCTTTGATTCCAAGCACCTCCAGATCGTCATCCTCGGCGGCCGCACAGGCAATCTCCAGCAAAGTCTGACTGGCATCTACCGGGAAATATTTCACCGTCTTTCCCGCGCGTTGAAGCGCTTTCAGCAAGGCCCGATCTTTATGCCCTTCACCTGCCCCCAAACTCACCAGGGGCACCGCCCTTCCGAAACCCGCAACCAACTCAGCCGCTTTGCTGTTTACCAGGTCCCAAGCGGAATCCAAGCTCCGGAAATTCTCCTGAGCCGACAAATCCTGCCAAGTCTTTACAGACAACGGAAGCCAATAGAAGAACTTCTCCGGCAGGTCTCGCGCCTCCAACGCCTCTGCAAATTCCTGCGCGATTTCCGCTTCGGTAAGAAGAACTTCAATATTCATCTGTAATCAGGTTACGCAATTTCGACCCACGGGGAATGTCATAAAACACACATTGGAACCAGATGCGCTTCTGAATTACCGAAGGATCCTTATGAACACATTTCAACGAACCGCGCTGCTGGCAACCACACTAAGTTGCTGCTCAATTTTCGCCGCGAAAGAAGCCGACGCTGTGAAGCGCCTTGACTCCTCCGCCACCGTCCTGAAAGAAATGCTGGGTGCCGATGACAAAGGCGTTCCCAAAGAGTTGATTGAACAAGCTCAATGTGTAGTGGTGATACCGAACCTGAAGAAGGCGGGATTCATCGTCGGTGCTAAGTATGGAAAGGGCTTCGCCGCTTGCCGCAAGGCGGGCGACACTGGCTGGACCGCGCCCGCGGCGGTGCGAATCGAGGGCGGCAGCGTCGGTTTTCAGATTGGAGCTTCCGAGACCGATGTCATTCTGATTGTGAAAAACAAGAGCGGTGTGGAAAAGCTTTTACAGAACAAATTTACGCTGGGCGCCGGTGCTGAAGTCACTGCGGGCCCCTTAGGCCGGGATCTCTCCGCGCAGACTGACGCTCAGATGCATGCGCAAATTTTGTCTTACTCCCGTTCGCGCGGAATCTTCGCCGGTTTAACCCTGAACGGCGCAACCCTTCGGCCGGATATGGACGACAACACTGAGATTTACGGTCACCCTACCACCAACAATGAAATTTTAAGCGGTTCCGTGCCGGCTCCCGCGTCGGCGGCTGCTTTCGAATCAGCTCTTCGAAGTTACTCAGTAGTTAAGCAGTAACTGTTTCTTTGCGAGTGGGTCGCTTATTCATTCGGCGACCCACTCATTCGTGTTTATCTCCAACCATCCCTGCTGCGGCAAGGCATCTACAGGGAGTGATTTGTGCCAAAAAGAAGCGTTGAATCGAAGTGAGATCTCGCGCTCTTTCTGAACCTGCTTGAGAGGGATTTGTAGCTCCAGTATTTCCGAGAATGCGCTCAGAAATGGGAACGGCGATTCACTTACTGTAAGATGCCCCTTTTCCAGATGCAGCACGATTGATTTCTCACCCACTCCATTTGGCCGAAAGCTGAAACGGCAATCGAGAGAAGCGGTCAAGTCTGCCGCATCCTCCCGAAAATCCACCCGAAGATATAGATTGTCCAAGTCGTAGCCATAGTGGAGTTCTCTCACCAGGAAGCGTTTCCCATGCATCGATCCGGAACGCTGGTCCACATGATAGACGCCCGCTCCTATCCACTCGAAATAGCTGCTGCTCTTTCCATCTATCGTGGCCCGCACAAGTCCGGTGGGCTCCGTCATACGCTCTGCCGCGACAATTTTTAAGATGGGCCGCGAAAGTTCTTCGGGAGGCATCTTCCCCAGGGCGCGATACACGTTCGCAATGTGAGAACGAAACAGTTCGTCAAACTCCGGGCGGGTAGCCGATTCGTGTTCCGGGCCGTACCACCAGCACCAATCGCTCCCTTCGGCAATGAGAATTTCTTCCCAGGCGATTTTGCGATTTTCCTCTGAGATCCCCTCCGCGTGATCGTAGGCTTCGCGCGCCGCAAGCAAAAAGTTCCACGCGCGGTTATCCTCGTCGGCTCCAATCCAGATATCGAAATTGGCATTGATCCAAGAACCGGGAAAGATGTGGGTCAACGGCTCGGGCTGCAAGCGCCGGAAGCCTTCAGCGACGGTTACCGAATCCATCTGCGGATCGTCCGTGATGGCTTGGTAGAGTTCGCGGAAGAAGGGCCGGCCGCCATGGTCGTAGTACTCCCATGCATTTTCACCATCAAGGATAACCGGGACCAATGCATCGCGCCCAGACGCGAGAAACCCCGCGCAATTCTCGCGAATGCGGCGCAGAAAATCGCCGGCCGCTTCGCGCGCACCCATTCCTGAGTAAACGAAGCCAATCAGGTCGCTCAGCATGTGGTCGCGAAATAAAACCTGCATGGATTGAGTGCCCTGCGTCCATTTCCACGGGCGGTACGTTTCTTCAACACCGGCGCCCCGACCCAACGTTCTGGCCAGCACACCGTTATCCGTGGCCGCCCAGGTGAACCCGCATTCACTGGCGATACGGAACACTTCGTCGGAGACTGAACCCTCGCTGGGCCAGAGGCCGGCGGGCGCCACACCGAAGACCCGCTCGATATATTCACGCGACATCATAAGCTGTGTGCGCGCATCTTCCGGATAGCTGAACCGCCTGGGTAGCGGGAC
>Ga0123338_10000913_pt1 | contig 29094 bp, 21 predicted proteins | sample grotaG_FD_89793 | JGI IMG/M metagenome (GOLD analysis project Ga0123338, IMG submission 89793) | Glacier valley bacterial and archeal communities from Borup Fiord, Nunavut, Canada, to study Microbial Dark Matter (Phase II) -... | ecosystem: Environmental > Aquatic > Freshwater > Ice > Glacier ...
ACCTTGACGAGCTCGCGGCGGCGCTCCTCGGTGAGCGCCGGCATCGGGATGCGAATCATGTCGCCGTTGGTCGCCGGGTTCAGGCCGAGGTCGGACTCGCGGATCGCCTTCTCGACGACCGGCACCATCTTCTTTTCCCACGGCTGCACGCCGATGGTCCGCGCGTCGACCAGCGTCACGTTGGCGATCTGGCTCAGCGCCGTGGCGGAACCGTAGTAGTCGACCTGGATGTGGTCGAGCAGTCCGGTGTGCGCCCGGCCGGTACGGACCTTGGCCAGATCGGTCTTCAGCGTCTCGAGCGACTTCACCATCCGCTGCTCGGCGTTCTTCTTGATGTCGGCTATCGCCATGCGTCTTTCCTATCTCCTGCGCACCGGCTCTGCTGGCGGTGCGGTCTGCCGTTTTCCTGGTGGCCGTCTAGCCGGCGCTCAGGCGTGGACCAGCGTTCCTTCGTCGACGCCCTCGCAGACGCGCATCAGCGCACCCGGCTTGACGATCGAGAACACCTTGATCGGCAGGTTCTGGTCGCGGCACAGTGCGAAGGCCGTGGCGTCCATCACCTGCAGATGCTTGCCGATCGCCTCGTCGAAGGTGATCGTGCTGTAACGGGTGGCGTCGGGATCCTTGTTGGGGTCGGCGCTGTACACGCCGTCGACCTTGGTCGCCTTCAGGACGATCTCCGCGCCGATCTCGGCGCCGCGCAACGCCGCCGCCGTGTCGGTCGTGAAGAACGGGTTGCCGGTGCCGGCCGCGAAGATGACCACGCGCCCCTCGTCGAGGTGGCGCATCGCCTTGGGCCGGATATACGGCTCGACGACCTGGTCCATCCGCAGCGCCGACAGCACGCGGGCATCGACATCCGCCCGCATCAGCGCGTCCTGCAGGGCCAGCGCGTTCATCATCGTCGCCAGCATGCCCATGTAGTCGGCCGTGGCCCGATCCATTCCCGAGGCGCCCAGTGCGACCCCACGAAAGATGTTTCCGCCGCCGATCACGATCGCCAGTTGCAGCCCGGCCCGCACGACCGCGGCGACGTCGGCGACCATCGTCTCGATCGTCTGCCGGTTGATGCCGAACGCATCGTCGCCCATCAACGCTTCGCCGGACAGCTTGAGCAGCACCCGCTTGTAGGCCAGAGGCATCCCGCCGCATTCCCTTGAAGGACGCGATCGCATCGCGTCTCGTGTTCCGATCCGGACCGGACGGTCCGGGGACCGACCGGAGCCCGGGCGTTGCCGCCGGACCCTTCGGCCAGGCGGCATTATCGTTGATTTCGCCCCGGCTTTCGTCGCCGCGACCGCGCGAAGCGGTCTGGACGACGACGAAACTACTTCTGCGCGGCCGCCACCTGGGCCGCGACTTCCGCCGCGAAGTCGTCGGTGCGCTTCTCGATGCCTTCGCCGACCACGTACAGCGCGAAACGGGTGACCTTCGCGCCCTTCGCCTTGAGCATCTTCTCGACCGTGGTGTCCGGGTCCTTGACGAACGGCTGGCCCATCAGCGCGACCTCGGCCAGGTATTTCGACACGCGACCTTCCACCATCTTGGCGACGATGTCGGCCGGCTTGCCCGACTCGGCGGCCTGGGCCGTGAACACCTTGCGCTCGGCTTCGATCTTGTCGGCCGGCACGTCGTCCTTCGACACGGTGATCGGCTTGCTCGCAGCGACGTGCATCGCGATGTCCTTGCCGACCTGCTCGTCGGCCGCGTCGTATTCGACCAGGACGCCGATGCGTGTGCCGTGCAGGTAGCTCGCGAGCTTCGCGCTCGTCTCGTAACGCACGAAGCGGCGGATGGCCAGGTTCTCGCCGAGCTTGCCGACCAGGGCGGCGCGGGTCTCGTCGACCGTCTTGCCTTCGAGCGGCATGCCTAGCAGTGCCTCGACACTGGCCGGGTCGCTGCGCACGACGACCTCGCCGACCTGCCTGGCGAAGCGCAGGAAGTCGTCGTTCTTGGCGACGAAGTCCGTCTCGCAGTTGATCTCGAGCAGCACGCCGACGGGACCGTCGATGGTGACGCTGACGATGCCCTCGGCCGTCACGCGGCTGGCGGCCTTGCTGGCCTTGTTGCCCAGCTTGACGCGTAGCAGTTCCTCGGCCTTGACCAGGTCGCCTGCGGCTTCGGTCAGCGCCTTCTTGCATTCCATCATCGGCGCGTCGGTCTTCTCGCGAAGCTCCTTGACCATGCCTGCGGTGATATCCGCCATGTCTGTTCTCCTTGCTGTGTGATTCGTGTTCGGTGGGGCGCCGGGACCGATGCCCGTCGCGCCCCTAAAAAAAAGGGGCGCTGCGGAGCACCCCTTGCGGCCGTGAGTCCGTCCGTCGCCGTTCCGGCAGGACGGAGGTTCAGGCTCAGGCCGCGGCGCTGACCTCGACGAACTCCTCGCCGTTCTCCGGCGATTCGACGATGTCGTTGAGCGCGTTGTTGCGTCCTTCGACGATCGCGTCGGCGACGCCACGGGCGTACAGGCGGATCGCCTTGCTCGAGTCGTCGTTGCCCGGGATCACGTAGGCGATGCCGTCCGGCGAGTGGTTCGTGTCGACCACCCCGATGACCGGGATGCCGAGCTTGGCGGCCTCGGTGACCGCGCCCTTGTGATAGCCGACGTCGATCACGAAGATCGCGTCCGGCACGCCGTTCATGTCCTTGATGCCGCCGATCGACTTCTGCAACTTCTCGATCTCGCGCGAGAACGTCAGCGCTTCCTTCTTCGACAGGCGCTCCTGGCCGCCATCGGCGATCGTGGCTTCCATGTCCTTGAGGCGCTTGATCGAGGCCTTGACCGTCTTGAAGTTGGTCAGCATGCCGCCGAGCCAGCGCTGGTCGACGTAGGGCATGCCGGCGCGCTGCGCCTCTTCGGCGAGAATCTCGCGGGCCTGGCGCTTGGTGCCGACGAAGAGGATGGTCCCGCGATTGGCGGCCAGCTTCTTCGCGTACTTGACCGCGTCGTTATAGTTGGCGAGCGTCTTCTCGAGGTTGACGATATGGATCCGGTTGCGATGGCCGAAGATGTACGGCGCCATCTTGGGATTCCAGAAGCGGGTCTGGTGTCCGAAATGGACGCCCGCTTCGAGCATTTCGCGCATGCTGGTCGACATTTGAAGCTCCTAAGGGTTGGGTCTGGAGCAGGCGCTGTACCGGCGATCGGGGATCGGACCGGCACCCTTGGTGCGCAAGCTCGCTAGTTGAAAAATGATCGCGACCCGCGGGTCGTGCGCCACCCCGAAGGATGGCGTCGATGCCGCGAAACGATTGAAATTGCAGGGATTGCCCGCAATGTGCTCACTCGACCCGCCGACACCGCCCGCCGTTAGCCGGAATTCCTCGATCAGTCGAGGCAGGCCTTGGCAAGCCCGTTATTATAGCGGCTTTGGCGGAGATTGACATCCCCGCTGTGACACGCGTCGGTGAAGCCTCCCGACACACCCGACAGAACTGGTAACGCCATGAGCTCCCTCCCCCGCCCGATCGTCAAGCCCGTGATCAAGACCGCCGTCGACATCGAGCGCATGCGTGTCGCCGGTCGCCTCGGTTCCGAGGTACTCGACTACATCACGCCGTACGTCAAGAGCGGCGTCACCACCGGGGAGCTGGACCGGCTGTGCCACGATTACATGGTGAACGTGCAGGGCACGATCCCGGCGCCGCTGAACTACGCCCCGCCCGGCTACCGGCCCTATCCCAAGTCGGTTTGCACCTCGCTCAACCACCAGGTCTGCCACGGCATCCCCGGCGATCGGGTCCTCAAGAACGGCGACGTCCTCAACATCGACGTCACCGTGATCAAGGACGGCTATCACGGCGACACCAGCCGGATGTTCTCCGTCGGAGAGGTGTCGATCCAGGCGAAGCGCCTGAGCGAGATCACGTTCGAGTGCATGTGGCTCGGCATCGACGCGATCAAGCCCGGCGGCCACCTCGGCGACATCGGCCACGTGATCCAGCGGCACGCCGAGAAGAACGGCTTCTCGGTGGTGCGCGAGTTCTGCGGCCACGGCATCGGCCAGCGCTTCCACGAAGACCCGCAGGTTCTCCACTACGGCCGTCCCGGCACGCTCGAGCAGCTGGTCCCGGGCATGATCTTCACGGTCGAACCGATGATCAACGCAGGCCGCCGCGAGATCCGCGAGATGAACGACGGCTGGACCATCGTCACCAAGGACCACAGCCTGTCGGCGCAGTGGGAACACACCGTCCTCGTCACCGACGACGGCTACGAGGTCCTCACGGTCTCGGCTGGAACGCCGCCGGCGCCCGCGTCGATCGCCGCCGCCCGCTGACCGCCATCCGTTGTCGAAGCACCGCCGGATGACCGGCGGGCGTGGGCCGCGAACCCGGCGATCCGCGCGAACCCCAGCGGGCGATCCTTCGCCGCGCATCGTCTGAAAGCCCATGTCCTCGTCCGTCCTGCAGTCCCCGCCCACCGTCGACCCGCAGGAGTCGGCGTCGGCCGCGCTCGTGGTTCCGTTGGCGCAGGCCCTGGCGATCAGGGCGGCGCTCGCGCTGGAGTGCCAGCGCCTCCTGGCGGACTTCGATCGCGCGCCCCGCAGCCAGCGACTGCTGCGCGGCCTGGCCAACGCGCACGATGTCGCGCTGCGCGCGTGCTGGGCGCTGGTGGACCTGCCCCGCTCGGCCGCCCTGGTCGCCGTCGGAGGCTACGGGCGCGGCGAGCACTATCCTCATTCGGACGTCGACGTCCTGATCCTTCTCGCGGACACGCCGAGCGCGTCGGATGCGGCCGCCGTCGAGTCGCTGGTCGGCATGTTGTGGGATCTGGGCTTCGAGATCGGGCACAGCGTGCGCACCATCGCCGAATGCCTGGTCGAGGCGGAGCGCGACATCACGGTCGCGACCGCGTTGCTCGAGGCGCGGCCGATCGCCGGCAATCGCAAGCTGTGCGCGTCGCTGCTCGCCGAGATGGCGTCGACGATCGACCCGCGCCAGTTCTTCCGCTCGAAGATGCTCGAGCAGCAGCAGCGCTACGCCAAGTACCAGGACACGCCGTACGCGCTCGAGCCGAACATCAAGGAGAGTCCGGGCGGGCTGCGCGACCTCCAGATGATCCTGTGGATCGCCCGCGCGGCGCGCTTCGGCAGGTCGTGGACCGAACTCGAGGAGCGTCGGATCGTGACGCCGGTCGAGGCCCGGCAGCTGCGGCGCTGCGAGAACTTCCTGCAGCGCCTGCGCATCCGCCTGCACCGCATCGCGCACCGTCGCGAGGACCGGCTGGTGTTCGATGTTCAGACCGCACTGGCCGAGGAGTTCGGCTTCGCGCAGACCGCGACGCGACGCGCCAGCGAGGTGCTGATGCAGCGCTACTACCGCATCGCCAAGGTCACGACACAGCTCAACGTCATCGTGCTGCAGACCATCGAGGCCGCGCTGTTTCCCGCACGCCAGGTCGCGCCGATCCCGATCGACCACGAATTCGTCAACGCGGGCGGGCTGCTGGACCTGATCGACGAAGGCGTGTTCTTCCGCCGGCCGGCGGCGCTGCTCGAGGCCTTCCTGGTGCTGCAGAAGCACTCGGAGCTCGAAGGGATGACCGCGCGCCTGATGAATGCGATCTGGCACGGCCGCACGCTCATCGACGCGAAGTTCCGTCGCGACCCGGTCCATCGCGCGCTGTTCCTGTCGATCCTGCAGCAGCCGCGCGGCATCGTGCATGCGCTGCGGGGCCTGAACCAGCTGTCGGTGCTCGGCCGCTACCTGCCGGTGTTCCGTCGCATCGTCGGGCAGATGCAGCACGACCTGTACCACGTCTACACCGTCGACCAGCACATCCTGATGGTCGTGCGCAACCTGCGGCGCTTCACGATGCCCGAGTTCGCGCACGAGTACCCGCTCTGCTCGCGGCTGATCGCGAATTTCGAACGACCGTGGCTGCTCTACGTGGCGGCGCTGTTCCACGACATCGCGAAGGGGCGCGGCGGCGATCACTCGCGGCTCGGGATGGCCGACGTGCGCCGCTTCGCGCGCGAACACCTGCTCGAGCCGCGCGACATCGACCTGCTCGTCTTCCTGGTCGAGCATCACCTGACGATGTCGCGCGTCGCACAGAAGGAGGACTGGTCCGACCCCGAGGTGCTCGGCGAATTCGCGCGCGTGGTGGGTGACGAGCGCGGCCTGTCGGCGCTGTACCTGCTCACCGTCGCCGACGTGCGCGGCACCAGCCCCAAGGTCTGGAACGCGTGGAAGGGCAAGCTGTTCGAGGACCTCTACTTCCGCGCACTGAAGGTCGTCGCCCAGTCGAACGGCGCTGGAGCGCCGCCGAGCGCGCCCGCGGAGCTGGAGGCCCGGCAGGAGGAAGCGCGCCGCATCCTCGGCCTGTACGCCTTCGATGCACAGGCGGTCGAACGCTTCTGGAAACGCCTCGATGTCGCGTGGTTCCTGCGTCACGACGCCCAGGACATCGCGTGGATCACCCGCGCCTTCGCGCTGCTGCGCGACACGACGCGCCCGCGCGTCAAGGCGCGGCTGTCGCCGGCCGGCGAAGGCTTGCAGATCGTCGTCTTCACGCTCGACCAGCCCGACCTGCTCGCGCGCATCTGCCAGTACTTCGATCGCCAGCGCTTCTTCATCGTCGACGCGCGCGTGCACACGACGCTCGGCAACGAGGGCGAGCGGCACGCGCTGGACAGCTTCCACGTGCTCGATCCGGACGGCGGGCACTACCGCGACCGCATCGCCAACATCGAGCGCGACCTCGCGCTGCATCTCGCACACGCGAGCGCGCTACCCCCGCCGACCACCGGGCGGCCGTCGCGGCAGTCGCGCAGCTTCCCGATCGCACCGACGGTCGACATCCGGCCCGATGACCGCGGGCGCTTCTTCCTGCTGACGATGTCGACGTCCGATCGCGACGGGCTGCTGTACGCGATCCTGCGCGTCCTCGCGAGCCATCGCGTCAACGTCCACGCCGCGAAGATCACCACGCTCGGCGAGCGCGTCGAGGACTTCTTCCTGCTCGACGGCGCGTCGCTGTCCGACGGCAAGGAGCAGATCAAGCTCGAGAGCGACCTCCTCGAGGTGCTCGCGCCATGACGCCGCCGATCGGGCGTCCGCGGCGCACCCGCGGTCCTGCCGCGCCGCCCGCCGCCCCCTCCCCGACGTCCGCCGCCAAGCCCGAGACGAACGGCTCGATGCGGCTGTCGAAGCGGATGGCCGAGCTCGGCCTGTGCTCGCGCCGCGAGGCCGACGAGTGGATCGAGCGCGGCTGGGTCTTCGTCGACGGGGTGCGGACGGACGTGCTCGGCAGCAAGGTGCTGCCGCAGCAGAAGATCACCGTCACGCGGGCGGCCGCGCAGGAGCAGGAGCAGCGCGTGACGATCCTGATCAACAAGCCGATCGGCCTGGTGTCGGGACAGGCCGAGGACGGCTACAAGCCCGCGGCGACGCTGGTCGTGCCCGATTTCCACTGGGCGGGCGATGCGCGGACGCTGGCCGCCGACTGGCGACCGCCGCGCGGCCTCGCGCCCGCGGGACGCCTCGACATCGACTCGACCGGCCTGCTGGTACTGACCCAGGACGGCCGCATCGCGCGCCAGCTGATCAACGACGACTCGGAGATCGAGAAGGAATACCTGGTCCGTGTCGCGGGCACGCTGACCGAGGAGAACCTGCGCCTGCTGAACAACGGCATGGCGCTCGACGGTGAGCCGCTGCGGCCGGCCCGGGTCGAATGGCAGAACAAGGATCAGTTGCGCTTCGTGCTGCGCGAAGGCAAGAAGCGTCAGGTGCGGCGCATGTGCGAACTGGCCGGCCTGTATGTGGCGGCCCTGCGCCGCGTGCGCATCGGACGTGTGATGCTCGGCGAACTGCCGGTCGGTCAGTGGCGCTACCTGGCAGCCGACGAGAAGTTCTAGTCGTCGACGATGTCCTGGCCGGGGAACAGCTCCTCGGTGAAGCCGAAGCGCGTGAAGTCGCGCACGCGCATCGGGTAGAGGATGCCGTCGAGGTGGTCGCACTCGTGCTGCACCACCCGCGCGTGGAAGCCGGTCGCGATCCGGTCGATCGGCCGCCCCGACGGATCAAAGCCGCGATAGCGGATCCGTTCGGTGCGCGGGACCACGCCGCGCATGCCGGGCACCGACAGGCAGCCTTCCCAGTCGTCCACTTCGGTCGCGTCGAGACGCTCGATGAGCGGATTGATCAGGACGGTCTGCGGCACCACGTCGTCGTCGGGATAGCGCTGGGCGTCCGCCGCGAAGCCGAAGATCACGAGCCGCAGGTCGACGCCGATCTGCGGCGCCGCGAGCCCGGCGCCTTTCGCGTCGTGCATCGTGTCGAACAGGTCGGCGACCAGCGCGTGCAGCTCAGGCGTGTCGAAGCGCTCGACCGGCTTGGCGACGCGCAGCAGGCGCGGATCGCCCATGCGCAGGATCGGATGGATCATGTCGTTCGCCTCAGGCCGTCTTGCCGGTTTCGCGCACGAACGACACGATCAGCGCGCGCACGTTGTTCATCGCGACCTCGAGAACGCGACCGATCTCGGTCGTCGAGATCGCGTGCTTCGAATCGCCACGGCCCGCCGCGTGGTTGACCACGACGCCGAGCGCCGCGTAGGGCAGTTCGAGTTCCCGGGCGAGCGCGGCCTCGGGCATCAGCGTCATGCCGACGACGTCGGCCCCGTCGCGCTCGACCCGGTTGATCTCGGCCGCGGTCTCGAGACGCGGACCCTGCATGCAGGCGTAGCAGCCCCCATCGATGACCTGGTGACCGACCTTGTTCGCGACCGCCATCATCCGGGCCCGCAGCGCCGGGTCGTACGGCAGCGTGAAGTCGATGTGCGTGACCGGCCGATCGGGGCCGTCGAAATAGGTCGGCTCGCGGCCCCAGGTGTAGTCGAGCATCTGGTCGAGCAGCGCGATCGCGCCCGGCTGCATGTCGTCGCGCACGCCGCCGACGGACGCCACCGCGATCACGCCTTCGACACCGATCGTCTTGAGTGCGTGGATGTTGGCGCGGTAGTTGATCGCGTGCGGCGGGATCGTGTGCCCGTGACCGTGGCGCGGCAGGAATGCCACCGGCACGTTGTCGATGCGGCCGATCGTCACCGGCCCCGAAGGCTCGCCCCACGGCGTGCGCACGACCTCGCGCCGATCGATCTCGAGCTCCGCGAACGACGTGAGTCCGCTGCCTCCCAGAATGCCGAACATGCAGTTCCTTTCCGGACCTAGGCCCGCAGTCTTGCGTGGTGTATGACGATCAGCGCGACGCGTTCAGCGCGTCGAGGTAGGCCCTGAATTCCGGCCCGGTCTCGTGATGCTTGAGCCCGAGCTCGACGGTCGCCTTGAGGTAGCCGATCTTGGAGCCGCAATCGTAGCGCACGCCCTCGAAGCGATAGGCCAGCACCGGGTCGGTCTGCAGCAGCGCGACGATGCCGTCGGTGAGCTGGATCTCGCCGCCCGATCCCGGGCGGATCTTCCGCAGCCGGTCGAAGATGTCGCCGCTCAGGATGTAGCGGCCGACCACGGCGAGCGTCGACGGCGCATCGCCGGGAGCCGGCTTCTCGACCATGTGCGTGATCTCCTCGAGCCGCTTGTCGCTGCCGGCCAGCGCCGAGCCGAGCTTGGTGCCGACGATGCCGTACGACTTGGTCTCGGCGGGAGGGACGTCCTGCACCGCGAGCACGCTCGCCTGCTTGATGTCGAAGACCGTGACCATCTGCTGCAGCACGCCGGGCACGCCGTCTGGCGTGTCCATCAGGTCGTCGGCCAGCAGCACGGCGAACGGCTCGTGGCCCACCACCGGCAGCGCGCACAGCACGGCGTGGCCGAGGCCGAGCGCTTCGTTCTGGCGGATGTAGATGCAGTTGACCGATGGCGGCACGGTGTTGCGCACGATCTCGAGCAGCGCCTGCTTGTTCTTCGCCTCGAGCTCGGCCTCCATCTCGTAGGCCTTGTCGAAATGGTCCTCGATCGCACGCTTGTTGCGCCCGGTGATGAAGACCATGTCGGTGATGCCCGCCTCGGCCGCTTCCTCCACCGCGTACTGGATCAGCGGCTTGTCGACGACCGGCATCATCTCCTTCGGGCTGGCCTTGGTGGCCGGGAGGAATCGGGTGCCCATGCCAGCCACGGGGAACACTGCTTTTCTGACGCGCATCGCTGTTGCTCCTGGAGTCTTGAATTCAGCCCTGGTCGATCAGGCGAAGCAACGCTTCCTGATCGATGAGGGGGATGCCGAGTTGCACGGCCTTCTCGGCCTTGCTGCCGGCTTCGGCGCCGGCGACGACGAAATCGGTCTTGCGCGACACGGAGGCCGAGACCTTGCCACCCGCGGCCTCGATGCGCGCCTTGGCATCGTCGCGCGTCAGGTCGGGCAGCGAACCCGTCAGGACGAAGGTCTTGCCGGTCAGCGGACCACCGATTTCGGGCGGATCACCGTCGAGGACATCGACCTGCAGGATCGTCCCGTCCGCTTCCGGCCAGACGATCCCCACGTCGCGCAGCCGCGCGATGGCGTCGCGATTGTGCGGCTCCGCGAAGAACTGCCCGAGCGCCTGCACGATCTCGTCGCCGATCCCTTCGAGCGGGACGGGCCGCAGCGGCTCGCCGCGCGTGCGGCGGCCCGCGTTCTCCTTCTGGCGCGCCCGCTTGCGCTCCATCAGGCCGGTCCAGTCGGCGTCCAGCAAGGCGTCGAGGCGCCCGAACTCGCGGGCGAGCACGCGGGCGACCTCCTCGCCCACATGGCGGATGCCGAGCCCGTACAGGAACCGGGCGAAGGTCGTCTTCTTCGCATGATCGATCGCATCGACCAGGTTCGCCGCAGACTTCTCGGCCATGCGGTCCAGCCCGGCGACGGTGTCGCGATCGAGCGCGAAGAGGTCGGCGGGCTGGCGCACCAGGTCGCGCGCGACGAGCTGATCGACCACCTTGTCGCCGAGCCCTTCGATGTCCAGCGCGCGGCGCTGCGCGAAGTGCAGCAGCGCCTGCTTGCGCTGGGCCGCGCACACCAGCCCGCCGCTGCAGCGGGCCACCGCCTCGCCCTCCTCGCGCACGACTGCCGATCCACAGACCGGACACGCGGTCGGCAGGTGATAGTCGACCGCGCCGGCCGGTCGATGCTCGAAGAGCACGCGCAGCACCTCGGGGATCACGTCGCCCGCACGCCGCACGACCACGGTGTCGCCGATGCGCACGTCCTTGCGACGGATCTCGTCCTCGTTGTGCAGGGTCGCGTTGGTCACCGTCACCCCGCCGACGAAGACCGGCGCGAGCCGCGCCACCGGCGTGATCGCGCCGGTACGGCCGACCTGGACGTCGATCTGCTCGATCGTCGTGGTCGCCTCCTCGGCCGGGAACTTGTGGGCGATCGCGAAACGGGGTGCACGCGCCACGAACCCGAGGCGCTGCTGGAGCGCGAAGTCGTCGACCTTGTAGACCACGCCGTCGATGTCGTACGGCAGACCCGCGCGCGCCTGGCCGATGCGCCGGTAGAAATCGAGCAGCCCTTCGCTTCCTTCGACGACCGCGCGATCCGCGTTCACCGACACGCCGAGCGTGCGGTACCAGTCGAGCAGCGCGCTGTGGCGCTCGGGCAGCGCGGGCCCGTCCGGACCGGCGTCGTACACCCCGACGCCGTAGGCGAAGAAATGCAGCGGGCGGCTCGCGGTGATGCGCGCGTCCAGTTGTCGCAGGCTCCCGGCAGCCGCGTTGCGCGGATTGACGAACTCGCGGGCGCCCGCCTCGCGCTGCCGACGATTGATCGCATCGAAGTCGGCATGGAACATCAGCACTTCGCCGCGGATGTCGATGACGGCCGGGGGACGCTTGCCCTTCAGCCGCAACGGGACGGTGGCGATGGTGCGGGCGTTGGGCGTCACGTCCTCGCCGACCGATCCGTCGCCGCGCGTCGCCGCGCGCGTCAGCAGGCCGTTCTCGTAGCGTAGCGTGACCGCGAGGCCGTCGTACTTCAGTTCGACGGCATAGCGCACCGGCGCGATGCCCAGCCCTTCGCCGACGCGCCGGTCGAAGGCGACGATGCCGGCGTCGTCGAACGCGTTGCCGAGCGACAGCATCGGCACCTCGTGCGCGACGGTCGGCAGGTCGCTGCGCGGTGCGCCACCGATCCGCAGGGTCGGCGAGTCGGGCGTCTGCAGATCGGGATGCCGCTCCTCGATCGCCTGCAGTTCGCGGAACAGCGCGTCGTATTCGGCGTCGCTGGCCAGCGGCGCGTCGAGCGTGTGATACGCGTATTCGAGCCGCGCCAGCTCGTCGCGCAGGACGACGGCGCGCAGGACGGGATCGTCCGACAGGGCCGTCGCCTCCCGGGTCATCGGGGCCGGGGCTGCGATGCGCAGATCACCGTGACGTCAGCCGAACAGGGCCAGCGCACGCGGCGATCCGGCCGGCATGCCGGCATCGGCCAGCTTCGCGTAGACCGGCTCGATCTGCCGTCCGATCGACGCCAGCGCCGCCTGGGAGAGGACGTGCGACTGGTCGTCCACCAGCGAGGCATCGAGCGCCTGCGCGAGCTGGTTCGCCAGCTCGACCAGGCGCGCGAACGGCTGCCGGCTCTGCGGAGCGCGCGGGACGTCGAGCAGCAGCGTCAGACGCGAGGTCTGCTGCGCTTCCAGCGTGTCGGCCCGGAAGGCACCGCCGTCCCCGTTCTGCAGCACGAACAGCGTGGCGCCCTGCTCGTCGAGCGCATGGAAGCGTCCGTCGGGCCGCAGGATCAGGCCGAGGTCGCGGGCCAGTGACGCGACGTGCTGGCCGCTCCAGCTGTCCTGCGTACTCGAGAGGTTGATGCCGATCTGCGCGTCGAGCGGCACGCACAGCGCGTCGAGTGCACGGGCCCGCGTGGTGGTCTCGCGCATGTCGGGGATCTCGCAGCTCGCGGGGATCTGCTCGCACACGTGCTGGAGCGCCGCGACGAACTCGGACCATTCGATCTCGTTGAGCGGACCGCTGCGATTGGCGAGCTGCACGGCCACCAGGATCGCCTCGTAGCGCTGGCCCGGACGGATCGGCTCCTGGTGGTCGCCCCGGATGCCGACCAGCAGGACCGGTTGCCGGCCCGCGTGGCGGAAGGCGTGCAGCAGCGACCAGGCGCGGTCGCCGGACAGGAGACTCTCGGGCTCGAGGGTCACGATGGCATGGATTTCGTCGTCTACGGTCATGCTTTGCGTCGTTTTTGCCAGATCCTCCGGGTAGTCCCGGCCGTCGGTGGGATCGACTTCGTCGGGCTCGTCGGCGGGCGCGAACAGCGCCGCCGCCCTGGCCCCGCTGCCGGCGAACGAGGGTTCGCTGCGCCGGTCGAGCTCCGCGGCCATGCCGTCCGACGCGGCGGCCGGCGCGGCCATCGGCGCCACCCGGGGTTTCAGGCGTCGTTCGAGCACCCGCGATCGTCGGCGGTCCATCACGACGTTGAACAGCCAGATGCCGGCGATGGCGATCAGCGCGAGCACGATCAGGCTCAACTGCAGGTCGCTCATCGCCGGCGTCCGGTCGGGGTCATGCGGCGAACCGGGGTCATGCGGCCTCCTCGATGGGATCGTTGGCGAAGCCGATCGCCGATTCGAGATCGACGGCGACGACGCGCGACACGCCCTGCTCCTGCATCGTCACGCCGATCAGCTGCTGCGCCATCTCCATCGCGATCTTGTTGTGCGAGATGAAGAGAAACTGCGTGTGTTCGGACATTGTCTTGACCAGGTTGCAGAAGCGCTCTGTGTTGGCATCGTCTAGCGGCGCGTCGACCTCGTCGAGCAGGCAGAACGGCGCGGGGTTGAGCTGGAACATCGCGAACACGAGCGCGGTCGCCGTCAGCGCCTTCTCGCCGCCCGACAGGAGGTGGATGCTGCTGTTCTTCTTGCCCGGCGGCTGCGCCATCACCTGCACGCCGGCGTCGAGGATCTCGTCGCCCGTCATCACCAGCTTCGCCTCGCCGCCGCCAAACAGAGCCGGGAAGAGCTTGCCGAAATGCAGGTTGATCGCGTCGAAGGTTTCCTGCAGCAGCGCGCGGGTCTCCTTGTCGATGCGGCGGATCGCGTCCTCGAGCGTCGTGATGGCCTCGCCGAGGTCGGCCGACTGCGCGTCGAGGAAGGTCTTGCGTTCGCGGGCGGTGGCCAGCTCGTCGAGCGTCGCGAGGTTGACCGCGCCGAGTCCGACGATGGTCTGCTGCAGCCGCTGGACCTCGCCGTGCAGCGCCGGCGCCCGCAGCTTGCCGCCTTCGTCGCTGGACAGGATCGCGACCAGCGCGGCGCGGTCGGCCGCGGCCTCCGTCAGCTGCGTGTCGAACTGCTCCTGCGTGAGCCGGGCCGCCTGCTCCTTGAGCTGCGCGTCGGAGATCTTCGCGCGCAGCGGCTCGAGGTCCCGTTCGGTCACCAGCCGCGACTCGTCGGTGCCGCGGATCTGCGCGGCCAGGGCGTCGAGCTCGGCCCGCGCGTCGGCGAGCCGCTTCTCGGCGGTGGCCCGCACCCCGATCGCGTCCTGCAGTCCGGCCCGCGCGGTCTCGTCGGTGAGCCCGGCCAGTTCCGCCGCGAGACGCTCGTCCTCGCCGGCCAGGCGATCGCGCTGTTCGACGGCCTGCGTCGACTGCTGGGCCAGCTCGGCGCGGCGCGTGCCGAGATTCTTCTCCTCGTAGCTCGACTCGTGCGCGGCGCGCTGCAGGTCGACCTGTCGCGCCCGCGCGGCATCGACCTTCGCCCGGGCGTCCTGCGCGGCGGTCCGGGCATCTTCGAAGCGCGACTGGATGTCCGCGAGCGCCTCGTCCAGGCGCTCGAAATTTGCCTCGGCCGTCTGGCGGGCGACCGTTTCCTTCGCTTCCTCCTCGGCCAAATGCGCGAGTTCGCCGGCGATCTGGTCGCTGCGCGTGCGGCTCTGCGCGGCATCCTGCTGCAGGCGCTGCAGCGCCATCTGGCGCGCATGGAATTCGCTCGTCGCGGCGGCGACGGCCTGACGCATCGTCGCCAGCGCGCCGGTCGCCTGCGAGACCGCGGCATCCGCACGGACCGCGTGCGAACGCGCCTCGTCGGTCGCGAGCGCCTGCGCCCGCGAACGCTTGGCGAGGTCGTCGATCTCGTGCTGGCGCGCGAGCATGCCGGCCTGCTCGGAGTCCGCGGCATGCAATTGCAGGCTGTTGCGGCCGACCTGGTGCCCAGAACGCACGACGAACGAACCCCCGGCGGGCAGCAGATGCCGGCGCTGCAGCGCTTCGGCTTCGCTGTCGGCGACGAATACGCCGCGCATCCATTCGCCCAGCACGTTGCGCAGCGACGGATCGCGCAGCTCGATGCGGTCGAGCAGCGGCGACAGCGACGCATCGTGCGCCGCAGGGGTCGCGTCCGCAGACGCCTCGATACGCTCGGAGTAGATCGACAGCTTGGCCGGCGGCAGGTCGTCGAAGAAGGCCTTCGCGCGGTCGAGCTGGCCGATCTCCAGCGCGCCGATGCGCTCGCGCAGCACGGCTTCGACGGCGGTCTCCCAGCCCGACTGCACCTGCAGCCGCTGCCACAGGCGCGGCAGGCGGCCGAGCTCGTGCTTGTCGAGCCACGGCTGCAGCTTGCCGTTGGCCTGCACGCGCTCCTGAACGTGCCGGAGCGCGGCGAGGCGCGCCTCGATCTGCGCGCTCTCGCGACTTTCCTTGTCGAGCGTCTGGTGCGCCGCGGTCCGCGCCGCCTGCACGCCGGGCAGCGCGGCCTCGGCCGTCTCGAGCTGCGTCTTCTTGGCGGCCAGGCCGGACGCCAGCGTCTCGACCTCGCTGCCGAGCCCCGTGAGCCGCGCGGGATCGGGCACGTCGAGGCGCTTGTGTTCCTGGTCCAGGCGCGCCTTGCGATTGGCGATCGATTCGAGGTGGCGGTCGGCGTTGCGCTGCTGGGTGCTCTCGACCTCGAGGTCGCGCTGCACGTCGCTCATCTGCGACCGCAGCGCGTCGACCTGCTCGTTGGCGCTGCGCGCAAGCGCTTCGCTCTCGGGCAGAACGGTGGCGTGGACAGCCAGCGCCTCGGTCGATGCGCGGATGGCCTCGCTCGCCTTCGCCAGCGCCTCTTCGGCGGTCCGGTCCGCGTCGGTCAGCCGCGCGATCTCGCGAGACCAGTGCTCGCGCTGCGCGGCGAGCTGCGCGAGCTGCGCCTGGAGGCGATTGCGCGACTCGACGACGACGCGGATCTCGGACTCGATCGCGGTCACGGCCGATGCCGCCTCGTAGTAGCTGCCCTGGGCCGCGTGGACCGCGCCGCTCGCGTCCTGTTGCGCGCTGCGCACGCGTTCCAGATCGAGCTCCACGCGGCGCAGGTCGGCCGTGCGCCCGTCGAGCGCCAGTTGCGCCTGCTCGCCGTCCTGGCGGTGACGCGCGGCGAGCGCCTCGGCCTCGTTGGCGCGCAGCAGCCACAGCAGCTTCTGCTTGCCGTCGACCTCGGTCTCGAGGTCGCGGTATTCCTGGGCGACCACGGCCTGCCGTTCGAGCCGTTCGAGGTTCGCGTTCAGCTCGCGCAGGATGTCCTCGACGCGCATGAGGTTCTCGCGTGTGTCGGCGAGCCGGTTCTCGGTCTCGCGGCGACGCTCCTTGTATTTGGAGATGCCGGCGGCCTCCTCGAGGAACACCCGCAGCTCGTCGGGGCGCGCTTCGATGATGCGGCTGATCATGCCCTGGCCGATGATCGCGTAGGCGCGCGGTCCGAGCCCGGTGCCCAGGAAGATGTCCTGGATGTCCCGACGTCGCACGGCCTGGTTGTTGATGAGGTACGACGACGTGCCGTCGCGCGTCAGCACACGCTTGACGGCGATCTCGTTGTACTGGCCCCAGGGTCCGGAGACCGTCTTGCCTTGCGGGTTGCCATCGCCGCGGGGCGTGTTGTCGAACACCAGCTCGACGCTCGCGCGGCCGGCCGGCTTGCGTTGCGCCGACCCGTTGAAGATCACGTCCTGCATCGACTCGCCGCGCAGCTCGCTGGCCTTCGATTCGCCGAGCACCCAGCGCGCCGCGTCGATGATGTTCGACTTGCCGCAGCCGTTCGGACCCACCACGCCGACCAGCCGGCCCGGCAGCGAGAACTGCGTGGGGTCCACGAACGACTTGAAGCCCGACAGCTTGATCTGCGTCAGGCGCACGTCGGAAGGATCCGGAAGAAAGGCGATCGAAGGTCGGGCATGGAAGACGACGGAACGGGTTGTGCGGCTGAAGGATGGACGGTCGGCGACGACGGACGTCGGGACGTCGTGGCTGGGCGGGATGGCGCTGTCTGATCGAGGAACCGTGGATTGCACACTGCGCCGCCGGCCGATTTAGGGCATGGTGCGCGTCGCGCGCTTGCGTATCACTGCCCGCGCGGGGCCGCTGTCGTGCCTTCGGTCGCGTTGTCCTTCGACCGCCAACGGCCTCTTCGTGAGCGGTTCGTATAATAACAGCCCGGTCATGGCTTCCCGACCGCGCAACCAGCCCAGAGAACATGGCGCCCTCCCCCAAGAAAAAGCCAGCGGTCCGCGCTGCCGAAGGTGTCGGCACGACGATCAGCAGCGGCATCCGGGCCCCCGAACAGGGCCGGACCGGCCCGTCGAAGCGGCTCGACGTCTTCGACAATCCGAATCCCGAACGCGACTACCTGATCCACATGCAGGTGCCCGAGTTCACCTGCCTGTGCCCGCTCACCGGCCAGCCCGACTTCGCGACCTTCACGATCGACTACGTGCCCGACCGGCTCTGCGTTGAGCTCAAGAGCCTCAAGCTCTACACGTGGAGCTTTCGCGACGAAGGCGCCTTCCACGAGGCCGTGACCAACCGCATCCTCAGCGATCTGGCGACGGTGTCGAAGCCGCGATTCATGCGCGTCACCGCGCGCTGGGGCGTGCGCGGCGGCATCTTCACGAACATCGTCGTCGAGCATCGCCAGCGGGGATGGAAACCGGCGCCTCCGGTCGTCCTCGCCGATTTCGAACGCGCGGCGCCCACCCTCTGACCCACTTCCCGGCCGGCGCATGCGGCCGGACCGACACACGAAGAACCCCATGAACCAGACCGACCTTCAGCCCACCATCGAACGTGCGTGGGAGATGCGCGCCGAACTGTCCCCCGCCACGGCTCCGGCCGAGGTCACCGACGCGGTGGCCGCCGTGCTCGCCAGCCTGAACATCGGCGCGGTGCGCGTCGCCGAGAAGGTCGACGGGGCGTGGATCGTGCATCAATGGCTCAAGAAAGCCGTGCTCCTGTCGTTCAAGCTCCAGGACAACGTGCTGATGCACGCCGGCGAACTCGCGTTCTTCGACAAGGTGCAGACCAAGTTCTCGCAACTGTCGGACAGCGAGATGCGCGCGACCGGTGTCCGGGTCGTCCCGCCGGCTGTAGCCCGGCACGGTTCGTTCATCGGGAAAAACGTCGTGCTGATGCCTTCCTACGTCAACATCGGGGCCCATGTCGGAGAAGGAACGATGGTCGATACCTGGGCAACGGTGGGTTCGTGCGCACAGATCGGCCGCAACGTGCATCTGTCTGGCGGGGTCGGCATCGGCGGCGTGCTCGAGCCGCTGCAGGCCAGCCCGACGATCATCGAGGACAACTGTTTCATCGGCGCGCGCTCCGAAGTCGTCGAAGGCGTGATCGTGGAGGAAAACTCGGTCCTGTCGATGGGCGTCTACCTGTCGCAGTCGACCAAGATCTACGACCGGCGGACGGGGTCGATCACCTATGGCCGCGTGCCTTCGGGCTCGGTCGTCGTCCCCGGTTCGCTGCCTTCCGCCGACGGCGCTTACGGCTTATATTGCGCAGTTATCGTCAAGCAGGTGACGGCCGAGACGCGCGCGAAGACCAGCATCAACGAACTGCTGCGCGGCGACTGACCGTCCGGGCGCCGCGGCAGCCGGCACATCAAGCGAGGGATCTGCGATGGCGATGGAACGACTGTTCAAGCTGATGGCCGAGAAGAAGGCCTCCGACCTGTTCATCGCGGTCGGCTCGGCCGTGCACATGAAAGTCAACGGCACCTCGATCCCCATCAACCAGCAATTGATGGACAACGGGATGATCAAGAGCCTGTTGTCGGAGATCATCTCCGTCGCCGATTTCGAGGAGCTGAATGCGACCCACGAGCTCAACAAGGGCTTCGGCGTGCAGGGGGTCGGGCGCTTCCGCCTGTCGGCGTTCCAGCAGCGCGGCTCGATCTCGGTCGTGATCCGCTACATCGCCAGCGACATCCCGCCGATCGACACGCTGAACCTGCCGCCGATCGTCGGCGAGATCATCATGGAGAAGCGCGGCCTGGTGCTGGTCGTCGGTGCGACCGGATCGGGCAAGTCGACTACCATCGCGTCGATGCTCGACCTGCGCAACCAGAAGCGCACCGGCCACATCCTGACGCTCGAGGATCCGATCGAGTACGTGTTCCGCAACAAGAAGTCGATCGTCAACCAGCGCGAGATCGGCACCGACGCGGTCAACCTCGAGATCGCGCTGCGCAACGCGCTGCGCCAGGCGCCCGACTGCATCCTGATCGGCGAGATCCGCGACAAGGAGACGATGACGGCGGCCATTGCCTACGCCCAGTCGGGTCACCTGTGCGTCGCCACGCTGCACGCCAACAACAGCTACCACGCGCTCAACCGCATCGTCAGCTTCTACCCGCTCGAGACCCGGCCGACGCTGCTGTCGGACCTTTCGGCTGCGCTGCGCAGCATCATTTCGCAACGGCTGATCCGCGCCCGCACCGGCGGCCGCGTGCCGGCGGTCGAGGTGCTGCTCAACACCCGTCACGTGGCCGAACTGATCGAGAAGGGCGAGATCAACTCGATCAAGGACGCGATGGAAAAAAGCCTGTCGCCGGGCTCCCAGACCTTCGAGCAGGCGCTCTACCGCATGATCCGAGAAGAGCAAATCACCGAAGAGGAAGCGCTGTCGTTCGCCGACTCCCCGACCAACCTGCTCTGGCTGATCAACAACGCGCCGCCGATCCTGCCGAACGAGCCGCTCGAGACCACGCGCAGCCACGTGTCCACGTCCTTCCAGGAATTCACGCTCAATGCCTGAGGCGATGGCGCCCTCACGATCGATCGAACCCGGCGTCGAACCGATCGTCGCCCCCTTCCCCGACACCCCCACGGTCGCGCTGACCCGCCAGCTCATCGCGCTGCGCTCCGTCACGCCGCACGACGGCGGCTGCCAGGCGCTGATCGCCGGGCGCCTCGCGGCGATCGGCTTTCATTGCGAGACCGTCGCGGCGGGCGGCGTCACCAACCTGTGGGCGCGGCGTGGCACGGCCCGTCCGGTGTTCGTGTTCGCTGGACACACCGACGTCGTGCCGACCGGCCCGGTCGAGCGCTGGCGGTCGGATCCCTTCGAGCCGACCTTGCGCGACGGCTGGCTGTACGGCCGCGGCGCGGCCGACATGAAGACGTCGATCGCCGCCTTCGTCGTCGCCATCGAGGAGTTCGTCGCCGCGCACGACGACCATCGGGGCTCGATCGCGCTGCTGATCACCTCCGACGAGGAAGGCCCCGCGATCGAAGGCACGGTGCGCGTCTGCGAACTGCTGCAGTCGCGCGGCGAGGCGCTCGACTTCTGCGTCGTCGGCGAGCCGTCTTCGTCCGGGGTCCTCGGCGACACGATCAAGAACGGCCGGCGCGGCACGCTGTCGGGCAAGCTGGTGATCGCCGGCATCCAGGGACACATCGCCTATCCGCACCTGGCCCGCAACCCGATCCATCAGATGGCCGACGCGGTCGCCGCACTGACGGCGATCGAATGGGATCGCGGCAACCACTTCTTCCCGCCGACCAGCTTCCAGGTGTCCAACGTGCACGCGGGTACCGGCGCGACCAACGTGATTCCCGGCGAGGCCCTCGTCGACTTCAACTTCCGCTTCTCGACCGAGAGCAGTGTCGAGTCGCTGAAGGAGCGCGTGCACGCGCTCCTCGACGCGCGCGGCCTCGAATACGAACTGGCCTGGACGCTCGGCGGCCGGCCGTTCCTCACGCCCGAGGGATCGCTGTCCGAAGCGCTCGTCGCGTCGATCCGCAGCGTCACCGGCGTCACCGCCGAGCTGTCGACCAGCGGCGGCACGTCCGACGGCCGCTTCATCTCGACCATCTGCCCGCAGACCATCGAGTTCGGGCCGGTCAACGCGACGATCCACAAGATCGACGAGCGCGTGGCGGTCGCCGACATCGAGCCGTTGAAGGATGTCTATCGCGCCACGCTCGCCGCGCTGCTGACGGCATGAGCGACCCTGGAAAGAAAGCCGCCGTGCGGGCGGACGGACTCGACGCGCTCGTCACCGTGCGGGACGTGCTGCGCCACGCCGTGACCCGCTTCAACGCGGCGCAGCTGTTCTTCGGGCACGGCAGCGTCGACGCATGGAACGAGGCGGTCTACCTCGTCCTGCACCGGCTGCACCTGCCGCTCGATCGTCTCGACCCCTTCCTCGACGCGCGGCTGACGGCCGCCGAACGCGACGACCTGCTCGCACTGATCGCGCGACGCGTCGACGGGCGCGTCCCGGCCGCCTACCTCACCGGCGAGGCGTGGCTCGGCGACTACCGCTTCACGGTCGACCCGCGCGTCATCGTGCCGCGCTCCTTCATCGCCGAACTGCTGTTCGAGCAGCTCGCGCCGTGGATCGCGGAGCCCGGCGACGTGTCGGCGGTCCTCGACCTCTGCACGGGCTCGGGATGCCTCGCGATCATCGCGGCCGATGCGTTCCCGGCGGCGCGCGTCGATGCCGTGGACCTGTCGCGCGATGCGCTCGCGGTCGCGCGCATCAACGTCGATGCGTACGCGCTCGCCGAACGCGTGTCACTCGTCGAATCCGACCTGTTCGACGCACTGCCGAAGCGCCGCTACGACCTCATCCTCAGCAATCCGCCGTACGTCAACGACGCGTCGATGGACACGTTGCCCGACGAGTACCGCCGCGAGCCGCGCATGGCGCTGGCCGGCGGCAGCGACGGCCTCGACCTCGTGCGTCGCATCCTCGACGCCGCACCGAAGCGCCTGACGAAGAACGGACTGCTCGTGATCGAGGTCGGCCACGAGCGGCCGCACGTCGAGGCCGCGTTCCCCGACCTGCCCTGCACCTGGCTGTCGACCAGCGGCGGCGACGACGCCGTGTTCGCGGTGCAGGCCGCAGATCTCGTGAAGGGCGCGCGATGATCCGCTGGACCGGCCTCTGGTTGCGCCGCGGCGTCAAGCTGCTGCTCGAGGACGTCTCGGCCGTCGTGCATCCGGGCGAGAAGGTCGGCCTGATCGGCGCCAACGGCAGCGGCAAGTCGACGCTGTTCGCGATGATGCGCGGCGCGCTGCAGCCCGACCAGGGCGACTTCTCGATTCCCGCGAGCTGGCGCATCGCGCACGTCGCGCAGGAGACCGCCGCGAGCGAGAGCAGCGCGCTCGACTTCGTCATCGACGGCGACCGGCACCTGCGCGAACTCGAAGCCGCGATGGAGGCGTCCGCCGCCCCCGACGACCACGCGCTCGCCGAACTGCACATGGCCTACGGCGACGCCGGCGGCTACACGGCGATCTCGCGCGGCGAGGCCCTGCTGCTCGGCCTCGGCTTCACGCTGCAGCAGACCAAGCAGCCTGTCGTCACGTTCTCGGGTGGCTGGCGCATGCGCCTGCAGCTCGCGCAAGCGCTGATGGCGCCGTCCGACCTGCTGCTGCTCGACGAGCCGACCAACCACCTCGACCTCGACGCCATCGTGTGGCTCGAGCAGTGGCTGCGGCGCTACGAAGGCACGCTGGTCGTGATCTCGCACGACCGCGAGTTCCTCGACGCCGTGTGCGGCGTCACGCTGGCGCTCGAGAACCGCAAGCTCGTGCGCTGGACCGGCAACTACACCGCCTACGAACTGCAGCGTGCGGAGCGCATCCGCCTCGCGCAGAGCGCGTACGGCAAGCAGCAGCGCGATCTCGCGCACCTGCAGTCGTTCGTCGATCGGTTCAAGGCGAAAGCCAGCAAGGCCAAGCAGGCCCAGAGCCGTGTCAAGGCGATGGAGCGGATGACGCTGCTGTCGCCGATCACCGAGTCGTCGCCGTTCACCTTCAAGTTCCGCTCGCCGCTGTCGTCGCCCGACCCGATGCTGATCCTCGAAGGCGTCGACTGCGGCTACGGCACGGGCACGGCGCAGGCGCGGACCGTCGTCCACGGCGTCGATCTGCGCCTGACCGCCGGAGAGCGCATCGGCCTGCTCGGTGCCAACGGCCAGGGCAAGTCGACCGTCATCAAGACCATCGCCGGCACGCTCGAGCGCATCGCCGGCACGATGACCGCCGGCAAGGGCTTGTCGATCGGCTACTTCGCGCAGCACCAGATCGACATGCTCGACATGGACGCGTCGCCGATCCTGCAGCTGCAGCGCGTCGCGATCGCGGCGAAGCCCAACGCGGCGCCGCCGCGCGAGCAGGAATTGCGCGACTACCTCGGCAGCTTCGACTTCCGCGGCGAGATGGCGACGTCATCGGTGGCGCCCTTCTCCGGCGGCGAGAAGGCGCGGCTCGCGCTCGCGCTGATCATCTGGAACCGCCCCAACCTGCTGCTGCTCGACGAGCCGACGAACCACCTCGACCTCGAGACGCGCGAAGCGCTGACGCTGGCGCTCGCGCAGTTCGAAGGGGCGCTGATCCTCGTGTCGCACGATCGCGCGCTGCTGCGAGCGACGACCGATCGCTTCCTGCTGGTCAACGAAGGACGTTGCACCGAATACGACGGCGACCTCGACGACTATCGCGCCTGGTCGCTGAAGAAGACCGCAGCGGTCGCCAAGCCGGTGGTCGCGATTGCGGCCGCGCCCGCCCTGGTCGCCGCGCCGAAGGCCGCGCCCGAACCGAAGTCCCGCGAACAACGCCGCGTCGATGCCGCCTCGCGCGACGCGCTCGCTCAGCAGCGCAAGCCGATCGAGCAGCGCATCCGGCGCATCGAGACAAAACTCGCGGAAGCCGAGGCCGGCAAGCAGAAGATCGATGCTGTGCTCGCGTCTCCCGACATCTACGACGACGCCCACCGCGAGAAGCTCAAGCAGGCGCTGATCGACCAGGCCTACCGGCTCCGAGACATCGAACAGCTCGAAGCGGAATGGCTCGAGCAGCAGGCCCTGCTGGAACGCGCGGCCTAGCGGTTCACGCGGCCGACGGCGTCGTGCCGATCACCGCGATCAGCACGCTGCACGGCGCGATCTCGACCAGCGAGCGGCTGAGCGACCCGCGCCACCAGCGTTCCGCCCAGGAGCCGGCACGCCGGTGTCCCATCACGATCAGGTCGGCGGTCCACTCGCGGGCCACCCGCGCGATTTCGTCGACCGGTTCGCCGAACGACAGCTGGCCCTGGCACGAGAAGCCCTGCGCCTCGAGCTGGCGGATGCCGTCCTCGAGTACTTCGCGAAAGCGCTCCTTCTCGGCGTCGAGCGTGTCCGACGGGATGAATCCTTCGCCGACGTAGACCGGCGGCATCGATGGCGTGACCGCGAGCAGCTTGATGTCGGCCTTCATCAGGTTGGCGACCTCGCCGCACTCGAGCAGCGCGCGGCGACCCGATTCCGATCCGTCGTACGCGAGCAGGATCCGTTTGAACATGCGAGAGCTCCCGGTGGGTGGCGACGAACCGCGTCGACGAGCGACCGTCGACGCGGTGGCGGTGAATGCTTGCGCGTCAGGGTCGCACTGTCAATGCGCAGTGACCGCAGGTGAACGATCAGGATGCGGCCTTCGCCGGCGCGGCGTCCTTCTTCTCGATCAGGTCGGCGTAGGGCGCCGAGATCTTGACCTTCGAACGACTGCGCAGGTCGGCCAGATAGCCGCTGAACTCGATCGTGCCGAGCTGCTTGGCGATGCTCTGCGACAGCGACGCGCGGCGCGCGGCATCGACCGCCGTGCCCGTCGACACGCCAGCGATCTGGTAGATGCCGTAGTCGCCCGTGGGGAGCACGACACCGGCATAGGCCGGCAGCTTCGCGGCATCGGTGCGGAAGATCTCGGTCACCGCCTCGGGCGGCACGTCCGAACGCTCGACCCGCGACACGCCGGTCGTCGGACCGAAGCCCGCCGGATTGGCCTTGCCGGCGCGCAGGTCGGCCAGCATCGCCTTGCCGGCCTCCGTCGCGAGCCGCCGCGCCTCGGTGCCGGTCAACTGGGCCTTGATCGCGTCGGACACCTCGGCCAGCGGCTTGCGCGCGGCCGACTTGTAGTCGAGCACGCGGGCCGAGACGAGCGTCCCCGGCGACGTCTCGACCGCCTCGGTGTTGTGACGGCTCTTGATCGAGTCGGCGGAGAACAGCGCGGTGAGCAGCTTGGCACTGGCGAGCGGCGAAGCGGGGTCGGCGGCCGCCGGCGCCGTGCGCGTCACGTTGTCGGCCGTCAGCACCTTCAGACCGAACTTCTGCGCGGTCGGCGCGAACGTGTCGGACTGCTCGTAGACGCCGTTGGTGAACGCCTCGGCGTCCTCGGTGAACTTCTTCTGCGCGAGCTGCTTGCCGATCTCGGCGTCGATCTCCGGCTTCACGGTCTCGAAGGGCTTGACCTGCTCGGGCTTGATGCCGGTCAGCTCGATGATGTGGTACCCGAAGTCGGTCTGCACGAGATCGCTGATCTCCTTGTCCTTGAGCGCGAACAGGGCCGCCTCGAACGGCGGCACCGTGGCGCCCTTGCCGAGGAAGTCGAGATCGCCGCCATTGGCCGCGGAGCCGGGATCGTCGGACGACTGCCTGGCGAGCTTGGCGAAGTCGGCAGCGAGGTTGGACGGTGATGCGGCGCGGACCTTCTTGAGCAGGTCCTCGGCCTTCGCCTTGGCCTTGGCCTTGTCCGCATCGCTCGCGTCCTTCGCGACCGCGACCAGGATGTGGCTCGCGCGGCGCTGCTCGGGCAGCACATAGCGCTTCTTGCTCGCCTCGTAGAACGCCTTCGCGTCGGCCTCGGGCACGCTGACCTGCTTGGCGAGCGCGTCCGAGCTCAGCACGACGTACTCGACCTTCGCCGACTCGGGCGTCATGTAGTCGTTCGGATGCGCGTCGTATTCCTTCTGGATCGCGTCGGGCGCGAGCTGGACCTTGGACGTGTAGTCGGCGAGCTTGAGCACCATCGCCTTGACGTCGCGACGCTGGCCGACGATGGCGGCGAAGCGGTCGACCACCGTCTTGGGCACCATCACCGAGTTCTCGATCGCGGCGTTGATCTGCTGCATCGACAGGTCCTCGCGCAGGCGCTGCTCGAACACCACCGGCGTCATGCCCTGCTGCGCCAGCAGCGACTGGTAGCGGTCCTGGCTGAACTTGCCGTTCTCCTGCAGCGCGGGGATCGCCATGATGGTTTCCTGCAGCTGCCGGTCGCTCGCACCGAGCGACTGCTTCTGCGCCTGCTGCATCAGCACGCGCTGGGCGATCAGTCCGTCGAGCGTCGTCGCGCGCGCTTGCGGCGTGTCGAACATCGCCGCGTCGATCGCCGCACCGTAGGTCTGGCGCATGCGGGCCACCTGTTCGCGCTGCGCGTTGTCGAGCTCGCCCTGCGAGATCGGCTGACCGCCGACCTTCGCCACGCTTTGCGTGCTCTGGCTCATGCGCTCGTAGCCCTGTACGCCGAAGAAGACGAACGACGGCACGATCAGGACCAGCAGGATGAGCTGCATCAGACGCTGATGCGAGCGGATGAAATCGAACATGGGATCAATCCGGGAAGTTGGACGGTACGCCGCTCGCGGATACGAAAAAGGCGAACCCGTGTTCGCCTTTTCGATTCCTGGCAGGTCGGTACGACGTCACGACCCGAGCAAGCACGACGGCCCGACCATGCGGCAGTCGGGCGTCGCGCATCCTACCAGCGCACCGCCCCTCGGGCAACCGCGCTCAGACGGGGACGCTCCGGGGCAGGAACGTCGGTGCGCGGCGGTGATGCGTCGCCTGTTCGTAGGCGTAGCCGAGATCGAGGAGCCGCCATTCGGTGAACGGCCTGCCGACGAACGAGAGGCCCGTCGGCAGGCCCCGCACGAAACCCGACGGCACGGTCAGGTGCGGGTAGCCGGCCACCGCGGCCGGTCCCGCGAAACCGCCGCCGAAATGGTCGCCGGCGATCGGATCGATCAGCCAGGCGACACCGCTGGTCGGGGCGATCACGGCGTCGAGGCGGTGCTTCTCGAAGACAGGATCGAGGCCTTCTTCGCGCGAGCCCTTCACGCAGGCGGCGCGCGCTTCGCGGTACGCAGGACTGTCGAGCCCGCCGAGTGCCTCGGCCTGCTCGAAGAGTTCCTGCGCGAACCACGGCATCTCCTCGGCCGCGTGCGCGCGGTTGAACGCGATCACGTCGGCCAGCGACTGCACCGGCGCGTGCGGCGCGAACGTGCGCAGCCACGCAGCGAGGTCGTGCTTGAGTTCGTAGAGCAGCACGCTGCGCTCGGCCGCGCGGTAGGTGGGCGGTGGTAGCGCGATGTCGTCGATCACCTCGGCGCCGGCGGCCCGCAGGTCGGCCACGGTCCGGTCGAACAGCTGGTTGATCTCGTCGAAGCCCGGCAGGTAGGCGCGCGCCACGCCGAGGCGCGCACCGCACAGTGCATCCGCGGACAACGTGGCCGGTGCGCCGTCGACCGGCGGCGCCGTGCCGGTGACCGCGTCCGCCGGATCGGCGCCGGCCATCGCCAGGTACAGCAGCGCCGCATCGGCGACGGTCCGCGTCATCGGCCCGGCCGTGTCCTGGCTGTGGGCGATCGGAATCACGCCGTCGCGACTGATGCGGCCGATGGTCGGCTTGAGGCCGACCAGTCCGTTCAGCGACGACGGCGACACGATCGACCCGTCGGTCTCGGTTCCGACGCCGAGCGGTGCCAGGCTCGCGGCGATGGCCGCGCCCGTGCCGGCGCTCGACCCGCTGGTGCTGCGATCGAGCGCGTACGGGTTGCGCGTCAGGCCGCCGCGGCCACTCCAGCCGCTGGTCGAGCGCGTCGAGCGGATGTTCGCCCACTCACTGAGATTGGTCTTGCCGAGGATGACGGCACCGGCGTCGCGCAGGCGCTTGACCAGGTGCGCGTCGCGCGTCGCGCGGACGCCGGCCAGCGCGAGCGAGCCGCCGGTGGTGCACATCGCGTCGCCCGTGGCGATGTTGTCCTTGATCAGGACGGGCAGACCGTGCAATGGGCCGCGCACGTGACCGGCCTGTCGTTCGCGGTCGAGCATGCGCGCGAGTCCGGCTGCGTCGGGATTCAGCTCGATGATGCTGTTCAGCCTCGGCCCGTGCCGGTCGACGGCGCGGATGCGGGCCAGGCATTGCTGCACCAGGTGATCGGACGTGAGGCGACCGTCGACCATGGCGCGCATCAGGTCGGTGGCGCTGGCTTCCTCCAGGAGCTTGCTGCCCGCATAACGCCGGGTTCGCGGAGTGGCCATGGCGGGGGTTCCCAGGGACAGCAGGGCCGCCGGGGTCAGCAGGAGATCGCGGCGTCGCATGAAAGTCTTGTGAAATGGTCGACAGGTCCACGACGCGCGCGGCGTCGTGACCCGGATCAGGCGGATGGGAGGAACGCCGGACTCTAGCGCGTCCGGCGTCGGCTGATTCCGATCAGAAGAACTTGTACGAAGCGCTGCCGTAGACGAAGCGACCGCGGACGTCGGCGTAGCTGAGGTCGTAGCCGCCGACGAAGCCACCGCCATAGTTCGTGTAAGGCGGATCCTTGTCAGCAAGATTCTTGACCCCGAGCGCGAGCTTGAGCGCCTTGATGCCCGAGTAGGTGAGCTGCGCGTCCCAGGTCGTGTAGGACCCGACGCTGCCGGTGGTGGCAGTCCTTGGCTGCAGCGACGTCAACACGTCGCGATAGCCGACCTGATAATTGTTCTGGAAAGTCAGGCCGAACGGACCGTGCTCGAACGTCGCGCTGGCAACGTGACGCCAGCGCAGCACGACGCCGATGCCGCCGTTGACGGGCGTGTTGATGGCGGTGCCGAAGCTGCCGTCCAGAACGTTCTGGACGTCGTAACGCGTGAAGTAGGTGCCGTCGAGTCGCAGCGTCACTTTGTCCGACGGCGTGTTGTAGATGCGGCCCTTCAGGTCGAGATCGACGCCCGAGACGTTGGTGCGGCCCGCGTTCGTGTTCTGCTGGAGGATGCCGAGGATCGGCCCCACGCCGCTCGCGTTTCCGTCGGGCGCACCACGCACGATAAAGCTGGAGAAGCGCACCGGGTCGAGCAGGATCTG
>Ga0123338_10000922_pt1 | contig 28919 bp, 29 predicted proteins | sample grotaG_FD_89793 | JGI IMG/M metagenome (GOLD analysis project Ga0123338, IMG submission 89793) | Glacier valley bacterial and archeal communities from Borup Fiord, Nunavut, Canada, to study Microbial Dark Matter (Phase II) -... | ecosystem: Environmental > Aquatic > Freshwater > Ice > Glacier ...
AGCCCCGTCGCGGCGAAGCCGCGCCGTCGGACGCGGCTGCTGGCCGCGCCGGCCGGGCGGGGCTTGAGCTTCGCTTTTGCGCCGCAAAAGCGTAAGCCGCTGCGCCATGTGCAACGAAGCCGCCCGTCGTACCGCCCTCGGCGTGATGCGCGAGGATTTCAGCCAGCTGACGATCCCGCTGCGCTTTCCCGAGGGGCTGCCGAACCGAGCACCGCCGCCAGCGCCCCCTCCACAGCCGTCGCATCCTCGCCCCCGAGCGCCCCCGCCCGCCGGATCACCAGCCCCGCCTCCAGCGTGAACAGCTTCATCCGCACGACGCACGCCGCGGTCAGCCCGGCGGTGGCGAGGTCGGTGAGCGGCACGTCGCGCGGCCACGCCGATTGCCGCGCACTGGTGATCATCGCGCAGACGACATGGCCGATCGCCGCGTTCCACTCGGTCGCCGAGACGACGAGCGCCGGACGGCGGCGAACGACGGGGCGGTCGGTGAAGGGGAACGGGACGATGACGACGTCGAAGCGGGCGTGAGTCACGCGCGGGCTTACAAGTCGGCCCAGGCGGCGTCGTCCTCGGCGCTCGCCCACTCGCCGAGCGTCGGGGCCAGTGCGGCGGCGAACGCCGGGTCGGCGGGAGTGGCGATGCGCTCGATGACGACGCGGCCGTCTTCGACGCGGACGTCGACGGGGCCGTCGACGCGCAGGCCCGCCGCCGCCATCACCGACGCCGGCAGACGGACGGCCGGGCTGTTACCCCATTTGCGGACGCTGGTGTGCATGGCTGGGGCTCCTGTAGATACGGCGGATATACTTGGTGAAGCGGGAGGCGGCAAGCCCCGTCGCGGCGAAGCCGCGCCGTCGGACGCGGCTGCTGGCCGCGCCGGCCGGGCGGGGCCCCGCGCTTCGCTTTTGCTCTGCAAAAGCGTAAGCCGCCCCGCCATGTGCAACGAAGCCGCCCGAATTCGCTCGCTCGGGGAAATCTCCGCCGAGTTCAACCAGCTGAAGATCCCGCTGCGCTTTCCCGAAGGCCTGCCCAACCTCGGCGAGGCTCCGAGCATCCGCATCACCGACACCACGGTAATCGTCCGCGCCGCCGCCGACGACCCCGCCGATCTCGCGCCTGCGGCGGGCGCCGATCTCGCGCCTGCGGCGGGCTGGGCCGCCGAGATGGTCACCCGCCGGTGGAGCTGGCCCGGGGCGGGCGGCAAGCCGGTCTACAACTTCCGCAGCGAGGGGCGGACCTTCGCGGATCGGCGGGATGGTGCGCCCGGTGCATCGGCAGCCGCGACGTCGGCGACCGGCGGGCGGTGCTTGATCCCGGTCGACGCCTTCTTCGAGTTCACCGATCCCGGCACGGTGGCTGCGGCTGACGCGGGCGCAGGAAGCGCCCTCTCCCTTCCCTTGCACTGGCAATGCGCCCCACCCTCTCCCGCGAAGGCGGGTGCGGGTGCGGGAGTGACTCGCCCGCGCGCGGCGGCGAAGGCGCGCAAGGACAAGTGGGCGTTCACCGCCGCCGATGGGCGCTTCCTGTGCGTCGCCGGGCTGTGGCGGCCGGTCGCGCCCACGCCGGGTGCGGCGGGCGAGCCCGGCCGCGGGTCGGAGGCGTTCACGATGCTGACCTGCGCCCCCGGCCCCGACATCGCGCCGTACCACACGCGCCAGATCGTCCTGCTGCCGCGCGCATCGTGGGCCGACTGGCTGGGGGTCGGCGCGCGGGGGCGCGTGCCGGCGGCCGAGCTGATCGCGCCGACGCCGGCCGGCACACTGGTGGTGACGCGGGCGCGGTAGCCCTGTCCTACACGCCCCCGTTCATGGCATGCTCTCCGCTTCCTCTTCGTGGAGCCGATGCCATGCACCCTGCCCGCCCCGCCCCTTCGTTCGGCCTGTCGCGCTGGGATGCGCCTGGCGACGACGAGGCCGAGCTGCGGGTCGGTAGGGCGCGGGAGGGCTCGGCCGGCGACGCGGCGGTGGCGGCGGCGTGCCTCGCTGCGGAGGCGATCGTCTGCGGCCGCCCGGCGCGCGGGTGGGGGCGGCGGTGAGGGCGGGCGGCGCGGCGGCTGCGAAAACCCGGTCGAAGCGTGACCTTCGTGTCACCTTCCGCGCATGGCGAGCGGCGCGACGGCTGCGAAAACCCGGTCGAAGCGTGACCTTCGTGTCACCTTCCGCTCGGGCGAGCGGCGGGTTGAGCGGGGGCGGACCCCATGCTACCCGCCTCGCGTTGCCCAACGCGAAGACCCCGACCCGCCCATGTCCGTCGACCTCGCCACCGTCACCCGCATCGCCAAGCTGGCGCGGATCAAGCTGAGCGCCGGCGAGGCCGAACCGCTGGTCGGCGAGCTGAACGGCATCCTCGCGTGGATCGAGCAGCTCGGCGAGGTCGACACGGCCGGGGTCGAGCCGATGGCCGCGGTCATCCCCAACACGCTGCGGTTGCGGGACGACGCGGTGACCGACGGCGGCGTGGTCGACAAGGTACTGGCCAACGCGCCGGCGAGCGAGGCGGGCTTCTTCGCCGTGCCCAAGGTGATCGAGTGACCGGATTGACCGACCTGACGCTGGCGGCGATGCAGGGCGGGTTGCGGGCGCGGGCCTTCTCGGCGGCCGAACTGGCCGAGGCGCACATCGCCGCGGTCGAGGCGGCACGGCCGCTAAACGCCTTCATCGTCGAGACGCCCGAGCACGCCCGCGCGGCGGCGGCGGCGGCGGACGCGGACCTTGCGGCGGAGACTGCCCGGCCGCTGAGCGGCATCCCGCTGGGCATCAAGGACCTGTTCGCGACCGAGGGCGTCCAGACGACGGCGGGGTCGAAGATCCTCCAAGGGTTCGTGCCGCACTATGAGAGCACGGTGACGGCGAAGCTGTTTGCAGCGGGCGCGGGCATGCTCGGCAAGCTCAACATGGACCAGTTCGCGATGGGCTCGTCGAACGAGACGAGCGCGTTCGGCGAGGTGGTGTCGCCGTGGCGGGCCAAGGGGTCGAACCGGGTGATGGTGCCGGGCGGGTCGTCGGGCGGGTCGGCAGCGGCGGTCGCGGCGCGGCTGTGCGCGGGCGCGACCGGGACCGACACCGGCGGCTCGATCCGCCAGCCTGCGGCCTTCACGGGCATTGCCGGGATCAAGCCGACCTATGGCCGCTGCTCGCGCTGGGGGGTCGTGGCGTTCGCGTCGTCGCTCGACCAGGCGGGGCCGATGGCGCGTGACGTGCGCGACTGCGCGATCCTGCTGGCGGCGATGGCGGGGTTCGACCCGAAGGACGCTACCTCGCTCGACGTGCCCGTGCCCGACTGGGCGGGCGGGCTGACCGGCGACCTGCGCGGAGTACGCGTGGGGGTGCCGCGCGAGTACCGGCTCGACGGCATCGACCCCGAGATCGCCGCGATGTGGGACACGGGCCTCGCGTGGGTCAAGGATGCCGGGGCGACGGTCGTCGACGTCGCGCTGCCGCATACCCGTTATGCCCTGCCGGCCTATTACATCATCGCGCCGGCGGAGGCGTCGTCGAACCTCGCGCGCTACGACGGCGTCCGCTTCGGCCTGCGCGTCGCTCCCGACGGCGGGACGCTCGACGCGATGTACGAGGCGACGCGCGCGGCGGGCTTTGGGCCGGAGGTCAAGCGGCGGATCATGATCGGCACCTACGTCCTGTCGGCGGGGTTTTACGATGCCTATTACCGGCAGGCGCAGAAGGTGCGGACGCTGATCGCGCGCGACTTCGAGGCGGTATGGGAGACGTGCGACGTGCTGCTGACGCCGACCGCGCCGTCGGCCGCGTTCAGCCCCGGTGACAAGGCCGACCCGCTGGCGATGTACCTCAACGATGTCTTCACCGTGCCGTCGTCGCTCGCCGGGCTGCCGGCGATGAGCGTGCCGGCGGCGCTGACGGGCGCGGGCCTGCCGCTCGGGCTGCAGGTCATCGGCCGCCCGCTCGACGAGGCGGGGGTGCTGGGCGTCGCCTATGCTCTCGAACGCGCGGCAGGCTTCACCGCGGCGCCCGCGCGGTGGTGGTGACCGCAAAGGCGATTGCCCTCTCCGCTTCTCGACGGTAAGCACCGCCGCGACGTATCTGGAGAGCGTGCGCGTGGAGACCTGGACGGAACCGGCCGCCCGCGCGACTACCGCAAGTAAACTCCACGTGTTCATCGTAATCATTATTATTGCGTTAGCGTTCCTAAGCGTCGCGGCGGTAAACCGGCTGCCCGTGCTGTTCCCCGATACGCTGGGATACAGCAGTGCCGGCGAGGCGGTGCTCGGCGTATTGGGCGGCCATGAACGCCGCGCCCGCCACGGCGCGCCGACGACCACGGCCGCCGCGACGACGACCACGGGCACCGCGACGACGACCACGGCCGCCGCGACGGTCGACGCGGGCGTGTCGGCGGCAAGGTCTCCTTATTACGGTGTCTTCCTCGCTGTGCTCGACCGCGGCGGCAGCGTCTGGCTCACGGCCGCGGCACAGGCGGTTGTCGCAGCTACGGCACTGGTGCTCGCGCTGGGTCGGCTGCGGCTGACGCGTACCAGCGCAGTGGCGGCGGGGAGCGTCGCGGCGGCGGCGGGTCTTGCGTTCTATGCGTGCGTGCTCGTGCCCGACGTGATGCTAGGGCCAGTGATCCTTGGCCTTGCCTTCGTGCTGACCGTGCGCGACCTGCCGCGCGGTGAGCTGGCGTTCTGGCTGGCGGCGGTGCTCGCCGGGGTGCTGTTCCACCGGGCGTTCCTCGCCGTCGCGATTGTCGTCGTGATCGCGGCGGCATGTGCGTGGCGCACGCGGTGGCTCGTCCGGCGCGGCTGGGCGGCGGCGGCGGGACTGTGCGTCGTCGCGATCGTCGCGCACGCCGCAGTCGGGACGGTCGTCGAGGCGGCCTATGGGGCCAGGATGGCGTCGCAACCGTTCCTCCTCGCGCGGATGATCGAGGGACGCGTGGTGCCGGCCTATCTCGCCGAGGCGTGCCCGGCAAAGCGCTACTTCCTGTGCCGCTGGCAGGGCCGTCTGCCGATGGACCACGACCGGTTCCTGTGGGACACGAGCGGCGGGGGCGTGTTCAATACGATGACGGTGGGCGATAAGCAGCGCCTGAACGAGGAGGCTAACGCGATCGTCGCCGGTGCCGTCGCGGCGCGGCCGGTCGCGGCACTGGCCGAGGCGATCGACTATAGCGTCCGCTCGTTCCTTCTCGCGGGGATGAGCGACTTCGCCCAGCGGGTGCCGACGCGGTGGCGGGTCGATCCGCCACTCGCCCCCGCGATGGCCGCCTATCCCCGCAGTGGCATCGTCGCGGGCGACTTTCCGCTGCGCGCGCTCAGCGCGGTAACCGAGCGGATCTATCTCGCCGCGCTTGTCGCGGTCGCAGCGGCGGCGGCACTGCTCGCGTTGCCGGGAGCCCCCGGCCGGCAGCGCGGCGCGATCGACCCGCGGCTGGTCGCGGCGGTCGCCATCATCGTCGGGGGTATCGCCGTCAATGCCGCAGTGTCCGGGACGTTATCGGGAGTGCGCGACCGCTACACCGGACGGATCGCGTGGCTCGCGCCCCTCGCCGCCGCCGCCTTGATCGAACAGGTACGCGCAACTGCGCGCCGGAGAGCTCCATGATTCGCATTGCCGTGCTGCTGCCGTGCTACAACGAGGAGGCGGCGATCGCCGCGACCGTCGCCGGCTTCCGCGCCGCGCTGCCGGACGCCAAGGTCTACGTCTACGATAACAATTCAAGCGATCGCACGCGCGAGGTCGCAGCCGCCGCGGGCGCGATCGTGCGGACCGAGCGGCGGCAGGGCAAGGGTGCGGTCGTGCGGCGCATGTTCGCCGACATCGACGCCGACGTATATCTGATGGCCGACGGCGACGCGACGTACGAGGCGGCCGCCGCCCCGCGGCTCGTCGATCTGCTGCTCACCGACCAGCTCGACATGGTCGTCGGCACGCGCGTCACCCCCGCCGCCGTCGCAGAGGCCGCGTACCGGCGCGGCCACCAGTTCGGCAATAAGCTTCTCACCGGGCTGCTGACGCAGATGTTCGGGACGTCGTTCAGCGACATCTTGACCGGATACCGCGTCTTCTCGCGCCGCTTCGTCAAGAGCTTCCCGGTCCTGTCGGCCGGCTTCGAGATCGAGACCGAGATCAGCATCCACGCGCTCGAGCTCGCGATGCCGTGCGCCGAGCTGCCGACCGCTTATGCCGAGCGCCCGCCCGGATCGGTGTCGAAGCTCAGCACCTATGCCGACGGCTGGCGCATCCTGTGGACGATGGTCGCGCTTTACCGCAGCGAGCGGCCGGCGGTGTTCTTCGGCGCGGTCGCGGGCGTGCTGCTGTTGATCGCGGGCATCCTCGCGGTTCCGCTGGCAGTGACGTACATGCACACCGGGCTGGTTCCGCGCTTCCCGACGGCGGTGCTGGTGACCGGCCTCGCGATCGTCGCCGCGCTTGCGCTGGTGTGCGGGCTCGTGCTCGACACCGTGACCAAGGGGCGGCGCGAGATGAAGCGGCTGATGTATCTGCAATATGCGGCACCGGGGGCATAGGCTTCCACCTCGCCGCCGCCATGCTAAGAAGCGGCATGACCGAAACCTCCGCTCCCTTCACCGTCCGCGGCGCTACCGGCGATTGGGAGATCGTCGTCGGGCTCGAGGTACACGCCCAGGTAACGGCGAAGTCGAAGCTGTTCAGCGGGGCCGCGGCCAGCTTCGGCGCGGCCCCAAACACGCAGGTCAGCCTCGTCGACGCCGCGATGCCGGGCATGCTCCCGGTGCTCAATGGGGAGTGCGTGCGGCAGGCGGTGCGCACCGGCCTCGCGCTCGATGCCGAGATCCACCGCGTCAGCCGCTTCGACCGCAAGAACTACTTCTACGCCGACCTGCCGCAGGGTTATCAGATCAGTCAGTTGTTTCATCCGATCGTCGGTGAGGGGCATCTCGACATCGAGCCCGACGGCGAGGCCCCCAAACGCGTCGGCATCGAGCGGCTCCACCTCGAGCAGGACGCCGGCAAGTCGGTCCACGACGGCCATGCGACGATGACCTTCGTCGACCTGAACCGCTCGGGCTGCGCGTTGATGGAGATCGTGTCGAAGCCCGACCTTCGATCCCCGGCGCAGGCGGGGGCGTACGTCCGCGCGCTGCGGTCGCTCCTGCGCTACGTCGGCAGCTGCGACGGCAACATGGAGGAAGGCTCGATGCGCGCCGACGTCAACGTCAGCGTCCGGCGCCCAGGCGAGCCGTTCGGGACGCGGACCGAGACCAAGAACGTCAACTCGGTCCGCTTCATCATGGCCACGGTCGAAGCCGAGGCGCGCCGTCAGGTCGACGTGATCGAAAGCGGCGGGATGATCGTCCAGGAAACCCGGCTGTTCGACCCCGACCGGATGACGACACGCGCCATGCGGTCGAAGGAGGATGCGCACGACTATCGCTACTTCCCCGACCCCGACCTGCTGCCGCTGACCTTGACACCGGACTTTGTCGCCGAATGCGCGGCGAGCCTGCCCGAACTCCCGCACGCCAAGCGCGACCGCTTCACGACGGCGCTCGGGCTGACGCCGTACAATGCCGCGGTACTGACCGCCGAGAAGGAGACCGCCGACTGGTTCGAGGCTTTGCTCGGTGAGCTTGGACCCGCGGCAATCGGCGGCCCGGCGCTCGCGGTGCGCGCGGCGAACTTCGTGACGAGCGATCTGTTCGGCGCGCTGAAGCGGCTCGGGCTCGGCATCGAGGCGTCGCCTGTGACGCCCACGGCCGCGGCCGAGCTGATCCGCCTGACCGCCGACGGGACCCTGTCGGGACCGCTCGCCAAACAGGTGTTCGAGGCGATGCTCGAGACGGGCGACGGCGCTGGGGCCATCATCGAGGCACGCGGCCTGCGCCAGACGTCGGACGCCGGCGAGATCGACGCGGCCATCGCCGCCGTGTTCGCCGCCAACCCCGACAAGCTCGCCGACTATCGCGGCGGCAAGGACAAGCTGTTCGGGTTCTTCGTCGGCCAGACGATGCGTGCCATGGGCGGCAAGGCGAACCCGGCGGTGGTCAACGATCGCCTCGCGGCGGCGCTGGCCGGCTAGCCGCAGCGGCGGCCGGCCTAACCCGCGGCGCGATCGTCGAGCGCGCTGCGGCCGCGCTTGACGATCAGCTTGTTGAGCGCGTTCACATAGGCGCGTGCGCTGGCGACGAGTGTGTCGACGTCGGCTCCGGTTCCGCGCACCGTGCGGCCGTCCTCGCTGAGCATCACGCTGACCTCGGCTTGCGCATCGGTGCCCTGCGTAACGGCGTGGACCTGGTAGAGCTGCAGCGTCGCGCCGTCGTGCGGGACGATGCGGCGGATCGCGGCGAACAGCGCGTCGACCGGACCGTTGCCGCGAACCGCAGCTGTCGTCTCGACGCCGTCGACCGACAGCGTCAGGATCGCGCGCTGCGGCCCCGTGCTGCCGCAATGGACCTCGACCTCGACAACCCGGATCGCATCGTGGCCGCGCAGCACCTCGTCGTCTACCAGTGCGACGATGTCCTCGTCCCAGATCGCCTTCTTAGCGTCGGCGAGGTCCTTGAAGCGGCGGAACGCATCGCCGAACTCGTTGTCCGACAGTGCGTAGCCGAGCGCCTCGAGCTTCTGCCGGAACGCCGCGCGGCCCGAATGCTTGCCGAGCACCAGGTTGGTCGCGCCCTGACCGACGCTCTCGGGAGTCATGATCTCGTACGTTCCGGCGTCCTTTATCATCCCGTCCTGATGGATGCCGCTTTCGTGGGCGAAGGCATTGGCCCCGACGATCGCCTTGTTCGCCTGCACTGCCATGCCGGTGATGCCGCTGACCATGCGGCTGGCACGGGTTATCTCACTCGCGTTGACGCCGGTGGTGAACGGCATCACGTCGCGTCGGACATGCAGCGCCATCGCAATCTCCTCGACAGCGGCATTGCCGGCGCGCTCGCCGATGCCGTTGACTGTCGCTTCGACCTGCCGCGCGCCCGCCATGACGGCTGCCAGAGTGTTCGCCACGGCAAGGCCAAGGTCGTTGTGGCAATGTGTCGAGAACACCGCCCGATCGGCATTGGGAACCCGGTTCAGCACGTTGCGGAACATCGCACCGTACGTTTCGGGCGTCGCATAGCCGACTGTGTCGGGCAGGTTGATCGTGGCCGCGCCGGCCGCGATCGCGATCTCGACCGCGCGCGCCAGAAAGTCGGGGTCGCTGCGGGTAGCGTCCTCCGCCGACCACTCGACGTCAGGGCACAGATTGCGCGCGTGGGTCACCGACGCGCGAATCCTCTCGAGCACGACATCGGGTTCGAGGCCGAGCTTGACGCGCATATGAAGCGGCGAGGTCGCGATGAAGGTGTGTATGCGGGGATGCCGCGCGCCCTTGACGGCCAGCCACGCCCTTTCGATGTCGCCACTCGCCGCGCGCGCAAGGCTGGCGACGATCGCCCGCTCGCACTGCCGCGCGACGGCACCGATCGCCTCGAAGTCGCCGTCGCTTGCGATCGCGAAGCCCGCCTCGATAATATCGACACCGAGTGCCTCGAGCTGTGCGGCAACCCGCAGCTTCTCGGTGAGATTCATCGAACAGCCCGGCGACTGCTCGCCGTCGCGTAGAGTTGTATCGAAGATCAGGATGCTCGTCATCGTCCGCCGCCTTGCGTATCGCCGCCGGGGCCATCCCCGCATGCAGCGCACCCCGGCGGTGCGGCACATGCCTTAGGGGCCGGTAAGTCGCCGCGATGCGATAACCCAGAGGTAGCGAAGATCACGATGCGTGTCGAGCGACTGCCGCGCGCGTCACGATTTTGTCACCGACTGAATTATGCAGCTATTAACACGTAGCGTTTAAGTCACTGGGATTGCGACCGTAGGGGATGACGGCCGCGACTGCAGACTTCGACTAACAGTCTTCATCGGGTGGGAAGTATCATGAACTTTAAATCACCAGTTCGCTGGGCCTGTGCGGCTGTGTTAAGCGCGTCGCTCGGAACGCCGGCGGCAGCGGCGACCTTCATCGCCACGCCCGATACCGCGGCCGCGTTGCTGAAGACGATCGGCTCCGGCGATACCCTGCAGTTCGTCGGCAGCTTCGGGACGTTACGCATGCTCGACCGCAGCTTCACCAAGACGGTGACGCTCGACCTCACGAAGGCGTCGTTCACCAATACGCTCAACCTGTCGCGTATCAACAATCTCAAGGTCATCGGCGGGCGATTCGACGTTACGGCCGGCAGCATCTATTCACGTGCCGCGGTCGTCTACGGCGGCAGCAACATCTCGTTCGACAAGACCGTGGTGGTCGGCACCGCCGGGCAGATCGGGATCAGCTTTGCCGGTACGTCGCACGCGACGGTTTCGAACGGCCGCTTCGACGGGCTGCAGGTCGGCGTTGCCTTCGGCAGCGTCACGGGGGGCATCGCCCTCAAGAACCGCATAACGCATGCAGTTTCCGATGGCATCGACATCGCCGACAGCCATCATGTCACCGCAAGCTTCAACACTTGCTCGCTCGGTACGCCCGGCGTGGGCGTCCACCCCGACTGCATCCAGCTGTGGAGCAATCCCGGCCAGCCGCTGCAGTCGGACAACATCATCACGCGCAACACCGCGACCGGGCCAACCCAGGGTTTCACCTCCTTCTCGGCAGGCGGCGGCGGGCTCCGGCTGCAGATCACGCGCAATATCGTCAGCACCTCATTCCCGCAGGGCATCGCCTGTTACGAGTGCGTCGACAGCATAATTACCTACAACACGCTGACAACGCTGCCGGGGTCGCAGTATCTGACAAACCTCAACGTCGTCGGCGGGTCGGGCAATACGATGCTCGGCAACGTCATTCATCAATTTCCGGTGGTCATCAAGCCGAAGGCGAAAGCCGGGGCGCAGATTGCCGCGCAGTCGGCAAGCTCGGCAGCGGTCACGGTCCCCGAACCCTCGAGCTGGACCATGCTGATCGTTGGCTTTGCCGCGGTCGGCGTGGCTCGTCGCCGGGCGACTGGCCAAGCGAGCGTATCGCTGGCATAGCGACTGCTCTGGTTGCCCCCGGGGGACAGCGGTTTGGCCGGTAATGTCGACGCGATCGCGCATAACATCCAGCTCGCGCTCGGTCCGGTGTTCCTGCTGACCGGCATCGCGTCGATCCTGAACGTACTCACCAACCGCCTCGGCCGCGTCATCGACCGCGCCCGCCGGATCGAGGCGGAGATCGCCGGCTACGACCCGGCGGCAAAACGGCGCGCGGTGGTCGAACTCGGCATGCTGGGACGACGGACAACGGCGGCGCACTGGGCGATCGGGCTGTGCACCTGCTCGGCACTGTTCGTGTGCGTCGTCGTCGCGCTGCTGTTCGTCGATAATTTCACGCCGTTCTCTGCGAGTATCCTCGTCGCTGGGTTGTTCATCGTCGCCATGGCGCTGCTCATCGCCGGGCTGCTGCTTTTCCTGTTCGAAGTCCAGGTCGCGATGCGGAGCGTGCGGATCAGATCGGGAATGCTCGACGTCTGACTGTCGGGCCAACGCCGGACCATGGTCTTTCGCCCGACCGGCTCACAGATGAAAAGTCAGTTCCGGCTCTTGTCGACCAGCGCGTTCTTGCCGATCCACGGCATCATACCGCGCAGCCGCGCGCCGACCTCCTCGATCTCGTGCCGCGCCTGCAGCGACCGCGACGCCTTTAACACCGGGTTGCCGGCGCGGTTGTCGAGGATGAAGTCGCGGACGAAGCGCCCGCCCTGGATGTCGGCGAGCACGCGCTTCATTTCGGCCTTGGTTTCGCGGGTGATGATCCGTGGGCCGGTGACGTAGTCGCCGAACTCGGCGGTGTTCGAGATCGAATAGCGCATGTTGGCGATGCCGCCCTCGTACATCAGGTCGACGATCAGCTTAACCTCATGGAGGCACTCGAAATACGCCATTTCGGGCGCGTAACCCGCCTCGGTCAGCGTCTCGAATCCCGCCATGACGAGCTGGGTCAGGCCACCGCACAGCACGACCTGCTCGCCGAACAGGTCGGTCTCGCATTCTTCGCGGAAGGTCGTCTCGATGATCCCCGACCGCCCGCCGCCGACGGCGGAGGCGTAGGCGAGGCCGACGTCGTGGGCGTTGCCGCTGGCGTCCTGGTGGACCGCGATCAGGCACGGCACCCCGCCGCCACGGACGTACTCGCTGCGAACGGTGTGGCCGGGACCCTTCGGCGCGACCATGAATACGTCGATGTCGGCGCGCGGCTCGATCAGCTGGAAGTGGATGTTGAGCCCGTGGGCGAAGGCGAGCGCGCTGCCGGGCTTCATGTTCGCCGCGAGGTCGTCGGCATAGATGCCCGCCTGATTCTCGTCGGGGGCGAGGACCATGACGATGTCGGCATGGGCGGCGGCGGCGGCGTTCGTCATCACGGTGAAGCCGGCGGCTTCGGCCTTGGCCGCGGTCGCCGAGCCGGGGCGGAGCGCGACGACGACGTCGGCGACGCCGCTGTCGCGCAGGTTCTGGGCATGGGCGTGGCCCTGGCTGCCGTAGCCGACGACGGCGATCTTCTTGCCCTTGATCAGCCCGAGATCGGCATCGGAGTCGTAGTAGACGCGCATGTTCGTGTGTTTCCTGTTTTGGTAATCGGATCAGATACTGGCCCGCGGCTACTCGTCGCCTATTGTCGTCAGCTCCTTCTGGCGTGCGCGCAAAATGATCAGCCGACAGCGCCCGGAGTCGAAGGTCGGCCCGTTGGTACCGAACTCGGCGCGGTTATAATAGCCGCAACTCGAGGCCGCCCAATGCTGCCATCTTTTTTCGTCCTTCAGGAACGCCGCGCGGGCGATCGGTAATTCTTGAAGAAAGTGCAGAACCTGCGCGCGGATCACGGCCAGCCGTTGTTCTTCTCCCTTGATGACATCGTCGTAACATATACCGAGAGGGTAGTTCACGTCGTCGTGGCAATCGGCTTCCGTCCGCGGCGGCACAGGGGCCATCGGCGACTGCGCGAGTGAAGGCGCACCCGCGCAGAACGCCGAGACAGCAACGAGAACGGCCACGACTGATCTCACACCGCCTCCGGCCCGCGCGCGATCGCGACGACGCCGGTTCGCGCGACCTCGACCAGCCCAACCTCGCGCATTAGGGCGATGAAGCTGTCGACCTTCTCGGTCGATCCGCTGACTTCGAAGACGAAACTGCGCGTCGTCGTGTCGACCGGCCGCGCGCGGAAGATGTCGGCGAGGCGCAGCGCCTCGACGCGCTTGTCGCCGACGCCCGCGACTTTTACGAGCGCCATTTCGCGCTCGACGTGCGGCCCCAGTGCGGTCAGGTCGACGACGCGGTGGACCGGGACGATGCGGTCGACCTGTGCCATGATCTGCTCGATGACCGTCGGCGGACCGCTGGTGACGACGGTGATCCGGCTGACAGCGTGATCGTCGGACACGTCGGCGACGGTCAGGCTCTCGATATTATACCCGCGCGCCGAAAACAGCCCGACGATCCGCGCAAGGACGCCCGCCTCGTTGTCGACGAGGATGGACAGGGTGTGGCGTTCGGAGGGCGCGGATTTCATGTCAGCGCCTCTTCGCGCTCGGCCCGCGCCGCCGTCCACACCTCGCGCGCGGCGTCGAGGTTGAGCAGCCCTATGCCGGCACCGACGACGATGTCGGGCCAGCCCGAGCGCAGGACGAAGGTGAGCCCGCCGGCGATCAGGATCGCGACGTTCGCCAGCACGTCGTTGCGCGACGACAGGAAGGCCGCGCGGGTCAGGCTGCCGCCGGTTGCACGGTGCCGCGCCAGCATCAGCGCGCAGGTGAGATTGACGACCAACGCGCCCGCCCCGGTCAGCGTCAGCGCGACGGGCGCGGGCGGCAGGGGGGCAGCGATCTTCGTGACGAGCATCCACAAAGTCGCCGCCGCCGGGACCAGCATGACGCCGGCCAGCGCCATCCCGACCCGCGCCCGCGCCGCCAGCGACCACCCGAGCGCCAGCAGGATCAGCAGGTTGACCGCCGCGTCCTCAAGGAAATCTATCCCATCGGCGAGCAACGCCACCGACCCGATCGTCAGCGCAACGGCGACCTCGATGCCGAAGTAGCCGAGGTTGAGCGCGGCGACGATGACGACAGTGCGGCGGAGGGAGTGGGCGTCACTCACACCAACGCCGCCGCGTCTTCGTCCTTCTCGCCGATCGTCTCCGCCGCGCTCAGGGTCATCTCGTTGTGCGCTGCGCCGCTGGCGATCATCGGGAAGCAGTTGGCGAGTTTGGCGACGCGGCAGTCGACCATCACCGGTCCCGGCTGGCTCAGCATCGCGGCGATGCCGGCGTCCAATTCGCTCGCGTCGGAAATCCGGATGCCGGTCCAGCCGTACGCCTCGGCGAGCTTGACGAAGTCGGGCAGCGCCTCGGAATAGCTCTCGCTGTAGCGGCTGCCGTGGTTGAGCTCCTGCCACTGGCGGACCATGCCCATATATTCGTTGTTGACGATGAACACCTTGACCGGGAGCCTATACTGGGTCGCCGTCGCCAGCTCCTGGATGTTCATCTGGATCGACGCCTCGCCGGCGATGTCGATAACGAGCGCTTGTCGGTTGCCGAGCTGCGCGCCGATCGCCGCGGGCAGGCCGTAGCCCATCGTGCCGAGGCCGCCGCTCGTCAGCCACTTGTTCGGCCCTTCGAAGCCGAAGTGCTGCGCCGCCCACATCTGGTGCTGGCCGACCTCGGTGGTGATGATCGGGCTCTGCGCCCGCGTCGCCTCCCACAGGCGGCGAATGGCGTGCTGGGGCAGAATGTCCGACCCTTGCTGATCGAAGCCGAGCGAGTTGCGCCCGCGCCAGCCGGCGATCGTCGCCCACCACGCACTTAGGTCGCTGGTCCGGTAGCCGCGCCCGTTCCACACCGCAATCATGTCGGCGAGCACCGAGCCGACGTCGCCGACGATGCCGAGGTCGACGCGGACCGTTTTGTTGATCGACGAGCGGTCGATGTCGACGTGGATCTTCTTCGACCCCGGCGAGAAGGCGTCGAGACGGCCCGTGACACGGTCGTCGAAGCGCGCGCCGAGGCAGACCATCAGGTCGGCCCCGTGCATCGCCATGTTCGCCTCGTACGTGCCGTGCATCCCGAGCATGCCGAGGAACGCAGGCGATGACGCCGGGAAGCAGCCGAGGCCCATCAGCGTCGACGTGACCGGTGCCCCCGTCAGCCGCGCCAGCTCGCGCAGTGCCGCGCTCGCACCCGGCCCCGCGTTGATGATGCCGCCGCCGGTATACAGGATCGGGCGCTCGGCGGCGGCGAGCATCTCGACCGCGGCCTCGATCGCCGCGCGTTCGCCCTTGACCTGCGGCTTGTACGTCTTGTGCGATGGCGGCTCCGGCGTGACGTAGCGGGCGCGCGCGACCTGAATGTCCTTGGGGAGGTCGACGACGACCGGGCCAGGCCGTCCCGACGTCGCGACATAGAACGCCTCATGGATCGTCGCGCCGAGCTTGGCGACATCCTTGACGAGGTAATTATGCTTCGAACAGTGGCGCGTGATTCCGACGGTGTCGCATTCCTGGAAGGCGTCGGTGCCGATCAGCTGCGTCGGCACTTGGCCGGTCAGGACGACGAGTGGGATCGAATCGAGCATGGCGTCGGTAATGCCGGTGATGGCATTGGTCGCGCCGGGGCCGCTGGTGACGAGCACGACGCCAGGCTTACCCGTCGACCGCGCATAGCCTTCGGCGGCGTGGACCGCCGCCTGCTCGTGGCGGACGAGGATGTGCCGGATTTTCGTCTGCGCGAACAGCGCATCGTAGATCGGCAGGACCGCTCCGCCCGGGTAGCCGAAGACCAGCTCGACGCCGAGGTCGGCCAGCGCGCGGACGACGACGCCCGCGCCATTCAGTTGGTTGCCATCGGTCACACCGCTTCCTCCCGCGGCTTTCCTAAGGACCGAAAGTTACGCAGTCAACTACGTTGCCGCAATAAGATTACGCGGGGTTGATGCGGCGGCGGCGAACGGCACTTCCGACGAGGCCGAACCCGGTGACCATCAGTGCCCAGCTCGCGGGTTCGGGCACGATACCGAGCTGCGCATCGACCGCCGCGGCAATCGCACGGTGCACCGGCGCGGTCGGATGAATGCCATCGAAGCTGAAGAAGTGGTGACAGTTGGGGCGCGGATTGGCCGGAGCCTTGGAAATGTCGACGCACGCGCCGGTAAAGCTGATGTCGGTCGGCAGGCCGAACGCCGTCGGCCGCGCCTGCAGCGCGCCGAAGAACCGGAAATAGTCGAATTGGCGCAGCGAGGTCGCCGGTGCGAGCGGTACGGCCGCGAGGCCGAGCTGGAGCGCGGTCTCGAGCGCGACCCCGTTCGGATCGGCGGGATTGGGCACTCCGCCGATCAGGAACTGGCGCGCGCCCGCCGCCTGCAGCGCGGTGACCGCGCCGACGTAGTTACCGACGAACGCGCTGGTGAAGCCGGCGCGGATGGCGGCTGCCTCCGCGGGCGAAGTCGCGCCCGCAAGCCGCGCCTCCAGCGCGCTGACGTCGTTGTTGCCGAAATTGAGGACGTAGAGCGCGCGGGCGTCGAACGGCTTGCCGCTTTTGGCGAAGATCCCGAGCTGCGTGATGAGGCCGGGCACACTAAGGCCGAGCAGCGGCCGGTCCTCCGCCGCCTCTGCGCCGCCGACCGCATAATTGTCGCCGCCGAGCAGGAAGGGCGACGTCAGCTTGCCACCCGTCAGCAACTGATTGACGATGTCGACCCACGTCGGCCCGTTCGTGAAGCGGCCGTTGAAGTAGCCGTAGCCGGGCTGCGCCGTCTTCCCACGGCTGCCGATATAGGCGTTTCCGGCATCGACCAGCGAATCGCCGAACACGACCAGCTTGTCGGGGCGTGCCATCGCCGGAGCGGCGACGATCGCAAGTGCGAGTACCAGCGTCATCGAGAAAACGCGCATCGTTCGATCCCCCTACTCGCGCTGATCGCGCCCTTGATGCCACTATATCAAGACATGGTTAAAGTTTCGAGACCAGTCGGGCGTCTGGTTGCGAAACCACGTCGCCTGCCGCTTGGCGTATTGGCGGGTCGCAGTCGCGATCTGTGCGATGGCCGCGGCGCGGGTGATCTCGCCCCGCGCCAGCGCGAGCAGCGGGACGACGCCAAGCGCGCGCAGCACCGGGGCGGCGGGGTCGAGCCCGCGGGCGGCGAGTGCGGCGACCTCGGCCTCCGCCCCTGCCGCGAGCATTGCGTACAGCCGGGCATCGATGCGCGCCACGAGCTCGTCCCGCGGTCGGTCGACGACGAGGCCGTGGACGTCGTGAGTCGCTGCCAGCCCCGGCAGCGCCGTGTCCTGCCACGCGCGCAGCGGGCGGCCGGTGGCACGGACGACCTCGAGTGCCCGCGCGACGCGCTGCGGGTCGGTCACGCCGGCGTGCGGATCCTCGCGGGCCAGGGCGGCACGGGCGATGTCCGGGGCGAGCGCGCGGACGGCGGCGCGGGTCACCGCATCGATCGGCGGCACCTCGGCAAGCCCCACGAGCAGCGCGCGCAGATATAGCCCGCTGCCGCCGGTGACGATCGGCATCCGACCGGCGGCTACCGCGTCGGCGATCGTCGCGCGAGCGAGAACCGCCCACCGCGCGGCGTCGCACGCGTCCGCTCCGTCGAGGACGCCGTACAGCCGGTGCGGCACGGCCGCTTCGGCGTCGGGCGACGGCCGCGCGGTCAGCACGCGCAGGTCGGCGTAGAGCTGGCTCGCGTCGGCATTGATGATCGTACCGTTCGACCGTGCGGCGAGATCGAGCGCGACCGCCGACTTGCCGGTGGCGGTCGGGCCCGCGATAACGACGACCCGTGGCTTCACCGCTCCTCCTCGCGACGCTCGTCGCCGCCGGCCGCCTTTCGCCGGGCGACGTCGCCACGGCAAGCGACGCGGTGCGCGCGGCCGGTGGCGAGCCGGGTGCGGTCGCGTGGCTCGACACCGGCGACGCGGCCGAGCTGACGGTCGCAGGGCCGACGCAGGCGCCCGTGCGCGCTGCGCTCGAGGCGGCCCTGCCCCACGTCGATGTCGTCGTCCAGCCCGCCGGCAACCGGCGCAAGGCGCTTCTGATCGCCGACATGGATTCGACGCTGATCAAGTGCGAGTGCATCGACGAGCTTGCCGACTACGCCGGCATCAAGCCGCAGGTGGCGGCCATCACCGCGGCGGCGATGCGCGGCGAGCTCGACTTCGCCGCCGCGCTCGATGCGCGCGTCGCGCTGCTCGCGGGGATGGATGCCGCCGTGCTCGACCGCTGCCTCGCCGAGCGCGTGCGGCTGATGCCGGGCGCAGCCGCGCTCGTCGCGACGATGCGCGCACACGGGGCGCGCGCCGTACTCGTTTCGGGTGGGTTCACCGCCTTCGCCGGCCCGGTCGGAGCGGCGCTCGGCTTCGACCGTATCGTCGCCAACACCCTCGAGGTGGCGGAAGGCCGCCTGACGGGTACCGTCGTGCGGCCGATCGTCGATGCCGCGACCAAGCGCGCCGAACTGCTCGCCGCGGGCGTTCCGCTGCCAGCGACGCTCGCGGTCGGCGACGGAGCCAACGACGGACCGATGCTGAGCACCGCCGGGCTCGGAATCGCCTACCGTGCCAAGCCCGCGGCCATTGCCGCCGCGGATGCCGCCGTCCGCCACGGCGACCTGACGGTGCTGCTGTGGGCGCAGGGGTATAGCCGCGCCCAATGGGTTACACCGCCGTCCGCCACTGGCTGGCCCCCGACAGGTTGAGGCGCTGCGGCCGGCCGCCAATCGGCCGGTCGAACCACAGGCGCTCGGTCGACTGCGGGTCGGCGAAGCGCCAGCTGCCGTCGGGCGCGCGCAACACCGGCCCCGCCCCGTCGACAATCAGCGTGTCGCCGCGCGCAACCACGACCGATTCGCCGATCCACGGGTCGTTCGACAGATAGGTGCCGGCGAGGGCGGCGAGCGCCGGATCGCTTGCCGGCTGCGCGGGTGCGCCGTCGCGGCCAAACAGCATCTCGCCGTACCACAGCCGGTCGCGACGCCCCGCGACTCCGCCGAAATCGAGGGTGTAGAAATCGCGACCGGCGAGATCGCTGACGAAGCCGCCGTCGTCGATCGCGCGCAGACGGCCGCGCCGGTCGCCTTCGGACAATGTCAGCGCCGGACCGTCGGCGGCGACGGTGAGGACCGCGCCGCCGGGTCCGACGAACCGCCCGGCATAGTCGCCGGCGTCGCCCCCGGCGCGTTGATCGTCGCTGCCCCGGCGGGGTGGGCCGTCAGCGCGACCCCCGCGGCCATGCCGCCAAGCCACGTCCGCCGGTTGATGCGCATCGCTCCGCCCCCCTGCCGTCCTGAAACCTGCCGTACCCGTGCCGCGCAGTGATCTTGCCTCAGCGGAGTCCCTTTACCCCAAGGTCGCGGATCAGCGCGGCGAGCAGGTACAGCCGCGGCGTCATGCTCGCGAGCTCGACGTATTCGCCGTCACTATGGAAGCCGCCGCCGACCGGGCCGAGACCGTCGAGGGCGGGAACGCCGCGCGCCGCTGCCATCGCGCTCTCGCTCGCGCCGCCGTTGCCCCCGGTGCCGAGTTTGCGCCCGGTCGCGGCGTAGAGCTTCGCCGCGCGGGCGGCGAGCGCGGCGGTCGCCGGGTTTTCGGGCAGCGGCGGGAACGCCGCCTCGCGGACGATCCTGACCGTCGTCCCGGGCACGGCGACGTGGTCGGCAGCGGCCTGCAGCTGGCGCTCGACGGCATCGGCCTGCGCCGGCACCCGCGGGCGGACGCTGAACGTCGCTGTCGCGTGATCGGGGATGATGTTGTTGCGCGTGCCTGCCGACAGCAGGGTGAGATTGACCGTCAGCCCCTCGCCGTCGTGCGGGAACTTGTCGTATTCGGCGAGCTGGTGGAGCAGCTCGACCGCGGCATTGCGGCCATCCTGCGGGGCCACCCCCGCGTGCGCGGCGCGGCCGGCGACGTCGATGGTGAATACGGTCGACCCTTTGCGCCAAACGGTGAGCTTGTCGGGGGCGTCGCCGGGTTCGAGGTTCAACTCGACGTCGGCATGCGCCAGCAGCCGGTCGATCAGCTTGCGCGTGCCGGGCGAGCCGCGCTCCTCGCTCGTCTCGATCAGCAGGGTGACGGTCTTGAAGGCGTCGAAGCCGGCCGCGTGGAGCAGCTCGATGGCTTTCACCGCCTCGACCACCCCCCCCTTCTCGTCGCCGACGCCCGGCCCGTGGAGCCGCGTGCCGTCGTTCGAGAAGCGCCACTTCGCGACCGTACCGGGGCCGAACACCGTGTCGATGTGCCCGATCAGCAGGATGCGCGCCGTGCCCGTGCCCGTGAACATCGCGACCAGGTTGTCGGCGAGACCCGGGGCTTCGGCCGGTACCGTCTCGATCGTCGCGCCGAGCGTACGTAGCCGGGGCGTGAGCACCGCCATGACCCGCGCCCCGCCCGCGGCATCGCCGGTCCCGGAATCGATGTTGACGACGCTTTCAAGCAGCGCGAGTTGATCGGGCAGCGCCGCCTGCGCCGCTGCGAGGAGCGGATCGGGCGCGCCCGCTACGGGGGCGGCGAGCGCCAGCGACATTGCACCAACGACCAGCTTCAGTCTGTCCACGTGGGTCGTCTCCCGGTCGAAAGGTTACACGAAGGTCACGGATCGACCGTGTTTTGCGCGCGGAACGCGGTCGAAGGCGGCGCGGCCGATCCCGCGTGACGCGTCGCCCGGCGCGCACGCCGGGCGGGCGGAAGGTGACACAAGCTCACACATCGACCGGGTCGCGAACCGATCGCCCTCGTGAAGCACGGGCAGCGCGGCCGCAGCTGGCGCGCGGCGAACAAGCGCGCCGCCGGCAGGTGCGGCGATCGGCGGGACGAAACGGGGCGGCGTTGTCATCGCCCAGAGCTACGCCGTTTGCGGCGCTATAGGACAGCGGAAAGTTCACGCCGGTCGAGCGCCGAATCGAGCGCGGCGATCAGCGCCGCGACCGACCCCAGCGGCGCGAGCGCTGCCGCACCGAGCACCACCGTGACGACGCCGCCGTCGTCGACCGCGATCAACGGCAGCGGCGCGGCTGTCAGCGCCGGATACGCCGCATGGAACTCCGGACGGTGGAAAAAGGCGACCGGCAGCGGCAGCTCGGCGAGATAGTCCCGCCATTCGGCCCGCATGCCGAGCGTGCCATAGGTGACGCCGCACAGGCTGCACGGGTAGGTCGCCGGCGAGACCAGCTTGTGCGCGAGGTCGAACAGCCCGGCGACGATGCCGGCATCGGCATTGTAGACGAGCAGCAGCCGCGCGCTCATCGCCGGCCGAACAGCTTTTCGAGGTCGGTGCGCGCCAGCCTGACCCACGTCGGGCGGCCGTGGTTGCACTGGCCCGAGTGCGGCGTGACCTCCATCTCGCGGAGCAGCGCGTTCATCTCGGGCACCGACAGCAGCCGCCCGGCGCGGACGCTCGCGTGGCACGCCATCGTCGCGGCGACGGCGTCGAGGCGCTCGCCGAGCGCCATGCCGCGGTCGAACGCGGCGAGGTCGTCGGCAAGATCGCGGACGAGCGCGGTCGCATCGCACGCGCCGAGCGCGGCCGGCGTTGCGCGGACGAGCACCGCGGCCGGGCCGAAGCCCTCTAGCTCGAGCCCGAGCGCGGCGAAGTCGGGAGCGGCCTCGACAAGGTGGGCGGCGCTCGCGGCGTCGAGCTCGACGACCTGCGGCAGCAGCAGGAGCTGGCTCGCCACGCCCCGCCCGGCGGCTGCCGCCTTGAGCTTCTCGAGCGTCAGCCGCTCGTGCGCGGCGTGCTGGTCGACGAGGATCATGCCGTCGGTCGTCTCGGCGACGATATAGGTGCCCGCGACCTGCGCGCGCGCGACGCCGAGGGGGTACGCATTGGCGGCGGCAGGAGCCTCGCTGCGGACGGCTGGCGCGAGCCATGCCGACGCGGTGTCGGCGAGGTGCCCTTGTCCGGCCGCGCCGGTCGGGAAGGGCATGCCCGCCATCGAAGGTGCCGGCGCGGACCATGCCATCGGCTCCGCGACGAACGCTGCCAGCGCGCCCGCCGCGATCGTCGTCGACGCGCGGTGGCCGGCGGCGTCGAGCGCGCGACGCAGCCCCGACACGATCATCCCGCGAACCAGCCCGGCGTCGCGGAAGCGTACCTCGGTCTTGGCCGGGTGGACGTTGACGTCGACGAAGTCCGCCGGCACGTCGAGGAACAGCGCGACGACGGGGTGGCGGTCGCGCGCGAGCAGGTCCTGATAGGCCCCGCGCACCGCCCCGACGAGCAGCCGGTCGCGCACCGGCCGGCCGTTGACGAACAGGAACTGGTGGTCGGCGACACCCCGGTTGAACGTCGGTACCCCCGCCAGCCCGCCGAGCCGCAGCTCCTCGCGGTCGAGGTCGATCGCGACGGCGTTGTCGGTGAAGTCGCGCCCGAGCAGCGCCGCCAGCCGCGCGGGAAGATCCGGTGCGTGCTCCGCGCCGAGCAGCCGCCGCCCGCCGTGGCGCAGGTCGAAGGCGACGTGCGGGGTCGCCATCGCCAGCCGCCGGACGACGTCGAGGCATGCGGCGAGCTCGGCGCGCTCCGATTTCAGGAACTTGCGCCGGGCCGGCACCTGCGCGAACAGCCCGTCGACCGTCGCGCGCGTTCCCGGGGGCAGCGCGGCGGGGCCGTCGGCGACGATGCGGCCGTGGTCGATCGCAAGCGCCCAGCCCTCCCTTGCTGCGGTCCGGCTGGCCAGCGTCAGCCGCGCGACGCTCGCGATCGACGGCAGCGCCTCGCCGCGGAAGCCGAGTGTGGCGATTGCGCTGAGGTCGCCGTCCGGCAGCTTCGACGTCGCGTGGCGCTCGACCGCAAGGCGCAGCTCGGCCGCGTCCATGCCGCAGCCGTCGTCGACGACCGACAGGTGATCGACCCCGCCCGCCTCGAGCTCGATGGCGATGCGCGTCGCGCCGGCGTCGATCGCATTCTCGACCAGCTCCTTCAGCGCCGACGCCGGCCGCTCGACGACCTCGCCGGCGGCAATCTGGTTGACGAGCTGGTCGGGTAGGCGGCGGATCGGCACACCCGCCATCCTAGCCGCCGCCGCGACGTGCGTCACGCGGCGCGATCGTGTAGCAAGTCCGGCGCTTCCACTGGATGTCACCCCGTGCAGCCTGAGCAACCGCTTGGTTTTGCACCTGATGCACGTTGCTAAGGTATTTGGCATCATGGTTTCTGAAGTGTTAACGGGGGCCTCGTTTTCGTCGATACCCTTGCCGACCCCCTGTTCGCGGGCCTAGAGCCTTGGGATAGCCCGGCGGATCGTGCCGGCTGCCCTGCACGAGTCCGGTCCCCCCATGTCGATCTTCAGCCGCCTGTTCTCGTTCCTGTCGCAGGACATGGCGATCGACCTCGGGACGGCGAACACGCTCGTCTACGTCCGCGGCCGCGGCATCGTCCTCAACGAGCCGTCCGTCGTCGCGATCGAGACGATCGCCGGGCGGCGAACGGTCAAGGCCGTCGGCAACGACGCGCGGATGATGATGGGCAAGACGCCGGGCAACGTCGAGACGATCCGCCCGTTGCGCGACGGCGTCATCGCCGACATCGACGTCGCGGAGCAGATGATCAAGTATTTCATCGGCAAGGTCCACACGACGCGCTTTCCCCGCTTTCCCGAGATCGTCATCTGCGTCCCGTCGGGCAGCACCAGCGTCGAGAAGCGCGCGATCCGCGACGCGGCGAACAACGCCGGAGCGAGCGCGGTCTACCTGATCGAGGAGCCGATGGCGGCCGCGATCGGCGCGGGCATGCCGGTCACCGAGCCGATCGGCAGCATGGTCGTCGACATCGGCGGCGGCACGACCGAGGTCGCGGTGCTGTCGCTGCGCGGCCTCGCCTACACCACCAGCGTTCGTGTCGGCGGCGATAAGATGGACGAGGCGATCGTCAGCTACGTCCGGCGCAATCACAACCTGCTGATCGGCGAGATGACGGCCGAGCGCATCAAGAAGTCGATCGGCATCGCCCGGCCGCCGAAGGACGGCGTCGGCCTGACGATGGAGATCAAGGGGCGCGACCTGATGAACGGCGTGCCCAAGGAGATCACGATCAACCAGGCGCAGATCGCCGACGCGCTTGCCGAGCCGGTGTCGGCGATCGTCGAGGGCGTGCGGCTGGCGCTCGAGAATACCCAGCCCGAACTCGCCGCCGACATCGTCGACCAGGGCATCGTCCTGACCGGCGGCGGGGCGCTGCTGAACGAACTTGCCGATGTGCTGCGTGAGGCGACCGGCCTACCGGTCACCGTCGCCGACGACCCGCTGACATGCGTCGCGCTCGGGACCGGCCGCGCGCTCGAGGACCCGATGTACCGCGGCGTCCTCACCACCGCGTGACGGGGGCGGACGCATGGACTGGCCGCCGGCGCGCCGCACCTCCTATGCCAGGCGCGAGCAGAACCTTGCGCTGATCGGGGCGGTGGTGACCGGCGCGGTGCTCGCGACCGGGCTGCTGCTGCTCGTGCTGAGCCGGGTCAATCCGGCCTATTCGACCCGCCTGCGGATCGCGGCGGTCTCGGCGGTCGCGCCGCTGTGGTCGACGCTGCGGCCGCCGTTCGACGCGGCCGGCGACGCGGCGGGTGCGCTCGGCGACTACATCGATACCGTGCCGCGCGCGCGGCGGCTGGCAGCGGAGAACGCGGCGCTGCGCCGTGCGCTCCAGGACCGCGCCGCGCTCGCAGCCGATAACGCGGCGCTGCACCGGCTGGTGCGGGTCGCCGTTCCCAGTCCGGGGCTGATCGTCGTGGCGCGCTTTGCCGGGGCGTCGTCGGGCAGCTATGCGCGCACCGCGATGATCGCGGCGGGAACGCGGGACGGCGTATTCCCCGGGCAGACGGTGCGCGCCGACGACGGGCTGGTCGGCCGCACGGCGGAGGCGGGGGCGCACGCGACGCGGCTGTTGCTGCTGACCGACGCGACGAGCCGCGTGCCGGTGACCATCGTCCGCACCGGCCAGCCGGCACTCGCCGTGGGCGCGGCCGGGCGGCTGCTGGAGGTGCGCGACCGCGGCGGGGCCGAGGTTCCGCTGGTCCGCGGCGACCGGCTCGTCACGTCGGGCGCGGGCGGGTTGTTCGCACCGCAGATCCCCGTCGCCGTGGTCGTCGACCCCCGCGCCGAGCCGCCGCGCGCACTCCCCTTCGCGGACCCGGCGACGATCGGCTTCGTTGCGGTCACCCGCGCCTATCTGCCGATGCCCGACCTGCCCGTCGCGGCGGCCGCGGCGGTTCCGGTCCCGCGCGAGGCGCGCAGGCGATGACCTCGCCGTACCGCCTGCTCGGCCCGGCCGAGCGGCGTCGCTACTGGCGCGCCTACGCCGAGCGCACCATCCCGGCGCTCGTCACCCTCGCGTTGATCGGGGCGATGACCGCGCCGCTGTTCGTCAGCGTACCCGCCGTTCCCGATTTCGCGCTGCTCGCAGTGTTCGTCTGGGCGAGTTTCCAGCCCGGGCTGATGCCGCCGTGGCTGGCGTTCGCGATCGGTTGCGTCGCCGACCTGCTGTTCGCGCTCCCGCTCGGCGTCCACGCGACGCTGCTGCCGGTGACGGTCGTGGTCGTCCGGATCGTCGACGCGCGCTTCGCCGACCATCGCTATGCCTTCGACTGGCTGTTCGCCGCGCTCGTCATCGCCGGTTTCGCGGTGCTGGAATGGCAGCTGCTCGCCATCGCCGGGGTCGACGGACCGCTCGCCCCGCTGCTTGTCCAGGCGGGGACGACGATCCTCGCCTATCCTGCCGTCGTCGGGTTGATGGCAGCGATCCAGCGGCGGCTGCAGGCAGGACGATGACCGCGGGCGCCGACGTCCGCTTCACCCGGCGGGCGCTGCTCGCCGGCGGCGGGATGGCAGCGGTCGGCGGGCTGCTCGCGACGCGGATGGCGTACCTGTCGCTTTGGGAAGGCGCGAAATACGCCGCCGCCGCCGAGGGCAACCGCGTCTCGCTGCGACTGATTCCGCCGCGTCGCGGATGGATCGTCGATCGTGCCGGCAAGCCGCTCGCGCTCAACGCGCCCGACTACCGGCTGATGCTGCTGCCCGACCAGGTCACCGACCTCGCCGCGACCCTCGCCGCCGTGGCGAAGGTCATGCCGCTGACGCCCGACGACCTCGACCGCATCCACGCCGATCTCGCGCGTCAGCCCAAGTACATGCCGGTCGAGATCGCCCATGGCCTCGACTGGGCAACGTTTGCGCGGATCAACGTCAACCTGCCCGACCTGCCGGGCGTCGCGCCGCTGCCGGGGTTCAGCCGCGTCTACCCGGGCGGCGACGCCTTCGCGCACCTCCTCGGCTACGTCGGAACTCCGACTGCCGAGCAGTTCGCTGCGACCCGCGACCCGCTGCTGATCTTTCCCGGCTTCAAGATCGGCAAGGACGGCATCGAACGCCGCGCCGACGCGGGCTTGCGCGGGCGGGCGGGGGCCCGCCGGGTCGAGATCACCGCGCGCGGCCGTGTCATCCGCGACCTCGATACGCGCGCCGACGTGCCCGGCACGACACTGCGCCTGACAATCGACCGCGACCTCCAGAGCTACGCTGCGCGCCGCCTGACCGACAATTCCGCAAGCGTCGTCGTCATGGACTGCAACAGCGGCGACGTGCTGTGCATGGTGTCGATGCCGGCGTACGACCCCAACGTCTTCTCGACGCGGGTGACGGCCAAGCTGTGGGCCGAGCTCCAGGCCGACGACCACCACCCGCTGATCAACAAGAGCGCGCAGGGGCTGTACCCGCCGGGGTCGACGTTCAAGACGATGACGGCGCTGGCGATCCTGGGCGGCGGCATTCCGGCGAGCGAGGCGACCGTGTGCACCGGAACCTATCACCTCGGCAGTGCGCAGTGGCATTGCCATTCCAAACGCGGGCACGGCCGGGTCGACCTCCACCGCGGCCTGCCGCAGAGCTGCGACGTTTACTTTTATACCTTCGGCCGGGCGGTCGGGATCGACGCGATCGCGGCGACTGCGCGCAAGTTCGGCCTTGGGCAAAAGTTCGACCTGCCGCTGCCTGGGCAGTCGTTCGGGATCGTGCCCGATACGGCTTGGAAGCTGGCGCGCTACAAGAAGGCATGGGGGGTCGGCGACACGCTCAACTCGGCGATCGGCCAGGGCTATATTCTTGCCAACCCGCTCCAGCTCGCCGTCATGGCGGCGCGGCTGGCGAGCGGCACCGCGGTCGAGCCGCGCCTGTATGCCGATGCGCCGCGCGTGCCTGCCCCGCCGCTCGACATCGCGCCCGAACACCTCGCAACCGTCCGTCAGGGGATGAGCGACGTCGTCAACGGGGCCGGCACGGCGCGGGTGGCACGGCTGGCGGTCGACGGCGTCGCGATGGCAGGCAAGACCGGATCGGCGCAGGTCCGCAACATCAGCAAGGCAGACCGCCGCGCCGGACGGACGAAGAGCGAGCTTCAGCCGTGGAAGTACCGTGACCATGGGCTGTTCGTCGCCTTCGCCCCCGCCGACGCGCCGCGCTACGCGGTGAGCGTCGTGCTCGAGCACGGCAATCACGGCGCGGCCGCGGGCGTCATCGCGCGCGATGTCATGACCTATCTGTTCGAACCCGCGCGCGCGCTTGCGACGCTCGCCCCGCTCGAGGCGGCGTATGCGGCCAAGAAACGCGCGGCCGAAGCGGCTGCGGCCGCCGCTGCAGCTGGCCCCGTCGATCCCGCCGCAGTCGCTGCGACCCTGACCCCCGACACCGCCCCGCGTACCGGCGGCGACGAGTGAGCGCGTGCTGAACGGGGCGTGGAGCGCGCGGCTGCGCGAGCTGCCGTGGGGCGTGATCGCCGCGATCGCCGCGCTCGGCGGGTTCGGGCTCGTCGTCCTCTATTCGGCCGCCGGCGGCAGTTTCGCGCCGTGGGCGACCAAGCAGGGCATTCGGTTCGCCGTGCTGCTTGTCGCGATGCTCGCGATTGCACGGGTGCCCGCAGGAATGTGGCTGCGCTGGGCCTACCCGCTGTACGGTGCGGTACTGTTCGCGCTCGTCGCGGTCGAGGCGCTCGGCGCGATCCGCGGCGGCGGGCGGCGCTGGCTCGATCTCGGGATCATCCAGCTCCAGCCGTCGGAATTCATGAAGCTGGCGATCGTCCTCGCGCTCGCGCGCTACTTCCACCACGTCCCGCGTCAGTTCACCAGCCGCGTCGCGGCGCTGTGGCCGCCGCTGCTGCTGATCGCGCTGCCCGCCGCGCTCGTCATGCTCCAGCCCGACCTCGGCACGGCGCTGGCGATCGCGTTCGGCGGTGTGATGATGATGTTCCTCGCCGGCGTCTCGCTGTGGTGGTTCGCCGGGGCGGCGGCGGCAGGCGGTGCGGCGCTGCCGGTCGTGTGGTCGTTGATGCACGGCTACCAGAAGAAGCGCGTGCTGATCTTCATGAACCCGGCGAGCGATCCGCTCGGCGCGGGCTACCACATCACCCAGTCGAAGATCGCGATCGGCAGCGGCGGGCTGTTCGGCAAGGGCTTCCTCCACGGCACCCAGAGCCACCTCGACTATCTGCCCGAGCTGCACACCGACTTCGTGTTCGCGACGATGGCGGAGGAATGGGGCCTGGCGGGCGGGCTGTTCGTCCTCGCCGCATTCGCCGTCGTCCTCGCGTGGGCGGTGCGTGTCGCGATCCGCGCGCAGGCACCGTTCAGCCGCCTTGCCGCGATGGGGCTTGCGTTCACCCTGTTCTTCTATCTCGCGATCAACCTGATGATGGTCATGGGACTGGCTCCCGTCGTCGGCATCCCGCTGCCACTCGTCAGCTTCGGCGGGTCGGCGATGATGACCGTGCTGATCCTGCTCGGCATCGTGATGGGCATCGGCCGCGCCGGCGACGCGCCGCTGCGCTAGGAGCCGGTGCCGCTGGACAACCCCGCGACGCGGTGGTACCCGCCCCGCTCGCTCGCAAAGCGTCCGGACGTATAGCTCAGTCGGTAGAGCAGCTGACTCTTAATCAGCGGGTCCCAGGTTCGAACCCTGGTGCGTCCA
>Ga0123338_10000924_pt1 | contig 28900 bp, 29 predicted proteins | sample grotaG_FD_89793 | JGI IMG/M metagenome (GOLD analysis project Ga0123338, IMG submission 89793) | Glacier valley bacterial and archeal communities from Borup Fiord, Nunavut, Canada, to study Microbial Dark Matter (Phase II) -... | ecosystem: Environmental > Aquatic > Freshwater > Ice > Glacier ...
CCGGGTTCGCAAACGTATGTCATTTTACTGGCGAATTCGGTCCACCCCAGCCGGGGAAAATCGATTACTTCCTTGCGCGGCCGTGTCGCGACCATCGTCGCTGCGCAAGTGAACGCCGGTTCGCCCCTTTCCGCTGCTCCTCCCACTCTGACCGGTCTCGATATTTGGGAAGCGCAAGGATTCAAGGCTGTTGCCGGCAAGCGCGTCGGCCTGATCACGAATCATACCGGCGTCGATCGGAATCGCAACCGGAATATCGACCGCATGCGAGCGGCGGGCGTAAATGTCACCGCCATTTTTTCCCCCGAGCACGGAATTTTAGGGCGGGAAGATCAGTTGAATGTGGCCAGCACCAAAGATGCTGCAACGGGAATTCGCGTGTGGAGCTTGTATGAAGGCAAAAATCGCCGCCCTACAGCGGAGATGCTGCGCGGCGTGGATGTATTGGTTTTCGATATCGCCGACATCGGCGCGCGTTATTACACCTATGTTTCCACTATGGCCTACGCAATGGAAGAAGCGGCCAAGGCCAAAATTCCGTTCTATGTGTTGGACCGGCCGAACCCTATCACGGGCACCCATGTGGAAGGCCCCATGATTGACCACGATCAGCTTTCATTTATCGGCTATTTTCCGTTGCCGGTTCGGCACGGCATGACGGTAGGTGAACTGGCCACCATGTTCAATGCGGAAAATCAGTTGGGGGCGAATCTGACTGTGGTGCGGGCGGAGGGGTGGCGTCGCGAGGAGTGGTTCGATGAGACTGGGTTGCCGTGGGTGAATCCTTCGCCCAACATGCGCACGTTGGATGCAGCTGTACTTTATCCAGCGGTGGGATTGCTGGAATATTCGAACAATTACTCGGTCGGGCGAGGTACGGATTCCCCTTTCGAAATGGTGGGTGCGGAATTTATTCACGGTGGCGATCTTTGCCGCGAATTAACGAACCGCGCGGTACAGGGCTTCCGCTGCTATCCCATTACGTTTCAGCCGACCGCTTCCATGCTGGCAGGCAAAACGGTGGAAGGCATTCGGCTGGTGGTTACAGATCGCGATCGATTCGATGCGGGAAGACTCGGCATCGAGCTCATGTCGGCTGTCCACAAGCTTTACCCCGGAAAAATCGATTTTTCAGCCAACAAAAAGCTGATCGGCGATTCGACCCTCATTCACGAAATCGAGCAGGGGCTTCCGTCGGCCCGCGTGCTGACCCGTCAGGCGGACGGGCTCAAGCTGTTCCGAGCCAAACGAAGCAAATATCTGCTCTATCGCTAAGCCTGGCTTAAGCCGAAACCATCGCAGTTTTCGATGCGGCGTGCGGGGTGGTTTTGTTCTTCGAACCCAACGGGCGACCGCGCTTCTTGGTCTCGGTCATCCATGATGGCGGGCGGCCCCGGCGCTTTCCGCGACCCATCGCCAAGCGTTCGAGGCTTAGGATTGCCTCTTCCAACTGTTCCCTTTCCTGCCGAAGGTCGGCCAACATCTTTGTCACATCCATAAAGCCAATCGTCTCCCTAGAAAATCGTGTTCTGAAATCGGAACCGGATTACTTCGCTCCGTCCGTTGATCAAGATTTACCGTAATTTGTTGCAATTTGCAACTGCTTAGTTCTGAATTCGGAACAAATCGAGAGTATTCGTACTAGGTACTTCGGGTGATCTTGGGTAATTCCCTCATCGTAGGAGTGGTTTGCGGCGTTTCCAGAGGAAATAAAAAGGTAAGCCCACCGCAATGAGAACAATTCCCAATATGCTTTCGCGCGGAGAGTTCATTACGGTGACCACTTCAATCAGCAGCGCCGCTATTACGAAGAGGGCGGGTACCACGGGATAGCCCAAGGTGCGGTATGGCCTTTCCAGATCGGGCCGTTTGCGGCGAAGCACAAACACCGCGGCCGTAGTCATGCCATAGAGCAGCCAACTGGCGAAGATCACGAACGTCAGAAGCTGGTCATAGCGGCCGGAGAGAACGACAAGTGCCGCCCACGCACTCAGGCCGAGAATGGATACTCCCGGTGTGTGGAACGCGGGATGAACGCGCGCGAAACTGCGGAAAAAGAGTCCATCGCGTGCCATGGCATAAGGGACGCGCGAACCGGTCAGAATGGAACCGTTCAACGCCGCAAAAATGGAAATCATGGCTGCTACCGCCACTGCGTTTGCGCCACCGGTGCCCAATATGCGCCGCATCATCTCCGCCGCCACGCGATTCGTAGTTGCCACTTCGGCGGCGCTTAATACATGGAAGTACGCCAGGTTGGCCAGAAGGTAAATCCCAATTACGCCGGCTGTGCCCCAGATGAGCGCGAGCGGCAGGTTGCGGCGCGGGTCGCGCACTTCAGACGCCACCATGCCCACGTTATTCCAGCCATCGTAGGCCCACAAGGCGGCCACCAGTGCCGCGACAAAGCCGGCGATGGTAATACCGGTGGCAGCGTCAGCAGGCATCGCTATGGCGGTGGTGGCGCGCGCGGGAGCGAAGAAAAGTCCCGCTACGATTACGACGGCGATCAGCCCCACCTTCGCCACCGTCACGGCGACCTGGACATTGCCGCCCACGCGGACACCAAAATAATTGAGCGCGGCCAAACCCATGATCAGGAACATGGCGAAGACTTGGCCCGCGCGAATTTCGAGAGGCGCGCCATTGTCTCCTGCAAAGGGGACGCGCGCCCAAACTTGTTCCAGGCCGGGCCAGAAATTCGTCAGATAATAAAAAAATCCGGTTGCCAGCGTGGCTATCGATCCGCTTTTCGCCACCCACATTTGCGTCCAACCGTAGAGGTATCCCCAGACCGGGCCGTAAGCTTCGTTGAGATAAACGTATTCGCCGCCCGCTTCCGGCAGCATCGCGGCAAGCTCGGCATAGGTGAGCGCGCCAGCTAACGAAAGCAGGCCGCCCACCACCCACACGGCGAAGACCCACTCGACCGAACCCACATGGTGAATCATGGTGCGGGGCACCAGGAAAATGCCGCTGCCGATCACCGTGCCGACCACGATGGCGACCGCGCTCCACAAGCCCAGCACACGTTTCAATTCAGCCATTCTTTGTTCTCCGTTGGGGCAGCTGAGGGGGAAGCACAAGCGACGCCGCGTAACCGCCTGCGAATGTCGCCATGCTGCCGATAAGTACCCACCATGTAAAAGCGATAGTGGTGTTGAACTTGACGTACAAAATCACCGCGGCACCGATGATGACGCCGGCGATGGCCGCGTTTTCACCGGGCCGCGTGGTGAGTGAACCCAGAAGGAACACGCCCAACAACACGCCCAGCGTCACCGATGCGATGGACAGCCCCGAGGTGAGCACCGAACCCCAATGGCTGGCCACCAGGCCGATCAGCACAAGCACCACGCCCCAGGCGATGGTGGCCATGCGGGCAATCCACAAGAGCCTTGCTTCCGACGCGCGGTTTCGGAAGAAATCGATCACGGTTGTCGAGGCGAGCGAATTGAGTGCCGCGCTCAAATTCGCCATCGCCGCCGCCAGAATGGCCGCCATCACCAAGCCGGCGAGGCCGGCGGGCATATTGTCCCAGATGAATTTCGGATAGAGACGGTCGGCGGGCGAGGGAGCGGGCAGGTGGTTATCCGTGTAGTACACCCAAAGCAGCACGCCGATGAGCAGAAACAGCGTGAATTGAAAGAAGACCACGGCCCAACTGGCGAATAAGGCGCGGCGGCTTTCGGCGAGCGATTTGGCGCTGAGCAGACGCTGCACAATGAGTTGATCTGTGCCGTGGCTTGCGGTGGTGAGAAAGCATCCGCCCACCACGCCCGCCCAGAAACTATAAGGCTTCGCTAAGAATTGGCTGAGCGTGGGCCCAAGCGCGAAATCGAAAATCTGAAACTTGCCGGACGCGCCGGCGAGTTCCGTCACGTGGTGCCAGCCGCCCGGAATTTTGCCCAGAATGATGAAGAAACTGGCACCCGCTCCCAGGACATACATGCCCATCTGGATTACGTCGGTCCAGATCACGGCAGTCATGCCACCTTCAAATGTATAGAACAGCGTAAGGCAGACAATCACGATAATGGACGTTAGTTCGCCGGTGCCGAGCACGATGGAGATCACGATCGAAATGGCAAAGACTCGCACACCCTCGGCCAGCGACCGTGTAACCAGAAAGATGGCGGCGGTCACTTTTCTGACGTTCGAGCCAAAGCGGCGTTGCATCAACTCGTACGCCGTGTACATGTGACCGGAAAAATACTGCGGCAAAAGAAGATAGGAAATGACAACGCGCGCCAGCAGGTAGCCCATTACAATTTGCAGGAAGGCGAAGTTGCCGCCGAACGCCAGGGCGGGGGTGCCGACAATGGTCAGTGTGCTGGTTTCGGCCGACACGATGGAGAGTGCGATGGCCCACCACGGTGCTTCGCGTCCGCCCAGAAAGTAATGCTGTAGCGTTTTCGAATTACGGCCTCCCGAAGACTTCCCGAAGGAGGCGCCAAACCAAGTAACACCCACTAGATAAAGCAGGATAACGGCAAGGTCCAAAAAATGCATACGTTAGGGCTGTTGAAGTGTAGCAAAGCGATGCCTAGGAACTTAAACATATGTCAAAACGTCAGTTCTGTTGCGGGGAACAGGTGGTTTGGCTATACTCCGCAGATGACCGGTGCCGTCAGGCCAGCGGCTTTCAATTTAGAAGAATGGGGAGGGCGAGTGCTCAAGCGAGTGTATAGAGGATTGGTAGGGGTGGCTCTTGTGGCGGCGATCGGCCTGGCTCAGGCACCTCAGAAAAAGGTGAAGGATCAGGCAGAGTTCGATCTCTACAGCAGTATTCAGAAAGAGACCGATGCCACCAAGAAGCTAACGCTTCTGGACCAATGGACTGAGAAGTATGCCGACACGGAGTTCAAGCAGGAACGCAATTTGTTTTATGCGCAAACATATGCGGGCTTGGCCGCGCAGGGACAGTTGCCGAACGCGACACCGGATCAGTTAGCCGGCTCAGACAAAGCGGCGCATATGTTGATCGACAAGAGCGACACCTTCTTTTCGCCCGAAATGAAGATGAGCAATTTGACCGACGATCAGTGGAAGGCCGCGAAAACAGCGGTGCTGCTGCAGGCCAACCAAGCCATCGCCGCCGTCGCGGTTGCGAAGAAGGATTGGCCGGGCGCGGAAGCACAGTATAAGAAGATGCTGGAGACGAACCCGAACGACGCGGCCACTTCTTATCTGTTGGGAACGGCTATTGCTTCGCAGCATCAGGTAACGCGGACCCCGGAAGCGCTCTATCATTTCGCGCGGGCTTCCGTGTTGACCGGACCCGGTGCGTTGGCGCCCGAAGGCCAGAAACAAACCGATGCTTATCTGAAGCGCGCCTATACCGGCTACCACGGCGACTTGAAGGGTCTTGATGACGTAAAGGCGGTAGCGGCCAAATCAGCTATGCCTCCCGCTGATTTCAAGATCAAGAGCGTGACGGAGGTTCAGGCTGAGGAGAACAGCAGTGAAGAGGCTTTCAATAAAGCGCATCAGGAGATTGTGCTGTGGCGCAGCCTGCGCACAGAATTGACTGGGCCAACCGGTCAGGATTATTTCACTAAGAGCATGAAAGACAACACGGTTCCGAACCTGAAGGGCAAGGTTGTCGCGCAGCCGAACTCGAAGGAGCTCACTGTCGCGGTTGACAATGTAACGACCGAAACAATGACGAAGCCGGAAGCGACTCTGATGTTGGATTCGCCTCTGAAAGGCACTGTGGAACCGGGCACTGAACTAACCTTCGTCGGGGTACCCAGTTCGTATACGAAGGACCCGTTCATGATTACGTTCGATGTGGAAAAGAAGAGCGTGAAGGGTCTGGGCGATGCGGCTGGACCTGCTGCGCCGGCCACAACCCGGCATGCTCCCGTACGGCGCAAGCGTTAGAATACTTTATACAGTACAGCTGTGAACCGAAGGGCAGGCTTCTTACGCCTGCCTTTTGTGTTTTCCTAGCTGGTCGGTTGTGACAAGCAAGACCGTGAACATGATGCGCTCGAACATGGATAGTTGCGCCTGACTGGTGCCAAGCGCCCGGTAGTAGCAAACCAAATTTGCCTTGCGCTCCAACTCCGCGGATTCGATGGCTGTGGCGCCCACCAGCAGCACCGCGCCCACAATCTTCAACCGCTTCCACTTGCGTCGCATACTCCTAATACGCGGCAAACCCGCAAGCGTTAGTTATACTTATGTAAAGAAATGCCTTTGTATGAATACAAGTGCCACAAGTGCGGCAAGAAGTTCGATGCGCTGCAGAAATTCTCCGATTCTCCGTTGACGGTTCACGAAGAGTGTGGCGGACCATTGGAGCGGCTGGTATCCGCACCGGCGTTCCACTTTAAAGGTACCGGCTGGTACGTCACCGATTACGCGAAATCGAATGGGGTGAGCACACCGGCTTCGGAGGGTTCGAAATCCGAATCGTCCAGCGGTGATTCAAAATCAGACGCGAAGTCGTCTGACAAAAAGTCGGAATCGAAGTCTGAAAGTAAGGCTGAGACCAAGACGGAATCGACAGCGAAGCCGTCCGCCACATCCACCACGCCTTCCGGTTCGTCCCCAAGCGATAAATAAAAATGGGGCAGGTGGACCGTGAAGGTCTCCCGCCCCACTCCCATTTCTATAACTGGCTATTCCACTTCGCGACGGCTCTTTTTACGATTCCGTTTGCGGGCCAATGCCTGTTTTACACGCTTCTTCTCGCCCGGTTTCAGGTAGAACGAATGGCGTTTGACATCTTTGATAATGTCTTCCGTCTGAACCTTGCGCTTGAAACGGCGTAGGGCGTTCTCGATGGTCTCGCCCTCTTGCAGTTTTACTTCTGCCAATTAAAAATACACCCCCAAACTCATCGCAAATTTACCAGAGGTTTTCACGCCCGATATTGATATCTTCATGTGCTCGCTCGCTGAAAAACGGAGCACACCTTTCAGTAATATCGCCAGTGTAAGGCGACCTGAAACGACTTGTTCAGGTTACCACGAGGCGTCTTCATTTCGCTTTGTGTTGCAGCTCAGCCGGAACGCGCGTTCGGTCTAAACCTTCAAAGGGCAGTGTCCACTTCACGCCCACGCTGGTGGGGAGGAAGCATTGGCGGTCATCGCAGGCTTGGTATTTTAGTGTGCCCTCAATCTTTAGATTGCCACTCGAATCGAGCAAAGGGCGCACCGATTTTTCGTCCGCGATCACCAGTTCACGACGCAGGCGAAACTTCCCATCGAACACCGGCACCGATTCGTTGATGGCTTCCAGGCGCAAGATCTTCGATGCCGGAAACACAACATCTGAAGGCTTCGAGGCCGGCGATTCGGCTAGCGTCCAGGAGACCGGGATGTACCCTTCCACACCCGGCGCGTAAACGTGTACACGCGGATCCATCGCAATATCGACTGTGAGTTCCAGTTTCAGGCCGGGTCGGACAGCAGCCGCGGTCGAGCTGGTAGTGACGGTCAGGTGCTTGGCGCGCTGCGAATCGTGCGCGGTTTCGGGCTCAATTCCAAACTGGCGCAGCAGGATGAGGCCAGTGCTGTCCCGCTCCTTATAATCTGTCTCAAAATACTTTGCGGTGACCTTGCCGGTGGAATCCAGAAGGTAAATCCCGGGGTACGGCACCCCATAGGCGAAGCTATCTTGCGGCACCTCTTCGTTCAAAAGCCCAAATTCGCGAATCGTTTTCGAACCGGAATCGGACAGCAGAGGAAAACCGATTTTCTGCCGTTCGGCAAAATTCCGTAGCAGAGCCGGCGAATCGTAACTGATAGCAGCCAAGCCCAAACCAGCTGCGCGAATCCTATCGGCATTGCGCGCCAGCTCCACGAGCTGGCCTTTACAGAAAGGTCACCAATCGGCGGAACGGTAGAAAACCAGCAGCGCGCCCTTCGGCCCCAAAATGCTCTTTACGGTTCGCTCATGCCCGTCCTGATCCGGCAGCACGAAGCTGGGAACGGGTTTCCCCACGGCTGGACCGCTGTGGTCCGGTGCTGCAAGGAGCAACAAAGCAAGCAGAGCGATTATCATTTAACGTTTAGTCACATTCACGCCGCAGTTTCTTCCTTAATAGTGCGCGAAGATCAGGCGCGAACTGCTGCCGTTCTGCGACGTTTCCGAATTCAACAGTTTGCCATCCGGCGCCACGCTGTTCCGGGTACGGGAGAACTCTTTGCCGTTCAAAAACATGACGGTTTCAAAGCCCCGATCCGTTACGCTGAGCAGACGCACGGTGGTCCCCGGTATGAAGCCAGTTACCGGGTAATCCTTGCCGTCGGGAGCGGCGGTGTAGGTATAAGTATTGCCGCCCATGGCCGTAACCTTCACTTCCATCTTGGAGCCCAGTTTCTTCACGTCCCAACGCAGACCTCCACGACGCCACACACCTTCAATCGGCTCTGCGGCCAGAACGCCGGTCACCAAAGCCAGCGCCAAAATTAGTGCCTTATAAAACATCCGCAAAGCCCCGCTTCATGTAGCGGAAGAACATGCCACCCAAAATGAACGTTCCCAGGCAGTACACAGCCGTCAGGCCAAGATCGGCAAAGGAAGGCACATGATGGCCTAGTAGCATTTCACGATACGCCCGAACAATATACGCCAGTGGGTTCCCCGTAATCAGGAACCGCAGTTTCGGTGGGAACATATCTTCCGTGATGAAGATGGGGGTCACCCAGAACCAAAAGGTTAACCCCACGGTGAGCACTTGCGCGGTGTCGCGTAGATAAACCTGAAGACTGGAGGCAATCCAGCCGATGCCGACCGCGAATAGCCCCAGCAGCACCACAAAAATTGGCAAGAATATAAGCGATGGGCTGAAGTGGTTGAGAATCACGGCGGCTCCAGCCACTACCAGTGCGGTAGCCATTAGATGGCTGACCAGGGCCGAAAGGAAAATGGAGACCGGCACAATTTCGGCCGGAAACACGGTCTTGGTAATCAGGCTGGCCTGTTCCAGCAGGGATGCTGAACTTCGCATGACTGTTTCGCTAAAGAGCAGCCAGGGCAGCATTCCGGCGAACAGAAACAAGGGATAATTTTGGGTGACCTGTCCGGCGCCTGGCTTTTGATGGAGACAGACACTAAACACGAACGTATAACTCAGCAGGAGCACCACCGGATGAATCAGACCCCACAACCAACCGGCAACGGAGCCAATGTAGCGCTGTTGAAAATCACGGCGAACCAATTGGACCAAAAGACTCCTCCGCTCAATCAGATTGCGCAGAAAATAGGTGCCGGGGAGATGCGGTTCCAAGCCGGGATGGTAGCAGTCAACTCGCTTGACACGCAACCTTAAGCATTGTTAATCTGGCAGTTTCGCGAATTATACAGAGTTATTCTGACGGCACGAGTGTGATTTTCACCTTCACAGTATGAAGCAGAACTATTTCATCGTAGAATTCGCGCATTCCCTTCACGGTCGGCTTCAAAAGGTTCATATTCCGCATCGCGCGGTGTTCGTGATTCTGGCGTTAGCAGTTGTGGGGATGTTCTCAGTGGTTGGGTTCGTTTCCAGCTATGCTCGCATGGCCTGGAAGGTGGGCAACTATAATGCCCTTCGCCGAGAAACCGAAAACCTTCGCGCCCGTTACGACCGCCTGCAGAAAACGGTGAACCAGACCAATGCCCAGCTTGCCTCGCTGCAGATGCTGGCGCAGGAAGTAACGGTGGCCTACGGGATCAAGCAGAAAATTGAAGGTCCGGCGGATCTGGTTTCAGAAGCTCGCCTGACGCCCACCATGTCGGAAACGCTGGAGAACTACAACTATCTTCGCTCCAGCAAGCTTTCGCGCCTGGAACCCAGTTTCGTGCAGCGTTTGCAAGTGAATGTGGTGCCCAGCATCTGGCCGGTGGATGGCCGATTGATGGGCGGCTTCGGTTCTCGTACCGACCCGTTTTCAGGAGAAGGCGCCTACCATACGGGTGTAGATATTGCTGCGCCCAGCGGTACGCCGGTTCATGCCGCCGCCGATGGCCGTGTGGAATTCGCCGGTTTTTATCACGGCTACGGGCGAGTGGTCATCATCACCCATGGCAGCAATTACGAAACGTATTACGCCCATCTATCTGCGTCGAACGTGACGGAAGGCCAGGAAGTTCGCCGTGGCGAAATTCTCGGCGCCGTAGGTTCCACGGGACGGTCAACCGGGCCGCACCTGCATTATGAAGTGCGCGTGGGCAGCAACCCGGTGAACCCGTATCGCTTCCTGCAAAAGCCGTTAGCCGCGCCGCAGATGGCGCGGGCCGATATCTTTGCCGGCCTATAAATCGCCGGCCTATAAATAGTAATTGCGGTCCCACGCATGGCTTTTCAGAAGGGCCAGCGTATTAGCGGGCAACCCACCCAGGTTCGAGAAGCTGCAATTCGCCTCCACACTGCGCTGCGAACGCATGCCAGGAATCACCGTGGAAACTGCCGGGTGCGAAAGGCAGAATCGCAAGGCAACCTGGGGCAGATCGCTTGCGGTCATCTGCAGGTCAGCCAGAAGCGCGCTCACGCGCTCGCGCACCTCAATCTTGCGATCTCCGCGAAAGTAAGTTTCCCGAAAATCGCCAGGGGCAAATTTTGTATCGGGCCCCACGGTGCCGGTCAGCGCGCCTTCATCGAGCGGCACGCGCGCAATCACTCCGACATTGTGTTTGACGGCGGCCGGGAACAAGCGCGCTTCCGGCGTCTGATCGAAAATGTTGTAAATCACCTGCACCGTATCCACCAGGCCGCTCTCAATCAGGGCGATGGCCGAATCTGGCTGATGGTCATTAATGGACACGCCGAAATAATGCACCTTGCCCGACTTTTTCAAGTCTTCAATGGAACGCTTCCATTCATCGCGGCCCAGCCAATCAGGATTCCAGACATGAAACTGCTGCAGATCCAGATAAGGCCTCCCCAGGTTCTTGAGCGTAGTTTCGGTGGAAGCGTTGATATGGTCGCCAGGGAACACATCGTCAATGCCCACACCTTCGCGCGCGGGCCACAGCAGATTCTTCGGCGGCACCTTCGAGGCGATATAGACCTTATGCGAATGCTCGCTCAGCACCTTCCCGATCAGGCGTTCGCTGTGTCCTTCCCCATAGGCAAGCGCGGTATCGATGAAATTCAGCCCCAACTCGAGCGCGCGCCGGATGCCGGTCAGCGCCTCATGATCCGTACCGCCCAGCCACTGTTTCTGACCGATGCCCCACGCTCCATAACCAATGTCGCTGACATCGATGTTCGTCCGTCCCAGCTTCCGATATTGCATTCAGCCATTATTATAAAGACATATGTGGCGCAGCCTGAAAATAGCCAGCGCATTTCTGTTGTTCTCCATTCACGGCTTAGCCGCCAACTTCAAGCTTTACCTGACTGACGGCAGCTATCACCTTATTCGGGAGTACAAGATTGCGGAAGATCGCGTGAAGTTCTATAGCGTGGAGCGCGGCGATTGGGAGGAAATGCCCACCGCGCTGGTGGACTTGAAGAAGACAGAAACCGAACGTGCCGGTCGGGCGGCGGCAATGGCCGAACAAACCCGCATCATCAGCGATGAAGATAAAGCAGTGCGCGCCCAGCAGGAAGAGGTGCTCAAAATTCCGCAAGACCCCGGCGTTTACATGCTGGAAGACGGAAAGACCTTGCGAATTTTCAAGGTGGCCGAATCCACATATCACACCAACAAAGGCCGCTCGATCCTGAAGGCCATGTCGCCCGTGCCTCTTGTTCCCGGCAAAGGCACGGTGGAAATTCCAGAGCCGCATTCCTTAAACATCGTGAAGCTGGAAAAGCCCGATTTGTACCTGCAGCTTTCCGACGAGCAGCGCTTCACCATCGTGAAACTCACGCCCAAAGGTGCAGTGCGCATCGCCGAGCGCGTGGCCGTTTTGCCGGTAACGAACGAAGCGATGGAAGAGATCGATACAGTGGAAGTCTTCCGGAAACAATTGACTGAGAGCGGGCTCTACAAAATATGGCCGAAGGAGCCGCTAGCGCCTGGCGAATATGCCGTGATTGAATACACGCCGGGCAAGCTAAACGCGCAGCTATGGGATTTTGCCGTGAAGCGCTGACGCGTTCACCCCGCGCGCCGCGCTAAACTTGCCTGTTGATGCTCAGGGTTCGTTTCGCGCCATCTCCCACAGGTTTTCTGCACATCGGCAGTGCCCGCACGTTCATCTTCAATTGGCTGTACGCACGCCGCCATAACGGCACTCTGATCCTGCGGATTGACGATACCGATGTGGAACGCAACACACAGGCATCGCTCGATTCCATCCACGAAGGCTTGCAATATCTGGGGTTGGGTTGGGATGAACAATACCGGCAATCGGAGCGCCTGGACTTGCACCGCGAAGTGGCGGCTCGCATCCACGCTAGAGGTCTGGCCTATCGCGATTTCACTCCTGTGGGCCAGGAGAAGGAAGGGCAAAACGACGACGAGCCGCAGCGGTGGCTTTTCAACCCTGCCATGCGGCAGATGAGCGATGAAGAATCGGACCGGCGGGCCGCGGCAGGTGAGCCGTTCGTGCTGCGCTTCAAAGTGCTGCGCGAACCGGCGCGCTTTGTTCAATTCACAGATCGGGTATACGGAGCGCAATCGAAATCGACGGCGGACATTGAAGACTTCGCGCTGCTGAGAAGCGACAAAATGCCCACGTATCATTTGGCAAGCTGCGCTGACGATCTCGATTTGAAGATCAGTCACATCATCCGCGGCCAGGACCATCTTTCGAACACGTTCAAACACATTCTGATTTTTGAAGCGGCCGGCGGTGAAATTCCCCTCTTCGCGCATCTGCCGCTGCTGATCGCGCCCGATGGTACGAAGCTTTCCAAGCGCCGTCACGGGCCCGTTGTGAGCGTGACTACTTATCGCGATCTTGGTTTCCTGCCGCAAGCGTTCATCAATTTTGTGGTGCTGCTAGGATGGTCGCCAAAAGACAATCGCGAACAGATGTCTCTTCAGGAAATTCAGGAAATTTTTTCCTTCGAAGGCATCAACCGCAGCAACGCAGTGGTCAACTTTACGGAAGACAATCCGCTGGACCCGAAAGCCGCGTGGCTGAATTCGCAGCACCTGCGCACCATGCCAATTGAAGAATTGCTGCCTTACGCGGAGAAAGAACTGAACGCGGCGGGGCTCCCCATTCCCTTCCCCGCGCCGTGGCTCACGCAAGCGGTGGATCTGATTCGCACGCGCTTCTTCACGCTGAACGATTTCGCATCGCGCGGGCGCGCTTATTTTGTGGACGATTATCCAATGGCTGACGACGCACGCGAGAAGCTGGATAAGCCGGGCGCGCGTGAATCGCTGCGGGAACTAAGTGCGCGGCTTGAGGCTGCACCAGAGTTCACCGAACAATCGATTGAAGCGGAAATACGAAAGCTGGCCGATGAAAAAGGTTTGAAGGCGGGCATCCTGATCAACGGTGCGCGGGCGGCGCTGACAGGCCAATCGGTAGGACCCAGCGCGTTCCATTTATTCACCATAATCGGCAGAGCGCGTGCGCTGGCGCGCTTGGGAGCGGTATGAACATTCTCGGAATCGGCGGTCTCCCGGCCGAAGGCAGCGCGGTGTTGATTCACGATGGCCAGATTGTCGCGGCAATTGATGAAGCGAAGGTTTCACGAAGACGTGAGACCAAGCGCCTTCCCGAAGCAGCTATTCGCGAGTGCCTGCGCCTATCTCAACTGACGCCCGCGGATGTGGATGCGGTGGCGATCGCCCGCCCTTTCCCTCAGGCCGATCTGCCGCTTGAATTGCGCGCGCAATTTCCGAAGGCGCGCATCGTGCTGGTGGAGCATCATCATGCGCATGCCGCGTCAGCTTACTATGCGTCGCCGTTCGAAGACGCGACGGTGCTCACGCTTGACCGCATGGGCGACTTGCGCTGTGGCTCGAAGTGGCGCGGACATGCCAACACGCTGACGCTGGAATCGGAATCGTTCTATCCCGATTCGCTAGGCGACCTATATAGTCGCGTGACAGCACTGCTAGGTTTCACTCCGGGAGCGGACGAACACAAAGTGCAATGGCTCTCCACATCCGGAGCGCCGGAATACGCGGAGCTGTTCCAAGCCATTACCGGTAACGGGCCGAATGTGGACCGCTCTTTCCTCGATTCGCAAGGCAGCTTCAGCGCAAAATTTTATTCCGCGCTCGGGCTGTCGGATCGAGCGGCAATTCCGGATGCGCAACGCGCGAATATCGCGGCCAGTGTTCAGGCGTCTGTTACGGAAACGGCGCTCGCTTTGGCGGGTACCGGGACCAACCTGTGTCTCGCTGGAGGCTTGGCTTATAACGCGCTGCTGATTGCCGCGTTCGAACAATCAGGCCGGTTCCGCAATGTCTTCGTGCAGCCTGCCGCCGGAAATTCAGGCACTTCGTTAGGGGCCGCGCTCTCCGTCTTAGGCACCCACGCCGACGCCGGAAGCTATTGCCTGGGCCCCAGATTTTCGCAGGAAGAAATCAAGCAGGTTCTGGAAAACTGCAAGCTCAGCTTTCGCTACCTGCAGACCACAGATCAGGTGATCACGATCGCGCTCGATGCCCTGGCGGAAAACAAGATAGTGGCGTGGATGCAGGGCCGCATGGAGTACGGTCCGCGCGCGCTCGGCAACCGAAGCATACTCGCTTCTCCGCTTGACCCATATTCGACGGAGAACCTGAACACGTATATCAAGCATCGCGAGGCGTTCCGAAAGTTCGCGGCATCCGTGCCGGAAGAACTTGCAGCCAACTACTTCGAGACCGGGTCTAACGCGCGCCACCTGGCAACAGTCGCGCGCGTGAAGCCGGAACACAAAGAGCGCTTCCGGGCCGCTCTGCTGGGCGACGACCTCATTCGCGTTCACTCCGTTCGCCAGGAAGACAACCCGCTCTACTGGCGCTTGCTGCATGAAGCCGGGCAACGGACCGGGCTCCCCGTCTTGTACAACACATCGTTCAACCTGTTCGGAGAGCCGCTGGTCTGTACGCCGCGCGATGCCGTGCGCAGCTTCTATTCTTCGGGCATCGATTCGCTCATCGTCGGCAACTTTGTGTTGCAGAAATAGCTACACCTGAGGCAGCGCGTAGCCCTTGCGATACTGCTTGTTCAGCAGCGCATTCGCTTGTGGGTCGTCCGGGAAAGTTTCCGTCCTCGTATCGAGGCGGACGTCACGGCCCAACTTGTAAGAGATGTTCCCCAGATGACATAGCGTGGTGCTTAGGCGGCCGATCTCGATATCGGAATGCGGCTTCGCGCGGGTTTTGATACATTCCAGAAAATTCGCTTCATGCAGCATGGCGCCGGCCTTTACTTGCGGTTCCACCGTGCCGTCTTTGAGATGCACTTCCCACCCCGCGTTGCCCAACAGCAGGGTGCCTTCGGTGCCGTAGAAGGCGGTGTAAAAATCGGTGGTTGGGGCTTTGGCTTTGCCCGGCATCAGGTGGTCCACCGCGAAGCTGCGCAGTTCGAAATTCAGTAGCGTGTGGCCGTAGTCATAGCTCACCACTTCGGTATCGGGCACTTCTTTGGCATCGTCCAGCCAATAAATCCCACCGGTCGATGAGATCCGCTTCGGCAGGCACTGGTAGTTCTCGTAGCCATGCATGAGTTGAATCGCCCACACGGCTACGTCCAGAACATGGATTCCCTGATTGCCGAGTTCGCTATTGCCATAATCCCAAAAGAAGCGCCAGTTGTAATGGAAGCGATTCTGGTTGAAAGCGCGCAAGGGTGCGGGTCCCAGCCATCGGTCGTAATCGATGCCGGCGGGGGGCGCGGAATCGGCGGGCATGCCAATGGTGGGCCGCACCTGATTGATCCAAGCCTTGATGAGCGGAACCTTGCCGAGCTTGCCGGACGCGACATATTCCACGGCACTCTTGAAATGTTCGCCGCTTCTGCGCTGCGTGCCCACCTGTACCACGCGATTGTGCTTGCGCGCCGCCGCCCGCATGGCATGGCCTTCGTGAATGGTCTGCGAAAGCGGCTTCTCGCAATATACGTCCTTACCGGCGGCGCAGGCGTCCATCATCTGGATGGCGTGCCAATGATCGGGCGTCGCGATCACCACGGCGTCGATGTCTTTATCCTCCAGCACGCGCCGGTAGTCTTGTTCAAATCCGGGCATGCGGTTCTGCTTCGCGTTCAGATCGGCACCGGTCTTGTTGAGGATGCCCTGGTCCAGATCGCAAAACGTCTTGAACGTAGCACCTGCGTCAATGGCGCGTAGCGCATCGCCGCGCCCCTGGTTGCGCCCTCCGATCAAGGCGAGCGTCACACGATCGTTCGCGCCGACCACTTGGCTGGCGAAGGCCAACCCTCCAATGAAAACTCTGCGGTTCATTGCCTGAGAAGATATCATGAGCTTTCCTCGACATGGCAGGACGATACCCGATCTTTGACCGCTCGAAATTGCTGATCAAACCACTTGGCGAAAGGGCGAACGATTTGCAGCGCGAATGGTGGCTGCCGCTCGATGGCGCTGTCCCCGCTTTTGAGGACGCGCAGTTGCCGGTGCTGGCCGAAGCACTTCACTCCGCGAAGAAGACCGGCGCCGCGCGAATTCTGATGATGGGCGCGCATGTGTTCAAGGCCGGCATGAATCTTTTCCTCATCGACATGCTGGAGCGCGGTTTCTTTACGCATGTCGCGATGAATGGCGCCGGCGCGATTCACGATTACGAACTCGCGCGGATTGGCGCCACCACCGAGAGCGTGGCCCGTTATATCAAGACCGGCGAATTCGGGCTGTGGTGCGAAACGGGTGAGCTGAACGATTGGGTTCGTGAAGCCGCGCGCATGGATGAAGGCATGGGCGAGCACATTGGCCGGCGTATTCTTGAGAGCGATTATCGAGATAAGAGCTTGAGCGTGCTGGCCGCCGCCTATCGGCTGGGCATTCCGGTGACCGTGCACGTGGGCATCGGCTACGACATCCTGCATGAACATCCCAACTGTGACGGTGCGTCTTTGGGCGCGGCCAGCTATCGTGATTTTCTGGTTTTCACGCAGGCCGTCACCAATCTTGAAGGCGGCGTGCTGCTCAACTTCGGCTCCGCCATTATGGGTCCGGAAGTTTACCTGAAGGCGCTGAGCATGGCGCGCAACGTCGCAGTTCAGGAGGGCCGGCGCATTGCGAATTTCACCACGGCCGTCTTCGACCTGGTGCCCATCGCGGGCGACATTCATCAGGAGCTTTCGAAAGACGACCCCGGCTATTATTTCCGGCCGCACAAGACCATCCTGGTGCGCACGGTGTCGGAAGGAGGCCGCAGCATGTACTTCCGCGGCGATCATCGCGCCACCTTCCCCGCATTGCGACGGGCGCTATTGGCATGACGCACCGCGAAATTCTGGAGGCGCTGCCCGGCAAGAGCGCGGTGATCCTGGGCGATATTTGTCTGGACCGCTGGTGTACCTACGATCCCGCTGAGAGTGAGCCATCGCGCGAGACTGGCTTGCCGCGTATCGCCGTTGTTGAAACCTTGGTCACGCCGGGCGCGGGCGGCACGGTCGCGAACAACGCGAAAGCGCTTGGCTTCGGGCGGGTGGCGGTACTGGGCGCAGTGGGAATGGACGGCTTCGGGTACGAGTTGAAGCAAGCTTTGGCGAAAGCGGGGATTGAAGGCGCGCTGGTGGAATCGCCGGAGATCCCAACATTTACTTACACAAAGCTGATCAACGGAGCCAGCGGCCAGGAAGACCTGCCGCGCGTGGATTTCATCCGCACGGTGGACATGCCGCGCGGCGTGGAAACAGCAATTCTGGAACACCTGGACAGGCTGGCACCCGAATTCGATGCCATTTTTGTTTCCGATCAGGCTGAAACTGCCGCCGGCGGGGTAGTGACGAAGCGCATTCGAGATCGCCTGGCCGAATTGGCTTTGGAGCGGCCAAATCTGGTGATTTGGGTAGATTCGCGCAACCGGCCGCATCTCTTTAAGAATGTGATAGTAAAGATGAATCGCGACGAATCGGCTGCGTTTAGGGGGAACATATATAGTTTCCGAAACGAAGCCAATTTGCCGCTGCTTTGTGTGACACATGGGCCGGATGGGGCCCTGCTGCTGAGTGCAGCGGGCGAGGAATTTATCTCAGCCACACCGATCGCGAATCCGGTGGATATTTGTGGCGCGGGCGATAGCTTCTCCGCGGGAGCCGTAGCCGCGCTGGTTGCGGGAGCCACTCCGGCGGAAGCGGCGGCCCTGGGAAATCGCGTTGCCTCCATCACTGTGATGAAGAAAGGCACCGGGACGGCGAGCCCGGCGGAAGTGCTGTCTGGCATTGCTACACTTGCCTGACATGCGACTGCTGATTTGCCTGCTTTGCGCGGTGGCCGGGTTCGGCCAGACTATCGCCTCCAAGACCACGGCCTGGCAGAAAATGCCCGGCTATTTCCCGCTCTACTACGATGCCAAGGCCGGGAAGCTGTACCTGGAAATCGAGCATTTCTCGAGCGAGTTTCTCTATGTCGATTCGCTCCCCGCCGGAGTCGGCTCGAACGATATTGGCCTCGATCGAGGCCAACTGGGCGGCAGCCGGATCGTGAAGTTTGAACGCAGCGGTCCGAAGGTCCTGATGGTGCAGCCCAATTATGGCTTCCGCGCCACCAGCGAGAACCCGAAAGAGCGCGCCTCCGTGGAAGAAGCTTTCGCTACATCGGTGATTTTTGGTTTCACGGTGGAGGCGGAAGAGAATGGCCACGTGCTAGTGGACGCCACTCAGTTCTATCTGCGCGATGCGCATCATGTTCCCGAAGCGTTGACGCGCGCCAAGCAGGGCACCTTCCGTCTGGACCCGGCGCGCTCCGCGCTCTACATGGCGCGCACCAAGAACTTCCCGTTGAATACGGAAGTGGAGGCCACGCTTACCTTTGCGGGTGAGCAACCGGGCCGCTATGTGCGCGATGTGGTGCCGAGCCCAGAATCCATCACCGTGCGCGAGCACCACTCCTTCGTCGCTCTTCCCGATAACGATTACTCGCCGCGCACGTTCGATCCGCGTGCCGGCTATAACGGCCAGAGCTATTTCGATTTCGGCACTCCCGTAAGCGAGCCGCTTCAAAAGCGCGTGATCGCCCGGCATCGCCTGCGCAAGAAAGATCCTATGGCCGCGATGAGCGATCCCGTGAAGCCCATCGTTTATTACCTTGACCCGGGCACGCCTGAGCCCATCCGTTCGGCGCTCCTCGAAGGCGCGGGATGGTGGAACCAGGCTTTCGAAGCAGCAGGGTACCGTAACGCGTTTCAGGTGAAGATGCTGCCCGACGATGCCGACCCCATGGACGTTCGCTACAACATCATCCAATGGGTGCACCGTTCGTCGCGCGGCTGGTCATACGGAGCCAGCGTGCATGATCCGCGCACGGGCGAAATCATCAAGGGCCAAGTGACGCTGGGGTCCTTGCGTTCGCGGCAGGATTATCTGATTGCCGAAGGTCTGGTGGCCAGTTACGACGAGGGCAAGCCTGCCGATCCGCGCATGCTGAATCTGGTGCTGGCCCGCACGCGTCAGCTTGCCGCGCATGAAGTGGGTCACACGCTGGGGCTATCGCACAACTACGTCGCCAGCACGCACAACCGCGCTTCGGTGATGGATTACCCTCCGCCGACTGTAAAGCTTGGTCCCGATGGCGCGGTGGATATTTCCGATGCCTACGCCACCGGAATCGGCGAGTGGGACAAGGTGGCGATTGCCTGGGGCTATCAGGATTTTGTTGCCGGGACAGCCACGCAGCCGGCGCTGGACAAGATCGTCAAAGACGCCGCGAACCAGGGCCTCATCTTCATCACCGATTTCGATTCGCGCGCTCCCGGTGGTGCACACCCGGCCTCGCACCTGTGGGATAGCGGAACCAACGCCGTCGAAGAATTGAACCGCATCATGACGTTGCGAGCCAAGGCGCTGGATCAGTTTTCAGAAAAGAAAGTTCGCTTCGGTCTGCCGATGAGTAGCATGGAAGACATTCTGGTGCCCGTCTACATGTACCACCGCTACCAGACGGAAGCGGCGGTGAAGTCGGTCGGCGGATTGGATTACACCTACGCAGTGCGGGGTGACGGGCAGAATGTCACTAAGATTGTTGCCCCGGCCGAGCAGCGTGCCGCACTGGCCGCGCTGATGACCACGCTCGACGCCAAAGCGCTTACCATTCCCGAGAGGCTGCTGCGTCTGTTGCCACCGCGCGCCCACGGCTATCCACGAACCCGCGAGGACTTTCGCATTCGCACGGGCGTGACTTTCGATGCCCTGTCCGCCGCGGAATCGGCTGCCGACCTGACGGTGGGGCTGATGCTGAATCCGGAGCGCGCCACGCGCCTGGTGGAATACCACGCTCGGGATCAGGCGAACCCGGGATTGGCGGAGGTGCTGGATAAGCTGCTTACCGCCACTTGGAATAGCAACCGGGCTGGTGGGACGCTTTCTTCGGAAGTCGGCAGGACCGTGGACAATGTGGTGCTGTACCGCATGATGCAGTTAGCGGCGAATGAGGAAGCGAGCGAACAGGCGCGAGCTATTGCGTTCTGGAAACTGGTGAAGCTTCGGGAGTACCTGGAAGGGCATGGGGGTTTGGCGTCGAAAGCCGACGACGGGCGCCAAGCCCATTTTCTGTACGCCGCGAATCAGATTCGGGAATTTGAGAAGGATCCCAAGCGAATCACAGTTTCGAAGCCCGCCGACCCGCCCGACGGAGCGCCCATCGGCAGCGACGCTTGCCCGTACTAGGGCAAGCCAGTCAGCAGGTCTTCGGGTAAGAGCCCAGCACGCGCACCAAATCAGCCAATTCCGCCAAGTGGCCCAGCGCTTTTTGCACGTTCGTGTCGCCTTCCTGGCCGATCAGATCCAGGTAGAACAGGTACTCCCACGGTTTGCCGCGCAGAGGACGCGATTCTATCTTGGTCAGGCTCAGATCCCGTAGCGCAAACGCGCTCAATGCGCGGAAGAGCGCACCCGGCGAATTGCGGATAGCGAACACGATGGAGGTCTTGGCCGGTTCGCCCGACGGCTGCTTCCGGTGCAGCTTGGCCCACTCCTCACGATGGCAGAGCAGGAAAAAGCGGGTGAAGTTGCGGCGATCGTCTTCAATGGAGCGCTTCAGGATATGCGCTCCGTAGTTTTCGGCCGCCACTGCGGAAGCAATCGCTGCGGCATCGGCTAACCCCTGCTCCGCGATCATCTTCACGCTACCGGCGGTATCGTAAAACGGCACGCGCTCCACTTGCGGATTGGCGGTAAAGAAATCAAGACATTGCGCCAGCGCGACCGGATGCGAATAGACGCGTCGAATATCCCGGAACTTTACGCCGGGGTTCGCGATCAAATTATGGACGATGCGCACGCTGGTCTCCGCCAAAATCGGCAAATCGAACTTCAGCAGGTGATCGTAATTTTCGTGAACGGAGCCATGAAGCGTGTTCTCGATGGGAATAGCGGCACGATCAATGGAACGGGCGGTCAGGGCGGCAAACACTTCTTCGAAGCGCGTAAACGGGATGGGGTCGATGGCTTCGCCGCAGAATCGGCGGGCGGCCACTTCGCTGAAGGCGCCGCGCTCGCCCTGGAAACCAACGCGAAGGGCTTTCTTAATGGGCATTGGGACCGTTCCAACGCTCAATGGTGTCGTCGGGAACCCCCAACAAATCCAGCACCCTGCCGACCGAATGGTCTACCAAATCGAGAATTGTGGACGGATTATTGTAAAAACCGGGAATAGGCGGGGCGATAATCGCGCCCATTTCGGCCAACGCCGTCATAGTTCGCAAGTGTCCCAGGTGGAACGGGCTCTCACTGACCATCAACACCAGTTTACGGCGCTCTTTCAGGCAAACGTCCGCAGCGCGAATGAGCAGGTTGGAGCTGATACCGTGAGCGATTGCGGACATGGTGTGTATGGAACAGGGGGCGATGACCATGCAATCCACCGGGAATGATCCACTAGCGAGCGGAGAGGCAATGTCTTCAAACGGATAGCTATGAGAAGCCAGGGCTTTCAGGTCCGCCGCCAGTTTGCCGGTTTCGAGAAAAAGCGTCTTTTCGGCAGAGCGCGACAGAATCAGGTAAGTATCAGCCTTGCCACGCAACCGCTCCAATAAACGGATGGCGTATATGGAACCGCTGGCACCCGAAACTCCGACGACAATTTTCATCTTTTCCACATTTGCGTCAATGACGTTCCGTATATGGAACAACAATCCTAAATTTCGGTTGCCGTGGCGACTTTAGATGGCTATACTCGCTACGGGCTGAAAACCAGGAAACAGAGGCATCTGACCGCCTCATCGAGAGAGGGCCGAAACTCAGAATAAAGGATCATAACATGAACGAGCCAGGCCAAAGGCTGAAGCGAAAACGGGAGAGTCTCGGATTGAAATACCGGGACGTGGAAGAAGCAAGCAATCTAATTGCCTCCAGCAAGAAGAGCGATGAGTTTGTAATCAACCTGAGCAGGCTTTCCGATATTGAAAACAAAGGAACTGTCCCGTCCATTTATCGCCTCTATTCCCTCTGCACTATCTATAGAATGGACGTGACTGAAGTACTCTATTGGTACGGTGTGACGCTAGCCGATCAACCAGCGGATGCAGCCATGATTTCGATCGGTAAGACGCATATGATTGGCTTCTCCGCGCCTCCCTGGGGCGACTTCCAGATGCCCCTTTCCCTCGAGTCCGGCATTGACTTACGAAAGACCGAATTGCTGAGCCGATTGGTGCAGCGCTGGGGAAAAATGTCTATTTCTTTATTGGGACATTTGGAATTAAAACATCTACGGTATGCTTTCGTGGGTTCAGACGATTGGCGTATGTACCCGATCATTTACCCGGAAAGCCTTCTACTGATCGATGAGACCAAGAAGAAGATCGTGAATTCCGGCTGGGTGAACCAGTATCAGCAGCCGATTTACTTTCTGGAACACCGAACGGGGTGTTACGCGGGTTGGTGCCACCTGGTAGACCAACAACTTGTCGTGCTGGCTCACCCCGCATCCGGGTGCGGGCCCATTATTTTAAACCTGGCGGAGACGGATATTCTGGGACAAGTAACTGGAATTGCCATGCATTTTGAGACCGGAAAACAGGCAACGCCTCCTTTATAATCGCCGCGCGATGTCCTAATTTACTTCATTAAGGCCAGCACCAGCAGCATATCGCTCAGAAAAAGATCGCGTTCCGCTTGGCGGGCCGACGCGGGGATCAGATTTGCGAAAGGCGGTACTAACCGCCAGTTGGCCAGGACCGCGCGTCTATCTTCGGCCAATTCCGCCAGATAGCTATCCAGATCGCCCTTTTGCTCCTCAATACTGAAGGAAAGCCAGTCGGCAAAAGTATCCTGATGGCTGGTTTTCAGGGTACGATCCGCCTCGCGGGTGCTGAAACGCTGCGCGAATCCGAAGTGCTCGTAGGCGCCGGTATTGCCGTTCCGCAAGGAGGAAAGGTAGACCAGCCTACCGAACAAAGTGGGAATTCGAGAAAGAGTCCTTCGCCACAGCTCGCCTGCCGGACTAACGTCCAGACTCATATCCAGTGTTCAAGATACACCGGTGAGATCCGGCTCCGAAGCGTTGAAAAACCTGTACATACACCTAACGTGAACAATTGGGTAGTCGGCGTTTAGATATAGAGCCATCACTTTGGTTCCACAAATGAAAAAGTATTTTTAAAACGCACACCAATCGCAAGGTTGCTTTTTACACTTGTCCTCGTTGGTAACCACTTCACATTTAAGGAACCCAAAACAATGACCCGCTCACTCATGCTTCTCTCGGCTTTCGCCCTCTCCTTGCTCGCCTTCCCCAAGCCGGTCTCAGTCATGCCGATCCCGGAATGCAACCCTTGCCCGTTTGTTCTCCCGATCCCGGAATGCAACCCCTGCCCGTTCGTCAATTAGCTAATTCAAAGGGTTCTCCCTTGTTACAAACCGCGCTGCGGCTATACTAAACCTAGTGTATGGTCGCTTACGGCTGGTCGGCGTCGATTCCGTTAGTACTAGCGTTGGCTGCCCTGTGCTGCTTGTTTCGGCTCTTCGCTTTGCGTCTGGCATCAGTCTATCCCTCCCTTTGTTATTTCCTTGCTTTTCAGATTACACAGATCGCGGCCTCAATCGCGACGGGTCTGAGAAGCGACGCCTACGAGGTGGTGTACGTTGCACTGTTGCTACCCGAATGGATTGTTTACGGCTTCATGATGCGCGAGATTTATGCTTCGATCTTTTCTGATTACCCTGGTATCGCAGTTTTGGGGCGTTGGAGCGTTTATGGAGCGCTGGTTGCCACTGGGCTGATTCTGGCGGTCAGCGTCGGTGTGTGGCGCAGCTTATTCACGGGCCAGGAGTCTATCCTCCCGCTGGTAGAAACGGTGGCGCACTGCTTTACGTTCGGCTTTGCTCTGCTGATCCTGATTATTTTAGCGGCCATCTCCCGCTATCCTCTAATTCTTCATAAAAACGTATTGATCAACGCAACGCTGTTCGGCGCGATTCTCTTGGGAGAGGCCAGCGGCCTGATTGCGGATCAGGTAGTCTGGCGCAAACATACGGCCTGGATCAATTTGGCGGTGAACCTAAACACCACCATTTGCCTCCTGCTATGGCCTCTGCTGCTTTCGCGGGAAGGGCAAACCCGGGTGCTCAGGCTTCGCCGTCATGTGGATCCCGAGGACGAAAATCGCTTACTGGGCCAATTGAGCGCAATAAGTTCGATAATAATGGGCACGGCGCGAAAATAGCATATCTGTATTTAATCTTTAATTGTTTGCGTTCTGCACGAAAATTCGTTATTATCTCCAGCAATACGTTCTGGAGAGAACTTGACGATGCCAGTGTTATTTTTGACCTGTATTCTCACTCTTGGTCTTTTGCTTGTGGCGGGATGGAAACTGAAAGCAACGCTCACGTCCGGCGATTCATCGTTCGACACACAAACCAAGGCTGATACCGATCTCAACAGGCTGCTTTTTTACCGGCCCATGGAAAGGCTGCTGTCCGAAGAAGATTTCACATTTGTCTCCTCGCAACCCAACATTTCGCCCTTGATGCTGAAGCGGATGCGAGCGGAACGGCGGCGCATCTTTCGCGAGTACCTCAGAGCGCTTTCTGTGGATTTTTCGCGCCTGACGTTTCGGTTGCGTGAAATCATGGTGGATTCGCCCCACTCCAGGGAAGATCTGGCCGCCTCCATTCTGAAAGCGCGCGTGCTCTTTTCGTTGGCGGTGTTGATGGTGGAAGGGCGCCTGGTGCTTCATGCGTGCGGGCTATATAGAGTCAATGTATCGGCTCTTGTTTTAACCGAAGGCTTTGCCCGCATGCAGCGCGAAATGGAACAGCTGGCGCGGACGCCCGCCATGTCGGCTTCCTAGTTCGGCTTCAGGCTAATTTCTTCAGCTTAGTTTTTTTAGAGCTTCTTTCGCTTCCGCCAGACGCGGGAACAACTTTTCCGCCTCGCGGAATTCGCGTGTATGCACACACCGGCGCGCGCCCGAGTGATCCACCGGATATTTCAGGTGCAGCATCTCATGGAACATCACGTAATCCACCGCCAAGGCCGGCACTGTTTTCTCGTCGAAAACACGGCTGATGATAATCGCATTGTGCGAAGGATCGAAGTGGCCCAGCATGAACCTGCTTCGCCGCAGACTCCAGCCCAACTCGGGCTGGCCGAGTAGTCCTTCAAAGAATTCCTGGTTAAGTCGGTTAAAAATTTCAGCCAGATTGAAATACCGGCCCGCCGGCCCGGAAATATGTTTGCGGCCACGGGTCTGCCGCATCAAATGCATCCTTCGCCGGATATCTTTACGAGTCAAATACAAACGGTAGCGGTGGACGTAAGATTTCGCGATAGGTACGCGCAGCATCTTACTCAACAGGATGTGCGCTAACGATTCCGCCACCTGGGCTGGCGCGTCCTCCAGCAGATCAGACAGCTTCACTTGAACGCTGTGCCCCTTCATACTGATGGAACTGTTTACATTGGCGAACGGGTGGTATTCCACGGCAAAATCCGGCAGAGGCGTACGCGGTTTCAATTCGTGAAAGACGCGCGCGTAAATCTCCTCCACTGTCTCAGCGAAGAGCGCGCCTTGTGCCATGGGCGTAAGATCAGATAGATCTTCACTTTGCAGTCCTGTGTCAGGTGACGGATCAGAGGAACTACGACGATTTCGGGCCGGCCCCATATCCAGGGCGGAATCCCGCGACTTTCTATTATTCATGCGCTTGCAAAGACCTAAGATTACCGCGCTGGGATGCTACACACCCCCCGGCATTCTGACCAACGCCGATCTGGAGAAATTGGTGGCCACCAACGACCAGTGGATCCGTGAACGCACCGGGATTTTAGAGCGGCACATTGCGCCTCCGGAAATGGCAACGTCGGACTTGGCCGTGGAAGCGGCCCTGATCGCACTCGCCTCGCGAGGCATTGCGGCTTCCGAATTAGACGCGATTCTTGTTTCCACCGTGACGCCGGACATGATGTTTCCCGCCACCGCCTGCCTGGTACAGAACCGGATTGGAGCCAACAAATGCTGGGGCTTCGACCTGGTGGCCGCCTGCGCCGGTTTCCTATATGGCCTCACCACCGGAGCCCACCTAGTGGCCTGCGGAACGCACAAGAAAGTATTGGCAATCGGGGCCGATACGATGAGCAGAATCATCGATTATACAGATCGCTCCACCTGCATTCTATTCGGCGATGGCGCGGGCGCCATGCTGATTGAGGCGGCTGAGGAGGGCGAAGATGCCGGCTTTATCGATTTCATCGGCGAAATCGATGGCTCCGGCGGCGATTGTTTGAAGATGCCCGCCGGGGGCAGCCGCCTGCCCGCCAGTGCCGAAACCGTCGCACAGCGTTTACATTATGTAAAACAGGACGGGCAGCAGGTGTTCAAATTCGCGGTAAAGAAGATTAGTGAAATGTGCGAAGAATTACTGGCGCGCAACGGCCTGACCGCGGCTGACGTTTCCATCATGATTCCGCACCAGGCCAACCGTCGCATCATTACGGCGACGGCGGAACGGCTCGGCCTACCCATGGAACGCGTGCTGGTCAATATTGATCGCTATGGCAACACGACGGCCGGCACCATTCCCCTGGCGACGCGGGACGCTATCACGCAAGGGCGATTGAAAAAGGGCGATTTGGTTCTGTTTGCGGCGGTGGGCGCGGGGTATACAGCGGGCGCTTGCCTGTGGCGCTGGGCTTATTAGCTTACGAGGAACGGCACATAGCCGGCGGGCTCCCACGGGCCTCCCCGATAGTGCCAGATTTCAAGGCCGGGACTTTTCAGGGGAAACGGGGAGAAATCGGACTGGAGCGCCTGCAGCAGTTCGCGGGCTTGTTGCGGCTCCACTTTGTTTTGAATTGTGATGTGGGGCGAATACTTTGAGCAGTCCTGCGGCGTGAGCCATGGCCGCCATTTCCCTGCCAGTTCCTCGCGCAAAGCGGTCAGCGGGGGCGAATCCACCACATAGGCAACACCACGGCCCAGCGAGCGCACGCCGCTCACTTGAAATTCAAAAGAAGGAATGCGCGCCGCCTCCACATCGGCCAGAATCTGTTCCAGCGCTTCGCCCGGCAGATGATGAAACAGCGCGATGTGAGCCGGAACCAGATTGCGTTCCGGCGGAAAGTGAAGCTCCCGCTGCTGGATACAAAAGCTCCAGCGGGGGCCGTTACAACGCAAGGTGACAATCAGGGGATCTGCCGCGCCGTTCATCGAAAGCGGATGCCGTTGTCGCCGCGCAGGCCCTTCAGGTAAAGAATGCCTCCGGGGTCGCTGAGTTCTTCGCGCATCTCTTCGCCATCGATTTCCACCTGATAAACGTGCTTGGGGTTCAAGCCCACAATGAACACGTCGACGACCTCTTTGGCTGGCGTGCGGAACCGATGAGTGGTCTTTCCAAAGAAGACGACAGCCTCATCCAGGTCCAGCGGATCGCGCGTAATTTCCGGATTCAGCATCGTGATCTTGCCGTCTTCGAAAAGCTGAAGCTGCCCATCCACATACCCCAGCCACTGCGCGGAATCTTCCCAGTTCGACCGTACGTAAAGCCGCCCGAAGATCTCATCGTGGAATACCAGCGGCACATGGTAATAGCTCAAGCCGGGCTGATACGGGTTGGCCCAGAGAAATTCGTAAGGGATGCCGAAAGTACCGCGCATCAGGAAGCGGTCATTCATCAGCCAGCCTTGCAGCACCTGGCTTTCGGGCGCATTGGCGTCGAAGGCCACCATGGCCAGTTCAGCCGCGCGTGACAAGGCGGCGGCACGCAGGTCCGGCTCGCCAGTGCCCATTTTTGCCGGAATACGATATTCGCTTTCCGCCGCCGGGAACGCAGCCGGATAATTCGCCAGCAGATGGCCAATGGGCTGGTCTTTGAAATAGTGCGGATACTGCTCCCGCAAATCGCCATTCAGGTTGTCGCGAACGGCGTGCAGAATTTCATAGAAGGCAAACGTTTGATCGAGCGGGATGGCGGCCTTACCCGATCTTAAATTCGCCAGGCGCTGCTTCCATGCCCTGCCGAAAAAATCTTCTAAAGCGGCGTTCGAAACTTTCGGCGAATGATCGGCAAGAGCGATCCCGGCCAGAAGACGCGAACGTTCATTTTCGATGGAAGTGCCCGGCTTCGCCGCAAGCGCACGTTCCAGGCGGGCAACCAACGCCGCTATCTCGGCAGGCGACATCAGGGGCTGGCACCAATCGAACACCAGCGCTATCTGGCGAAGGTCGGCATCGGACGCGGTGGCGGTCTTGAGCGCCCAATCGATGGCACGGCGGCCTTGTACCGCATCGTCTGTCACCCGGTAATAGAGTGCGCCCGCGAAGCCAGGCTCCAGCATGGTGGCCCCGCCCTTGGTGAGCAGATCGAATTGCTCAAAGCGAAGCGATTTCCGCTCCCGTTCGCGCCGTAACAGACGGAGCCGGCCAGGGGGAAGGAACAG
>Ga0123338_10000925_pt1 | contig 28883 bp, 26 predicted proteins | sample grotaG_FD_89793 | JGI IMG/M metagenome (GOLD analysis project Ga0123338, IMG submission 89793) | Glacier valley bacterial and archeal communities from Borup Fiord, Nunavut, Canada, to study Microbial Dark Matter (Phase II) -... | ecosystem: Environmental > Aquatic > Freshwater > Ice > Glacier ...
ATCGAGCAAGACCATCGGCGCGTCAAACAGCGCACCATACCGATGCTCGGATTCAAATGGTTCGATCACGCGGCAGTGACGATCAGCGGCATCGAGCTGGTACAGAAAATTCAGAAGCCTCAGTTTAAAACCGGCAAGTTGGGCGTCCGCTCCGCCGCCATGCCGGAACGGTGGAATGCTGTACTGGCCGCTTGATCCGAAATTCTAGACAATCCGAAGGCGCACGGCCCGGTTATAAACTTTGCACCAGAACCCTTCTTGCCCTCCGTCCCTGTTTTGTCCCTGCATTGAATCGGCACACCCCAACCCCTTTGTTAACAACCGGAGTAGCAACGCCGATGGGATTCTGAGCACTTCGATGGAAGCTACAGAATTTAAGTACCTGTAAACCATTGATAAGAGAAGCCCATGGAAACAGTAAACGGAAACCTTACAAACGACGAATCAGAAGGTCGCATGTTCGAATCATGCCGGGTGCCCCAATCTTTTAGAATCGCCCTACCGAGCCCGGTCGTTCCGGTAAACTGTCCCTTCCTTCATGACAAACAGTACCCGTTCGGTTGCTGTGATATCGGTCAGCGGATTACCCAGGACAGCAACTACGTCCGCCGACTTGCCCTTTTCGAGCGAACCGATCTGCGCTCCTAATCCCAGCAGTTCCGCGTCCACGCTCGTGCCGGCCTTCAATGCGTTTAGCGGACTCATCCCGGCTTTCACAAGCAACGCGAACTCATGCGCATTGCGGCCGTGCGGGAAGACACCGGCATCGGTGCCAAGCCCGATTTTGATGCCCTTGGCTATGGCATTGGCGATCATTTGGTCGACGCTGCGCACAGCCATGCGCGCTTTTGCGGTGATCGCGGGCGGGTAATAGGTCCCGTGTTCCAGCCGGTCAGCAAGCCAGAACGGTGCCATGAGTGTGGGAACCAGGTACGTTCCTTTTTCCTTCATCAGGTCTAACGCTTCATCGTTCAGAAATGACCCGTGCTCAATAGAATCGATCCCCGCGCGGATAGCCCGAATGGCACCGCTCGAACCGTGCGCATGGGCCGCGGTCTTTCGCCGCAACGCGTGCGCCTCGTCCACAATCGCGTCCAACTCAGCTTGGGTCAATTGCGGCGTGTCCACGTCATCCGTCAGGCTGAGGACCCCGCCAGTCGCGCAAGTCTTAATCATGTCGGCACCGTACTTCACGTCTAACCGCACCGCGGCCCGGGCTTGATCGGCACTGTTGATGACGCCATCCTCCAGATTCGACTCTTTCCCGAACAGGTTGTAGCGGAACCCGGCCTGGTCATCGCAGTGTCCGCCTGTCGAGCCCAGTGCATGCACCGAAACCTGCATGCGCGGCCCCGGAATCACCCCGGCGCGAATCGCGTTCCGCAACCCGACATCCACAAAGTTGCCCGAACCGACGTCGCGAACGGTCGTAAATCCAGCCATTAGCGTCACCCTGGCGTTCGGAATGGCGTCCAGCGCCAACTCGGCGACGGGTTTTTGCAGACCCTCGATCAAGGCACCTTTCCAATCCTCGTGGTAATCGGCCGAGAGGTGCGTATGGGCGTCGATGAAGCCGGGCAGCAGCGTGGCATCACCGAGATCGATCACTTGGGCGTCGGCGGGGATCGCTGCAGTAGTCCCCACGGCGAATATCTTGCCGTCGGCTATGACAAGGAGTCCTGGTGAGATCAGTGCATCGGATTTCCCATCGAACAGACGCGCTGCTCTTAATACGATCGGTTTAGGTGGAGGAGCCGCCAATATTGCAAGAGACGCGGCAAATAGTGTTGCCATAACCCACATTCCGGTCAGTATAGCGGTTCAGGCCTGGACGAATCTTTCGCTTCACGGTTAAAAAATCAAGTATTGTTTTGTACACCCACGTATGAGAGAATCACACTCTCGCCCACTCGGTGTAATACCAGCAAAAATGCTTAACAAGGAAATGCATGCGTAGCCACGTAAACGGCCGTTTTATCGCAAATTTTGTCGTTGCGGCCGTGTCAGCCGCTTCGATGGGAGCACAGCTCTACTCCCAGGAACTTAACACCTCTGAACTTCGCCGTGTCGATCACAAGACCATGATTAATGCGGACGCTCTACGAGGATTAAATACTTCCGGCACCGCGGGAAATGGGATTTTCTACTATGGCGGGCCCGTGATGTTGGGAACTCCCAATGTTTACCTAATCTGGTATGGCAACTGGGCACCTTCTTCCAAGTTGATTCTTAGTAATCTTGCGTCCTCTCTCGGTGGGTCTCCTTATTTCGGGATTAATTCCACATACTACGATGGCGCAAACAATTTCATAACCGGCAACGCTGCATTGGCCGGGCAAACTACAGATAATTACTCGCAGGGTACGAATCTGAGCGATTCTCAGATTCAAACGATTGTTTCCAATGCAATTATTCCTTCGGGCAGTCTGCCCCTCGATCCCCAAGGCGTCTACTTCGTGATGACGTGGACCGACGTTACGGCAACGTCCGGCTTCTGCTCGCAATATTGCGGATGGCACACTGCGGCGACCATAAAGGGCCAAACAATCAAGTATTCTTTTGTGGGTAATGCTGCAGTGAAATGTCCCAACGGCTGCATTGCGCAAAGCGTGAGCCCCAATAACGATCCGGGTGCCGATGGAGCAGCCTCCGTACTCGCTCACGAGTTCGAAGAGGCGGTTACCGATCCCAACTTGAACGCATGGTATGACACCAGCGGAAATGAGAATGCCGACAAGTGCGCCTGGACCTTCGGAACCATGTACACCACCGGCAATGGCTCAAAAGCGAACGTCAAACTTGGTGGCTTGGATTATCTAATCCAGCAGAATTGGGTGAACGCGGCGGGTGGATTCTGCGCCATGTCGTACAACAACACTGCTCCTGTTCTTACGTCGTCTACTCCGAACAGCGGGGCGCAGGGTTCGACGGTCAACGTAACGCTTGCTGGTTCCAACTTCATCGCCGGCGCGACAGTTGGTGTTTCCGGCACTGGCGTCACCGCCAGCAGCGTGACCGTTGTGAGCTCCACGCAAATCACTGCGACGTTAACTCTCGCGGCGGCAGCTGCAACGGGCGCGCACAATCTTTCAGTCACCACCGCGAATGGTACCAGCGGCTTGGTGGCCTTTAACGTGACGGGAACCAGCCCGACGTTAAGTTCTGTAGCACCGAATAGCGGTTCCCAGGGCACGGCGGTCAACGTCACACTTACCGGGACTAACTTTACTGCCGGCTCCACGGTTGGAGTAAGCGGTTCGGGAGTCACTGCGGGCAATTTAGCGTTTGTAAGCGCAACGCAGATTACCGCGACACTCACAATCGGTGCGGCGGCTCCAGCAGGTTCTTATAACTTGTCAGTCACAACCCCCGGCGGCACCAGCAACACGGTTCCGTTTACGGTCAATACCAGCAGTTTGGTCCCGGTTCTGTCCTCGATTGCGCCCAACACGGGCGTGCAGGGTTCGTCCGTGAATGTCACGTTGACCGGATCCAACTTCACTCCGCAGACCACCCTCAGGCTTGGCGGTAACGCATCGCAATCGAATGTAGTGGTGGTGAGCAGCACACAAATGACGGCCACCTTTATTCTCCCCGCAGCGTCCTCGATCGGTGCTCACAATGTATACGTCGTGAACGCGGCGGGAAGCAGCAATATTCTTGTGTTCAATGTAACCGCTGGTGCTACCGTTCCAACGGTTACCTCCGTGAGCCCGAACAGTGGCGTTGCGGGCAATTCGGTTAACGTTACGTTTACGGGCACAAACTTCATCGCCGGCGCAACCGTTGGTGTCAGCGGCTCAGGCGTTAGCGCCAGCAACGTCAGTGTGGTTAGCGCAACGCAGATTACCGCAACGCTCGTTATCGGTGCGGCTACGGCTCCAGGAACCTACAACTTATCCGTCACCACAACAAACGGCACCAGTAACACCGTGCCTTTCACGGTCAGCACGGCCGCTCCCACTTTGACGGCTCTAACGCCGAATAGCGGAACGCAGGGCTCCGCGGTCAATGTAACTCTCACTGGCACAAATTTCGTGTCCGGAGCGTCCATCTCAATCGTCGGGTCTGGCGTCGCGGCCAGCAATGTGACTCTTGTGAGCGCGACACAAATCACAGCTACTTTCACCGTTGCCGCGGGTGCCACACCTGGCGCGGACAACGTGACCGTCAGCACCACGGGTGGAACCAGCAACGCCGTGGGATTCACTGTGAACGCGGGCTCCACGCCTCCGACGCTTAGCTCTGTTTCGCCAAACAGCGGCATGCCAGGTTCAGCCGTTAACGTCACTTTTACCGGTTCCAACTTTGTTGCCGGTACAACCGTTGGGGTCAGCGGTTCGGGCGTAACAGCCAGCGGTGTGACCGTGGTGAGTGCCACCCAAATTACGGCAACACTTACCATCGCTACCGGCACGGCTGCCGGTTCGTATAACGTTTCGGTCACTTCAACGGGCGGAACCAGTAATACCGTGCCGTTTACGGTCAACGCAAGCACTCAGGTTCCGGTGTTGACGTCCATGACGCCCAACAGCGGAAATGCAGGTTCCGTGCTAAGCGTGGTTCTTACAGGGTCTAACTTTACACCTGGAACCACATTACGGTTGTCCGGTCCTGCTTCACAGAGCAACGTGGTTGTGGTGAGCCCCACCCAGATGACCTTCACGATTACACTTCCCGCAACGGCAACTCCCGGCGTGCGGAATGTATCCGTCATAAATTCGGCAGGCACCAGCAATATCCTGCCCTTTACCGCCAACTAGTTACATCGGTGGTTGTCGATCCCGGCCGGCGTACTGAACAGTGCGCCGGCCGGACCGCGTTTATGCCGATAAACCCAGGGTGTCACTATACGGTTGATGCTTCGCTGTGAAGGGTTGCGCAAAACGTACTTGTCCGCGGGGCGGCCGCTGACCATTTTTGACGGCCTGGAACTCTCAGTTGAGCGGGGCGAGCGGGTCGCGATCGTAGGCGAATCCGGTTCTGGAAAATCCACGCTACTGCATTTGCTGGGCGGTCTCGATCGCGCCACATCCGGCCGTGTTCTGTTTGAAGACAAAGACCTGACCCGTTTCTCCGACCAGGAACTGGCCGAATACCGGAACAAGCATATCGGGTTCGTCTGGCAGATTCATTACCTGCTGCCGGAATTCACTGCCGCTGAAAACGTGGCGATGCCGCTTCTGATTCGCGGCATGCCCCGGCCGGAAGCGCACCGCACAGCTCTCCGCCATCTGGACAGCGTTGGCCTTGGGCAGCGCTGGCACCATCGCGCCGGCGAGCTTTCCGGTGGCGAACAGCAGCGCGTGGTGCTGGCCCGCGCACTTGCTGGAGAGCCCGCAATGCTGCTCGCCGACGAGCCCACCGGTAACCTCGATACCCGCACCGGCGGGATGATTTTCGACCTTCTCGACGATCTGCACAAGGCCTACCGGCTCACCAGCATTCTGGTTACTCACAATCTTCAATTCGCGGCCAGATGCGACCGAGTACTCCGGTTGGTAAACGGAGTACTCCTTTCCGCCTAACAGGTTTTGCAACCGATCCGGCTCGCAAGGTATCTTTATAGGAGAGACAACTGATACCTTATGTTCGAGCGATACACAGAAAAGGCGAGACGCGTCATCTTCTTTGCACGCTACGAAGCCAGCCAGTTCGGCAGCCCGTTCATTGAAACCGAACACCTGCTTCTCGGTTTGCTGCGTGAAGACAAGACTCTTGCAAACCGTTTCCTCCGCTCTCACGCGGCGGTTGAAAGCATCCGGAAACAGATTGAAGGCCACACCACCATCCGTGAAAAGGTTTCTACGTCGGTTGACCTGCCCTTAAGCCACGAGTGCAAACGCGTGCTTGCATACGGAGCTGAAGAAGCGGAGCGGTTGAGCCATAAGCACATTGGAACTGAGCATTTGCTGCTCGGCCTGCTGCGGGAAGAGAAGTGTTTTGCAGCCGAAATTCTGCATGAACGCGGGCTTCGCCTTTCCACCATTCGTGAAGAGTTGCAGCGGTCGCAATCGGAAAAGGTGTCATCGAACCGTCCGAAAGAAAGTTCACTCCTTGCGGAATTCAGCCGCGATCTGACGCAATCGGCGATGGATAATGCACTCGATCCGCTGATTGGCCGTGACTATGAACTGGAGCGCGTGGTACAGATCCTGTGCAGACGTACCAAGAACAATCCGGTATTGATTGGCGAGCCAGGTGTTGGTAAGACGGCGATTGTGGAAGGTCTTGCGCAACGTATAGCAGAAGGGGACGTGCCCAGTTTCCTAGCCGATAAGCGGATACTTTCCCTTGATCTTTCGCTCATTGTCGCCGGAACCAAGTATCGCGGGCAGTTCGAAGAGCGCTTGAAAACCATCATGAAAGAGTTGATGGAAAATCAGAACTCCATCATTTTTATCGATGAACTCCACACTCTGGTGGGCGCGGGTTCGGCGGAAGGCTCGCTGGACGCGGCAAACATTCTGAAGCCGGCGCTTTCGCGTGGTGAGATTCAGTGTATCGGTGCAACCACCCCGGCCGAGTTCCGGAAGTCGATTGAGAAAGACCGTTCTCTGGAACGCCGCTTCCAGGCTGTGAAGGTTCCGCCGCCTTCGGAAGCCGATGCGGTGAAGGTCCTGTTCGGCATCAAGGATCGTTACGAGAAATTTCACGCAGTCGGTTATACCGATGAGGCGATTGAAGCAGCCGTTTATACTTCCAGCCGCTACATTCCAGACCGTTACCTTCCTGATAAAGCGATCGATCTGATTGACGAAGCTGGTGCTCGCGTGAAGTTGCGGGCCACCACTCTGCCGAGCGATCTTGCCGACATTCAGAAGCGCATCAAGTTTATTGTTCACCGGATGGAAAACGCGATCGCCAACCATGAGTTCGAAAAGGCGCGCTTCTATTCCGACGAGGAACGCAAAGAGCGCGAAAACATGCGCCAGTTGCGCGAGAAATACAACCTGGACGACACCTCGACCGGCGTCGTGACCAAAGACGACATCGAAGCCGTGGTAGCGCGCTGGACGGGCGTGCCGATGACTTCTATCAAGGAAGAGGAGATCACCAAGCTCCTTCGGATTGAAGAAGAGTTGCACAAGCGCATCATTAGCCAGGACAAAGCAATTTCCGTGCTGGCCCGCGCGATTCGCCGCTCGCGCGCTGGTTTGAAGGCCTCCAGCCGCCCCGCCGGTTCGTTCCTGTTCCTGGGGCCCACGGGAGTTGGTAAAACAGAGGTTGCGCGCGCGCTTGCAGCGTTCCTGTTCGGTAGCGAGAAGAGCCTGGTCCGCTTCGATATGTCGGAGTTCATGGAGAAGCATTCCGTTTCGAAATTGATCGGTTCGCCTCCCGGTTATGTGGGTTACGAAGAAGGCGGCCAACTCACCGAACGCGTGAAGCGCAACCCGTATTGCATCATCCTGCTGGATGAAATTGAAAAAGCCCATCCAGACGTTTTTAATATTCTGCTTCAGGTTTTCGAAGACGGCCAGCTCACCGACGGTCTCGGCAACACGGTCGATTTCAAGAACGCGATCATCATCATGACCTCCAATCTGGGGGCTCGCTTCCTCGAGAAGAGAGGCCATCTCGGGTTTCAGGCACCGGCGATTGAAGGAATCCCGGGCAAGCTGGAAGAAATGGTGCGTGGTGAAGTAAAACGTGCTTTTAACCCGGAGTTTCTCAACCGGTTAGACGACATCATTCTCTTCACATCCCTGACCGATGACGATCTCATCCGCATCATTGACCTGCTAGTTGCTCAGATCAACATCAATCTGGTTTCGAAGCAGATCACCATTCGCCTCACCACGGAGGCCGCGCGCTACATTTTGGAAAAGACGGTGTCGGAACGCAGCTACGGTGCCCGTCCCCTGCGCCGCGCCCTGCAGAAATATATTGAAGACCCGCTCTCGGAAGCCCTGATTCAGGGTGCTCTTCCGCGTCCCGGTGAACTCGAAGTTTATCTGGGCGACACCGGAATTTTCTACCGCTCCATCGGCGCCCCGATTGCCATTGAAGCCAAGCTCGAAGAGCAACTGGTTCCGGCGGGCGACGTAGCTGCCGAACCGGCACCAACACAGGCGCCCGGCACGCTGCTGTTTACGTTCTAGTTTCGGTTGAGGCCGGATGAGGGAGTTCCTGGCCTCGATCGCTGCGAAGTATAAATGCATGGACGTGCTCAGTCTGGTTTCGCGCGAGGCGCTGCTTGCCTTGCACAAATCCTATGACGTCTACATCACGTATGCGCGGTCATTCAAAGGCCTAGCCCGCCGGCGACCGATAGAATCTGGCCCGTGATGTAATCGGGAGCCGTCAGGAAAAAGCTAACGGCTCTCGCCACTTCATCTCCTTCTCCGCCGCGGCCTGCGGGCACTTGGCGGATCAACGAGGCTACCCGCTCGTCTGTAGAACCAAAAGGAATCACTCCCGGCGCTACGCTATTCACCGTAATCTTCGGTGCCCATGCTTTCGCTAGTGCCTTCGTCAACATAATTACCCCCGCCTTCGATGCACAGTAGTGTGCATGGTCCGCCCACGGGCGCAGCCCGCCCAGCGAACTCAGATTCACAATGCGGCCCCCTTCCGTCATCCGCTTAGCCGCCTGCTGACAGCAGAAAAACACCGCCTTCAGGTTTACGGAATGAATGTGGTCCCAATCGGCTTCGGTAATCTCCAGGGGATCGAACTTTGTAAACCGCGCCGCGTTGTTGACGAGTGCATCGATCCGGCCATACCGCTCGTATACTTCGCGAAAGAGCCGCTCAATCTCGGGGACACGCGCCAAATCGGCCTGAAATTCTCCTGACGTGTGGCCATGGCGTGCCACCTGCCAGCCTTCCTGTTCCAGTCGGTCTGCAATCGCGAGCCCGATGCGTTTCGTTGAACCGGTAACCACCACTACATTCTTCATCCGCGCTCCACCAGAATGACGCCCGTAAAAATGACCGCGCCGCCCGCCACCAGCGCGGTGCTCAACGATTCGCCCAGCCAGAACACCGCCATCAGCGACGCAAGCAAGGGCTGCAAGTAAGAGAACGTCGAGACGCGCGATGCCGATAAGCGCCGAATCGCATAGTAATAAATCAAATAACACAGCACGCTGGCAAACGCCGACATGTAAAGTAAGCAGCACCAGGCCGTTACGGAGATACCGGACAACGGAGTCATGCGCGCCTGCCAAATCGTCACCGGCAAGAGCGCAATTGCAGATCCTACATACGCGAATGTATTCACCGTGATCGCGTCGAACTGCGTTGCCGACCGCTTGCCCATCACAGTGAAGAGCGCGAAGGTGAACGAGGCCAGGAAGATGAAACAATCGCCCATCACGCTAGGCGCGCCTGTGTGGGTCGATTGCAGAAGGGCAACTCCAGCGATCGCGACAGCCATGCCAGCCACCTTTGAAACCGTAATCCGCTCCATCTTCAGAGACCCCGCAATCAGCAGCACCAGCACCGGGGTCAGCCCCAGCATCAGCGCCGCGTGCGCGACGGTAGTCGATGAAATGCCGATCACAAAGAACAACTGATTCAGCGCGACGCCGAAGATGCCGATCCCGATCAGCCGCGCTATGTCATGCCTACTGAGGCGCGCGCGCGGCCGCAGAAGATAAACCGGAAGAATGATCAGGCCCGCCACAATCGCGCGGATACCCATCAGAAGCAGGGGAGGGAATTCACGCAGAGCGATTTTGGCGACGATGAAATTTCCGCTCCACAACAGCACCATCACCGCGATCAGCGGATACAGAATCAAACGACGGATTCCTCGCGCACTGTCACGTGTTGCAGGAAGTCGTGATCGATGGCATAACCGAACCCGGGTTCATCGCGAATCGCGATCGTGCCCTGGGGCGATACGGTTACCGCAGGCTCAACAATGTCGCGCGCCCAATACCGCAAGCTAGCCGAGATGTCGCCGGGAAGCACAAAATTTGGCAGGGTGGCAAGCGCAATATTATGGGCGCGGCCGATGCCTGCTTCCAACATGCCGCCACACCACACCGGCACCCGCGCGCGTTCAGCCGCATCGTGCATCAGCTTCGCCTCTTGAAAGCCGCCCACGCGACCAAGTTTGATGTTCACGATGCGGCCCGCGCCCAATCGGAGCGCCTGCTCGGTCTGGTGCGCGGACCGCAGGCATTCATCCAGGCAGATGGGCGTTTCAAGTTCCCGTTGCAGCACGGCGTGATCCAGAATTTCATCATGCGCCAGCGGCTGCTCAATCATCATCAGATGGAACGGATCCAGTTGCTTCAGCAGAGCGGTATCGTTCAGCGTATAAGCGGAGTTGGCGTCCACCATCAAGCGGATGTTCGGAAACCGTTCGCGCACCCGGCGCACCACATCCACATCCCAACCGGGCTTGATCTTCATCTTGATTCGTTGATAACCGGCCGCCAGCTCGGTCTCAATTTTCTGAAGCAGCTGTTCCACCGAATCCTGAATGCCGATTGAAACACCGCAGGGGATTTCGCGCCTTGCGCCACCGCCGATATGTTTCCAGAGCGGAATGCCCAACTGACGCGCTTCCAGGTCCCAGATGGCCGCTTCCAGGCCTCCGCGCGCCATGTTGTGGCCCCGGATATGACCGGTCAAGCGGGCAGTATCGTTGGCAGATTCCAGCGTGCGCCCTAACACGCGAGGTGCCGCATAATCGCGCACCAACGGCCATGCCGAGCCGGTCCATTCTTCGTTGTAAAACGGGTTCTCGCCGGCTGTCACTTCGCCCCAGCCGGAGATACCCGCTGCCTGCACCTCTACCAGAATGATGTCGCGTTTATAAGTTCGCCCAAAGCTGGTTTCGAAGAAATGAACCAGGGGAAGTTGAATCTGCCGCAGGACTACGCGTTCGATTGTGATTGCCATTTTGAAAGTAAATAAATTCCGTGCGTTGCGGTTCGTTCAAACCCGGTGACAGCCAAGCCGCTTTCGAGGTGTGCCTGCAACTGGTCGGTCACGCGCGCATGTTCGGCGTGGGACTGCTCAGGGTCAATGGGAACTGGAATCCGCTCTTCCACCGGCTGTCGCGGCTCCGGATTGCCGCTCAGCAAACCAATCACCCGTGACGACCCCATCCACCATTCCGCGGTACACCGGTCCGTAGGCAGCCCGCGGTGCAGATGGCTGGTTGTGAACCCATACTGGTTCCGCACGAAGCGCCGCACCACCACGCCCAGCCTCTCGATATTGAAATAAGCGTTCTTCACTTCCAGTGGATCGAAGGTCCACTCCATCAGATCAATCCCGCGCGCCAGCGCATCTTCCCGCTGGCGAAGCTTCAGCATGCGCCCCACGCCAAGATCCCGATGGCTGGGGGCTACGCCCAGCATGTGGCTATGCAGGTAAGCGCGCGCACCGTGTTTGATACCCGGAATGGCCAGGCAAAAGCCCACAATCCGGTCGCCGTCATAAGCGCCGAACGCCTGGCCGCCAATCTTCGTCGCGACGATAAACAACCGCGCGGGCAACAGGTCTACATCCTCAAATCCCCAGATGAATTTCTGCAGCGCCACTGCCATGCGCATTTGCTCCGGCGTTACCAGCGGACGTATCTCAATCACTGTTTCGCTTTCTGCCAAAGCTTTTCCATCTCTTCGAGCGATGTCTGCTCCCACGTACCGCTGTCTTGGGTTACCGCGCGCTCCACATATCCGAAGCGCGCGCGGAACTTCGCGTTCGTCCTGCGCAATGCCTGTTCCGGATCCACTTTTAAATGCCGCGCCAGATTGACCACGGTAAACAGCAGGTCACCCAATTCTTCTTCCGTTTCCGCGGGTGTCTCCGCCGCGGCAAGCTCGCGCAACTCTTCGTGAAGCTTTTCCAGCACCTGGTTGCTGTTCTTCCAATCGAAGCCCTTCGCCGCCGCCCGGCTTGAAATCTGCTCCGCTTCCACCAGTGCGGGCAGCGCACGGGGCACCGCATCCAACATTGCCGCCGGGCGCTTCTTCTCGCTCGCCTTAATCACGTCCCATTGCTTCCGCACATCGGCTTCGGTACGGATCTCCGATGCCTCCACCTGCTCCGCAAAAATATGCGGATGCCGACGGATCAGCTTTGCATTAATGGCCGCGAGAGCGTCAGAAACTGTAAAGTGCCCCGCCTCGGAAGCCATCTGCGAGAAGAACACCACCTGCAACAGTAAATCACCCAGCTCGCTTGCCAGTTCCGGCCAGTCTTGCTGGTCGATGGCGTCTAAAACCTCGTATGTCTCCTGCAACAGGAACGGCTTGATGGTTTCAAAAGTCTGTTCGCGGTCCCACGGGCAGCCATCCTTGGCCCGAAGCCGCGCCATCAACGCCACCAGTTCCCCGAATTGTTGCTCCGCGTTCAATTTTTCAGTTTAGCTTTTCACTCGCGCCCTACGTGCGGAACTTGGTTTCTTCCTTGAAGGCCTCCAGCGAGTTGTACACGATAGGGCAGTAACAGGCCCGGTCCACAAATTCCCACATGCGGCTCAAAATCGATCCTTCGCCGCGTACCACGTGCGGAAATCGCTGACAGATGTCCGGACGGTCTTCATAGATTAGGCATGTATTGCCATCTAGAAACGTGCAGCCTGCTTCGGTTCGAGCCAGAATGATACCCTCGTCAACCGTCTCCGTCGTGAACTGTTTCAGAAACTGGACCCGTTTAATTCGCATGGAGCCGGACAATCTCTCGATGTCACGTTCCGAGAGCTTCACCGTTGCAACGCGGCAGCAGTTTGCACACGCGGTGCAATCGATGGCGTCCTCCACCTGCTCAGCCAGCTTGCGCAGTATCCGGTCTGAATGGTCGCGGCTCTTCAAATGGCGGCGGAACCGCTCATTTTCACCACGTTTCTTTTCACCCAGCATCCGAATCTGAACCAGGTCGGTGATCACCCCTCCAGAGTACCGCCCATTGGCTGTAAAGCACCGAGGTGCGTGAATGGAACCATTCGCAGTTTCTTTTAAACTACTAGAAACAAACAAGTTATCTTTTGGTTCGTGACATGCTTTACCAGGATCCATGAAACCGCTTTTCCTTTTCTGCTTCGGTGTGAGTTTAATGGCGCAAGATGCCGCGCCCGGTTGGCATCGTTTCGGAGAACGTAATGGATTCGCGAATCCTCCCGAACAGGGACAAGTCTCGCCGGAGCAGATGCCCGCAGGCCAAGCACCCGGAGCGCCGGCGCAGCCCAATTATTCCAGCAATCAACAGCCCTACCCTGGCCAACAACAGCCGTACCCTGGGCAACAACAGCCTTACCCTGGCCAACAACAGCCCTACTCTGGGCAACAACAGCCCTACTCTGGGCAACAACAGCCCTACTCTGGGCAACAACAGCCCTACCCGGCGCTAACTTCGCCGCAATATCAGAACCAGCAATATCCGCCCGCGCAGCCGCGCTACGAGACGCAGCAGGGGCTTCTGAATTTCACCATCGCGCCCGGGACCTGGGTCACCGTCCGCGTGAACGAGCCCATCTCGAGTGATCGCGCGCAGTCTGGGGACGCTTTCCTCGCCACACTTGCGCAACCGATAGTTGTCAATGGCCTTGTCATCGCGCGGCGCGGTCAGACTGTGCAGGGCCGGGTCACGGATGTCTTAAGAGCGGGCCGGATTAAGGGCACGTCGCGCGTGGGTGTGCAAATCACCGAACTCAGTCTGGTGGATGGCCAGCAGATCCCGATCGATACGCAATTTATTGAGCGCCATGGCGATACTTCAGTCGGTCAGGACCTGGGCGCGATCGGTATCACCAGCGGCATCGGAGCGGCGATCGGTGCGGCGGCAGGCGGCGGTTGGGGAGCTGGAATCGGCGCGCTGGCCGGAGCTGCCGTGGGTACCACAGGGGTGCTATCCACCCGCGGCCATGAGACGGTACTGTTCCCGGAACAGGTGTTGACGTTCCGCATCGAATCCCCGGTCTATGTGGCTTCGCAGGCAGCAGGCGCGTTTCAGCCGGGCTCTACGGCTGACTACGAACGGCCTACCCGGTTTGCGCAGGCGGCGCCTCTAGCGCGCCCCGCTTATTCGGTAGATCCTTACTATAGCTCGCCCTACTTCGGTTCTTTCGGTGGATATTTCTATTCCGGTCCGCGCTTCTATTCCGGCCGCGGCTATTACTCACGCGGCTACGGTCGCCGCTGGTAGTTAGCGCTGATCGAAGGTGTTACAAGATGCGACGGTTCCGTTCTGGTATCCGGTTCGGAACCATTGCATCCTCTGAGCCGAACTGCCGTGCGTAAATGTTTCAGGGCTTACCGTCCCCCGTGCCATCTTCTGTAGCCTGTCATCGCCCACCGCCGCCGCAGCACGCAGACCAGCATCGATATCGTTTTCATCCAGCTTGATCTCGGTCGGATGGCTGGCCCATACTCCCGCAAAACAATCTGCCTGAAGCTCCACCCTTACTGAATACTGGTTTTGCATACGCGGATTACGTTCTTCTGCCCGCCGCACCTGCTCTTCAATCCCCAAAATTTTCTGAACATGGTGCCCCACTTCATGGGCCAGAACATAGGCTTGGGCAAACTCGCCGGGCGCGCCGAACCGCGTTCTCAGTTCATCGAAAAAGCTCAGATCCACATACACCTTTTCATCCCCCGGGCAGTAAAACGGCCCGGTCGCGGATTGCGCCTGCCCACACGCCGATTGAATGGAATCGCGGAACAGATCCAGCTTGGCATGGCGATAGTTTTTTCCAGATTCCGGCAGACGCTTGTCCCAGGTCTCCTGAACATCCTTCAAAACAGCGCTCACAAACTGTTTCTTAGGGTCATTAGCCAGTTTTCGGGGCGCATCGGGAACGCGTTGCTCAACTCGCGAAGGTTCCGAATTCTGCCCCTCGCCACCGCCGAAAAACTGAAACAGGTTCGTCTTGAACAGAAAGCTCAACACCAGCAGAATCAGCGTTCCACCAATCCCCAGATGGATACCGCCAAACCCGCCACCTCCGCCGCCGAATCCGAATCCTCCACCGCCTCCGCTTTCGCCGCGTCTATCTTCAACATCTGGATTGTCGCCACCGGGGGTCCATTGCATGTCCGCCCAGAGTTGCACGATTCGTGCCAGAGCGGACACAACGCTTATCAGAGCAAGCTTATTGCAGCTTGAATACCCGCCGCACCACTTCCACCACGGCTCCACCTTCCGCTTCACCGGCCTGCCGCCGCAGCTCCGCAATGGGGCCGTGCGCGATCTTGGCCACAATCGCGCGCGTCAACGCGTCAATGTCGCTCTCCGTCATCGGCCCTATTTTCCGCAGCGCCTTAGCTACTTCCGCCGACCGGATTCCTTCTAATTGTTCCTGCAGGCTCACAATCACCGGTGCCACCTCCTGCACCTTCAACCGGGCCAGCATCTTGTCTACCTCTTCGGCGACAATCCGCTCCGCGCGCGCCGCCTCCTTCTGCCGCTCCGCCAGATTGCTATTCACCACACCCTGCAAGTCATCAATGTCGTAGAGAAACACATTGTCCAGCCCGTTGACCGCCGGGTCCACGTTGCGCGGAACTGCGATATCGATCACGAACATCGGCTTGTTCTTGCGTGCCACAATAGCGCGCTGCATCTCCTCCTGCCCCAGGATGTACTCCTGCGCTCCACTCGATGTGATCACGATATCCACTTCATGCAATACATTCCGGAATTGCGAATATTCCACCGCCGTACCGTCAAACAGCGCCGCCATCTCGTCCGCCCGCGCTTTGGTTCTGTTTGTAACCAGAATGCGTTTCGCGCCGGACCGCCGTAAGTGCCGCGCCGCCAGTTCGCTCATTTTGCCGCTTCCCACAAGCAGCACACTGCGCCCCGCCAGGCTGCCGAAGATCTTGCGGGCCAGCTCCACCGCCGCATAGCTCACGCTTACAGCCATCTGCCCGATTCCGGTTTCCGTCCGCACGCGCTTCGCTACTGAAAAGGCCCGGCTCACCACGCCGTCCAGCAGCCCGTTCATGGTGCCCGCACTCTTCGCCATGGCATAGGCGTTCTTCATTTGCCCTAAGATTTGCGGCTCGCCCACCACCATCGCGTCCAGGCTGGCAGCCACCCGGAAAAGATGCTCAATCGCTTGGCGGCCTTCATAGCGGTAGATCTGGGAGCCCGAAGCATTGCCGCGCAATACTGCTTCCACCGCCGGCCGCGCGTCCACATCGTCTTCCGACGCAACGGTAATCTCCACGCGGTTGCAGGTAGATAAAATCAACGCCTCGGAGATTCCCGCTCCGGCGCGCAAACGCTCCAGGGCCGGACCGATTGCGAGCTCGGGGAAAGCCAACTGCTCCCGAACTTCTACCGGCGCGGTTTTATGGTTTACCCCTGTCAACAGCAGCTTCATCCCGCAAGAATCCCGACGTGCGTGATCCACGTCACCACGCTGCAGCACAGCGCGGCAATCGCTAGCAGCGCGGCTTTGCGGCCCCGCCAGCCGGCCGTCACGCGAAAAAAGACTAATGCTAAATAGATGCCCCACGTTACAAAAGAGATGCCAATGCGCGGGTCCGTTATCCACTTGGTGCCGAATTCCACAAATGCCCACACGGCGCCAATCACCGTGCCGATTGTGATGGCTACAAAGCCCAAGCTCAACGAGGATGAAATCAACTCATCGAGAGTGCCCAGTGGCGGTAACCGCAACGCCAGCCCGCGCGGATTCTTACTTTTTAACTGCTGTTCCTGAAACAGATACGCAACCGCCGCAACCGCGGTAAACAAAAGCGCCGCATAGCCCAGCAAAATGAAAATGATGTGCGCAATCAGGGAAGCGCTGCGCACTGTCGGGCTGCTCCACCCCGGAAAACTACTGCTCAGCCCCGCCATCACGGCCAGCACGAAAACCAGCGGAAAGATGAACACGCTCAGCGATGCCGTGCGGTATCGCCAGTACACAAACAGAAACGACGCAGCAATCAGGAACCCGCACAGCGAGAGTGTCTGGAAAATGTCGCTCACTGGAAAGCGGCCTTGCTGCAATCCCTCCTCGGTAATGGAAACCAGATGGAACAGCGATCCCACCGCGAATGCGCCGAAAGAAACCCGGAACAACGAATCCCGCTGGCGCGTAAGCCATAGCGCGGCATGAACCAGCCCGAAGGCATAAAGCACGGTCGCCACGCGCAACCACAGTAACGAACTATTCGTCATTTTTTTAGAGCGATCGTGGAAGTATCCCTCAAATACTTATTGAACCATCCCATCGCTCTCGCCCAGGCATCGCAGGCAACTTCCGCGTTGTACGCAGGACCCGTATCGTTATGGAAGGCGTGGCCCGCCCCCTGATACACAACGAACCCGAACGTCTTCTGCTGCGCGAGCATGGTCTGCATCACCGGGCCCATCTGGGAACTCAGGTTACGGTCCTGTTCCGCATAGAGCGCCAGCACGGGCGCCTTGATTTCGGCGATTCTGTCCAGCGGCGGCACAGGCGCCCCATAGAACGGCACCGCCGCCTTCAGTTCATCCAGGCCCAAGGCAAACTGCCACACGTTTCCACCACCGGCACAAAACCCCAGCGCGCCGATATGGTCGTACACAATGTTGGGCTGTGCCTTGATATACGAGAGCGCCGAATAAAGATCCGCCAGGCGCTGTTGCAGGGTGGTCCTGTTGTATGCCGCGGCCTGCGCGGTGGCATCTGTAAACTGCTGCGTACCGCCCTGCCTTGACAGCAGATCGGGCGCAAGCCCCACAAATCCGGCGCGCGCCACGCGGCGCGTCACATCCTTGATGTAATCCGTCAGCCCCCGGTTTTCGTGCACCACAATAATCCCCGGCGCAAGCTTTCCCTGCAGCCCGGAGGGATATGCCAGGTACCCGTAAACCGTGCTCTCGTCGCCTGTAAACTGCACGTCGCGGGCAGTCACATCGGCCGCATCCGCCGGCACCCGTACATCGGCCGGGCACGCCGTCGCAGTTTGGCCTAATGCTGTCTGGCCGAACGCCTCGTAGCCGTTCAGCGTGGCAAGAGCCGCAGCCGTGCCGCCCACCATTTTGGCCACGCGCCGCACCAGTTCCCGGCGGTCGAAAGCGCCGTCCACATATAAATGCACTAGCCCATCAACAGATCCCTCATGCTCATCGAACATCGCCTTATTGTATGCAATTGCGATACACTGCCACGCATGTTCAGCCGCTTGGTCTTTACCTCCGCGCTTTCCGGCTGTGCCGTCTTTGGGGCAGAAAAGTCCATTACGCAAGCCGATCTTCCAGCCGCCGTTCGAAACGCGCTGCCTGCCAATACCGATGGCGCCGAAATCAAGAATATTGTAAAAGAGACTTCGAAAGGGAAAACCGTCTATGAAGTGGAGACCATAAGGAACGGTCTCACGCGCGACTTTATTTTTTCCGCCACCGGCGTGGTCCTTGAGATCGAACAGCAAGTAACGTTGGAGTCGCTTCCCGCGGCTTCCCGATCCGCACTCGAAGCGAAAGCCCGTGGAGCGAAGATTGAAAAAGTAGAAGCGCTCACCAAAGGCGGCAAAGTCACTTACGACGCGGCCATCGACCGAAATGGCAAGAAGAGTGAAATCACGGCCCGATAAGCCGCATCACGTTTCTGCTCCGTCTTCTTGCACTCATCTCCCTCTGTGCTGTCCTTGTGGCCGCCAAGAAGGACACACCGGCCGATTTAACGTTGACCGATTTAAACTGCGCGCGGGCGCACCTTGGTGAATTACCAGGCAAGGTTGTAGTACTAAATTTCTGGGCGACGTGGTGTGTGCCGTATCGCGAAGAAATGCCGCTGCTTGTGCAAGCGGAACAAACCGGGCGAAATAAAGGCGTGATCTTCATCGGCGCCTCACTCGATGAAAAGGACACTCGCAACGCAATCTCGAAATTCCTTGAAAAATACCGGGTCAGCTTCCCTATATGGACCGGCGCAACCGGCGACAATTTAGCAAAATTCGGAATGGGAGAAGCCTGACCCACGACGGCATTTCTCGACGAACGCGGCGTCATCTTCGCCCGCATCCTCGGTCAAATGCGCGAGGGTGAAATCGACGAGAGCCTCAAGTGGAATACACGGGAACGCTCGCGGTCCGCGCCCGCTGCGCTTGTGAATCATCTCGGCAAATAATAGATTCCGGTTGTTAACTTATGGCCTTCGCATGAATGCCATGAGTCCGATCACCATAAAATTATCTGTGTTGCTGGCCATGCTCGCCGGCTTGGTTGCCCCGGCCGGGATCGCGTTCGCTCAGAGATGCATCGTGGCCCGTTCTAACTGGCAGGTTGGGGGTCCGCAGAGCGAAGGCGGTTACCGCATCGCACCACGCCATGCCCGCGGACCCGGCCGAATCGCAAGCCACCGCAGCCCGCATGAAGCCATCGGAACGTCCGGTGCCTAACGGAAATCTAAACTGCATCTGATCCAATTCCTCATCTGCTTACATTCCGTTGGCGTACAGTAAAGCAGATGTATGCTGGGAGCATTCTTATTGCTTGCATTTCCCTGGCGGGATGCGCCGCTCAAGGTCAGCTGGCCATCTCGGCCCGCGCCGGATTGATCGACTACTTCGAAGGAGCGGTTTAGATTGACGGTAGCTTGCTCGGACATGATGCCGGCTGATTTCAAGAGCTTCCCGAACGCGCACAATTACGAACCGGGGAGGGCCGCGCGGAGATGCTTCTGGCGTCGGGAGTGTTCCTGTGGTTGGGGCGCGACGGCGTGATCAAAATGCTTCGGAACAGCCTTCAGGATACGGTGCTGGAACTGGTGGAAGGGGCCGCGATCGTTCGCTCTATGGACCCGTTGCCCGGCGCTTCGATCACCATATTTTCAGGTGCGCGTGAAACCCACGTGGCCCCGCCCGGCAGGTACCGCATGGAAGCCGATAACGTTCAACGTACCAGTCAGCTTGATGAACTGGACCGCTGGGCGGAGAAGCGCAAGAAATTAATCGTCACCGCGAACTTGGCACGGGGCCGCGTCAGGCGTCGTGGTCATCGGCAGGAACACGCTCGCACCGGGCCCGTCGTTTCCATGCCCGCTCTGTCCGGAGCAAGGTAAGTCAAGTGGATTCCCAGCGTTCCCCCACCGTTCGCCTGCTTGCCGGCTTGCTGGTTACGCTTACCGCCGTCGCAGTTTATTCGGGCTACACTATCGCCCAGATGCGCGCTCTGCGGGAGTTGCAGGCGGAGACCATCGATCGCAACCGCACGGATTCACTGCTGCTGCTGCGCATTCAAAACGGGCTGAGCTCTCTCGGGCTGGGGATGCGCGACATGCTCGATGCCAATGAGCCGTACCCGCTCACCGCCTGGAAGCCGCAGTTCTCCAGAATCCGGACGGATCTGGATGACGCCATGTCGCGTGAAGCGAAATATTCGCCCGTCGAAAGGTCTGCTAACCAGCGCCAATATTTGGCAACTTCTTTTGAGGAATTCTGGCGCGCCTTGGACCGCGTCTTTTCGCTGGCAAGCTCGAACCATGAGGCGGAAGCGCGCGCTCAGGTACAACTCTCGCTGCAAGCGCGCCAGGCCGCTCTTACCACCGCTGTTGCCCGCTTCCTGGTCCAGAACAATGAAAACGAGCAGCAGATGGGAACCAGAACACGCGAGTTGTATGCGGGCGTGGAGCGCAACGTTTATATCTTCATGACCGCCATGCTCGCGCTGATTGCGTTCACCAGCCTGTACCTGGTGCAAGGCAACCGCAAGCTCTTCCGCCAGGTGGCGGAACTTTCGCAGCGCCGCGGCGAGCTGGCCCAACAATTAATTTCGATGCAGGAGAACACCTTCCGCTCCATATCGCGCGAGTTGCACGACGAGTTTGGGCAGATCCTGACCGCGATCGGGGCAATGCTCCGGCGGGCGCACCGGCAAGCTTCGGGTGAGCAATCGCCACTGCTGGAGCAACTCACTGAGGTGAGGGAGATTGTGCAGATAACGCTTGAAAAGGTACGTTCGCTTTCCCATGCCTTGCACCCCGTGGTGCTGGACGAGGCCGGCCTGGAGAGCGCAATCGATGTCTATCTGCCTTCCTTCGAAAGACAGACCGGGATCACCGTGCACTACCAAAAGCAAGGCGAGGGTCGCGACTTGGACCGCGGGCTTTCCATTCATCTTTATCGCGTAATGCAAGAGGCTCTGAACAATGTGGCGAGACACTCGGGTGCGAAAGCAGCCAGCGTAAGATTGCACTTCCGCGAACAGGACGTGGTGTTGGAAATCGCGGATGATGGCGTGGGGTTTCGGCAAACAAAGAAGCACGGCCTGGGGCTTATCTCCATGCGGGAACGCGTTGGCTTGGTCAACGGCCGCATTGAATTTCTTGCGAAGGAATCGGGCGGTGCCCTTGTGCGCGTGACAGCGCCCATTGCCTCCACCTCGCCCGCCATAGGAGCACATGCCGGCATCTAAAATCACGGTCCTGTTGGTGGACGATCACAGCTTGGTGCGCCGTGGATTCCGCCGCATGTTGGAAGATGAAACCGATATTGAAGTGGTCGGCGAAGCAAGCGATGGGAACGATGCTGTACAAGCCGCGGCACTGCTGAAGCCCGCCGTGGTGGTGATGGATTTCGCACTGCCCAGCATGAATGGCGCAGTGGCCTCGCGCATGATTCTGAAGCACAATCCCCAAACTCACATCCTGATGCTGAGCATGCACGCCGAAGCCAGCTACGTCCGGACATGTGTAGATGCAGGTGCGCGCGGCTATCTGCTGAAAAATGCAATGGACCTGGAACTGGTCGATGCGGTCCGGCGGATTGCGGCGGGTGAGCGCGTGCTTGACCCGCGCCTGGGCGGATGGCCGCTGCCAGATTCGAAAGCGGCCACTCTTTCCACGCGAGAACTGGAGGTCTTGCAGCTGATTGTGCACGGCAAATCGAATAAGGAAATCGCCGCCGTTCTCGGCCTTAGCGTCAACACCGTGAGTGTTCATCGCGCGAATATCATGCAGACACTCGGAATCCACAACACTGCCGAACTGGTGGTGCACGCGATCCGTGCGGGGCTTGTGAGCATCGCGTGATCACCCGGAGAGACCTGTTGGCCGGAAGCTTACCGGCACTGGCCGCGGCTGCGGAATCCACATTTCGCTTGACGGATGTAACAGCGGCGGCAGGCATCGAATTCCTTCACAACAGCGGCGCGTTCGGCGCCAAGCGGCTACCTGAAACCATGGGCCCCGGCTGTGCTTTCCTCGATTATGATGCCGATGGCTGGCTTGACATTCTGTTGGTAAATGGCATGGATTGGCCCGATCGCAAACGCCAGCGCAGCACCTTGCGCCTCTACCGGAATAATCGAAATGGAACTTTTACCGATGTCACTCGCCAAGCGGGCCTGGCCGTCGAAATCTACGGCATGGGTGTGGCTGTTGCCGATTTCAACAATGATGGCTTTCCCGATCTGTTCATCACCGCCGTGGGGCAAAACCGCCTGTTCCAAAACACAGGCAAAGGGCACTTTGTCGACGTCACCGAAAAGGCCGGGCTGGGCGGCCGTACCGCTTTCAGCACGTCCGCAATGTGGTTCGATTATGACCGCGATGGATATTTAGATCTTTTTATCTGTAATTATGTAAAGTGGTCGCCGGAGCACGATGTGTTCTGCAGCGTGGATGGCAGCAACAAGTCGTACTGCACGCCGGAAGCATACCGTGGCTCCACGTGCTGGTTGTTCCGCAACCGTGGAAACGGCACCTTCGAAGATGTGACCGCTAAGAGCGGAATCTTCGATACCACCTCAAAGTCGCTGGGCGTGGCACTCCTCGATTACGATCACGATGGCTGGCCGGATCTTCTGGTCACCAACGATACGCAGCCCAATAAGCTCTATCGCAACCGCAAAGACGGCACCTTCGAAGATGTTGCTGTAAAGGCCGGAGTTGCTTTCAGCGAGGACGGCAAAGCGCGTGCCGGCATGGGAATCGATGTGGCCGATTTCGACAACTCCGGCTCGCCCGGCATTGCTATCACGAATTTTGATAATGAAATGATCTCGCTCTACCGCCCCAACGGAGCGGGAGGCTATTCGGATATCGCCCTCAAGGCCGGCGTTGGACGCGTTTCGCAGAACAGCTTGGGCTTTGGATGCGCGTTCGTGGACATCAATCTGGATGGCTGGTTGGATTTGCTCGCCGTGAACGGCCACATTGATGAGACGGTTCGCAATGTGAACAACAATCACGGCTACGCCCAGGCCCCGCACCTCTTCCTGAACAATGGAAAAGGACAGTTCCGCGACGCCGCACGAGAGGCTGGTTCCGCTTTTGCAGCGGCGAAAGTTTCTCGCGGTATGGCGTTCGGCGATTTCGACCGCGACGGCGATACTGACCTCTTACTTACCACCAACAAAGGCCCGGCAATCCTCTATCGCAACGATATTCTCTCCGGCAATCGATCGCTCAGGCTGCGCCTGATAGGAACGAAATCGAACCGCGACGCAATAGGAGCCGTCGTTCGCCTAAGCACGCCCGATGGCACGCAAACCCGCATGGTAAAAACAGGTTCGAGCTACCTTTCCCAATCGGAGTTGACTCTCACGTTCGGGCTAGGCCGCAGAACCCAAGCCGGTCGCTGCGTGATTGAATGGCCCAGTGGCTCTGTTCAGGAGTTTCGAAACGTGCCATCCGGCCAGTACGAAGCCACGGAAGGAAAGAAGCTTCAGAACACGTAAGTGATTGCAAGGCCTTCTACAACGACCGTGCCACCCGAAAGCCAATCATGCGGTGCCCCTGCACACTGGGCCAAGCCGCCGTACGCGCGTAAGTTCGCAAGTCGAATCCATCTTCAAAAAAAGTGCCCCCACGCATCACGCGGTACGCACCGCTCTCCGGCCCTTTCGGGTTTTTCTTAGGCGACGCCGAATAGTAATCGCGCCCATACCAGTCCGCGCACCACTCCATCACATTCCCCGCCATATCCATCGCGCCATATGGCGAAGCGCCATTATGCGTCTGCACGCCGCCATGCTTCGAGCCATCGTAGAAGCCCACCACCTCCCCGGTATCGAATGGCTTCGAGCCCACGTAGTTCGCGTAGCTCCGGTCGATCGCATTGCCCCACGGATACCGCCGCTGATCCGTCCCGCGGGCGGCCTTTTCCCACTCCGCTTCCGTGGGCAATCGGTAGGCCTTGCCGGTCTTCGCGCTCAGCCAGTTGCAGTAAGCAACCGCGCCATCGTAATTCACGCCCTGCACCGGATAGTTGTCTGAACCCGCCGTTCCGCCGCCATGGTTCTTCGCGTCGTTCCAGTACGGAATCTGGTCCTTCGGCATCACGCGCCCTTCCGGCCAGAACTTCTTATCGTCATACCCGGGGTCGTCGCGAAACTTCCGCCACTGTCCGTTTGTCACCTCAAACTTGCCGATGTAAAACGCATCGAGCTCGACCGTGTGCACCGGGCGCTCCCGCGATTCGCCATCGCCAAAGTTGTCACCCATCTTGAATGCGCCCGCCGGCACCAGCACCAGCTCGCCATATCCGTCGTCGGCCGTTACCGGACCACCCACTGCGGCCAGCAACATCAGAAGGGAAGCAATCACTCCACCCCTCCGCCCGGCAGGAACCCGTCGTACCGCAGGAAATGTTCCAGCCGCCCCATCCAGTCACTGAAATTCGCGCTCGCAAATCCTGTCCCGAATCCATGCCGGCCCTTTTGGTAAAGATGAATCTCCGCCACTGCCCCAGCCTTGGTCAAATCCATAAACAACTGCGCCGAACCGAGCGAAGCACCTTTATCGAGCTGAGCCGCTAACAGGAACGTCGGAGGAAAGTCTTTCAACTGCTCGCCCGCCCCAGGCCGCCCCGCGGAATACACCATGCCTAAATAATCCGGACGCTCATCGCCTGCCTGCGACCCTGCCTGCGAAGCCGTTGCCGCGCCCACCGCCCGCGCCAGACTCGAACCCGCCGAGAAGCCAATGAATCCCACCTTGCTTCGATCCAACCCAAACTCCGCCGCATGTTGCCGCACCACCTGCACCGCGCGCTTCCCATCCAGCAGCCGCGCATCGTCACCGTAACGCGGCGATAAACGATACGTCAGCACAAACGCCGTCACACCCCAATCGTTGTAGTGTTCGGCCACTTCCATCCCTTCGCAGCCATACATCAACATAATGTTGCTGCCACCCGGAGCCACCACCACGGAGCCTCCGTTCCGCTTCCCGGTAGGCGGTTGAAACACCGTCAGAAATGGTTTATCCAATGGACCATCGCCCTTCGCAAGCGGCACCTGCCCGTCTTCCCACAGCGGAATGTTGTAAGACACCGGTGTGCCTTTGGGCATCGTGGAATTCGACGCCGCAAAAGCCGTTGCCGCTAGCGCCACTGAAAATGCCAACCGCATGATCATCTGTTCTCCTCCAAGCGAACTCATTCTATCGCGTCGGCGTATACTGGCGGGTATCCGAAGTACTCACGCCATGACCCGACGAACTCTACTCCAGGCCGCTGGAACAGCCGCCCTCGCGCAAGCCCAGACAAAGATCGCTCCCAACGACAAAATCCGTATCGCCACCATCGGCCACGGCGGAATGGGGCAGGGCGATACCGGATTCGCACGCTCCATCCCCGGCGTCGAACTCGTCGCCGTGTGCGATCTCTATGATGGCCGCCTTACCCGCGCCAAAGAACTCTACGGTGACCAGATTTTCACCACGCGCGATTATCGCGAAATCCTAAACCGCAAAGACATCGATAGCGTCATCATCGCCACACCCGATCACTGGCATTCCACCATCTCCATTGCCGCCATGCAGGCAGGGAAAGATGTTTACTGCGAAAAGCCGATGGTCCACGCCGTCAGCGAAGGCCAGGGCGTGATAGACGCGCAGGAGCGCACGGGCCGCATGTTCCAGGTGGGCAGCCAGTACGTCACCTCGGTCGTCTATCAGAAAGCGAAAGAGCTTTTGCAATCGGGTGCTATCGGCACGCTCAATATGGTGGAAGCCTGGCTCGACCGCAACACATCCATCGGTGCCTGGGAATATTCCATCCCGCCCGATGCCACCCCCGCCACAGTCGATTGGGACCGCTTCCTCGGCAATGCTCCCAAGCACGCCTTCGACAACAAGCGCTTTTTCCGCTGGCGCAATTATCAGGATTACGGCACCGGCGTTGCGGGCGACCTCTTCGTGCACCTGCTGAGCGGCTTGCACACCGTCACCGGGTCCATCGGTCCCGAACGCATCATGTCCACCGGAGGCCTGCGCTTCTGGAAAGATGGCCGCGATGTTCCTGACGTGATGAACGCCCTGCTCGATTACCCCGCCCAGCCCTCTCATCCCGAGTTCACGCTCTCGCTTCGTGTGAACTTCAAATCAGGTGGCGGCAAAGAGCTGTTCGGCTTCCGCTTCATCGGTAGCGAAGGCGTCATGAACACCAGCATGACCAGTCTGAGCCTCGCGAAGACGCCTCAGGAAAGCGAGCCAGGCTTCACACTCGATACCTTCCCGAAAGCAATTCAGGAACGATACATGGTCGATTACCGCGCCAAGTATCCGCAACAGCGTGCGACAGCCGACTCCCTGCGCCCCGATAGCGAACAGCACTTCGCCCCACCCCCCGGCTACAACACTCATCGCGAGCATCACCGCGTTTTCTACGATGCCGTCCGCAGTCGCAAACGCCCGGTCGAGGACGCCGTCTTCGGTTTCAGAGCCGCCGGCCCGGCACTGCTATCGAACACCAGCTATTTCGAAAAGCGGATCTGTAACTGGGATGCGAAAAAGATGAAAGCGGTCTAGCGGCCCAGGGCATCGAAAATTTTTGGGTGTCTTCTCAATTCTGTTTTTGGCGGCAGCGTCTCTCGTCGCCCAACCGCTCTATACCGCGTTCGCCACCGAACAGATCGCCGCCGTGCACAAGTCCGGCGAATTTGATGGCGTAGTTGTATTTTCAGTAAACGGGAAAGTTGTGACGCTGCCCGGCTGAGAGAGCTGCCGCAAAAACAGTCCGGAGGAAGGCGTTGGTATTCAGCAGGAATGTCACTTACCCTCACCGTTCCAAAGGCGCAGTTCATCCTCAGGCAACGGGTCCCAGAATGAATCCAGCAAAACAAAATTCGGGTCTTCCATGAAGCCGATGCGCTTATTCTTAACCGGTTCAATCGCTTCAATTTTCGCGACTGGTATCTTCTTCCTGCCCGACGTCAAAATCACCATCTCCCCCGCCTGAGCCTTCTTCACTAACTCCGAAAGCTTCGTCTTAGCCTCCAACAGACAGCGACAACGATTAGCCATAATATATCGTGGCTAAACTCCTGTTTCCGCTGCTCTCCGCGGTAGCCGCAGGCTTGATTCTCTACTCGCAACTCTTCGGGCCTGATTTCGTCGGATTGGCCAATAATGGCGATTTCCCCCGATTGGCGGGCCGTCTTTCCTTGTGCCCTGACCAGGGATGGGCACAGAACCGGTTCACTTTCTTCGTGCCGTTCTATCATCAGGCGAACGAATGCCACTGGGATAGCAGAGTGCCCACATGTTCTGTAATCCTGGCCCACATCTCACAACTTTGGCAGTCGGAAACTTATGACATCCGCGGCCTGGCAGGCCTCTACTCATTGTTCCTGCTGGCTCTAATCGCCGGTTACCCGCCCTTCCTGCTGTTCAGCGACCTCGGCAACACAGCCTACTTCAACTCCTTCTTCCTCGAACCGGGCGCATTGCTCGGTCTGCTCGGCACGTTTGTGTTCGCGCGGGCGCTGGTGAAGCACGCCGATCGTCCCATTGCGGTTGTGGGATTCACTCTCTCGGCTCTCATCCTGATTACCTCCAAGGTCCAGCACGCCTGGCTCGCAATTCCTCTCGCCATATTTCTCATCTTCCGCGTGAGGCGTTTTGCTACAGCGCCGGCAATTCTGTTCCTGCCCGCAGCCGGATGGATGATTCTCACGACACCGGCGGATTTCAAGGCCGCTAACTTATGGAACAGCATCTTCGCGGATTTACTGCCTGAAACCAATCAAGTTGAAGGAGCACTCAGGGAACTCGGGCTACCGCCAGAATACAAACAATTCATTGGCCAAAATGCATTTTCGTTCCCCGATCAAGTCACGGCTGAATTTTGGACCAGAAACGTTTACGCCCAATCGGGTTTTAAAAAGGTGGGACTTTTTTATGTCAGGCATCCTCAACAAGCACTCGGCCGCATTGCAAAATCCGCATCCCTACTCACACATATCCGACCCGATTACGTCGGGAACTTCCAGCGAAGTTCCACCCACGCCGCAGGCCAGCAGTCTCACCGTGTCAGTCCATGGAGCGACGCGAAAGCCTGGCTGTATAGCCGGTATCCGTTAATCGCTATCGTGCTCTACGCCATGCTGGGAAGCGTCTTATGGCGCTCACCATACCGGCCGCTCGCGATGCTGATTCTCGCCATGGCGCTAATGGAATTCACCGCATCGACTTTCGCGGACTATCTGGAAGACTATCGCCACCACGCCCTGTTGCACCAGCTTTCTGACGTTTGGGTATGCTTCGCCGGCGCCGCGATAGTTGCTCAATTGCGCGGCAGGAACCACCGCGGTTCTAAGCCGGTACCGGTTCCAGCGCCCGCTTGAACTTGCACTCCTCATTCGGAACCTTGTGCCAGGTTGCCGGAGCTCAGGCACCGGCGCGCGCCGAAGAACAGATCGCGGCGGCTCACCAGGCGGGCGACTTCGATGGCGTGGTGGTCCTTTCCCAAAATGGCAAAGTTGTCTCCACCTCCGCATTCGGTTTTTCAGACCGTGCCCTGCATACGCCCCTTCGTCCGGACACAAGCTTCCGCCTAGCTTCGCTCACCAAACAGGTAACGGCTTTATTGGTGATGCAGGAAGTGTCTGCCGGCCGCCTAACGCTTGACCAAAAAGCCGGCGACGTCTTGCCCTCGCTACCGAATTCCGCCGCCCGTGTCACCGTCCGGCAACTACTGCAGCACGTCTCCGGTCTTCCCAACCCCAGCGACGGACCCGAAGACAAGATTCCTC
>Ga0123338_10000926_pt1 | contig 28870 bp, 20 predicted proteins | sample grotaG_FD_89793 | JGI IMG/M metagenome (GOLD analysis project Ga0123338, IMG submission 89793) | Glacier valley bacterial and archeal communities from Borup Fiord, Nunavut, Canada, to study Microbial Dark Matter (Phase II) -... | ecosystem: Environmental > Aquatic > Freshwater > Ice > Glacier ...
AGGAGCCTCGGCCGCGACGAGCGACGAGGGCGCATGCCGGTGGCATGCAACCGAGGAGTGAGGAAGTGGACGAGGCCCGCAGCAGCGACGGCGACGGGAGTCAAACCGTTCGGTGTTCTAGGGGCTAACCCTAGTCGTCGAAGGTTTCGATCGACGGTTTTTGCTTGGCTGGGGTGTCGTCGAAGGCTTCGATCTTGCCCGGCTTCTTGTGGCTCTTGTGGTGCGTTTTCTCGACGGTGGGCAGCGGCGCGACCGGGGTGGGGATGGCCACCGGGGCTGGCGCAGCGACGGGGGTCGGTGCGGGCAGTTGCACCACCGTTGGCGTGGCTTGGCTCTTCAGGAAGAGCACCGTGCCTACCACGCTCCCGACCACCGCGACGAGAAGGCCGAGGATCATGAGCAGCGTGCGCACGCTGATGGAAGGCGGGCTGACCTGGCCAGAAGCCTTGGCCTCGGGGGTGCCGGCCAGCGTCCCGGTGCGCGGCACCGACGGAAACTCGGACCGTGACGGCGCCGAGGAGTCGCTCGGTATCGTGAGCTGGCCGTCGGCGATTTCTTTGCGCTGTGCGACGGGAAAGGCATCGGCCAGCCACTCGGCCATGGTCTCCGTCGAGAAACGGGCCGAGGCCAGATAAGCGTCGAGGTCGCGCGCCATTTGTGTGGCCTGGCGATAGCGCAAGGTGCGGTCACGCTCGAGAGAGCGCAGCACGACCTCGTCGAGCTCGCGGGGCACCCAGTTGGCCACCCGCGACGGGGGCGGCACCGGCATGGTCTTGACGCGGGTGATGGTCTCGAAGTCGTTCTCGCCCTTGAAGAGGCGACGGCCGATCAGCATTTCGTAGAGGACGACGCCGATGGCGAAGACGTCGGAGCTCGGCCCCGGCGAGTCGCCGGTGACCTGCTCGGGCGACATGTATGCAATCTTGCCCTTGATGGCGCCGGTGCGCGTCTCTTCGCGCATGGAGAACATAGCCTTGGCGATGCCGAAATCGACCAGCTTCACCTGGCCGTCCCAGCTGACCATGATGTTCTGTGGCGAGACGTCGCGGTGGATGATGGGATAGGGCTGTCCGTCGGGGCCGGCGTAGGCGTGGGCGTGTTGCAGCGCGCGGCAGACCTCGCGGGCGATGTAGGCAGCGACGGCGGGAGGCAAGGCCTTGGACTGGCCGTCTCGACGGGCGATCTCGCGGAGGATGTGCAAGAGGTCCAAGCCGTGGACGTACTCGAGGGCCATGAAAAACTGACCCTGGTGCTCACCGAGCTCGTGCACCTGGGCAATGTTGGGGTGGTTGAGCTGGGCTGCGATCTTGGCCTCGTTGATGAACATCTGCACGAAGGCTTGATCGTTGGTGTATTCGGTCAAGATGCGCTTGATGACGACGGTGCGGGCGAAGCCTGCGGCCCCGGTGCGCTGGGCGCGAAAGACATCGGCCATGCCGCCGCGACCGAGGTGGGCGGTGAGGACGTAGTTGCCGAAGCGCGCGTTGGCGGCCACGGGCGCGCCGTCGCTGCTGCCGGCAGGAGACCGTTCCTGGTCGTCCCGATTGTCCCGGTCATTGAGGTTGCCCGACACGCTCACGCGTCCATTGTACTATCTTTGCCGCCTCGCCGCCCTGACACCCCATGTCACAGGGTGGGAGTAGGTTGGCACTTGATCCCTCATGCTGCGCCTTCATTACGCCAATCGCTCTGAGCCTCTCGTCGCTGCGTTGGCAGACGATCTGGCGGCCGAGCGGGCGCGGCCCGAGCGCGGTGTGCTCGATCCCGAGGTGGTGGTCACGCCGAGCGCGGCTGTCCAACGCTGGGTTCAGATCGAGCTGGCCCGTCGCACGGGGATCGCGGCGAATCTGCGTTTTGCCAGTCTGTCGGGGCTGCTGGTCGAGCTGGCCAAAGCGTCGGCACCGTCGGTGACAGTGCTCGACGGCACGCCTCTGGTGGGCGCGGTGCTGGCGGCGATTTCTGCGTCGGGATTGCCGGCGCTGCGGGCCTGGCTCGACGGCGACGCCGACGGGCGGGCGCTGCGCCTGGTGCAGCTGGCGCACAAGCTGGCGCACCTGTACGGCGACTATGCCGAGGAGCAGCCGGAGCTGTTGGCGGCGTTTCGTCGCGGTGGGGCCGGCGGAGCCGAGTCGTTGAGTTGGCAGGGGCCGCTGTGGCAAGAGGTGTCGACGCGAGGTGAGCTGGCGTTGCCGTTGCTGCTCGGGATGCAGCCGCGTGGTTTCCGGCTGCCGCCGGCAATTCATCTGGTGTTGCCGTCGCTGTTGCCGCGCGCAGTGCAGATCTTGTTGCGGCGGGTGGCGGCGACGACCCGGCTCTACGTGTATGCGCTCAACCCGTGTCGCGAGTTCTGGGAAGACGTGCAACAGGGGCGGCCGCCGCGGTTGGGTGAGGCGGTGCTGGCGGCGGAGGCGGACCCGTTTGGCCTCGACAGCCTGGCGCTCGACGATCCGCCGGCGCTGCGGGCCTGGGGGCGTCCCGCGCGCGAGCGGATCCGGCTTTTCAACGAGCTGTCGGAGTGCGATTTCGTGCCGGCGTTCGTCGAGCCGGACGCTGCAGGGGGCCGTGTACTGCCGTCGCTGCAGCGCGATATTTTGGCGCGCGTGTCCTCGACCCAGGCGACGTTGGAAGGCGATGACAGCCTGAGGCTGGTCAAAGCGCCGTCCATTCGGCGTGAGCTCGAAACACTGGCGGCCGATGTCTGGCGGCAGATCACCGTCGGGGGGCTGGCGGCATCGCGCATCGGCGTGGCGATACCCGAGTCGGCGCGCGACGACTACGAGACGCTGTTGCCGTCGGTGTTTGGCGAGTCGTACGATCTGCCCTTCGCGCTTTGTTCGGCACCTCTGGCTCGTTCGTCGACGGTGCCGCGCTGTCTCGAGCGGCTGTGGTCGCTGCCCATGTCGCGGTTGTCGCGCTCTGACGTGCTGGCGGTGATGACGGACCGGCTGGTGCGGGCTCGCTTTGCCAGCGACGATCCTGGCGCATCCGACTGGGCGGCGCTGGCGGAGCACGTGGGGATCTTTTTCGGGGCCGATCGGCACGACCACGACGGTACGTATGTCCGGCGAGACGTGCTGAGCTGGGACCAGGGACTGCGCCGGGTCGGGCTCGGTGGCTTTCTCGCCGGCCGGCGTTCGGGACAAGAGGCGTTGTTCTGGGCCGGTGGCGAGCCGTACCTACCCGAGGAAGGCGCGTCGCCTGCGTTTGCCTTGCTGGGCAGGTCGCTCGTCGCTGACGTGCGGCGCATTGGCACCAGCGTCGCCCCGCTCTCCGAACAGCTGCTGCGGATGCGGGTGCTCGCGGCCACCTACGTCACCGCGGTCGACGACGACGATCGGCGTGCCATGGAGCGCTGCCTTGGCGCGCTCGACAGTGTTCACGAGGTGGCGGCGCTCTGGAACGAGCCGGTCAACTATCGCGCGGCCTGGGAGCTGGTGCGGCGGGCGATCGGCTCCTTGCGTGGGCGTTCGCCGCAGTTGTTGGCGCATGGGGTCGTGGTGGGCACGCTCGGCGAGCTGCGTGGGGTGCCGTTCGACGCGCTGTACCTGGTGGGCATGGCGGAGGGCGCCTTCCCCGCCACCGACGTCGCCGACCCGCTAGCCATCCGCCCGGAGGCACGTCGCGCGGGTGACGTGAGCGCGCGGGACCGGGATCGCGACCGATTTCTGGAGATGCTGGTGGGGTCGCGCCGGCTATGGATTTCTTGGGTCGATCGACATCCGGCCACCGGAGATCCGCGGTCGCCGTCGTCGGTGGTGGTCGAGCTGTCCGAGATCTTGCGGCGCGGCTATGTCGATCCGGTAGCGCACACCACCGAGGTCCCAGCGACGCGCGCACGCGATCCAGTGGCGCTCGACTGGATCCCCGAGGCGGCGCGCGAGGCTCGGGCGGCGCAGCTCGGGCAGTCGCTGGTACAGCACCTCGGGCGACCCGTCCGCTGGGAGGAAGTGGCCCGGCTTCCAGACTTGTTGTCGCCAGGCGTCGGCGCGCGGGTGGCGGCGCTGTTGGGCCTGACTGCGCGGGGCACCGACACGCCCGCCAAGACCGACAGCCACGACAACAGCGACGGCGAGATCACCATCTCGCTCGGCGCATTGCGACGCTTCCTCGCTTGCCCGTTGCAGGGGTCGGCCCACTTTGCCGGGCTGAGGGAGGAGCGAGAAGACCCGTCGCTGCGCGTCAGTGAGCGCTTTGCGGCGGATCGGCCGGCGGAGAATCGCTTGCTGGAAGACGTCTTCTTACGCGCCAAGGCGCTCGATCCGTTCTCGCTCGGCGCGGCGTGGGATGAAGCGGCGCTCACGGCCGAGCTCGACGGGACCTTCCCCACCGGGGCCTTCTTCGCCGCCACGCGCAAGCGACACCTGTCGCTGTTGCAATCCTGGGCGGAGCTGTTGGCCGCCGAGGCTCGCGGGCTGCGACCGCGGATCTTGCAGATCGGTCCGGCCGACGAGCACACCCGCGTCGACGTGCAGCTCCCGGCGGTCCATCTCGTGGTCCGGACCAGCAACGGCAAAGACGTCCGGGTGGCGCTGGTGGGGCGATCTGAACCGTCGCTGTTCGTCGGCGATCCGCTCACGGCGGGCGTGCGCACCTTGCTACTGAGGCCGAAGATCGGCTCCGCTCTCGACCGACAGCGGACCTGGTTGCGTGGTTTTCTCGACGGTGCGGCCCTGGCGGCGGCGGGGAGCAAACGAGGCCACGGCATTCTCGAGCTGGCGACCAAGGGCGCACAGCGCCGCCACTTTACGGCAGAGCTGGGCGCCTGGGAGCCCGAGGCGGCGCGCCGCTATCTCGGGTCGCTGTGCGGTCAGTTGCTCGACGGGGTGCACCCGTATTTGTTGCCGTGTGAAGCGGTGCTTGCGTGGCATGCCAAGCCGGAGGCCGCATCGATCACCGACCGCATCCGCAAGCTGCGCGATGGCGACAGCGCGTTCTCGTCGAGCTGGGGACCGGTGCCCCATCCGGAGCGGTTTCCGGTGCCCACGGAGGCAGCTGCGGTGGAGTGGGCCGAGCGGCGGTTTGGACCCTTCTTCGCGCGACTGGCCCCGACGAACAGCGACGATACCGCGGCGGGAGATGACGAGCCATGAGCACCGTACGGGTACCCCGACCGCGGGCTCTCGGCGGGCTCGATCTCCGGCAGCATGGGGTCATCGAGGCGTCGGCCGGCACGGGCAAGACCTTTACCATCGAGCACCTGGTGGTGGAGCTGCTGTTATCGACGGAGGCGCGGCTGCCGGAGATCTTGGTGGTGACCTTCACCGAGAAGGCCACGGCGGAGCTGGTGGCGCGAGTGCGGGCCACGATCCTGCGGCTGCATTTGGCCGCGCAGTCAGATGGTATGGCTGACATCAATGACGACGGCGACGACGGCGACGACGCGAGCTGGCTTCTCGACGACGACGCACGGCGTCGGCTGCGCCAGGCCCTCGACGACCTCGACCGCGCCCAGATCTCCACCATTCACGGCTTCTGCAATCGGGTGCTGGCGGAGAGTGCATTCTCGGCCCATCGACTTCTGGAGGAGAAGCCGGCCGATCAGCTCGCGATCGGCAAGGAAGCCTTCGAAGAGATGGTGCGTACCGAGCTGGCGGTGGATGCTGTGGATCGGCGGTGGCTCGATGCCTGGCTGAGCAAGAAGTCGCTGGAGTCACTGGCCGATCTTCTCGCCAAAGCGCGCGCCATGCGGGTGTCGCCGCCGTCGTTCGACGAGGTGGCGTTGGCCGCCGTCCTCGACGAGCTGGCGCCGCTCGGCGAAGTGGTGGCGCGGGCACGGGTGGACCAGATCAAGGCCGTGGATAACGGGCTCGCCTGCGTGGCCGACGCCATCGTGGCCTACGGGCTCGAGCGAGACCTGCCGGCCGCAGTGGCCGCCCTCGACGCGTCCAGCGTCGACCAACTGTGGGGGCAGTACCACGAGCGGCTCGACGCGCCGTCGCTGAAGCGGGTACTGGAGTCGCTGTCGTCGGTGCTGCCGACCTTGGAGACAGCAATGGCTGCGCGCTTGTTGCGCCGCTTCTCCGAGCGCTTGCAGGCCCTCGAGAGAGCGCGCGGACTCTACGACTTCGACGACATGTTGACCTGGACGCTAGAGGCGCTGACTGGCCCGGGCGGAGGCGACCTCACCGCCGCATTGCGGGCCCGCTATCGTTTTGCGCTCGTCGACGAATTCCAGGACACCGATGAGGTGCAGTGGCGGATCTTCGAGCGGATCTTTTTCCAGTCGACAGCGCCGGCGCGTCCGCTGTTTCTCGTTGGCGACCCCAAACAGTCGATCTATGGCTTTCGTGGTGCCGACGTGGAGACCTATCTCGCCGCCTGTCGCGCGATCCGCGATCGCGGCGGCTCGTCGGTGACGCTCGACGAGAACTTCCGCTCGACGCCGGCATTGCTCGGCGCAGTGCATGTCCTCCTCGATCAGACCGTGGAGCAGCCGCTGTTTCCAACGGCAGGTGGGGTCACCTACGCCCGCCCCGTGCGAGCCGGTCGGCCCAACGCGAAGTTGACCGACCATGTCGGTCGCGAGGTGGCGCCGCTGGTGGTGTTGTCGGTGGGCAACCCCAAGCGCACCAAAAAGAAAGGGGGGCCCAAGGCGCCGGGCGCGCCCGAGGTACGTGCCATCGTCGGCAAAGCGATGGCGGCCGAGGCCCATCGCCTGCTCTACAGCGGCGAGCCGCTCCTTCTCGACGGGCGTCCCATCGGAGCTGGCGACGTTTTCTTTCTGTCGCGCAGCAAATCCGAAGCCGACGAGATGGCCGGATATCTCGCCGCTGCGGGTGTGCCGTACGCGTTCTACAAACAGGAGGGGTTGCTTGGCGGCGACGAGGCCTGGGAGATCTTGCAGCTCCTTCGGGTGATCGAGCGACCGGAGGCTCGTGCGCGGCAAATGGGCGCAGCAGCGACGGCATTTTTCGGCGGCGATCTAGGCCGGCTGCGGCCAGGTGAAGACCCTCCAGGCCCGCCGGCGGCCGACCTCGCACACTGGCGGAGCCTCGCCGATGAAGGCCGCTGGGCCGCGCTGTTCTCGGCGCTGGTGCGCGACACGGGGCTCGGCCTGCGGGCCGGCTTTGTCGGCGAGGCGCGGCGGCTTTCGCGCTATCGGCAGATCTTCGATCTCTTGCTCGAGGAGACCACGCAGGCGCGGATGTCACTTGGGGAGCTCTGTCAGCGGCTGGCGGCGTGGCATATGGGTGAGGCACGGCCGGCGCGTACCGACGCCGACGTGGTTCGTGCCGAGCTCGACGCCGACGAGGCCCAGTCGGCAGTGCAGATCATGACCGTGCACAAATCGAAGGGGCTCGAGGCTGCGGTGGTGTTCTTGTTCGGCGGATTTGGGGCGTCGTCTCGGCCCCGCAGCGTGCAGACCTACCATCGGAACGGTCGCCGACAGGCGGTGTTCGGGCGAGCGCGCCACCAGCACGACCGTCAGGATGTCGAGCTCGAGGACACCGCGGAGAATGCGCGCATCTGGTATGTGGCGTTGACCCGGGCCCGGGCGCGGCTGTATTTGCCGTGGTTCGAGGGGCAGCGCAAGCCGCCTTACCAGACGATCAACGATCAACTGGAGCGGGCAGTGTCGCGGACGCGGCTGCTGTTTGCCGGCACCCAGGAGCTGGAGCTGCGGGCCTGTGGCGACAATCCAGTCGCGGACATGGAAGCGAACGCAGAGGCCGAGCGCCGACCCACAGCGACGGCGACGGTGGCTGGCTGGCGTCCGGCAGAGGACCTGCTGCGCGTGGAGAAGCGCGCCATGCCGTCGGTGCCAGCCGGATTCGAGATCACCTCGTACACCAAGCTCAAGGAAGGCGAGGGCGACGACCGCGCTGTGCTGGTGCGGCCACCACCGCACCCGCTTGGCAGCGACGAGCTACCGGCCGGGGCGGCCTCGGGCATCTTTCTCCACGAGCTGCTGGAGCGGTTGCCGCTCGGGCCGTTGGCAGAGGCAGCGACGGCGGAGGCCTACTTCGCGCGGCCGGAGGTGCGGGCCATCGTCGACGGGGCCGTACGCCGTCACGATGTGGCCGCGGCGCATCGTGGGCATGCGGAGCGGATGGTCTACGCGGCCTATACCACCCCGATATTGCGTATGCCGAGAGGCCTTGGGTCGGCTGAGCGCGCGGTACGGGAGATGGAGTTTTTGTACCCGCAGCCGGGCGGCGATCTCGTGCGTGGCTTCGTCGACTATCTGTTCGAGACGGGCGGGCGCGTCTATTTTGCCGATTGGAAGAGTGACCTTTTGCCCGACTACGCCGGGCCCTCCTTGAGCGACGTGGTGTGGGAGCACTACGGGCTCCAGATCAAGGTGTACTCGGTCGCCCTGGTGAGGCTGCTCGGCATCGAGGACGAAGCCGGCTATGAACGGCGCTTTGGCGGGCCATGCTATGTGTTTCTGCGCGGATTGTCCGTCGCTGGCGCCGGTGTGTACTGCCAACGGCCGAGCTGGTCGATGGTGACCGATTGGGCAACGGAGCTCGGCCGATGAGCCGCGTGCTCGGGCATCCACGGCTTCTCGATCCGCGCGGTGCGGCATCCAGGGCACTTGGCCTCATCAGCGACGAGGATTATCCGCAGGCGACCCTGGCGGCGCTGGCGGCATTCGACCTCGGTGACGAGGCGCTCTATTTGGCATGGGAGCTTTTGCGGACCGCGCCGTCGCTGAACCTGGCCGAGCGACGGGCGCTGTTGTTTCTGGGGCTTGGCGTGCAAGTGGCCGTGCGGCAAGGCTCGACGAGGTTGCCGCTGAGCGGCGAAGAAGGTCGGGCGCATTTCGACGAGCTGGGTCGGGCACTCGGGGCCAGCGAGGGCGACCTCGGCCTCGCGCGTGCGATGTTGGGCGAGCTGCGTGAGGCGCGGTTATCGGGCGGCAGTGCCCGGCTCGACCCGGTGGCGGGTCTGGCCGGCGAGCACAAGCCACTGTTGCTCGACGGCTACTTTCTGTACGCCGAGCGTTGGTGGCGGGCTGAGGAGCGCCTGGTGGCGACGCTCGGGCCGCGCCTGCGTGGAGCCCGGCCGGGATTGGCTGGCGACGAAGCGGCCCACGCAGCACTTGCCGATGTGATGCTCCGGCCGGCCTTTGCGCGTGGTCAGGCAGCGCAGCTCACCGACGAGCAAGAGGCGGCTGTGCGGCTGGCGCTGCAACGGCGCTTGGCGGTGATCGTGGGAGGGCCAGGCACCGGCAAGACCTCAATCGTTGCCGCGCTCTTGCGCTGCGCCGCGCGGCTTGGCTTGGCCGGCGAGGATCTGGCGCTGGCGGCACCAACAGGCAAAGCCGCCGATCGATTGCGTGGTGCCGTCGTGGCGGCGCTCGAGTCGGTGGCCGACCCGGCGGAGGCAGATCGATCGCTGCGGCTACCGGCTGCGCAGACGCTGCATCGGCTCCTCGGCTATTCGCCGAGCGGGCGGTTCCGGCAACACGAGAACCATCGACTGATTGCGCGGCTGGTGGTGGTCGACGAGGCATCGATGCTGGATCTGGCGATGATGGACCAGCTCGGCCGGGCGCTGTCGCCAGACGCCACCTTGGTGCTGCTGGGTGATGCCGACCAGTTGCCGTCGGTGGATGTGGGTGCGGTATTGCGCGATCTATTGCCCGGAGAGGGCGAGCCGGGTCGGGCGCCGTCGCCGGACGATGCGCGGTGCGGGTCAGTGGCGGTGTTGCGGCGCAGCTTCCGTATGTCACCCGAGGATCCCGACGGACGGCGTGTGTTGGCGGCGGCCAGGAGCCTGCAGATGGGCACGGTGCGGCTGGGCGACGATGAAGGTGCCTTCGTGGTGCGGCAGAGCGCGGCCGACGTGCAGTTGGCCGGGGCGGAGCTTTTGCCAGCGACGGAGAGAGCCGCATTTCTGGCACGCTGGAGCGCGGACCTGAACGACGTAGATCGCGATTGGCAGGCACAGCGACCCGCGGGGTTGCCTGATCGGGCGGCGCTGACTCGGCGGGTGTATCCGGTGGAAGGCGGGCTGGTCGTCGACGAGGGTGCGAGGGCCGAGCTTGGGCGGCTTTTTGCCGACAGTGAGCGCTTGCGCCTGTTGTGTGTGACCCGGGCCGACGCGGCGAGGGTCAATGCCGAGCTTCACCGCGACGTGCTGGATCGAGCGCGGGCGGCCAGCTTCGGCTCGGCCGAGCTGCATGGCGTGGCGTTTTATCCCGGTGAGCCGGTGCTGGTGCAGCGCAACGACTATGCGCGTGGTCTGTACAACGGCGACCAAGGCTTGGTGATTCGGGCGCAGGACAGCAACGGGGATGGCCATCATTTTGCCGTCGTGTTCCAGCGCGGCCGGGAGTTTCAGATCTTTGCAGTGGAGGCGATTCGCAGCCTGTTGCGCCTCGCGTTTGCGGTGACGGTCCACAAGAGTCAGGGCAGTGAATACGACGCCATTGCATTGCTGTTGCCCGACGAGGACCTACCGCTCATGACGCGTGAGCTGTTGTACACCGCCATCACCCGTGCGCGGCGTGGAGCCCTGGTCGTTGGCAGTCCAGAGGTGCTGGCAGCGGTTGCGGTGCGGCGGGTCCGGCGGTTCTCGGGACTGGCGGCCAAGTTGAGGCGCGGCGGTTAACATGACTTCACCCGTCGGTGACGGCCACAGATATGGAAGAACGAGATCAAGAGCTCATCGAGATGAACCCTCATGACCTCTTGATCTCGCTCTTCCAAATCCGAGCCCTGAACGCCCGGATCGAGCACTAACTGCCCGCCCTCGCGTCGAGGCGCACAAGGGCTTCTCGCGCGCCGAGCGAAATGGCGGAGTGGCCGCTCGGGGTTTCGGGTTCGCGGACGTTGATGCGGATGAGGTGTGCCGGAGGATGGTGGGTGAGCGACTCGCTGAGACGGCGAACGGTGGGGATGGCGGTGCCGGCGCCGCATTCGACGACCACCAGTTTGGGGCCGGTCGTCGCCAGCCAGGACTCGAAGCGGGCTTCTTGGGCCTCGGTGCGGGAGCTGTCCCAGTCGCCATCGCCGAACATGAGAATGGCGGGGCGGGCCAGGTTGTGACAGCGCGGGCACTCGGGCCAGGGAGGCGCGGCGCGGCCGGTTGTGTCGTCGACGTGGACGTGGATGCCGTCGGCGCGGAACAGGCCCATGCCGCAGTGGGCAAGGCATTGGAGCCAGTCGATGGCGCCGTGGCACTCGACGATCTGGGCCTCGTCGAAGCCGCCACGCTGGAACTGGCCGTCGACGTTGGAGGTGAAGACGAAAGCGCCGCCCGGTCGTCGCGCCCAGCGGGCCAGGATGGCAAAGCCGGCATGCGGGTGGGTGCGACGGTAGAGCTCCAGGCGATGGCCGTAAAATCCCCAGGCGAGCCCGGGATCCTCCCGGAACCAGCGCGGATCGGCCAGCTCCGCAAACCGCAGCCCGAGACGGCGAAATGGCGGGTAAGCCTTCCAGAAACCCTCGTCGCCGCGGAAATCCGGCAGGCCCGAGTCGACCCCCATGCCGGCGCCAGCGGTGAAGACCAACGCATCAGCGGTGGCGATCGCGTCAGCGGCGATCTGCAGCTCGTCGTCGAGAGTTGACATCAATCAGCCACGTATCCGGACACATGCCTGCGATCATCGCGCCTCGCCGAACACCGGCAACAACCGCAAAAAACCCGGGTCATGACCATGTGGAATTCCTCACCGGACGATTGTCGATCTGTATCATGCCGCGCCATGAACCGACTGTTTCTGGCGGCCGGCGCGACCTCCGGCTTTTTGGCCGTAGCGGCGGGCGCGTTTGGCGCGCATGCCCTGCGCACGCGACTCACGGCTGAGCGCCTCGCCACCTTCCAGACCGGCGCGCAGTATCAGATGTACCACGCGCTGGCCCTCCTCCTGGTGGGCCTACTCGGAGCGCGTTTTGCCGTCGCTGGTTGGGCTTTCCTCGTCGGGACGATCTTGTTCTCCGGCAGCCTCTACGCCCTGTGCCTGACCGATGTCCGCATGCTTGGCGCCGTGACGCCGTTTGGTGGTGCGGCCTTTCTCGTCGGCTGGGGAGCGCTGTTGGTCGGCGCGCTGCGCCGATGATCGCCGTCTACACCACGTCCATCTTCGCCAGCGCGTTCCTGCTGTTCCTGGTTCAGCCGATGGTGGCCAAGCTCGGTCTGCCCTACTTCGGCGGCAGTCCGCAAGTCTGGAATACCTGTCTGCTGTTCTTCCAGACGATTCTCCTCGTCGGGTACGCCTACGCCCACCTGAGCGTCAAATGGCTCGGCCACCGACGGCAGCTCGCCTTGCACGCCCTGGTCTTGTTGCTGCCTCTCGTGGCCCTGCCGCCGCTCATCAGCGCCTCCAGTGCGCCGGTGCCTGGGGCCTGGCCGGTGCCGGCGCTGTTGTGGGCGTTGTGCGTCGCGGCCGGTCTGCCGTTTCTGACGCTCTCGACGAACAGTGCGCTCGTGCAGCGCTGGTTCGCGCTCAGGTCGGGGCGCGAGCCGTATTTTCTCTATGCCGCCTCCAACTTCGGCTCGCTGCTGGCGCTGGTGGCATACCCGTTTGTCGTCGAGTCGCGGCTCGGCCTCCATGCGCAGACGCGCTGGTTCTCGGTCGGATATGGCGTCTTCGTGGTGGTGTCGCTGGTGGGCATGGCGCTGGCCTGGCGCGCCCACCCGGTCGAGTCCACCGAGGCTGTCGCGCCGAAAGCCGCTGAGCCGCCGAAGGCCGACGCCGGGCTCGTGTCCGGCGGTCCCGTCTGGTGGATGCTGCGTTCGGCCACCACGTCGATCCTGCTCATCGGTACGTCGCTGCGCATCTCCACCGACGTGGGCGCGGTGCCGCTCTTGTGGGTGATTCCGCTGGCGCTGTACCTTGTCACGTTCATCATCGCCTTCCTCGACTGGATGCCCTATCCGCGCACCGTGTTGCGCGGCATCGTGGGCCTTCTCGTCGCTGGCACACTGGCATTCCCCATCCTGCTCAACAGTGGCCTCCTCTACATGCTGGTGCCACTCGGCGTGTTGTTCTTTGGCTGCTGGATGCTGCATGCCGACCTGGCTCGGGACCGGCCGCCCGCGTCGAAGCTGACTTCCTACTATCTGTGGATCTCGTTTGGCGGTGCCCTCGGCAGCGTGTTCTGCAACCTGGTGGCGCCGGTGGTGTTTCGCACCGTCGCTGAGTATCCGATTGGGCTCTTCATGCTGGCCGCGCTGGTGGCCGTGCCGCGACGTCTCGACGCGACCACGATGCGGGCAGCGGTGCGTCAACGTACGCTGTGGCTGGCCCTCGGCGCGCTCACCTTCGCAACGCTGGGCTGGGTGGTCGTCAGCCTGCGCCTGCCCAGCTTTAGGTTCCGCGACGCCATCGTGCTGGCGATCTTGCTATCGTCGCTGGTGGTCTGGCGCCGGCCAGCGGTCTTCGCCGTCGCCGCGCTGGTGTTTGGCCTGTGCAACCTGACCTATCTGCGCACGCCGGTGCAGAACGTGATGCTGCGCGACCGCAGCTTCTTCGGCACGGTCAAAGTCGTGCAGATTGGCCGCTGGCGCTCCTTGGTACACGGCTCGACCAACCACGGCATGCAGAAGTTCGACCCGGCCACCAACATCGACGGCCCACCGACGATGTACTACCACCAGACCTCACCGATGGGCTGGATCGCCACGCACTCGTCTCCGAGCGCCAACGTGGCCGTGGTCGGCCTCGGCACCGGATCGATCGCCGGCTTCATGAAGGGTGGTCAGACGGTGACGTACTACGAGATCGACCCCATGGTGGAGCCGATCGCGCGCAAATATTTCACGTTCCTGCCGCACTGCAAGGCAGAGATCAAGGTCATCCTCGGCGACGCGCGCCTGTCGATGCAGGCCACGGCGCCGTCGAGCTACGAGTGGATCCTCGTCGACGCGTTCTCGTCGGATGCCATCCCGGTGCATCTTTTGACCGAGGAGGCGGTGCGCCTCTACCTCGATAAAGTGAAGCCGGGAGGCCTCTTGGTCTTCCACATCAGCAACCGCTATCTCGACCTCATGCCGGTGGTGCGGGCCCATGCGGCGGCCCTCGGTCTGTATGGCGCGGTCATGCACCATGTGCCGGACGACGACGCCTCGGAAGACGGCGCGTCGGCCTCCGACGTGGTGGCGCTGGCCCGAGAGCCGGCCACGCTGGCGCCGCTTGCGGCCGATCATTGGGACCTCGTCAGCCTCGACAAAGCCCAGCAGCGCTGGACCGATGACCGCTCGACGCTGCTCGGGATCTTGAGGATGACCCGATGACGACCGGGGCGTGTGCCTGTGGGTCCGTCCAGTTCCAGGTGACCGGCGAGATGACCCCGGTGACCTACTGCCACTGTTCGAAATGCCGTCGCTGGCATGGCCATGTCGGAGCCTGGACCGCGGTGGAACGGGAAGGCTTCGTGCTGGTGGAAGACCGCGGGCTCAAGTGGCACGCGCTGACGCCGACCGTGCGCCGTGGCTTCTGTGGCGAGTGCGGCTCGAGCCTGTTGTGGGACGAAGCCGGCCAACAGCGCATCTCGATCTGCGCCGGCACCATCGACGCACCGACGGGACTTCGCTCCAAAGCGCACATCTACCTGGGCAGCAAAGGCGACTATTATCGATTCGTCGACGATGGCCTGTTGCAGTACGACGAGCTGCCTTAGTCGCAGGGACGGGTCCAAATTGCGAATCCTTGATTGACTTCGCTGTGTTGCAGTGCACTATAAATCGCCATGTCGTCCCGACCTCTCGATGTTCTCGTCGCCGCCGCCCGCGCCTTGCCTGGTGGCAGCGACGCCGGCGACACGGTCGGCGCACCGCGGGCCGCTGGTCGAGGGGCTGGGGATCCTGTACCGTCGAGTGAGGCGTTGCCGCAGCTGGAGGCACGGGTGGGCCGCCTCTTGCAGGCGATGGCGACCAAGCTCGAGAGCGCATTGCCGTCGGTGTTGGCACTCGCCAGCACGGCCTGGGATCAGGTCGACGCCCTGCAGATTCTCGATCGGAGTCTCATGGAAGAAGCCGCGTCGCTGCGGGCACGCGCGGCAGCGCTGGCCGACGACGCCGAGGCCGAGCCAGCCACGCGTGCGGGCGCGGTCGCGGTGCGGCTGAGCGTCGACAGCGCGTTTGGGTTGGTTTCGTTGGTGGAGCGGCGGCTGGCGAGCCTGATTCGCCTGCGGTTGCGCGCGGAGGACCCGGATTTGTTGCCGGGTGGGAAGCCATTTTTGGATCTGGGAGCGGCGCTGCGGCAGGCGGCCCGGGTTTGGTCGTGATGGTTTGCATCTGTTCATGAGCAGGAGGAAGTCATGAGTCGCGCACGTTGGTTGGTGGGCGCAGCGCTGTGCGCGCTGGCGTTGGCGGTCGCGGCACCGGGATTTGGCACCTATCTGATGCGCCATTTGTGGCTGGCAGCGTCGGCGATGGCGGTGCTGATGCTGGTGTGCGTGGTCGGGTTCGTGAGTCTGTTGCTGGCGCGTCGGCGCATTGGCCGGGAGCTTCAGGGCCTCGGCGGTGTCGGCAAGAGCGAGCTCCTCGAAAATCGTCGCGCGGCGTTGGCGCGGCTGCATGCGGCGGGCGTTCGGCCCGATCGCGACGTGCTGGCAGCGTCGAGCGAGGCGGCTGAACGCGGGCAGGCGTATCTCGGACGGTTTCTGGTGGCGACCACTGTCCTCGTCGGGCTGGTCGGCACGTTTGCCGGGCTCATGGAGACGTTGCGCTCGGTGGCGCCGCTCCTCGGCGATAGCGGTTTCTCGGCGCTGGCGTTGTTGCGGCAGCCGCTCGAAGGCCTGCATGTGACCTTTGGCGCCAGCGTGGTCGGCATCTTGGTGACGCTGGCCCTGGCCATGGTGCAAGGCGATCTGGTCCTGGCCGAAGAGCTGGCCTTAGCCGAGCTCGAGGAGCGCACCACGCACGAGCTCGTGCCGTCGCTGTGGCCGCCGGCAGAGTCCGATGGCGCGCTGATGATCGGCGAGCTCAAAGGCCTGCGTACCGAGCTTCGCCACGAGCTGGCCGAGGCGCTGACCCGGTCGGCGGAGAGCACGGCCAGGGCCATCGCCGTCGCCACCGCGCAACAGTTCGAGACGCTGGCGGCGACCCTGACCGCGGCGCTCGGCCAGGCAACCTCGCGCGCCGTCGAGACCATGACCACCACCTCGGGTCTCGCGACTTCTGCCGTCGCTGGGGCAGCAACCGAGACGGCGCGGATCCTCGGCGAGCTGGCACTTCAGCAGACACGCGCTGCCGGCGAAGTGGAGGCCGCGTTGCTATCGCAAACACGCGAAGTCGCCGCTGTCCTCGGCAAAGCTGCGGCGGCCGCAGCCAGTGCCTTGGCGGATGCTGCCGAGGCTGGCACGAGCGCGTTGGCTGCGTCGACCACCACGACGACGACGATCTTGACCGACGCGGCCACGGCCTGCACGGCGGCCATCGCTGCGTCGACGGAGGCGTCGCGTCTCGAGCTTGGTGACGCGGCCGGCGCGGTGAGCGCAGCCATGGTGTCGACGAGCGAAGCGGCACGGAACACGTTGCGCGACGCTGCGCGCGCGGTCACCACGGCGCTCGCGACTTCGTCGCAAGAGAGTGAAGCCGCGCTGGTGGCGTCGACGGGCGCGATGCAAACGGCGCTGACGGCGTCGACGGGCGCGATGCAAACGGCGCTGACGGCGTCGACGGGCGCGATGCAAACGGCGCTGACGGCGTCGACGGGAGCGATGCAAACGGCATTGACGACTTCGACCGACGCGATGCAGACCGGGTTGATGGCGTCGACCTCCCGTGTCGATGGTGCCTTGGCCGATAGTGTGTTGCAGACCAGCACGTCGCTGGCCGCGCTGTCGTCGCAGACAGTGGCTGCGTTGGCTTCTTCGACCATGTCGGTGGAGAAGAGCCTCGGGCAGGTGGCACGCAACGCCGAGCTCTCCGTCGGTGGCTTGGCCGAGTCGATCCGCGCGTCGTCGGAGGCGTTGGTGGGGGCGACCCGTGAGTCGGCCGAGGCGCTGGCGCTGGCGGGCAAGGCGAGCTCCGAGGTGCTGGCCGAAAAATCCGCACAGGCGGTGTCGGCCGCGCTCGAGCGGCTCGATCGGTCGCTCTCCGCTGCTGCCGAGCGCATGGAGTCGACGCTGGCCGAGGTGGCCAACCGGACACAGGGGACGGTCGCCGACGCTGCGGCGGAGGCGGCGCGCGTGTTTGCCGGCTTGTCGAGCGGTCTCGACGGCGCGTTGGCGGGTATTGCGCGCAGCACCACCGAGGCGCTGAGCGCCGGGGTGGCTTCGGCCAACTCGTCGCTGGCCGAGAGTGCGGCGGCAGTAGCCGAGCGCCTCGAAGACGCGTCGCAACTGGTGGCGGCAGCGTTGGCCGAGTCGATCGGGGGCGAAGGTCGATCGTTTGCCGAGGCGGCGCAGGCGTTGGCGCAGGCGGCATCGGATCTGCGTGCCGAGACCGATGCGTTGCGTCCCGCAGTCGCGGCGCTGGCGTCGCTGCCGGCCGAGCTGCAGATGCTGGGCAAAGAAGTGGCCCTCCTCGCCGCGCGCAGTGAGATGCCCGAAGCCGCCGAGCCGCTCGTCGCTGACGAGCTGGTACGCGTGTCCGAGGGCCTGGAACGGCTGGAGACCTTGTTGCGCCTCAGCAAGGCTGCGCCCGAGAACCGCGCATGAGCCGTGCCAAGCGCGGGACGCTGTTTCCGGTGCAGGTGTGGCCGCCGTTCGTCGATGCCTTGACGCTGGTGCTGGCCGCGTTCGTGCTCCTGTTTCTCGTCGCTGCGGCGGCGCAGAGTGGGCTGTTGCAGCGCCTCAGGAAGAGTGAAAACGACCTCTTGCGCTTGCAGGCCGACAAAGCGCGGGTCGAGCGGCGCTTGCAGGCGCTGGCGGGTGGTTTGGCCGGCGCGGTCGAGGTCGAGGACGGCAAGGTGATCGTGCAGGGCGAGGTGTTGTTTGCCTCTGGCTCCGACGAGCTGAGCCCGGCCGGGCAGGCCACGGTGGCGCGGCTCGCGCCTGGGCTGTCGGCGCTGCTGGCGGCGGAGCCGGATCAGATGATCCTCGTCGGTGGACATACCGATGATGTGCCGATCTCGACGGCGCGTTTCGGCTCCAACTGGGAGCTGTCGTCGGCGCGATCGACGTCGGTGGCCAAGCAGCTCTTGCGGCTCGGGCTGCCGGCCAACCGGGTGGTGGCGTCGGGCTTTGGCGAACATCATCCGCGGGTCGAGAATCGCGACGCCGACACCCGGCGGCGCAATCGGCGCATCGAGGTGTTGATCGTGCCACTACAGGCCGTGTCGAGCCCCACCCAACCCAAGTGACGACGACGGCCGACATCACCCTCGATCTGGCCCGGCGCCTCGTCGACATCGCGCGTCGCAGCCTGCGCGATGGACAGGCTGCCGCCGTTGACGAAGCCGTCGCCTGTTTCGTCGAGAGACCGGCTCCATCGACGTATCTGCAGGCAGTGCGGCAACTGGCGGTGGTACGCCATCGAGCGGATCAGCAGCATGCAGCCCAGATCCTGGCGCCACGGCGTTACGATCGGGCACAACAGACCATGAGCGACAGCGCCCTCATCAGCGACGAGGACAAGGCGCTTTTGGCCCAGTTGCCAGTGGGGCCACACAGTGGTCCCCGGCTGTCGGCGTTGTGTGCCTTGCTCGAGGCGCACGAAGAGCTGGCCGGCCGAATCCGCCGACTCGAGGCCGAACGACGCGCCTCCATCCGCGCACTGCCCGTCGACAATCCGCGCGAAAACCGCGCCCGCCCCAACCGCGTCACCAAAACAGCCCGCGCCCGCCGCTGAACACATCCTCGCCGTAACCGGCGTTTTGCCCTGCTCCAAGCGGCGTAACGGCCGTGCGCACTCCGAAGCCAGCCTGACGACGCAGAAGGTATACTGGGCCGTGCCCAAGCCGCCTCGATCTCCGCGCGATCCTCGTCAGGTGAGTCAGTCTCCGACGCTGCCTGTGGCGGCGCCGGCCGCACCACGGGCGTTCGATATCCGTGATCTGTACCAAGGTGCAGCTGGCAGCGAGGCCGTTGCGACCGAAGTCCAGCCGCGGCTCGACGACAAGATGCGCCAGGCGTACTTCTGGATCGTCAACCACGCCATCATCACCCCGTACTACGACATCGAGTTTCTCGACGGGGCCGCGCCGTCTTTTCACTTTGGCGGCGCTGGCACCGAGGTGCGGCTACCGTCGGCGCAGTCGTATTCGTCGTTCGTCTTGCTGCCTTTATTGGCCTTTGCCGGACGCAAGCGCTGCCTCTTCATCGGCGGGCCCGGCCGCGGCAAGACCGCGTCGGCGATCCTCATGGCCATCCTCGCCGGCTACACCCTGCCCGAGGTGCGACGCTCCATCCAGCATGGCCAGCCGCAGATGACCATCGCCGACCTCATCGGCAACCCGCTGCCCAAGGATCTGGTCGCCGCCGAGAGCATGGAAGACATCCGCATCGGCTGGCGTCGCTGGCTGTCGATGCGCGTCAAGATCGTCGACGAATACAACCGCATCCCGACGCGCACCCAATCAGCGCTGCTGACCTTGCTCGCTGACGGCTACGCCGAGATCCTCGGGCAGACCCTCGAGAGCCCCGAGTCGGCCTGGTACCTCACCGCCAACGACGACATGGGCGGCGGCACCTATCAGGTCATCGAGGCCTTGAAAGACCGCATCGACATCGTGGTCAAGGCGCTCAACTTCAACCCGCGCTTCTTGTCTGATCTGTTATTGCGCATCGAAGAGCGTGTGCGACCGGAAGAAATCGTCCCGCGCGAGATCGTCTTTTCCGAGGCTGAGCTCGACGAGATCCATCGTCAGATCTTGCGCATGCCGATTCCGCGCGACGTACGGCGGCGCCTCGAGTTCTTCGCGTCGCAGTTCGACTTCTGCGATCTGGCGGCGCAGGACATCGAGTACAAATCGAAAGACACCATTCGCCTGGCCGGACGCACGCTGGCCCAGGTCTGCGCCAACGACTGCGGCCGCGACAAGGTGAAGGCGCTGTGCAGCCAGACCGAAAACGGGCTGTCGGTGCGCTCGCTGATGACGCTGCTGTCGCTGGTCAAGACGCTGGCCTGGTTTCGCGGTCATGCCGAGGTCTCGATCGACGACGTGCGGCAACTGGTCCCGTGGGTGCTGCACGAGAAGCTGGTTCAGAATCCGACCTCGCCGTTTTTCGATCAGGCGGGCCATGATCTTTTGCGCATCGATCGCGTGGCCTGGTTGCGGCGGGCGTTCGATCTGGCGCTGGAAGAGTACGCGCGGCTCGATCTCGATCACGTCGATCCGGTGGCCGATCTCGACGAGGTCTTCGAGCGCGGTCTCGACGGTGTGCCGGCCGCCGAAGTGCGCGAACGCATGGCCGGCATCGAGGCGCAGCTCGGCGCGTTACAAAAAGGCACCAAGCTTTACGCGCACATCCACAACGATGTCCTCAAGCTCAAGTACTACCACCAGCGTTACTCGAACTATCTGCGCTGGCTCACCTGGCAAGGCACGGCTTGACCCGGCCAGGCGGCATTCGTCCGGCGCGACGACCGGAAGGTTGGACGGCGCCCGGGCCGCGGCCGCGTGCGCCGTCGGAGCTCGTCCCTGGCGAGCACGAAGACCTGTGTTTTCTGTCCGGAGATTTTCGGATCTTTCAGCGTGTCGACGGGCATCGCTGGTCACTCGACGATCTGGTGACGGCCGACTATGCCGCGGGTGCTGTCGAAAAGCCGCAGCGAATTCTCGATCTGGGCTGTGGCGTCGGCTCGGTGCTGTTGATGTTGTCGTGGCGTTTCCCGACGGCGTCGCTGGTGGGGCTCGAGGCGCAGGAGCTGAGCCTCGATCTGTTGCGGCGTTCGCTCATCTACAACGGCGTCGAAGATCGGATCACCGTCCACCATGGCGACATCCGCGAGCTGCCCGAGCTGGGACGCTTCGATCTCATCTCCGGCACACCGCCGTATTTTCTGCCCGGCGAAGGCGTCGAGTCGCCCCATGTCCAGCGCGCGCCATGTCGCTTCGAACATCGCGGCGGCGTCGAGGTCTATCTGGAGGCGATGCGTCAACTACTCACCGACGACGGCGTCGGGGCGCTCTGTGCGGCGGCGCGACCCGAAGGCCGCACCGAGGCTGCGGTGATCGTGCTCGGCCTGCATCTGCGCCGCCGTCGCCAGGTGATCCCGCGCGACGGCAAGGCGCCGCTCATCACCTTGTTCCAGGTGAGCCGCCAGCCAGGCCCACTGGTCGAAGACGCGCCGCTCATTGTCCGCGATGCACAGAGCCGCTTCACCGCCGATTACGACGCCATCCGCATCCGGATGGGCATGCCAGTCTTTCCACGTCTTGAACCCAGGCCATGAAGCCGCTTCCCCCGTCGCTGAGATCCTTTCTCGAGCTGCGCGCCGACGAGCTCAACCTCCGTTTTTCCCGCGCCAAGCGGCGCGCCCCCAAGCTCGACCCCGAGCTGGTGCTCATCTCCTGCCTGGAGCTATGGCCGCAGCTGGCCGGCGATGAACCGGCGACGTCGGAGCTCCTGTCGTCGGTGTTCGAGCTGATCTTGCTGCACGCGGCGCGCGACTCCTTGGCGCTGCGACCGGGGATCAACACGCTCCTCTCGCAGGCCTTTCCGCGACTGCGACGGCAGCTCCTCGAGCGACCGGGCACGCTGCCAGCCGCGCTGTCCAACGCAGTCGAGAATCTGGGCCGGCGCGGTCCGGAGCTGGTGACTGTCTTGACGCGTCTCGCCCCACTCGATCTGACGGCGGCGCAGCTGCTCGAAGCTGGTGCCGTCGCTGCCTGGCGGCTCGGCGAAGCGCGTCTGCGTGGCGCGGCGCTCGAGGCTGCGCAGCGACTACCAGCGGCGGCGGTGCAGATCGCGCTTGGCAGCGACGACAGCGGCTTGCTGGCCACCCTGACCGCCGATGCCTGGCCCAGCAGTGCCGGCGCCTGGCAAGAAGTCGCGCGCGTCGGCGCCTTTGTCGGCTTTGGCGGCGACTTCGCCCTGCCGCCCATCTTGCTCGACGGTGGCGATCGGCACACCCTGCCTTGCCGCACTCAGCGCGGCGATCTGTGGGTGTGGGCCGACCGCTATGGTGCCGTCGCCCGCCCGGTCGACAAGCAAGCCTATGCGCCCGCCCACGCCGCTGGTCCACCGTCGGTGACACAGCCTTCCTCGGTGCGCGTTCTGGGACCGGGCCTGGTCGCGCTCACCTTGCCGCGGTCGCATGTGATCCGCATCTGGCGACGCAAGCCATGACGGCCGCGCCCGCCGCCCGCCCAGACGATCCACTTGCCGTCGCCTGGCGCGCCGAGTGGCCCAAGGCCCTGGCGGCCTGGAGCGCCTACACCCTCCTCCGCGATCCGCGCGTCTTTTCCGTCGATATCCCCGACACGATGAAGGGCCAGCTGGCCTGCATCCGCCTCACCGATCACGTCATCCTCCTCAACGCCGACGAGATCCGCGCCCGCGGCCTCGAGGCCCACGGCCTCGCCATCTTGGCCCACGAGATCGGCCACCACGTCTACGTGCCCGGCAATCTCACCGACCACGCCCGCCACATCGCCGCCATGCGTCGCATCCTCAGCGAGCTGCCGGCCAGAGTCATCCCGCTGGCGGCCAATCTGTATGCCGATTTACTGATCAACGATCGTCTCCAGCGACGGTCAGGCGTCGACATCGCCGCCGTCTATGTCCGGCTCACCGAATCACGGCGCCAGAGCGGGCAGCCACCTGGCGCGGTGTGGTCGGTCTATTGCCGCATCATGGAATATCTATGGCGGCTGCCCGATCACACGCTGGTCGATCCCGGCGTGCTCGATGCCGAAGCCGACGGCGACGCGCTCTTGTGCTCGGAGCTGATCCGCGCTTTTGTCGGGGATTGGTTGCGGGGCGCGCGGCGCTTTGCCACCGTCATGTGTCGCTATTTCGTCGCTGACGAGACTGCTCAGTATGACGATCCGCTGACCGCGTCGGGCCTGGCCGACACTCGGACAGCCGGTCAACCGCTGCCGGGACAGGCCGGCCGTGACGCCATCCCCGACGGTCTCGTCGACCTCGACGACGCCGAGCTCGGCGACGATCTGACCCCACAGCCCGCCAACCGCAAATCCTCGGGCGGCCAGACCCGCACCCCCTTCGAATACGGCCAGCTCTTGCGCGCGCTCGGCCTCGATCTCGACGAGCACGAGATCACGCGGCGCTACTACCGTGAACGCGCCCTGCCTCATTTGATCCCGTTTCCCAGCCGGAGACATCCGCGCGCCGACGAGCCGCTCCCCGAGGGTGAGGAGCCGTGGGCGTTTGGCGACTCCATGGAAACGCTCGACGTCTTTGGCTCGTTGATGCGCTCGCCCCACATCATCCCCGGCGTCACCACCGTGCAGCGCACCTATGGCGAATCGGTCGGCTGGGACCCGGCGCGAAAGCCGCTCGACCTCGATATCTATGTCGACTGTTCCGGGTCGATGCCCGATCCCCGTCGAGAGCTCAGCTATCTGGCGTTGGCCGGGACCATCTTGGCGCTGGCGGCCTGGCGCGCCGGCGCACGCGTGCAGGCCACGGTGTGGTCCGATGCGCAGGGCTTCGACACCACGCACGGCTTCATCCGCGACGAGGCGCGCATCCTCGGCCTCATCACCGGCTACATCTCCGGCGGCACGGCCTTTCCGCTCCATGTGCTGCGCGACACCTATGCCGCCCGCAAGCCCGACGCCCCGCCAACACACATCGTGGTCATCAGCGACGATGGAGCCGACACCATGCTGCAAGCCGACGAACGCGGTCGGCCGGGTCTCGAGCTGTGCCGCGAGGCCCTTCGCAGCGCGCGCGGCGGCGGCACCTTGGTCCTCAACCTCCCCACGACCTGGCCGTCGGGGCAGCCGCTCGTGGACCTTGGCTTTGGGCTGCATTGCGTGACCGACTGGGCGGCGCTGGTCGGCTTTGCGCGTGCCTTCGTCCGCCAGACTTTCACGTAGTGTGTTCCCGACTCGGCAGCCGTATGCTGAGCGGATGATTCCGCTGGCGGAGCTGTTGCGGTGGGTGGCGGAGATGCCGGCGCCGTTTCGCAACGGCGACGTGGCCGCCATCGTCGGTGATGTGTACGAAGGCTTGACCCAGTCCCCACCGACGCCGGAGCTGCTCGGCGCCATCGAGGTCGCGGGCCCAGAGCAGCTTGGCTGGTGTGCGCGCGCGTGCCATGTGCTGTGGCATCCCCAGCTACGCGATGCCAAGCCAGCGACGGCGCGGCTCGACCGTTTCTTCGTCGAAGAGCTGGCCGAATTGGCCTCGGCGAGCCCTCCCGACGAGGTTGACCGCGTCCCGGAACGTGCCGAAGAGCTGGTACGCCGCGGGCTTCGCGCCGTCGGTGTGCGTCCCGCCGGCGAAACCGAGGCGCAGTCCGAAGATCGCTTGCGCCAGGTGGACTCCGTCGAGCGCCGGCGGGTGCTGGCCGAGGCCGAAGGACGCGAACGCCGTGCCCGCGAGTCCAAGGAAGCGCTGGCGCAAAAGGCCGCCGAAGAAGCCGTCCCCAAAGTCGGTCGCGAATGACGACCGTGTTCGAACGGCTCCGCGATCACCCGGCGGCGCCGACCTGGAATCACCGTGTTCACGATCGGCTCACCGTCCCAGATCTGGCCGCGCTCGAACAGTACCGGCGCCGGCTGCCGACACGGCGACGCAGCGCAACCAAGCCGCCTCCGTCGGTGTTGACTCGTGTGGCGCGCTGGCGACAAACCGTGCCGCTGTTTCGGCGCACGCTCGGTTCGGCCCCGCTCGACGACGGCTGGAGCACGCTATCGACCATGAGCCGTGAGGAGCTGGCCCGCGCACCCGAGGAGCTGATTCCCGACGATGCCGATCTGCCGCGCATGGTCTGCTACCGGACCTCGGGCACCACCGGGCATGTCCTTCTGGTGCCGTATCACCCGCTGGCCGCCGCCTCCAACTGCGTGCTCATCGAAGAGGCGCTACGCCGGCATGGCGTCGCGCTCGCGGTCGACGACACCACCGTGGCCTGTTTTCTCGTCGGTGCGCAGTCCCGGACCGTGACCTACCCGGCCTTTTTACAAGCCTGGCGCGGCGCGGGGTTTGCCAAGCTGAACCTGCGCGCCGGCGAATGGCCCAATGACGACGCAGCAGCGCGCTATTTCACCGATCTGTCGCCCCAGCTCTTGACCGGCGATCCGATCTCGCTGGCCGAGTTGCTACGGCTGGGTTTACCGACGCGGCCGCGCGCGATCCTGACCACCGCGGTGGCCATGAGCGCGGGCCTCTCGCGCCGCTTGGCGACGGCGTTCGCCTGTCCGGTCATCGACTGGTATTCGCTGACCGAGACGGGGCCCATTGGCTATGCCTGTGCGCACGGCCAAGGCTTTCATCTTCTGCCCGACGACATCTATCTAGAAATCCTCGATCCCGCTGGTCGCCCGGTTCCAGACGGCGATCGCGGCGAAGTGACCGTGTCGGGCGGCCGCAATCCGTTCATTCCGCTCTGTCGCTATCGCACCGGCGACTTTGGCCGACTCGATCGGGCGTTGTGTTCATGCGGCGATGCCATGCCGCTCATCCGCGATCTGGAAGGCCGGCCGCCGGTAGATTTTCGCGCCAGCGACGGGAGCGCGGTCAATCCGGTCGACATCTCACGGGTGTTACGCGAGCTGCCGCTGGTGCAACACGAGCTCACCCAGCGCGCCGATCGCTCGCTCGATCTGGTGGCCCGGCCCATTGCCGGCGCAGCGGTCAGCGAGTCCGTCCTGACCGAGACCCTAGCGCCCCTGTTCGGCACCGTCGCCATTCGCGCGCGGCTCGACGAGACCCTGGGTGATCGCACGCCGGGCGGCAAGGCTGTGCCCTACCGCAGCGAGCTTCTCTATGAAGAGTGAGCTACCCCACGATCACCCGACGGACGATCGCCCGCACCGCGTCTACGCCGCGCTCACCAACCACTGCAACCGCGCCTGCCCATGGTGCTCGACCTGCTCGTCACCGACGGGACAGACCTTTCTCGATCGCGCCGCATTACGTCGCGCGTTGCCAGATGGCCGCTACGAGCTACAGCTCGAAGGCGGCGAGCCCACCGTGCATCCGGAGTTCTGGGGCTTCGTCGAGGACGCGCGCGCCGATCCGGCCCTCAGCCATCTCGTCCTCTGCACCAACGGCGTCATGCTGCCGCGCCAGGCTGATCGGCTGAAGGCCTGGCTCACGCGTCTTGGCACGCCGCTGACGGTCAAGTTGTCGATCAACCACCATCTGCTCGACGAAGATCCGGGCCTGTTGGCGTTGGCGTCGCTGTGTCTCGAGGTGCTGTCGTCGCTGGGGGGCACCCTTATCCTCAATGTCCGGCTGCGTCGCGGAATCGAAAACGACGACGCCCGCGTCTTGACCGCGGTCACCGAAGCGGGCCTTTTGCCCTACGCCAACGTCTTCTTTCTGCAGCGCTACGGCTTCGCCAGCGACGAGCAAAGCTGGGACGAGCCATACTTGGCGGGCATGAAATTCTCCATGGTCAACCCCGACGGCAGCGTCTTCGGCCCCGACCTCGTGGCCCGCTCGGAGGCCATGCGCGCGCTTCCGCAGCTCGACCTTGGCCTACGCAAAAAGAAATCGGCCGGCTTCGATCTGAGCGCCAACTCCACCGCGCGCAAGACCCTGTCTCTCTCGCTCGAAGGCCGCCCAGCCGAGGTCTACGCCAACGCCAATCTGTCGGTCTACAGCGCCCAGGTCTGCAACGCCCGTTGCTCGTTCTGCGTCGAGGAGCTGCGCCCGGCCTCCCGCGGCAAGGAGCTCAGCGTCCAGCGCACCGTCGAGTCCGACGACGAGGTCTACTTCGCCGCCCTCGCGCGCACATTGACCGCGCTCGCCCCGCTCAACCCGTCGGTCTCGGTCACCGGCGGCGAGCCGTCCAAGGACCGCCGGTTACCGCGCATCCTCCGCACGTTGCAAGACTTCGACGCACGCAAACGCACCGTCACCACCAACGGCTCGGGCCTCCTAGACGTGCACGAAGGCCGCGCGCTCATCGACTGGATCACGGTCACCGGCGTACGCCACCTCAACATCAGCCGCGCGCATCCCGACCACGACCGCAATGCGGCGCTCATGCAGCTCGACGAAGGCTTGTCGCTAGCCGACCTCACCGAGGTCGTGCGTCGCGCGAAAATCGGTGGCACCCGCGTGCGGCTGTCCTGCGTCTTGCTCGAGCACGCCATCCACACCGTCGACGATCTCTGCACTTACATCGACTTTGCCGCATCGGTCGGCGTCGACAACGTCATCTTCCGCCAGCTGATGAAGACCGACCCCACCACGGTCGCGGCCAACCGCGTCGTCAAATACAGCGACCGCCAGCGCACGGCCCTCGACCCGCTCTTACACCGTCTCACCCGCGATCGCCGCTTCACGTTCCAGCGCCAGATCGTAGGCTACTACTACTACGTCGAGGTCTACCGCTACGGCACCACCGACGTAGTCTTCGAAGAAGCCGACCTGGCCCACCTGGAAGCCGAAAAACGCCGCGCCCCGTCGCTGATCCACGAGCTCATCTTCCACCCCAACGCCAAGCTAGCCTCCACCTGGCAACCGTGGGACGGCGTGTTGCTCTGAAGCTGCACCGGCTTCTGCTTTGCGATCTCCACGCTAGCCCGCAACATCGAACGTTGATACGATATCGCTCATCGAGAACTCACTCCTGCTCCTCGATAACGTCACCTCCATCGTTGCCGACTGGCCGCCCCGCGACATGCCTCCGGCGTCGCGCGATGAGCTACGTGGCCCAGTGGTCATCGAAGAATGGCTACGCCCAGATGTCGCGCGCGCCTTGTTGGCTGAGTTTCCGCGCGCAAAAAACGAGGCTGCGTACGACCATGTTCGTGACTGGGGAAAAACCGCGCGGCTGGTCGACGACCTCTTGGCCAGTGCGCCCTTCATCGCCTGGCTCTCGTCGCTGACCAAGATTCAGTATCTGGTCCACGATCCCTCCTACAGTCACGCCGGCATGCGTATTTCGCCGACCGGCGGCCCCTGGGAGGTCGGGCCCCATGAGCTCGGCTGGCATCGGCGGATCTGCGTGGTCATCAACCTCACGCCTGGATGGATCGAGCGATGGGGCGCGGCGCCGACCCGCGCGAACCGCTCCGCGCTTTCCAATCGGTGCTCGATCTTCGAGGCTGACGACCACTCGTTGCATGGTTTTGGCCTTACCGGCGGCCAGATCGAGACCGATCCGGCGCGGGTGCTGCAGGCGTACTACTACGAACGCCGTCGTCCCACGCGAGAAGCGCCGGTCAAAGAGCGGCGCAAGCCGCGCAGCATCGAGATCGAGCCAGTCCCAGCCGCACTCTCTGCCAAGGCATCCGTCGAAGAACAACGGCAAGCGGCATGGCAGGCGTTCGAGAACAATATCGAAAGCCTGCGTGCGCTTCTCGACGATGAAATCGCTCGGGCCCGCGCGATTGCCAGCTCGCTGCATCGTAGTTTCGACGACGGCAGTGCCCCTTTGTTGGCCGCCGAGCACAGCGCGTGGCGAAGCGTCTTCGAACGACAGGCGGATCTGGCCAAACATCTCGCCGAGCATCCGCAACACGCCGCACAGATGCGGGCCAGCGTGGCATTTCCGCCGCTGCCCGAGTCGCCCGCCGGCACAATCCTGTCCCATACCGGTTTCTGGCGGGACCGCTGGGTGGCCATGACGTGTTGCCTGGTCTTGGAGGCGTGTAAAGAGCCGCGGGTGTTGGAAATCGATGGCTATCTGCCAGCGCGGTTGGCGGGTCAGGAGCTGACCTGCCGCGTTCTCGGGACCTCGAGTCGATCGGCCTCGTTCGGACAGGGTCCGTTCACCTGGCGGATCCCGGTGCCCGCCAACCGAGAGCCGACTGCAGTGGAGATTTCGGCAGACCGCACCTACCGCCCGCATGCCGAGGCCGAATCGGCCGACAGTCGTGAGCTAGCCTGGCACCTCGTCAAGCTGCGGATCGCCTAGTGCCAAATCGCCCCATCAG
>Ga0123338_10000929_pt1 | contig 28818 bp, 24 predicted proteins | sample grotaG_FD_89793 | JGI IMG/M metagenome (GOLD analysis project Ga0123338, IMG submission 89793) | Glacier valley bacterial and archeal communities from Borup Fiord, Nunavut, Canada, to study Microbial Dark Matter (Phase II) -... | ecosystem: Environmental > Aquatic > Freshwater > Ice > Glacier ...
CAGGCGACTACTAATTCTTTTGCCACAGATACAACTTTGACCAGCCCTGTACCGATACCTACCGTTAAAACCGCGCTTAAAATTTGGCGATTGATAGAACTAATTCTCAGCTTGTTCCAGTATTTAAGTAATTTTTGCAATTGTTGATTTTTCATATTATTTTTAAGGACAATTATAGTCGCGACCAATCGTGACGAACACTGCATAAAAAATTGCGATACAACTGCTTTTCATCTGGAACAATTTTATCTACAGCGACTGGACCGGCTGCACGGAGATGAAAAAACTGATAGCCAAACTTTGCTAGCAGATTTTCTATATTGAGAAAAGGACCGTCACAATTACATTCAATTATTAGATCTGGGGCTGAGTTAGATAAAACCTGCTGCATACCCTCTAAAACTTTATCCTCAAATCCTTCTACATCAATCTTGACTAAGTCAATATGTTCATTTGAACAAAGTGTGTCGATTGTGGTGACTGGAATATCAATGAGAAAACCTTCATAACCTCTAAACCCATCAGGATTAAGACTAGCTGATAATGCTAAACATTCACCTAGTGGAACATGCAGTTTAGTTTCTCCCACTATATTAGACACTGCTTGATTATATGTATGACAACGATTTTCCCAGCCATTGATTTTGACTTGAGTTACTAGACGCTCGTAAGTATTTAGAACTGGCTCAAAAGATATGACCTTTGAATTAAGATTTGCCGCCAAAGCGACTAATGTAAAAAGTCCTGTATTTGCGCCGATATCCAAAATTAAGTTTGAGCGCTGTGCTAATTTCTGGAAAACCCGAATTGTTTCAGTTTCATAAGATTCGACGCCGCGCCAAAAAAGATAATTACCGACATAATCATTAGCAGTAGCTGCATATTTGAAATTCTGTTCTTTACTCAGGGAGACGAGAAACATTCTTTCAACTGGTAACCGCTTCCAGATAAATTTAGGTAGCAATCCAAATTTTGCCATTTGTAAAAGGCAGTTTCTCGTAAACGAATTTTGATTAACTATATTTAGTAGCGATCGCATCCAATCTTTTAATTTAATCATTATTCCCCATTGTAATTTTAATTAACATTTATAGTTCTTAATAAGGAGTTATAGCCTGTTGACTCTTCCCAAACATTTTGATTGGCAAACCTGATAGAATATTCCGGGCGATTAGATAGTTTAGGAGTTGGATCGGGTAGATTTAATAAAACTTGATATTCTCCTTGCGGCATATCGGCAGGAATAGTTCCGGAAATATTTGCAATTGTAGTAATACCGGGCATCCAGCGTCGAGGGTTTTCGTCTACAGGTAAAGAGTACTCAACTTTTGTGGCACGATTACGCAGGATTACCTCTAATTTACGCGGGTTATAGGGGCTAGCCCATCCATCGTTAGTGATTTCCAATTTAATAGAAATAATTTCACCAATTTTTATATTATTGGGAACTACTGAAGTTAATAAACGGAAGCGGTAGCCAAGACGGCGTTTTATTTCTTCAAAACATCCTTGGTTTCGCCAATTTTGTAATATTTCCGAGCCATCCCCTGGGTTAAAATTTAATGCACTCCAACGCATGCGGGCTAATTCACTCAAAGCATTGGCACAAGTGGCATATTCACTCTCACCGCAAACTTCGCCACCTTGTACTACATACTGATTGTCAATATTCAAAAAATTCTTTTGGGTATTTATAATATTTGGATCGGTACTGCTATATGTGCCATTATCGTCAATACTCGCTAAGAAACATTGATTGTGTGCCCCAGTCCTTGATTTATTTGTACCATTAAAGGCTTCTTCAGTTGTCAGTGGATTTTCGTTATTAAACGCATCCTGTTTATAGCGTGGGTACCTAATGGCAACCATGCGATCGCTAGGTAAAACTGATAGGATTTTAAATAAGATTGCTCTCCTCGCATCACTACTGTTATCTAAACCGTATGCAGATCTATTCCATTCTCCCCAGTAACCAATAAAACCTGCTTCTAAGTAAGCAATTACATCGTAGTTATCTTGAAATATCGGCTTTAACTGATCGAGGTGATTGATGATTGTGCCTTGTGCTGCATCTTCACCACCTCCTAGCCAGTTATATCCAAACCGCATAATCAATTTAATTCCTGCCTTACGGGCGGTTTCGCAGTCCGCTGATACTGTATTGAGGAAAGATTCTGAAATTGGTTTATTTCTGAAATCTGAGAGTAAGTAATATTGTCGAGCTAAAGTTAGATTCTGATTTCTAACTTGTTGCAGAGCAGATAGTTTAAGCTCAGAAGTTGGCTGATCGCCAATTGGATTAAACTGAATATAAAAGCCTCGTTCTGGGTTAGAAAAATTTTCGGAACTGTTTTCGTATGCTATGGTGACACCATCAGTAGCTACAGAAGGTAGGCAAGAGACTACTATACATAATATAACTATTAAGAAAAATTTAATGGTTTTTAGTTTCTTCATAGTGATTATTTAATAGTATAATTCTGTTCAATTATCACTGGCATTACTGGTTTTACTTGTCGATCTGGTCTGATGTTACGCTCCTGCTCTAAGCAGTCACTAATAGCTTTATCTTTGGGATTTTTATGTTCGTTATTTTGAGGTTTCGGTGAATATTCACGTATTAGCTGTACCAGCAAAACTTTAATTAAATTAACATCATTCTCCGCTGCTGCTTTACACAGTGCCTCTACAGTAGAAATCAGGTTCTCCGGCACAACTCGACTGGCATTTTTAACAACAAATAGTTTCTGGTGTTGAGTTTTTTCGTACTCCTCGCCGGAAATGAACAACTCCTCAAACAACTTTTCACCTGGTCGCAATCCTGTAAAGACAATTTCGATATCTTTGTTGACTTCATATCCTGAAAGTCGAATCAGTTCCTTTGCTAAGTCAACAATTTTGACAGGTTCGCCCATATTAAGCATAAATACTTCACCACTTTTACCAATGACAGCGGCTTGTAAAACAAGTTGCACTGCTTCGGGAATGGTCATGAAATAGCGACAGATATCAGGATGGGTAACAGTAATTGGTCCGCCTGATGCAATTTGTTTTCTAAAGGTCGGGACAACGCTACCGCGACTACCAAGGACGTTACCAAAACGCACCACGACAAAGGCTTTTCTACTCTTGCGGGCAGCTTGTAGTACCAGCATTTCGGCGACTCTCTTACTTGCTCCCATCACACTGGTAGGATTAACTGCCTTATCTGTGGAGATCATCACAAAGTGCTTAACATTGTATTGCACCGCCATATCCAGCAAATTTTTTGTTCCCAAAACATTGTTAGTAATTGCTTCTGCTGGATTTAACTCCATTAAGGGAACATGCTTGTGAGCTGCGGCGTGGAAAACAACGTCAGGCTGAAATCGTTCAAAAGCATACTCTAGTCGAGAACGAAATCGAATATCAGCAATAAAGGCAGAAAGACGCGGGGTACTTCCTGACACTTCACCGTCATTTTTTAGTGCCTGTAAAACTTGCTCTATCTCTTGCTGAATATTAAACACAGAATTTTCTCCGTGTCCTACCAGCATCATCTCTGCTGGATGGCATTTTAAAATTTGACGGCACAGTTCGCTACCAATTGAACCGCCTGCACCCGTAATTAAAACTTTCTTGCCATTGAGAAATTCCGAAACTTGCTGAATATCCGTTTGCACGGGTTCGCGCCTCAGCAAATCTTCAATCCGAATATCACGAATGCTGTCTACTCGCACGCGACCATTGAGGATCTCATGTATTCCTGGTAAAGTACTAGTTTGAATTCCATTTGCTTGGCAAATTTCGGCAATTTCTCGAATCACTCGTCCAGCAGCACTGGGCATGGCAATAATTACTCGGCGGATATTCAGCTTGAGCACTATATCCGGAATTTTATAGCGATCGCCTACTACCGGAATCCCTCGAATCCGATGATTAATTTTTTGCACATCATCATCAATAAATGCTACGGGACACAACCCTAATTTTGGACTGCGTTGCATTTCGGCAACTAGTGAAACTCCCGCATTCCCTGCACCAACTACCAAAACCCGGTCGCCTGCTTCACAATAACGTTTTTGGCTAGTTTCCACCGCCCTGACGCTGAAACGCAAAGAGCTAACAAAGAGACAAGTAAGTAACCCATCCAAAAAAGGCAGTGATTCTGGCAGACCGTGGAGTGGGGAACCGACTAAAGACTTAAAAACTTCAAATAAAATAATTTGTAAGACTACCGCCGACCCAATCAGAGTAGTGATGTCCGTCAATTCTTGAACACCTGCATAGCGCCAGTAACGCCGGTAAAAGCCAAAGTAACAAAACACAGTTAATTTGACCGCTAAAAATAATCCTGTCGCGATCGCTAAACCAGGTAAATATTTAAGTAAGTCTAACTCCCCATCTAAACGCAAGCTTAAAGCCAATACAGGTGTAATTAAAAATATAACCACATCACAAATCAGCAAATGGAAATTTCTTATTTTAAGTAATTTAGTTAAGAGAGTATTGGTAATTCTGCGTGTGGCTGCATCAGAAAGCATAAATAATATATTCATCAAAAACCTCTATAGCTTGCTGGTGATTGCATACAAGTGGCTCCCTAACAACAGGTAACACTGTGAGCAAATCGCGTGATGTCTGTTTGCTTGAGCTTCAGATCTCAAGCACCGACTTGCAGTGGAAATACATTTGATCTAGATAGTCTAAAGTCCCCAGCAGATTATTAGCCAAATAACTAGCTAAAGAATGCAAATTAAGTTTTTTTATTAAATTTTGACCCGTAAAATACTTTTAGCAGTTTTGGATAGTAAATATCTGCCAATTTGGCAGATTTTATCTAACTAGCGTTTTTGCATACAAGCGTTAGCTATTAATTAAACTGTTATTAATCACACAAATTTATAAAGTCAAAATTACAACAAAAAGGCGGTAATTCTACCGCCAAAAATAATTCTTTTCCATGATTCATAGTATTTGAGAGTAATTATTCACTCTTCGCTCGAAGTGAAAAATCAGACCTTTGCTTCTAAAGATTTCAGCAACTCAGTATTCACACCCGACTCACGAGTCAAAGCGATTTTCCCAGTCCGAGCAACTTCTTGTAGACCAAATTTTTGCAGTACCTGGACGATCGCTACCATTTTACCCGGATCGCCGACAACTTCCAAAGTCAGAGAATCCTCGGCCACGTCTACAACCCGCGCCCGAAAAATTTGCGATAATTCAATAATTTCCGACCGATTAGTACTCGAAGCATTCACCTTCAGCAGCATTAACTCGCGTTCTACACAGGGAGTCTCCGTTACATCCTGCACTTTGAGCACATTAACCAACTTATAAAGCTGCTTGGTAAGTTGCTCGATCGCGCGATCGTCACCGGGTACAACCATCGTAATTCGCGAGACACCTAAATGCTCAGCAGGACCCACAGCCAAACTTTCAATATTAAAACCACGACGGGCAAACAGACCAGAAATGCGGGATAGAACCCCGGATTCATCTTGAACGAGAACTGAGAGAGTATGTTTCATTGCCAACACAGGCGTACAAGAGCGCATCTCGGTTAAGGAAGACAACCAGTGGCGGCGCTACAGTTACTGCCAGATAAAATTGCTAAGTTAGCCTAAAATTGTACCCTGAAGTAGCTAAATGACGGCACTATCTCCACAAATATTTTCGTGCATCTTTTCCTCAATCGACTCGAAAGCACCGACTGGTCCATTCTAAAATTGCCTGATTTACAGCCTCTGGGCATTCATCATGAGGGCAATGTCCCGCATTCTCCAGACTGACTAAATGCACATTCGGATTGTAATCAGCAAATTGGCGGGCAAATTTTGGAGGAACCATCCGGTCTTGCAGTCCCCAAATCAAAAGTATCGGCATTTTCAACCGAGGTAAGACAAGTTTTACTTTCGGACCGAAATCCGCAGCGGAAACAGCTTTAAACAAAGCCGAAAAAGCCATCGCCGAACCCTGATCCTCCGTCGGATGGGCTAAAATTTCTACCAGTTCCGGAGTCACCGCCGAACTCCTAGCATAGGCAATCCCCGCCCAGCCACGCAACACACTTGGACGACGCAGGATATTAAATACAGCCTTTAGCAATAACGGCGAAGCTACAATATTTTTGATTCCCGCCACTACAGGTTGCAGGAACACGGGGATCGCTTCTTGCTCCAAAGACGGATCGGGCAGACTCATCATCACGATTCCTTGTACCATATCCGGATGAGTGTCAGCTGCCGCCAAGCAAACCAAAGACCCAATCGAATTCCCAACTAAAATCGCCGGTTGCCGGATCAAAAACTTCCAGAAATCGTAAACCTGTTGTACCCAAAGTTTTATATTGTAATTAGCAGTAGCTTTTTGCGAAGCACCAAAACCCAGAAGATCCAGCGCGTAGACCGTATGCTGCTGACTCAGAATTTCTAAATTATGTCGCCAGTGACCAATTGAAGCTCCAAATCCGTGTAGCAAGATTAACGGAGTCTGGCTGTGAGGTTCTTGAGGACGGATATAGGTGTAGCGGGTCTGCCAACCACGCCAAATCCAATCTCGTTGATTGCCAACTCTTTGCTGCCAAGGCAAGATCGTCGTCAAAATCCACCTCCTACTTCGTTAAATATCTCTATCTCTAAACTAGCGTGCCGGGAAGATGAACTAGAGCCTGATACTCTTTTAGGGAAATTAAACTTGCGATCGCGTTAACTTCGAGCATTTATACTTCTCCGCAAATATTAATTTTTGTCAACATTTATACAATATTATTTACATTGCATCAGCACTCTGAATCATTATTAAACCAGACTTAGGCAAATAAGCAACGTAATTACCTACAGAGGAATTACCATCAAAAATGTATTAATAAACACATTATGTAAACAACATCCTAGTGTAGCTGCCGAAGCACAGGATTTGCTTTCTAGTTATAATGTAAATAAACTTACATTGCCTTAAACAGCAATTTCGATTTTTTTAGTTGGACTGTTGTGTAATTTAGATTAAACAATGGGCATAAATACCCTCAAACTGAGTACAATAGCAGAAATACTTACCCTAGAAAATAGTCTACGCTAGAGTCATGTCTCCGGACGTGAGATTTTCAGCTATTGCCATAAGTGCATAACTGAGCACATGTTTCACTTGCAAACCCAATTCTAAACAAAGAGCTCCCCAAATCATAATGCCTGTGATTGAGAAAAAAAGAACTCGCGACCTACCCCAAATCAACGAACGAATTCGCTTTCCGAAAATTCGGGTCATTGACACCGATGGAGCGCAGCTTGGAATTATTACTCCACAAGAAGCAATTCAGCTCGCAGAGGAAAAAGAGTTAGACCTAGTACTGCTGAGTGATAAGGCTGACCCGCCTGTTTGCCGCATCATGGACTACGGCAAATATAAGTTCGAGATGGAGAAGAAAGCGCGGGAAGCTCGCAAAAAGCAGCATACTGCTGATGTAAAAGAAGTGAAGATGCGTTACAAAATTGAGGAACATGACTATAACGTGCGCGTTAAGCAAGCCGAGCGCTTTCTCAAAGACGGCGATAAGGTGAAAGCAACGGTCATGTTCCGAGGTCGAGAGATCCAGCATAGCGACCTAGCAGAGGAGCTACTTAAGCGCATGGCAACAGATCTAGATCCTTTTGGCGAGGTGCAGCAAGCGCCGAAGAAAGAAGGGCGAAATATGATGATGTTGATCTCACCCAAAAAATAACTAACGCTATTAATAACGACGGTTAGAATGCTAGCCAATAGGGGTCCTGACTGCTGAGGAGCAAAAATGCTACTTAGTTGCTCAGGACTTTTGCTATGGGTTAATTACAGCATCTGAGTGCGAAGAAGAGTAAATTGCGAAAAAAGCATGTTATCACAGAAAAGGAAATTCTGAATAAATATACTTTATATCTCAGTAATTTCCGGGGTAACGTTGCCAGATAAGACTGCATGGAACTGAAGAAACACTGGTTTGCGCTTAGTCGGAGTGCGATTCCGCAAATATTGGGGTGGGTGAATCTCCGACCGGAAGAAAGCGAACGAACTTGGCTAATGTTTGCTTTTTATACAACTACCTCAATTGGCTTGCGTTGGGCAGAGGATGGTACAGTAGCGCTGTTTTTAGGTAAATATGGTGCTAACTCACTACCGTTGATTTATATCGCTGGAGCAGCAATGAGCGCTGTTTTAAGCTTTTTCTACTCCTGGTTGCAAAAAATTCTACCCTTGCGAGTGGTGATTGTGGCGATCGCTCCCTGCATGGTCTTGCCACTCCTATTGCTACGTGTAGGATTAGAACTTCCGGATGCCATCATTACCATATTTATGCTAAGGCTATGGGTAGATGCACTTTATATCGTTAATGATCTCAACACCTCAATCGCCGCGAATCAATTATTTAACATTCGGGAGATTAAACGCGCCTACCCATTAGTCAGCAGTGGCATGTTGGTAGCAGATGTGATCAGTGGCTTCAGTTTGCCGCTGTTACTCCAAGCCGTCGGATTACATAACGTGATCTTAGTCGCCGTACCCGTCATACTGCTAGGAACACCAATTCTGGTGTATCTCACAAATAACTACCAGCAAGCCTTTCGTGATACCCCTCGACGGTTCGTAGAAGACACAATCTCGACTAACCGCCGCTTGAAAGGACCTTTAAAACGCTATGCTTGGCAGCTGTTTGCATTTTTTGGTCTAGTGCAAGGAATTGGATTGCTAATAGATTTCCAATATCTCAGCCAGCTAGATTTAAAATTCAACGGTCAAGAAATAGCTAGCTTCCTAGGTTTATTTGGCGGCATTTTGGGACTGTGTGAGCTAGCGACACAGTGGTTCGTTTCTAGTCGAGTGTTAGAGCGTTTGGGTGTATTTAGCACAGCAGCGATTTTACCAGTAAGTGTCGCCTGTTTGCTGCCACTATTCATATTCGGATTAAATTTATTTCCCATCTCACAAGCTCAGAATTTGTTTTGGAGTTTGATTCTCGTCAAATTCTTAGACGAATTATTGCGCTATACCTTTGTCAATAGCAGCGGACCCGTACTATTCCAACCGATTCCCGATAGCCTTCGCAGTCACGCTCAAACATTATCCGCCGGGATTGCCGAAGCAAGCTCTATGGGTATTATCGGAATCGTAATTTTAGCCACCTTATGGTTGTCTCACTTACTAGGACTATCCAAAAACACTATCTTGGTAGGAGAAACGATCTTTTTTGCCTGTGTTTGTATAAGATTAATTTTTGCCCTGCGATCGCGTTATGTAGACTTGTTAGTTTTAAGTGCCGAACGCGGACAAATCAATAACACAAATTTAGATTTGCGGACACTAAAATATGCTGTGATTGAAGCACTACAGCGAAATGGCACTGATAGCGACAAACGCTCTTGTATTGAACTTCTGAGCCAAATTGATCCGGAGCGAGTCGGGGAAGTTTTAGCACCCTTACTCCCCACCCTTTCCTCAGAATTACAGCAACAGAGCCTAGAAGTTATTTTAGTCGGAGGTGCAAATCCGGCTTATCTACCATTAGTCCAAGGTTTGTTAGATGATCACACCAGTTCTCCAGAAGTCATCGCCTTAGCCTTGCGCTATCTTTGGCTTAGCTCAACCAAGCGAGAACTGCAGCCACTAGAAAACTATCTCCACCCCGAAGAAAAGCCCGTCATCCGAGCTACCGCTGCTGCTTTACTGCTGCACCAAGGAACCCCTAAACACAAATTAACCGCCACCAAAACCCTGCGGCGCATGCTGACTCATCAACAAGAAAACGAGCGAGTCTGCGCCGTGCGAGCTTTACGACAAGCCGTTTACTTACAAACCTTGCGGCTAAATATCCCAAACCTTCTCCAAGATGAATCATTAGGTGTCCGCTGTGCTGTCTTAGAAACAATCGCCGCTACACATCTAGAAGAATATTATTCCGCACTCGTTCAAGGACTTTATTACAAATCTACTCGACGGACGGCGATTCAAGCTCTGGTGCAGTTAGAAGATGAAGCTTTGCCAATCTTGCTCCTCGTCGCTACGAATATTTATAAACCTGAAGTAGTGCGAATGTACTCATGGCGGGCAATTGGTCAGATTGGCACCATCGAAGCCGTTAAGACTTTACGGCTGTACCTGGAAAAATCATGGGGATCGACTAGACGGAATATTCTGCGGACATTACTCAAAATGCCTAAAGAAAAAACAATTGAGTATGTGCTCGATCCCGAAGGTGATGGTTTAGTCGAAAAATTAATCGAACAGGAGTTAGCGACTCTCGGTCAGATTTATGCCGCTTGTATCGACCTACAAAGAGTGAGCATGAATTTGGAATCAACCGAACCTGTTGGTCAAATGTTAGATTTACTGCAACAAGGACTGTATGATTTGCAAACAGATACAATCGAGCGGGTGTTACTGCTATTGAAGCTGATTTATCCAGTAGAAAATATCCAAGCAGTCTTGTCTAACCTGCGATCGCACAATGGCAGCCACTTAGCGCGAGGTTTAGAAATCTTAGACTATACCCTTAAGCTGCGCTGCAAACCAGTTTTGTTAACTGTTTTAGATCAGCGTTCCATTCAAGACAAACTCGACAGTCTTCTAGAGTTAAAATTGCTCAGCAATCAACGACTTGAACCTAAGGACCGCCTGCGCCATTTACTAGATTTACCCAACAGCCTTTCCGATTGGTGCTTAGCTTGTTGTTTTTATTATGCCCAAGCTGCCCGGATTGGACTGAAAACTACGCAGATTTTAACGAGTTTGCGTCACCCTAGTTGCATAGTTAGAGAAGCCGCGATCGGTTATCTAGTCTTGGTTTCACCCCGTGTCGTCAGCGAAATCCTCCCTCAACTTCAAAACGATCCCCACCCGCTGGTAGCGGCTCAAGTTCAACGATTGATGGCAAGATTAGAGATGGCAAATTAAAAATTAGAAATTAATATTTCTAAAATTTTAATTATTAAATATGATAACCACCGTCGAGCGTTTGATCTTTGTGCGGCGAGTCTCAATTTTTCAGGAATTACGGGATGATTTTATTGTCAGACTAGCTGTAGTCATGGATGAGGTGTCTTTTCCTGCCAAACACACGATTTTTACTCGCGGACAAGAAGGGCAATCGCTCTACATTCTCGTTTCCGGTCAGGTCAAAGTCCATATTGGCGAAAAACAGTTAGCAAAATTTCAAAGAGGAGAATCTTTTGGAGAAATGTCTTTATTCGATGCTGAACCTCGTTCCGCATCAATCACAACATTAGAACCTTGTGATTGTTTGATTCTAACTCAAGATCAACTTTATGATGCCATTGAAGAAACGCCAGAAATTGCCGTAAATATTATCCGCATGCTCTCACGGCGCATTCGTGATTTGAACAGCAAAATTGACGATATGTCTAACCGCTAACATCTCAAAGGCTCATCAGTAGGTTGGCATAATAAATGTTACTAGTTTGTAGCGTTTTAACTCTCTCCGCTGGTTTATAGTTGCACTTTAGAGTCCTAGCACAACTACAAACCTCTGGGCTAAAATGCAACTACGAACCTTTGTAACAGAGGGACATAGAAATCGAAAATTAGCCATTCGCTAATTTGAGGATTTCCGCAGTCACACCGAGGCTTTCTTCAAATAGTGCTTCCCGTCCCCAACGCTGTAATTGTTGAGAGAGCAAAACTTCAGCCTTTTGTTCGGAAACTGAACTCACCTGTTGAAACAAGCCAGGAGATTGAGCACCACCTTGGGTTTCCATTCGCATACAACCGCCGGTTTCCGAGCAGATTACAGTCCCACAATCAGCCTCAAGATTGGTAGAACTCAAGCGGAGAGCAATTAAGTCTCCGTAAATCTCACCCGGATCGCCGACTGGAACTCCGCCTAACTCAGCTTCAACTACCTGCTGATCTGCTTTTTGAAATTTTACCCGCAGGATATCATAATCGCCCGATTCTTGCGTGACCTGAGTCGGACGCCAATCTAAACGACTTGCTAACCAACCTAAAAACATCAGCGCTTGAGTTGGGTTGCCTTTTTCGTAATCAATTGTAACTTTATCAACATCTTTCAAGGAAGCACGACGCTTGGGGGGATCAAAAGCTTCCGCCGTCAACTCTTGCCAAGCTGAGAGGCGACGCCAATTAAGGTCAGCCACCGGCACACCATCTTCCACCAATTTTTGGATGCTTAACAAATCTACATTTGGCTCGTTAAACTCACAAGAGTCCACAATCACGTTATTACATACTGCGGCTAATCGCTTGAACAAAGTGTTAGTAGCATCAGGGGTAGCTTTCCACCACAGAAACTTAGGCAAACCGCCGATTAACAAAGCGGGGATCAGCCCACCCACACGTTCTAAAGCCGTAGCTGTGCCTGTGAGGGTGATGTATTCGCAGCAAATCAGTGTACCTGAAGATTGCTTTTTGATGGGGCAATAGGCAGAGACTTGAGCCTGCACGCCTTCATCTTCGCCACTTACTGGACACAAAGCGATAATGCGGCAAGGGTTGCGGAGTGCAATCTCATCAGCAATTCTAGGGCTTTTAGCATCTAAACTATAATCCGCCGCCGTTGACCCACCCCGAGGCAACTTGCTGACTTCTTCGCGCAATTTACTCAGGCTCTCCGGATTAGCTGTACCAGTCACTGGTAATCCGGCGCTCTTTTGGAATTCTCGCAGCGCCGCTTCTGTCTGCGGGCCAGGAATACCATCAATCGGACCACTATAAAGTTTTAAAGCTGCTAACAGATACTGAGTTTGTTCTGGCTCGTACACAATCAAAGTAAATGTTGTTGCCCGTGTCGCGGCTGGAAGTCCGCCTTCCTCTCCCATACCATAATTCTGCCAAATCTGACTAAGTTCGGATTCAATTTCTGTCAGCGAAATGTCTTTTGGTGCCTGAATTGAATAAATCGTCTGAGTTTGGGCTGCCATAATATTTTTGAGTGGTGTAATTAAGAAAGAATTCAGGATTCATGCGTCAGTTGTCAGAACAAGGAGTCAGGAGTCATGCGTCGGTCGTCAGGAGTAAGTAAAATTCTGTAATTGTGTAGCGGGTCTGAATCTCCCATTCATTCTGAATTCTGAATTCTGACTCCTTTTTCACAATCTGCGCCAGCGGCGACCATCTTGGTTGATTAAGAATTCTGCTTCTTGAGGTTCCCAAGTACCAGCTTCATACTGAGGAACAGTCAGAGGATCTGCAGGTGCATCCCAAACTGTGAGGGCGGGAGTTACCACTTGCCAAGCCGCTTCTACTTCGTCTGCTCGTGTAAACAAACTTTGATCGCCCATCATACAATCTAGTAACAAGCGATCATAGGCATCACCAGTAGCGCGGATGCCAAAAGAACCATAGCTAAAATCCATATCTACAGAACGAGTGGAAACTAGCGATCCCGGCATTTTTACTTCAAAACGCAAGGCAATTCCTTCATTCGGTTGCAACCGCATTGCCAAAATATTGGCATTCATCTGTTGGGCGGCGGATTGAAAGATTCGCGATGGAACTTCACGGAAGTGGATGGAAATCTCACTGACTTTTTTCGGCATCCGCTTACCAGTCCGCAGGTAGAAAGGAACTCCGTGCCATCGCCAGTTGTCAACGAGAAATTTCATTGCCACATAGGTGGGTGTTGTGGAGTTGGGATTAACACCTGGTTCTTCTCGATACCCTTGTACAGGTTTTCCTTTCATCCACCCAGCACCGTACTGACCGCGCACTGCCGATCGCTCTAAATTATAGGTGTCAGCTAAACGTGTAGCTTGGAGAACTTTAACTTTTTCCGTGCGGAGACTGTCAGCATCTAAAGCGTTGGGAGGTTCCATCGCCGTCAAACAAAAAGTTTGCATCAGGTGGTTTTGCAGCATATCCCGCAGCGCCCCAGATGTTTCATAATATCCTGCCCGATCCTCGACGCCGACAGTTTCGGCAACGGTAATTTGGACGTGGTCAACAAATTGGCGATTCCACAGCGGTTCAAAAATCGCGTTAGCAAAGCGAAATACTAACAGGTTTTGAACTGTGTCTTTACCTAGATAGTGGTCAATCCGGTAGACTTGCTGTTCTTGGCAATATTTCTGGACTACTCGGTTGAGACTCTTGGCACTTCCCAAGTCACGACCAAATGGTTTTTCAATCATCAACCGATCCTTGATCGGATCGTCCAGCATTTGTAACGATCCTAACTGCTTAATCGCCTCAGGAAAGAATTTCGGAGCAACGGAAAGGTAAAAAACTCGGTTTCCCCGTGTCCCCCGCTTCTCGTCTAATTCACTTAACAGTTCTTTCAGTTTCTGGTAGCTTTCTGGATTGTCAATGTCACCGGGACAATAAAACAGACCTTGAGAGAAATCTTTCCAGAGTTCTTCCTGACCGATCCCATCAGAAAATTGCTCAATGCCTTCCCGCATCTTTTCCCGAAAATAGTCATCACTCCATTCCCGACGGGCGACGCCGACAATAGTGGTTTCCGGCGGTATGCGACGTTCCCGGCGCAGTTTATAAAGTGCCGGTACCAACTTTCGCTGAGTTAAATCTCCAGAAGCACCGAAGATCACTATAATCTGCGGTTCGGGTAAACGTTCTTGCTGTAGACCAACGCGCAGAGGATTTTCTAGTAAAGCAACCATAATTTTACTGATGAGTGGCTTTTAGGTAAATGGTAAGTAGGGCTGCTCTCGATTCGGCGCATCAGTCCCCAGCCCGAATCGAGAACGCCCAGACATCTAAAATTCTTAGACTGGTGATAGTTGCTTGACTTTATCTTCCAAAGATGACATCAAGGATGTAAAAGGCTTGACAAATTTATCAATTCCGTCTATCAACAATTCATCCATCACTTGATCGATATTGATGTTGATATCGGGATCTTTGAGGCTTTCGATTAGCTGATAAGCTTCAGGAACGCCGGTTTCGATGCGATTGGCAACGTCGCAATGGTCGGCACAAGCCACAATTGTATTTGGTGGTAAGGTGTTGACTGTGTCAGGACCTACCAACTCATCAACGTACATGACATCACTGTAGCTGGGGTCTTTGGTGCTGGTGCTTGCCCACAGCAGGCGTTGCACTTTCGCGCCTTTTGACACTAAAGCTTGCCAACGATCGCTCTCGCAAATCTTTTTATATTCTTGGTACGCAATTCTCGCATTAGCGATCGCGACTTTTCCTTTAACTGCCAGCAATTTTGGTTCTACGGCAATATCATCTAGCCCTTTTTTGATTTTGGCATCAATTTTGCCGTCAATATTGCTATCAATTCGGCTGAGGAAGAAGGAAGCGACTGAGGCTATGTTGCTGATTTCTTTTCCAGCGGCGACTCGCGCTTCTAAACCGCGAATATAAGCCCAGGCTGATTCGACGTAGCTGTGAACCGAGAATAACAGCGTGACGTTGACATTGATCCCAGCGGCAATTACCTGCTCAATTGCTGGCAAACCGGCGGTTGTACCCGGAATTTTAATCATCACATTTTCCCGCCCTAGTTCTTCGTAATAGCGGAAAGCTTCTTTGATGGTGGCTTCAGTATCGTGGGCAATAGTTGGTGGCACTTCGATACTGACATAACCATCAAGTTTATTTGATGATTCGTATACAGGACGCAAGATATCACAGGCATCACGGATATCTTTAAATACCAACGATTCGTAAATTTTGTAGGTAGGTAACTTAGCGCGAATCCCCGCTTCAATGTCAGCGTCATAAATGACGTTACCAGCGATCGCTTTTTCAAAGATTGCCGGATTAGAGGTGATCCCGCAAATTCCTTGATTTTCAACAAGATCTTTGAGTTCCCCTGATTGGATAATGTCGCGGCTCAAATTATCGATCCAGATACTTTGACCGTATTGTTTAATCTCTAGCAGATGATTGGTTGTCATAACTTTCCTTTGGTAAGTTAAACACTCAGAGAATGTTTGATTTTCTTTACTGCGGTGTGCGCGATCGCGAGATCTCGGTGCGATCGCTTTCGTTTTTGGCGTGTTCTCGAATAAAAGACTCCACTAAAGCCACATCGTCCTTGCTACCTAAAATCAAAGGCGTGCGCTGATGTAGTTTTTCCGGGATCACATCCAAAATTTCTTGAGTTCCCGTAGTCGCACGACCACCGGCTTGCTCGATTAAAAAGGCTAAAGGAGCCGACTCGTAAAGCAACCGCAGCTTTCCTTCTGGTTTTTTTGTGGTGCCTGGGTACATGAATACACCCCCTTGCAACAGAATGCGATGAACATCACTGACCATTGCCCCACTATAGCGAGCGGTATAGCCTTCCGTGCGATGCACATAACGAATATATTCTCGGAATGGCTCTTCCCATTGCCAAAAATTGCCTTCGTTAACGCTGTAAACAGCACCGTGACTGGGAGTTTTAATATTTTCTTCAGTCAGAATAAACTCTCCTAAACTCGGGTCGAGAGTAAAAGAGTGGACTCCCTGACCGAGGCTATAGACCAGCATAGTGCTAGGTCCATAGAGGATGTATCCCGCCCCAATTTGCTTACGCCCAGAATTTAACAGCGGAGTGACATCGCCCTCCGTGCCTTGATGTTGCCCAATCGCAAATATAGAACCCAAACTTAAATTGTTATCCGTATTAGAAGAGCCATCAATTGGGTCATATAGCAGAGTATAACGACCTATTGGGCAATTTTCCGGGATCTCGTAAGGGAGTTCCATTTCCTCAGAGGCAAGGCGACAGACTAAACCACTTTGCTTAAATACGGAGATGAACACATCATTCGCGTAAACATCCATCTTTTTGACGGATTCTCCCTGTATGTTAGTCTCCCCCGTAAATCCCAGCACACCCGCCATCAATCCAGCACGGCTAAGGCGACGGGCAATGAGTTTGCCTGCCAAAGCAATGCGATTCATTAGCGCACTCAGATCCTGCGCCTCCGGCGACATCTGCATCTGCTGGAGAACGTGACGAGATAAAGTTGTGCAATCACGTTCCAAGGACTCTTCTAAGTGGACGTCCTGTAATTCATTAGATAATCCGGTGTCAGCCATTAGCTTTGTCCTCCCTGTAGAGTCAGCTCAACGCCTAATTAACGTCTGCTTCTGCTTCTATATTAGAAAGGGAATTCCCCATCGTGTCACTAGCCTTTAGATAAACTAAAGGAATAACTTAATTCTGTGCATGGGTAACATAAAACCGACAGAGCACAGCAATTATGCTGGGATCACCTGTCGGCGAGCTAGATAAAAATTTTAAAGTATTTAATTTGGCGACAAATTGTCACGATTTGATGGTTGACTAAAATATAGCGATTTGCTATTATTGATTTTCGGCTTTACTCATAGCCTTGAGATTGAGGTTTTCTGGGACCGCTACTGCGTCGGTCGTCATTAGCTTCTCTAGGCTTAGCCTTATTGACCCTTAATTGGCGTCCCATCCACTCAGCACCATCAAGTTCGGTGATAGCTGTGTCCTCATGGGCATCTTCATTCATGTCAACAAAGGCAAAACCGCGCATCCGACCTGTTTCCCGATCTGTAGGCAAAACAACTCTTTTGACAGTGCCGTACTCAGCAAACACTGCTTTTAGATCGTCTTCAGTGGCGCGGTAAGAAAGATTTCCAACGTAAATAGTCATGTGAATCACGTAAGACTGAACAAGAAAGTGCAAAGACTCAACAATTTAGACACGATTAAGTTACGTTTAATAACATCTTGTCTAAGTTAGCAACTTCTGGTGAGGACGTGATGACCGTATAGTTACAACATCTCGTCTACAACCAAAACAGTTGCAAGGCTGAACTTACACTTACCGCCATATCATATCGTATTGGCAGGTAGACAAAAAGTCTTATATCTTACAAACATCGCGACTAAGAATCAAACTTACTTATATGTATTTTAGGACACGGCAATAACACCGTGCCCCAAGATTCTAATCGATAGAAATTGACTGTGGCCCAGCAGATTTGCCATTTTGGACGACAGTCGGCATGTAAGTTGAGCCTTGTTGGCTCAGCCAGCTTTTAACTGGATCATCATTCAGACTCAGTCGCAGCATACCAGAGGCAAAACCGCCCAAAAATGAGATCGGGTGCTGAGTGAGTTGCTTAAATAAGGGGGTTAGCTCATCGATGAACATAGACAATCTTCCTTGCGTTGCTGTATTAAATAGCCTACTGGCTCAATCGTAACGTGCCATCCTCGATTGTTGAGGATGGTAACGTGCTATCGCCCGGTTGTTAAGTCAGGTTCTGATCCAGGTTTCTGTTCTGAGAACAAACATTTGTCTGAGTCACAACCAGCCGGACCCGCCTCCACCATCTCACCGGAATCATAGCGGCGTAGCGCGGCATTAAAATCATTGGTGACGCGACGCAATAGCACTCCTCTCGCCAGTTCATTGTACTCGGCTTGGGAAATCGGCTCAAATGGCAATCTGGGAAAAGATTGCAAATCGTCGAACCGTGCTAATAAAGCAGCGGAGATATAACCTTCATCATCGCGAATCGCTTCATAAATCCGCGTTCCTAAAGCTTCTACTTCGCCTTCCCGTAATTCAATCGTGGCGGAAGTATTGTGGGTGACATAATACTTTTGCACCTGCATGTAAAAATCCATTTGAGCGATCGCGCTAAATTGACTGATGTCAACTTCGTCAGCACCAGGTATATCAGCCCAAGGTACAGCCACGGGAATTTCTACCAGCCATTCTGTACATCTCGAATCAAAAGCATCATCCAGCAGATTACCATTCTCATCTTTATCAGATTGAGAAGGAATCACACTATAGCCATAGTCAATACAGGCTAAAGCGACCGGATCATTCTTGCGGAAGGTAATCCGGCGGATAAAACGTTGCGCTTTCGGTGGATGCCATCCAGGTGATGCGCCTGTCAGCAAGGATTTTGTTCCGGAAGGTTGGACAGTGGTACAGCGATTAGGAACCTTTAAACCGTGGCGTAAGCAATAATCGCTGACAGCAAGTTGGACAATTTTTTGCCAACGGCTGAGATATTCTTGCTCCTGTTGCTTGAATTTTAACCCAGCGATCGAGTTAGGTCGTCCTTCTGTCCACCAGTTTAGCCATTCCACACCAAAGGCATGGACAAAGAAGTCAAACAATCCCGTGAAAGATACACCCACAATCGGGTCGATTTCCCGGCTGTATTGGTAGCGCTGTTCATCGAATTTGTGATGCAAGAGTCCAGCTACTGATAATGCCCCAGCAGTGAAAGCGTCCTCTTGTTCTTGATAGTTATGGGGGTCTATTTGGTTTAAGTGAACCTCTGATAAATTACAGTGTAAATCGCTACCAATGATTTCCAGTTTTGTTAACCTAGAAGCTTTTTATCCTCTAGCTCTACAGGTTTCTCATTCCCTGTAGCTCCGCGTACATTTTCTACATTAAATTTATGCAGTCGGGCACTCTTGGAGAGATTATATTCTGCTCAAGCAGTTTCACTCTCTACGCTGTACGGTGTTAAAGGTTTGTTAATTTCTTTAATTACCACGGGATTAGCAAATATTTCTGGCGAAATATCCAATTTCAGCTTTCCCCGTATTTACCCGATGTTTAACGTGAGGCAAAATTACTCACCACACGGATTCAAGCCATAACGAGCTAAACGATGTTCTAGTTCATTAATCGCCATCTCTGGATAGCGTTCCTGTAACCAATGTTTTGCTGTACCTTGTTCGTAAGCTTGCAAAAATTCAGTTTTTAAAGTTTGTGTTGGCAGTAAATCAGAGTTAGATCTCGCGATCGCTTCCCCAGACCATTGAATTGCCCCTTCACCAGAATAATACTGTTTACGTACAGCCTCTACACAGTCTTCTAATGTCGGTTTGCGATGAAAAACTCTGGTGTGGTTCGCCATTCTCAAAGAATCGCGCTCTGGGTCAATTCGCCAGCTACCATTTTCATCTTGTTGCCAAAGATTATTCTTAGCATTTGCTCCTAATTCATCATCACCATAAAATTGCCTCATCCCCGCACTTCTACGGATATTACCTGCAACAATAGTAACTGCCGCTTCATCAATTAACAAACAGCACTCAACCGAATTTAATTGTCGACCGACAGCTTTATTTAAAATCGCCCCACAGCGCTGATAAAGTTCTGGTAACTTCACAGGATTCGCCACACCACCAAAACCCTTCAGCGTTTCACCAGAGGCGCGGACATCGCTAATATCGACAAAAACCGCAATTTCGCCGGTAAATCTTTGATCACTGGATAATTCCAGCAACGTTTGGTAAGACTTTACCCAACCTTGGCGACTATCACCAACGTGAATCGTCACGCGATCGCTCGCGACATCGACCTCCGTCTGTTCCCGACGTTCTCCAGCAGGTGTACTCCCAACTTCACCCTGCATGGCGATGTGCAGACGATTGCGGATGATCGGTAACTGATTGATATATTCTGGCTCAATCACCGCCCCAGTACCACAGCCCATCATTGCCAAATCCATCATTAAGCCAAAAGCACCCCAATCCACCAGATTAGTAGAAGTGCAATTATACGCACCAGAGAAATTTTCCGGCTTTTCTAGCCATTCGGTACCACCAACCCATAACCAGCGCCCACTCGGTAGAGATTTCATCTGGCGCTGCATCCGGTTAAGTAGAGCAGCTTCTTGGGTATTCAATTTCCCCAGCTTGATTAATCCTTGTAGCGTGCGATCGCATACCTGCTCCCATGTCTCTCGTCCCGTCGCAGTACGACGGCTATAAGTCCGGAAAAACACCGGATTGGCAGCAGGGGCGGTTTCAGGAACCTGGTTAGCTTGACGTTCTCGTTCCAGTTCGCGAACCATAAAATCTAGTCTTGTTGCTTTCGTTTAGATCAAGACTATAGACCATGTAGATGTAGCGGTCAAAGCTTGAAATATTCTGACAAATGCGCTAGTGGTAGTGTCACCATGATAAGAGAGTAAAAATATATATTGGCTGAATTAATGTCTTGTGCTCCTTGGCGCAGCGCGATCGCAAGTGCCCTACACCGCAACCGCAGTCTTGCTTACGCTCGCTATCTTCAATTGGCAACCATTGGTGAAAATCACCGTCCAGCAAACCGAACAGTAGTTTTTCGCGGCTTCTTGACCGATAGTGACCAGTTACAATTTATTACTGATATTCGGAGTGATAAAATCGCTCAAATCCAGCAGCAGCCTTGGTCAGAAGCCTGCTGGTATTTTCCAAATACGCGCGAACAATTTCGCCTGACTGGTCAATTGACTTTGTTTGACGCAGAGAGCGAATTTCAGTCAGCCCGCCAAAAGCTTTGGCAAGATTTAAGTGATAACGCCCGCTTGCAATTTGCTTGGCCCACTCCCGGTCAAGCTAGGTCAGAGGCGACAGCATTTGCTCCCGCCAATCCTGACCCTATTCAACCATCAGCAAATTTTTGTTTAATACTGCTCGATCCCATCCAAGTAGATCATCTAGAATTACGTGGCGAGCCGCAAAACCGCTGGCTTTACCGTCTTGACGACCAAACCTGGTCTAAACAAGAGGTTAACCCTTAGACTTTGATGATTTAAATCCCAGCACCATCGAGAAACTGCTGAATCGCTTTGTCTCTCAGGCTACAGCGATCTCTTTCTTGTATCGATTCTACTGATGGCGCTGGCAATTCGACAAAAACTTTTGTTTTGTATCTTTCTTGTGGCTCTAAAGTTTGAATTTTTTGTTCTAACGCCTCGATCCGATCAACTAAAGCGCGAATGACTTCGGCTTCTGAGTCGGGTAAGGAACCGTGTTCTAGAGGGTCAACGCGCACGCCAGAGCGATAGATAATCCGACCGTGGATACCGACGACTGTACAATCAGACGGCACATCCCGTAAGACAACTGAGCCTGCGCCAATGCGGACATTATTCCCAATTTGAATATTCCCTAACACCTTGGCTCCAGCTCCCACAACGACATTTTCCCCTACAGTTGGGTGACGTTTGCCGCTTTCTTTACCAGTACCACCTAGGGTAACGCCTTGATATATCAACGCCGAATCGCCGATGATCGCTGTTTCTCCAATAACCACACCCATCCCGTGATCAATAAATACACCCTTTCCAATCAACGCGCCTGGGTGAATTTCAATTCCAGTGATAAAGCGAGAAATATAGGAAATTAATCGCGGAATAAACGGCATATCCCTCTTGTATAACCAATGAGCGAATCTGTGGAATACCAGCGCTTGCAATCCGGGATAGCAAAATAAAACTTCTAACCAGTTGCGGGCAGCTGGGTCACGCTCAAAAATAATGCGAAAGTCTGCAATTAATATAGACAGCAAAATGTGTTACCCTCGGTTTGGCAATGAAGGTGCTAAAGACTATTTTAACTTCACTCGTGTCATTAGTGAAAATCTTTAACAATCATCACTTTTTCTGAGGCTGCTGGACTGAGATATTGTAGTTAAACTTTAACCCAGATTTAAAACTACCTACCCAAACCTGATAAGTTCCGGCTTTCAAATTAGTCGCATCAATACTGGCGTCTTTACTTGAGCCTGTATCATCACCACACCAAATGTCATTATCGTTTGGTCCCTTCATCATCAGCGTGGTGTCATAACCGCCACTATTAATTTTAATACTGAGAGCAGAAAAGTCTTTTTGCAAGACGATGATGTGATCTGGAGTGGGAGTCGCAAAGCCAAGACAAACATTGTTCAGGCGATCATGGTTGGTAATAGCAGACAAAGAATAAGTTCCGCCGGTATAACCCACGCCAATGCCTTGATTAGGCTCGAAGCCAGGGGAAAGTTGAAAATTGCCAAAATTTGCTGTGGCGGCGAGTGCGGATACCGGCGCGACGACAAATACTGCCCATAACCAATGGTGTTGAAACCGAAGTAAAGGGCGGATAAATCTCATATAAGTTATAACTAAGAGCCTATGGTTGCTTTATATACCTATATTAGCTAATTCTCCTAGAAATTACGTAATCCCTGTGGCACCTGAAAATGTGGCACACTATTTAGCTTTTAAGTCAAAAAGCACACCAGCTTTAAGTAATTCACTTTCATTACCGTAACTACTAACAGTGAGCGATCGCAGCCGCTCAAAAAACGGTTTGCCAATAACTTCCGCTAGCTGGAGGATCGGGAATTGTCGTTCTAAAATTTCGTGACTCTTCTGCCAATCGAGATAGACATAACCTTGGTTCTGCTTGGGAAGAGCGCCAATGCTATCTTTAAAATTGCGATTGTTAGCTAAGGAATTTTTCTCGGCGGTAAGTGCAGCATTGATCATGGCAATCGAATTGGCAAAAATTTCGTAATTTCCTACCGTTGTATGCACACCTTGTACTTGCGCCGCCAGAGTGATTGCTCCGGGGTCTTTGTTAGTCGCTGCAATCAACTTTGTCCAAGCGAAGATTTGTTGATTACCAACAGTGATAGGATTAATGCTCAGTCCGAGAGAAGTTGCTAAAGCATCCAAACGCGCAATCCCATCTGTCGCCGCAGTCGATTTCTCAGCCACAAAAATCCAATCTGGATTCGTTTGCTCTTTCTCAGGTGACAAGCCCAGAGCATACTCTCCCTGAACCCAACTAAATATATCTGCTCTTAGATTTATACCCCAGCGTTGTTGAAGATCTGCCAGTGGTTGATTTACCAAGCTAGAAATTAAATCGGACGTACCGGATAAAGCCGTAGCAACTTGCGTCCCCAGTTTGGCTAAATCAGTTTTATCTAAATGGCTTAAATCAGACCCAGAAATTGCCAAACCTGTAGCTGAGGGAATATATTGCATAGCGCCTACAGGACCAGATAAAGCAACTGGTGGTGTCAATTCTGATTGCGGGGCGGCGAGAATTGTGGTTTGAGCAAATAAGCCTTGAGATTTGAGTGCCAAAGAAACTACTTGGCTTTCATAAGGAAGGCGCGTTGCTAATTTTAAACCTTGCCATGCGGCTACCGCCGGGAGGTTAAGAAAAGCACTAGCAATAGATCCAGACGGTAACTGTTTGAGCGCTTCTTGGTATTTAATAGAACTAGTCAAATTCAGATCGGGAACTTGAAGATTGTTAATTGCCTCAAATATTACTTTGGGATGATTGGCGAATAAAACAAAGCGATCGCCAACAACTGCACCAGCGATTTGATTTTTCTCCGTCGAAACGTCCTTTTTCGCTGGAGTGACAGGAAACGCCTCTTCCGTTTCATAAATCACCTTCACACCCTGAGACTGCTCAACAGCAATTTTCGCACCAGCTAAAGCTCGCCCGGAAAAGAACAAATCGACAAATTCGCGGCTTTTTTTAGCGTTATTGGTCGCCAGTGCCATTAAATACCCTGGCTGCTGTCCATTCTCTGGCGTCCGATCAAGATCTACACTAGTAACAGCCAAACTAATTTCCTGACCTAACCAAGGTTGGATATCTTGGCGATAATCGATTCTGGTGTCAGCGAACAAACTTGTTTTTAGCTGAGACAATTCTTTCAGCGAAGAACCTGGTAAATTCTCCAAACGATCTGGATTCACCAGCAAGGAGACCGTCACTGGGGCTGATTTCGAGATTAGCGCCGCTGTAGGTGTACTCAACACGCCGTTACCTTGGATCAAAGAAGGACTACGACGGAACCACCAACCACCAATGCCGATCACTAGGATGATGACACCGACTGCCAGAACATTGAAAAATGAACGTTTATTCATGATTTTTCACACATCAGACCGCCTCTCTTGACAAGATTACCGATAAATTGTCACCCACGTAACATTTTTGCCATCTAAGTCTCCAATTATAATTTTTTCAGGAAATCTTATGTCAGCCAAATCCGGCGAACCCTTAGCCCAAATTAGTGTTGAAGAACTGGCAGAGCTTTTAGCCTCTGGCGTAGAAAATATTCAGTTATTGGATGTGCGGGAACCAGAAGAAGTTGCCACAGCAAATATCGATGGTTTTGTCAATCTCCCTTTAAGCCAATTTAGCAATTGGGCAGAGCAGATTTCTACCAAATTGGCTGTAGATGCGGAAACTTTAGTACTTTGCCATCACGGTATCCGTTCTGCTCAGATGTGCCAATGGTTAATTACTCAAGGCTTCACGAATGTGAAAAATATTTCTGGCGGGATTGCGGCTTATTCTATTCGGGTAGATCGGCGCATCCCGCAGTATTGAAGGAGTGGGGGAGTATTTTCGCTTTTTTGGTTTGTATTTGTTATTCTTGACAAACGTACCTTGCTCTCTTTGGAGGAATATCGTACTTTGCAGATCTAAACGATGTGCCATTTTCTGAGAGTTATAGCACTCAAGTAGCGATTGTTAGTGACATTCGCTACCAAGGTATCTCTAGGCTTGTGCGAGAATTTAAGTATCTACCGCTTGGGCGGTTTGGCTCTTTGTGTATCTTCAGTCAATGTTCAAGATAGATCTTTCCAGTTAATGATTGTCGCATTCATTTAGACACATCGGACATAAAGTTACCCGATAATTTATTTTAAAATTCCTTTTTTCTCACTTTGATTAAACTCGGCTTCGGTCAAACATCGGCTATGCAAGTTCAGCTTACAAATCGTCAACAGCAAATACTTAGGGCAACGGTACGTCACTACATTGCCACCGCAGAACCAGTCGGTTCCAAAGCGTTGCTAGAAGAGTATGATCTTCATGTCAGCGCCGCGACGATTCGCAATGCAATGGGTGTATTAGAAAAATCCGGATTACTTTACCAGCCACACACCTCCGCCGGACGAATACCTTCAGACTCTGGCTATCGGATTTATGTCGATCAGTTGATCATGCCAAGCCATTCTTCCCATCGCCATATAGAACAAATCCTTCAAGAACGGCTGAAGTGGGAAGACAGAAGTTTGGAAGCTCTGCTGCATGGCGCAGCCCAAATTCTCGCTACCTTAAGTGGCTGTATTACCTTAATTACCATGCCGCAAAATAGTACCGCACTATTGCGACATCTCCAATTGGTACAAACTGATCCGGGACGGATCATGCTGATTGTAGTGACTGATACTTATGAAACACAGTCAGCACTGATGGAATTACCGATTCCTCATGATGATGTGCTTGATGTTGATGGAGTTGAGCGAGAGTTACAAATTCTTTCTAATTTTTTGAACAGCCAATTGCGGGGGCGATCACTTTCCGAAATCGCTGTCTTAGACTGGACTCAATTAGACCGAGAATTTCAACATTACGCTGACTTGTTAAAAACCTCAGTCGCTGAGTTGACCCGTCGTACTCAAAACCCAGCCACTACCCAAATCATGATTCGTGGTGTTTCTGAGGTTTTGCGCCAGCCAGAATTTTCGCAATCACAGCAAGTCCAAACGATTATCCACCTTCTGGAGGAAGAACCAGATCAGCTTTGGCCATTAATCTTTGAAGAACCAGAGATCGATGAAAAATTACGCCAAAAAGTCTCAATCCGCATCGGAGCAGAAAATCCTCTGGCACCAATCCAGACTTGTACCTTGATTTCGGCAATTTATCGGCGTGGTCTTGTCGCCGTCGGTAGTGTAGGAGTTTTAGGACCAACGCGGATGGATTATGAAACCGGGATCGCGGTAGTCACCGCTGCAGCTGATTATTTATCGGCAGCTTTAAGTTAAATAGTGTGTTGATTAAGACAAATTTAGCGTGAAAATACTGATGAAATTGGGGCGATATCTAGGTTTACATAGAAGAGCCTAACTTTGAATATATTACCCCTGTGATATTATGTCCGCTTAATCATTTATAAATAAAATATAGGTTCGTAGTTGCACTTTAGCGCCCGCACTCTGATAGGATGCATGCTCATCACAACTGTAAATGTTATAACTGTTCACAAATACATGATATAAGCGATGAAATTCAAATCAGTATTTTGGCTAGTTTGGCTTGGGTTTGTTACTTATGCCTTTGTTTTTGCACCACCCGATCGCCCGGAAACATTCGAGTTAATCAAAAATCTTTCTACTGGTCAATGGCAAGGCATTAACCCGATAATTGTTTCCCTATTCAATATTATGGGCGTTTGGCCGATAATTTATAGTTGCTTGGCATTTATTGATGGTAGAGGGCAAAAAATCCCGGCTTGGCCTTTTGCGACAGCTTCTTTTGCCGTTGGTGCTTTTGCGCTCTTACCTTACCTAGCCCTGCGACAACCGCAACCCTTTACTGGGAAAAAGAATATCTTTCTGAAGATACTCGATTCGCGGCTCACTGGATTTGCCTTAGCGATCGGTACTATAATTCTTGTCAGTTATGGTTTACGTGGAGATTGGGGGGATTTCGTCCAACAGTGGCAAACCAGCCGCTTCATTCACGTCATGAGTCTGGATTTTTGCTTACTCAGTTTATTATTTCCAGCCCTCTTAGGCGACGACATGACAAGACGTGGCTGGAAAAATCCCCAAATATTTTGGTTGACAGCATTAGTCCCCCTATTCGGTCCGCTAATTTACTTGTGTGTGCGTCCACCTCTATCAGCAGATGAAGAAGTACTCCCCTCGCACTCAGCAATAAACTAGTCGTTAACTAACAAGCGATTTTTATAAACTTTCGGCAATCCCCACCACGGAACATTGGGATACTCGTGATGTTCTTCGTGGTAGCCAAAATGATAACAGGTAATAAACGACCAGAACACTGGACGAGAAATTGTTTGCGAACGATGAGGATCGCTGTAACCTTGCTTGGGTTCCTGATGAGGCAGAAAAGTACCAAAATAAAATAACTGCACCGAACTCAACACTGAAGGAAACACCCAAAAATAAGTTAAATTGTGATCGGGGACATGCAATATCAGGTTAATAATATTAAATATAACCATCAAAGTGATAATTTGACCCCAATTCCAATAAGCTTTCATGAAATAGAGATACCAAGCAAAGAAATTTTTGTGCTTGCCATCATGAAAATCAGGATCGAGTTGACTTGCAGGATTATGGTGATGTATCCAATGCTTCTTCATCAATTTCTGATAAGGCAAAAGACCATACAGAGATAAACACAAAGCCCCCATAAAATGGTTGAATTTGGGATTTCCTGGAAATACCACTCCATGCATCGCATCATGAGCAGTAATAAACAATCCTGTATAAAGAAATGTTTGCCAAAGTATGATTGGCAATATTGCCCAAATACTCCATCCTTGGATATCAATTGAGAGCAGTAACATTAAGCTGACGAACCATACAGTAATAATTCCCATAGCGGAAACAATACCACCAGTTTGATACTGACTCAAATCTGGATTTGGTTCGCTTTGAGGATGGGGTGGTGCTAATTGAATCATTTTGTTACACTCCTTAGCATTCGACTAATACGTTACAAGTAACACAATGGCGGCAAAGCCTACCACTGCCTAGGAAATATTGACACAAAGCAGTATTCATGCTTCGGACTAAAGTCCAGAACATGTAGAAACTTTAAGATATATTAACTATGATTACACAAAGTCCAACCATATCCATAAATTAAATCTATCCACTGATACAGAAAAACTGAAAACATGTATGTTGGGTAAAACATTCGTGAAACCAACCATAACACTAATGTTAGGTAACATGAGGTTTTTACATAACCTACATAATAAAGTTTAGTTCCCCTCTAGTATTGCCTTTAATTGATGCATTTTAAATTTTAGTTAACTTAGAAATTGACGATATCTATCTATGGGGCAAAATTATAAATTTAGAAATTGACGATATCTATCTGTGGGGCAAAATTATAAGTTTAAAAGTTGACTATCTTTATTTGTAAGGCAAAATTACAACTTAAGTTAGACGGTTTTTAGAGTTCAGTTGCCCAAACTAAGAATAAGTAAGCAACCTGAGGGGGCGACAATGTAGCCTGAAAATATTATTTGATAAAGGGTGTAGCGTTTTATGGTAAAAAAAAGATAGGTCCGCTTATGTCAA
>Ga0123338_10000930_pt1 | contig 28815 bp, 11 predicted proteins | sample grotaG_FD_89793 | JGI IMG/M metagenome (GOLD analysis project Ga0123338, IMG submission 89793) | Glacier valley bacterial and archeal communities from Borup Fiord, Nunavut, Canada, to study Microbial Dark Matter (Phase II) -... | ecosystem: Environmental > Aquatic > Freshwater > Ice > Glacier ...
CGAGTCCGCTCCTCACCACGGGCACCCCGCATCGCGACGCGGAGCTCATCGAGCAACTTCTCACGGTACACGAATGCCTCGTGCTCGGCAGCAACCAGCCGGTCGGCCGCTGCCGCTAGACCGGGACTCGCGAGCGCTGCGACCCTCTCGACCGAGAAGCCTGCGCCGCGCAACCGAGCCCACCGCCACAGCCCCCATCCATCCGCGAGCTCCGCGCAATGGTTGGGCGCTACCATTCTTCGCGCACCGGGACCAACGATTTCGTCAGCGGATACTTGAACGACGGCTCGACCGGCAGCTCGCGCGCGTATTCGATGGTGATGTTGGCGCCATTGCCGAGCAACGCCGTCGCACGATCCAGGAACGTTTGCGGATCTCCGTTCTCGGGCGTGCCGGGGCGACGCAGCGCTACCAGCTCGTAGAAGGTTTCCGAGCGTTGGACCAGTTGGTAAAAGTCGAGCCACGAGAGTCCCACAAACAGCTGGTCGACCCCACGCGAGGTGACGATCTCGCCGCTGGTGTTCCGGATGCAGTCCTGCACTCGCCCCTCGAACTCGAATGCAGCCCAATCGTCGAACGCACAGCCACACGACTCGATTGGCCGGGCAAGATCGCCCAGGCGATAACGAATGAGACGAGTGAATCGGTGGTTGATGCTCGTGACGGCGATTTCACCGAGCTCGCCGTATCCAACGGGCTCACCGTGGCGCAGGAACTCGAACACGTTCTCGTGCTCGTTCACGTGGAACCGACCGTTGCCGCACGCGAAGGCAGCAACGCCACCGCCGAGGTCCGCCGCGGAGAGATAGTCGGTCACCTGCGCTTGAAACGTGGTCTCGAGAATCTCGCGGTGGATCACCGAGCAGTACTCGAAGAACGACAGCACTGCGTGGAACGTGGGCAACGCGATACCGAAGCGTTGCGCCGCCCGAATCAACGCGACTGCGTATACCGGATCGACCTGGAACACGTTCGCCGAGAACTGCTGGATGTCCGATAGGATGTTTTCGACTTGCGGTCGACGCAGCGCGAGGACGCGCTCCGAAGAATTCAAATGGAGCGTGTCGTTGATGATCCGCTCTTGGAATGGAACCTCGCCGAGATGGCAGACCGCTCCGCTACACAGCGGCGTCGTGAACCGCGCGATCTTGGCCGCGCCCCAGCCGCCGGGTACGGACGTCACACCTGGCAGGCGAGATGAGACGATGTCGCGGTTGTTGTCGCGGATGAACGCGAGCCGACCGCCGGTGCTGCCTGACGTGGTCGCGATCTGAGCTTCACCCGATTCGACGAGCGCGTCGAGATCGAGATCTTCTCGCAGCAGGCCGGCGGGAAAGTTGTCGCGAAAGTCGCGCTTCGTCATCACCGGAAGCCGGCGGAGGTCGGCATACCCGTTAACGTCTGGGACGAGATTCGCAATGCGGGCGCGGAAGTAGGGCAGGTGCTCTGCCGCCCATCTCACGGTCTCGGTCACACGTACGTCTCGCCGTTCGCATGCTTCGCGTCGAAGCAGCCGCGCTTGCGCGCTGGCTAGATCTTCGATCTCGTCGCCCTCGAACAACCCCAGGGCGTGCAGTCGCGCCGCAAACGTCTCGACGGTCGACTGTACCGACGCATCGCCGAGCACTTCGATCGCGATCTGGCTGGCTGGCTCGTTGCGGTTGAGCGAGGAAAGCACTTCCCATTGAACCTCATCGAACCGGAAACAACGATCGGTGCGCGGATCCGTGAGCTCGATCGTATCGTCGTCGCGGTGAGCGACGATCAAGTCGCCACGTAGCGCAGTCTTTACGAGCTCGTTAGCTGCTACCACGACACGTGAAGCGTATGCGCTGGGATTCGATCGTGTCAATGCAACTACATCAGGGACCACAGAACGACCCGAGCGACCCGCTGGAGAGGCAGGTAGAGCTTGGTGTAGGCAAGTGAGCGCCTATTGCCATAAACGCGTGCGTGACCGGTTAGCCCCATCAGGTGGTGGGGCACCGAGAACGGCGACGTCACCACGACAATGTCGCGGGCCGTCGGGTCGCCTTGTTCTTTTGCATCGTTGTCGGTCTCTGCAAGATTCCGAAATCGATCGATCCGACATTTGATCGGGAGGGCCGGGAATCCGTCCGACCGGAGCTCGATCTCGCTACCGATCTCGAGCTCTGCCAGGGGGACGTTCGCTGCGAGCCGGATCTCTGCGAAGGACGACGACATATCTTGGACTTGGGCGAACGTGTCTCCCCGCTCGAGTCGCGTGAATCGCTTATCGCTCAGGCGCGGAGTAGTCACGATGCCGGCGATCGGACTGCGGACGACGAGCAGCTCCAGGTCGACCTCGATATGGTCGAGTTGCGCCGCGAGGCGTGCGCGCTCTGCTGTGGCCGCCGCTATCACTTCGATCCGCGACCCTGCGACGAGTGTCGCTTCGCGCCATCGCGCTACGCTCGCGAGCGAGGCCGACGCTGCGGCGCTTCCACTCCGAGAGTCCAGCGCTGCTGCGGTGCCGACACCAGCTGAGCTCATGCTTGCGGCCACCCGCACTGCCCGCGCTTCCTGATTGACCGTCGCCTCGGCGGTCAACGTCCGACTCTTTGCGAGCGTTAGCTCCTCCGCGGTTGCCCCGCGCCGAAGCTTGTCGATCTTCGCGTCGAGCGCCGCGAGCTCGCTCTGCCCGACGGCAAGTAGCCGGTCGAGCTCGTGATTCACAAGCCGACCAAGTGGCTGGCCCTTGGTGACCGTATCACCCTCCTGCACGAAGACCTGCTCGAGGTTGCCCGCGACTTCGGCCCGTGCGTCCTGCCTCTGATGTGGGATCGAGACGAACTCGGCATCCACGAGAACGGGATACGAGATCAACCATGGCAACACGAGCAGTGACAGGATCCCGGTCATCACGAGGCCTCGCCGCGCGGTGAAGATCTCCTTGCGCCTCGCCAACAAGAACGAGCCGAGCTGCTTGAACGGAGTCACCAGCGTGTTGCGAAGGAGCATGCTGATGACGGTGACCGAACTAATCAGCCCAGCGCCCTGGTAGCGCTCGATCGCGGGCGCCATCAATCGAAAGACAGTCTGATACATCCACACCACCGTCCACACGAGCGATAGGGCGGCGAACATGATGAATAGATATCGCAGGTTCGAGTCGATCTCTTCCTCGGGCGAGTCGATGCCAAACAGCCGCTTGCTCAGGCTCGATTTCAAGAGTTTGAACGAGCGCTCTCGCAAGTTTGGGGTGCCCAGCAGATCGCACAGGAAGTAGTAGCCGTCGTACTTCATGAACGGTACGACATTGCCGACGAGAGAGACTGCGGCGAAGCACATGTGGATGTAGACGGCGCGGTAAAAGAAGCTTGTCGGGTTCGTGATGGCGAGGAGGACGACGGAGAGACATACGAGTACTAACGACACGACGCCGCCGCCGGCTGAGACCGCTATTTTGTGACGTCGGTTCGTGAACAGGTACGTGCTGCTCGTATCGCAGTATGGGAGGGCGGCAATTCGGTAAAAGACTGTGAACCCGATCTCTCGAACCTTACCTCCGTAGTGGTAGCAGGTCAGTCCGTGGCCGAGCTCGTGCAGAAACGCGTGGGTCAGGATCAGAACGATCGCGAGAGCGATGTCGAGCACACCAAAGTCGAGCTTCGGAAACGCGGTCGTCGCAAGCTCGTAGCCGGTGACCACGACGAGTGCGAGTAGGACTAACGCAGCGAACCCGTGGAAGACGAACTTGCCAACGGTTCGATCGAGAAACGTCAGGAGTCGCGTAGGATCAAAGGTCCCGAAGGTCGGAAAATCTGTCGACGAACCGGAGAGAGCCTTGACGTAGCTCCGCTGGATCGCGTCCACGAGCGTTTTAGTCCGCTGGTTATCAGGATTGATCTCGAGGACGGCGTGAAAATAATCGAGCGCTTTGGCGGGTTCGCCCTGCTGCAGATGCCTCAAGCCTCCCATGAACATCACGGCTTCGGCCGAGACCACACGCTGCGCCCGTTGGCTCGTTTCGAGCTCCGAGAAACTGCGAAACTTGAACCCCAACTTCTTGAGCTCTTTGATGACCTCCTTTTGCGCTTTTGCTTGCGAGACGTTGAACGAGCCGATGTCCAGCAGCGTCATCTTGCGCGCTTGAGAAAGGAAGCGCTCCGCGGCGTGGCGCGGGATCTCGACCTCGAACTGCTCGCTCAACTCCGCCGTCATTTCGTCGAGCGAACGGATGCCGTCGAGCTTCCTGAGCATCGCAGCCTGAAGCGGGTTGAACTTGTAGTAGGTGCCTCGCACCGGGTCGTGGATCATCACGACATCTTCGCCATCGACTACCTTGTCGAAGTACTCCAGCTCGTCTCGAGCTTTGGGCTGGCGAAACGGCATCGGAGATCAGAGAAGGAACCGCACCCGCACCCAGCGAAGAAGCCGGCGCGTCGCGAGGTTGAGAAGCGTGCGATCGCCGGCCTCGACTTCGCCGTAACCAGTCATGTCTTGCCGCAGCATTCCGTCGAGGTTGTTTAGCCGGCTCACGACCCGCACCACGTTGACCTTGTCGCGTTGCTCCACCGATGGTGCGATGAACTCGACTTTTCCTGTGAATGGGTGGAGCGGATAGCTCTCGACTTTGACCGTCACGGGCATTCCGATCGCGACGGTATCCGCCTCGCGCTCGGGAACGTAGATCTCGGCGCGCACCGTTGCGGTGTCCGCGATCTCGCACACCAGACCGCCGGCCTCGACATGCTCTCTCATCCGCTCGTGAAACTTTGGGGTCAGAACAACACCGCTGATCGGAGCTCGAATCACGACCATGTCGTTGAGTTTTTGATTGATGAAATCGAGGTCCGCCTGTGCGCGCTTCAGCGTTGCTTCGTAGGCTGCGACCTCTTCCACCCGCGTTCCCGCCTGGAGAAGCCGCAGCGCTGCACCAGCTTCGGACGCCGCGTTCTGCTTTACCTGCAGGTCGAGCTGCGCCTGGTCCAGCGCCTGCTTCGAGCCGACGCCGTCGGAAAACATCTTTGATCGGCGCGACGCCTCTTTCTGCGCGAACGACACCGCCGTGAGCCTGCCGGAGAGTACCGACTTGGCTTGCGAAATCTCTTCAGGCCGGGCGCCGTGATGCAGGCGTTCGAGCTCGGCGTGGGTACGCTCGAGCTCGGCTTCGGCCTTCCGCTTCTCGGCTGCAAGATCGCGGTCATCGAGCCGGACGAGGACATCGCCCTTTTTTACGGGCGAGCCCTCTTCGACGAGGATCTCGGCAATCACGCCGCTGATCGGCGCTCGAACGTACGCGCGGTCCGCGGGCACGATGCTGCATTCAGCGGTGACGTAAAGCGGATGGTGGATCACCCCCGCTCCGATCAAGACGACAGCGAGTAGGGCGAGCACGCGCAGCGACCTGCGTTTCCACCAGCGCGGCGTCTCGCTCTTGCTGCTTTGCCACAGCTCCTCGGACTCGGATGCCACCGCCTGAGGCGTCATTTGCGGGCTGGCTGGTGCTTCTACATCGACGTCTTCTGAACTTCCTGACTTGAAGCTCTCGGGCGCTCTCGGCGGCGGAGCGGGCGCTGGTGTCAGATCATCGAAGTCGCCGGAGCCAAGTACCGTATCGTCTTCGGTCTCGCCGTTCGCGACCATCTGATTGCGGCTCTGCTCAAGCACCTTGAATGGGTCGCCGGCGGGCGCGATGTTGGTGTTGTCACCCAAATCATCATCAACGAATCGCTGCTCGATGAAGAAGGGCGCCCGCCGCGGTCCCGGATTTGTTACCTCAGCCCAGCGCAGGCCTTCTTCGCGGTGTAGATCGAGTACGACCTCGTTGCGAAACGCAGCAAACTCGTCGGTGACCGCAGACGGAAGCGGGATGACTTTGCCGTGACCGGGTTTCGTCGGTTCCGGCGGCTCTTCGAGCAGACCGATGTGGAGCAGCTGGACGACGAGCGACTCGACCGCTGCAGGTTGGATGGTCGGGTTATAGGATCTCGCGACAAGCGTTAGCTCCTCGAGCGAGCGATCTCCATCCAGCGCTTGCGCGACGAGACACTCCAGCTCGTAGAGCTCTACAAATTGTTGGGTCCGCGGGTCGCAGAGCCGGAAGGTCTTTCCGTCGCGGCCGCGCACGAGCCGCAGATCAAGGCGTAGCGCCGGCAGCCGATGCCAAGAGCGGACGCGCTGTAGAAGATCGCGTCGTGCTACCGCGGGCTCCATACTGCCGACGAAGATATCACGTGAACGCTTTATTTGACTGACCCACGGTCGCTTACACGGCAACACATTGGCACCGTTGAGACGGCCGGTCGGCGGGTGTTAGCTTGTGCCGTGCGAACGGTCGCAATATCGGCGGATCCGCATGTCCGCAGCCGGCTATCGTCGCTCCTCGACGCTGAACCGGCCGCGCAGCTGGATCCTTCGCACGACGGTGCGCTCCTTGTCGTGGACGCCTCGGGGGACATCCCAAAGGTGCGATCGCGAGCGATCTTCGTCGTGCGTGATGCCTCGCTCACTCGCATCGTCGAGCTGTTCGCGACCGACGCGAACGTCGTCGGGGTCGTCCGGCTCGCCGACGAGGAGCAACTTCGAACACTCGTCGCGCGGGTGCGGAGTGGCGAAGTATTCAGCGCTCCCCTAAGGTCAGCGGACCTCCATCGAGATCTCGTGACGACCTACGCGGATCGCGCGGGGGTTCTCGAGCGCATCCGAACCAAGGCTCAAGCGTGTGGTGCTTCGCGCGGCACCTTAGATTCGATCGAACAGTGTGCAGACGAATTGCTCGTCAACGCCCTGTTCGATGCGCCTGTCGATGTGCGGGGCGCACCATTATTCTCGACGATCGATCCGCTGCGCCGCACGCGAATCGCGTTCGAGCAGCGCGTGAGTGTCGAATATGGCGGCAATGGCGAGTCGTTTGCGCTGGTCGTTCGGGATGGTTACGGCACGCTGCTTCGGCCGGTTGTCGCGCGCGTGCTGCAGCAGGGTGTCGCCGCGCCAACGGTCGGTCGCAGCGTGGGCGGTGCAGGACTCGGCTTCTTCTTGATCGCGAGCAGCGCGTCGCAGATCGAGATCTCCGTGCTCCGCGGAATCGCCACGCAGGTCACCTGTTGTTTCGCGCTGGGTGGCAAACCGACGCTCGGGCAGCTTGCGTTCCTTGAGCTCACGCATGACACCTCAGGAACGCTGGTGGCTGCACCGCGTCCAGCAGCTGGCACGCGGTTCGTCTCTTCGCGAAGTCGCCGCGCGCGCCCTTTGGTGGCACTCGGCGCGGTGAGCGCGCTCGGGTTCATTGGAGCGATGCTCGTGCAACGCGCTCGCGTGCCAGCGGCGGACCCGGGGCTGACGCTTTCGATCTCGGTAGCCGATGCGGTCGTGCGGCTTGATGGCGTCCCGCTGTCTACGACGCACGGTGCGCATGAAATCGATCGATCGCGCGCCCATCAACTGGTCGCGACCGCGCCCGGGTTCGTTTCTACAACGCTTCAGATCCCGGCCGATGCCCATCACGTGGACGTCACACTGCGGCCCAGCGCGACGCTATCTGTCGCAACGGTGCCCGTAGGCGCGATGATTCGAACGAACGGAAAAGACCTCGGAACGTCGCCCCTCACGATCGAGGTCGAGCCGGAGCAGGCGCTCGTGCTCGAGGTCACGCTCCGAGGCTTCGCCCCGGCGCGCGTCGAGGTCGGTGCGATCGCGGCCGGAAAACTTCGAGTCGCTCGTAGCGACCTCGTGCGTTCATCGGAGTTCCTTAGTATTCACGTGGAGTCGACCCCGAGCGGTGCGAGGATCACCGGGACCGGGGTCGCGGAGGTTGCGTTTACTCCGGCGGATGTAATCGTCGCCAAGGCCAAGCATCCCGAGCTCACGCTTTCGATGCCCGGCCACAAGACGGTAACTCTGCCGTACGTCGTGCCGGAGGCCGGAACGGAGTCGATCGAGCTGCGCGGCGAGCTCAACTAACTTGGCTTGACGACGAGATACGCGATCAACGCCGCCACGATGACGCACATCACGATCATCACGAGCCGTACGTTCGTCGGGCTCTGCGGTTTGACGGTCGGAAGATTCCGAGTGGTCTCGGGCTTCGCCGCGGAGAATTCGTGACTTCGTCGCGACAATGACATCGACGCGTCGATGAGTTCGTTCGGCGAGATTTTCGACCGCAGAGACTCCGAGCCATTCATGCTCGCGAACGATGCTGGCGACTTGCTCTGATCGAGTTTGTCGGACTGCGCTTGGGTAGTGCCAGACCCGACGGCGAGCTTGCGGGTTGCCAGTGATTCGCTTTCCGCAAAGCTCGGATTGGTGTGGACGATCTCGATCACTCCACCTTCCGCGTCGTCAGCTGGATAGAGGCGACCGAGGAATTGGCTGATATCCGTCGACGACCGGTTGAGGTCGAACGTGCGCGCAATCTCGTCGAGCGCGATTGCGATCTCTCGACCGGTCTGCGGCCGGTCGGCTGGGTTCGGAGCAAGCATCCGCGCCACCAGCAGCGCGATCGGTTGCGGGATCTGAGGAACGAGCTCTTCGAGTGGGGTGTATTGACCGGCGCGGGTCTTGCGGACGATGTCCTTTGGGTCACTGCCGGTGAAGGGCATCTGGCCGCAGCACATCAGATAGAAGATCACGCCCAGCGAAAACAGATCGGAGCGATGGTCGAGAGCTTCGTTCGACGTGTGCTCCGGCGACATGTACATCCACTTGCCAACGATCATGTTGGCCTGCTCGGTCACCGAGGACATGGCGACGCCGAAGTCGAGCAGCCTTACGGTTCCATCGAAACCGAGCATGATGTTGTGAGGCGAGACATCTCGGTGGACGACGGATAGCCGCTGGCCGCCTAGGTCTTGCGACCAGTATGCGTGATGCAGTGCTTGAGCGACCTCGTGGACAATGAAGCACGCGTCGCCGAGCGACATGGTTTCGCGCACGGCGCGGAGCCGCTTGATCACCTCGCGGAGGTCCTTGCCGCGGACATATTCCATGGCGAGATACAGCGCGCCGTCCACTTCGCCAACATCGAGCACCTGCACGATGTTCGGGTGCATGAGTCGGCCGGCGATCTTCGCCTCGTTCAGGAACATGTCGATCGCGAGGTGTCTGCTCTCAAGCAGCTGTCGCTGAATTCGCTTGAGCGCGACCGGCTTCTCGAAGCCTCCAATCCCAACCTGTTTTGCGAGGAACACCTCCGCCATGCCGCCGGACGACAGCAGGCGTACGATCTTGTACTTGCCGAGGATGGTGTCGTCGGCGCTCAGCGACACTGATGCGCTATCGCCTGCCTTCGCGACGTTCGCGTCCGTGAGCGCGCGCGACAAGACCTCGGCACGTTGGCTAATTAATTTCGAGCTCGCCTGAGGGACGCCTGTACTGGCCTTCTGCAGTGGCGCGAGGATGTTCGGCTGGAGATTGTGCACCGTGGTCCCGCCGCAGCGCGAGCAGACCTGGTCGTAGAACTGCAGCGGCCAGCCCTTGCCGTCGAGCGTCTGGCTTTCTTGCGACGTGCGCTTGCAGTCGACGCACGTGTATTCGACGAGGACCGACCAGATTGCGATGTTTCGCGCGATCGCGATCGAGTCAGCTGCGACCGCGAGAAACGAATGGTTCACATCGACGAGCGAGACCGAAGGAACCTGGCCCGCGAGACTTTTTAACAGGCGGCGCCATTCGCGCTGCCCGAGTGGATCGAATCGCTCGACCTCCGCGAGGTCGATGACGACCTCGCCCTCCGCACCCACGAGAAATGGCCGCGCTCTGAACATCGAACTGATCGCGCCAATGATCCGGAAGTACGTCACCGAGCCATGGACCAGTTTGATGATCTTCGGCGGCTTCTCGGCCGCCGTATCGACGGATGCGATGTAGAGGTTTTGCGCCGCGAGCATTTCGGCTGCAGCGGGCTCGATGACTGAAGCAGCGTATTTACCGACGAACGAGAAGTAGCTCTCGGGAGTTTCGTCAAACTCGAGCGTGCCACCGCAACGCTGGCATTCCTTGGCCGGCACAGCTCCTTTGGCGAGCGCCGCGCGCTCTGCGAGTACATCGATCAGCTCGCCTGCTTCGACGCCGCACGAGGGGCAAGTGTACGGCGCGTAAGCCGACAGCACTTGCCCGACACCGCCGAAGTTCAACACCATGTTTAGCTGGTCGACGAAGAACGTCGGACACCCGAGCAAGTAGATGTCGGAGATAGTCTTGGGCAGGGCATCCATACCCTTGAGCCACTGGCGAACACCGAAAGACGTCATCCGTGTCATGCCGGTGACGTTGATGACCGCCGTTTTGGTAGTCGCACTAAAAGTCCCAAAGCCTGCAAAGTTCTCATCGACGAGACCGGTTACGTTGACCAGCGCAGCGTCGCCAATTGGCACCACTACAACGGCGCCCTTGTGCTTCGGACTTGCTGCTTGCTGAACTTCTCTGGACATGCGGTCTGCCGTCCGTGGCACCGCAGGAAGCGATGCCACCGTACTCTGTCGTTCACCGTAGCATAGGAAGCGCTGACATTGACAAGCCCATGGCGTAGTGGTTATTTCAGCAACCGTGGGCAGCTCGGACGATGATTCCCCACGTCCGGCTCGCACGATACCCCCGCCGATTCCGGCATCGGCACGCAGTCATCGCCCGACCGGTCTCGAGCGGCTACTCGCACATGTAAGCGTAGGCGAGCTCGCTGCCACGCTGGAGCGCGAGCTTATCCGATTCCCGAGTGCTTCGACCGCATTTCATCTCGCCGAGCTCTGGCTTCGCCACCTGCGATCGCCGCGACGTGCGCTCACGTATTTTCGGCGTTCGAACGACCTCGATCCTCGCTTCCACGCAGCGAGTTGGTCACTTCGCCGCGAGCTTCACGACTCGGGAGGATGGAGCGAGCTGAGTGCTTTGCTCGATCGCGAGCTCGCCACGCGAGGAGACCCAGCGCTCGCGTTCGAAAGGGCTGTCGTGGCAATTGACGCCGGCGCGGACGATGTCTACGCCGTTCTGGAACGCGCGCTCCAGATCGCACCGAGCCACCATGGAATTCTCCTCGAATCCGAGCGAGTCCTGGCACGGCTCGATCCGCGATCTGAACAGCGCAAAATTTGCGAACAACTCGCGGAGACGGCGCTCTCGCCCGCGCGCAAGCTGGCCTACTGGATCGCAGCCGACAGGTTCGATCGCGCATTTCCGCTTGCGACCACGGTCGAAGCGAAGGCGCAGCTCGCGCGAACCTGGTTACGAGCTTCACCCGACGATGTTGTCGCGCAGGTGCTACCCGTCGTGATCGCTGCAACCGGTGCGCTGGTCGCGCACAGGCCCGAGCAAGTTCTAGCGCACGATGAGCTGGTCGAGCTGCTGTGCTGGCACGCCCGAGTCGGCCCTCCAGAGGATGCGTGGAATGCGCTCGCGCGCGCAGCCGAGCTCGCCCCTGAGAATCCGGTCGTTCTCGCCGACCTAGCCGAGGCTGGCACGCTCCTGCAGCGGAATGATCTGCCGATTGTCGTCGCTGCGTGGCGGCTCGCGGAGACCCGCCCGGATCAACTGCAAATGGTCGAATGGTGGGATGCCCGCGCGATCGCGGACTCGCGCCTTCGACCGTTGGTCAGAATGCTCGCGGAGAACGATCCAGGCTTCGCAATTCTGGCGTCGGTGCTGGAGTTCGACGCGCTCCACGCCTGCGATCTTGGCGCGCTCGCAGAGGTCTACCTCGCCCTCGCGCGCAAAGCGCTCGGCGGTTCATGGTTGCCAGGGCCGCCGGCGCCGAATCCTGCCGCCGCAGGCGCGCTGTACGTGCAGGCTGCCGAGCTGTTATCCCGGTACGTCGCAACTGCCGAGAGCGTGGAGCGCGCGTACGCGATCCTGCAGGAGGCGCTGGTAAACGCGCCGGAGTTTCCGGCGGCTGTCGAGGCGATGATCACGCTTGCCGACGCTCGCGGTCAACCGGAGGTGGCGATCGGCATGATTCGCAGCCAACTCGCCCGCGATCCGCTCCAGCAGCGCGCGCTGCTGGAGCGCGCCGCACGCATCGCGCACACGCACGGCCGGGTCACCGACGTCATCGCCATCGAACGCGAGCTGGTCGAGCGCGATCCGCGAAACCCGATTCTCGGCTGGCGGCATTACTCCAGCCTTGCACGACACAGAATCGACGATGCGCGGCGCGACGCCGTCGACCGGCTCGCGCGAGACGACCCCGATCCGGTGCGTCGAAGCTTCGCGCTTGCGGAAACAATCTTGCCGCTCGAAGAGTGTGGCGATCTCGACGTGGCGTTGGCTCGCGCGAGCGAGCTCGTGAGCCTCTGCCCCGGAGACGAGCTAGCGCGCGAACGCCTGCTCGGCGTGCTCCGCGCGCGCGGCGATTGGGAAGCGGTGGTCGCTGCCAGGGATGCGGAGATCGCAACCGCTGTCCGGTTGCCCTTGATCCGTCGCGCGCACCGAGAGATTGCATGGGTGCTCGAGACGCGAATCCGCGACCGTACTCGCGCCGCAGACGCTTACGGCAGGTGGGCTGCACGGCTTCCGGACGACACTGTCGCGCTCGAGGGGCTGTTGCGATGCAGCGACACCGGCGAGATCGGGACTCGCCAAGCGCTGCGCGCGTTGGATCCGTTCTCGTCCACACAGTTTCTCTTTGCGCGCGCGGTCGACGGCGCGCAAGCGTTCGAGACGTACGCGGCCCTTCTTCACGGACGTGAAGGTGCCGTCGCTCTCGCTGCGGCGTTGTCGCTCGCACGCACAGCCGCCTCGACGCGCGATGGAGCTCGTTATGCGGCGGCAGCGCAGTACCTCGCCAGCGCGACGACCGACCCAGAGCTCGCTGCAACGCTTCATGAAGAGTGCGGATGGTGTGCGCTCGCAGTCGCGAATCTTGACGCCGCGGACGCGGCGTTCGCCGCGGCAGGCACCCGCACGGGTGCGTGGTTTGGCCGCATGCTGGTCGCCTGTCGACGCTCCGACGGCAATGCTCTTGAGGCTACATACGTGGCGCTGGCGCGTCTTCTCGAGCAGCCCCACCTACTGCAACGCGCTTCGCTGGTCGCGGCCAACAGCGGCGATGGCGCACGCGCGATCGAGCATCTCGAAGCTGCGCGGACGCTCGAACCTACGAGTCTCGACATTTTCGTGGCTCTTGACGATGTTCCGATCGCTACTATCGATCCGTCGGATCCGTTCGCGAGCGCCGAACACCTTCTAGATCGAGCAGCGCTCTGCGCGACGCGTGCAGAGCTCGCGCAAGATCCAATGGCTAGGCTCGATTTCGAGCTCGACCGTGCGGATGCCCTCGAGCTAGCCGGACAGCCGCGAGAGGCTGCTGCCGCGGTGGTCGACGCGTTGACGCGTATGCCGCGTTCGTGGCGCGCGCGCATCGCACTGCGTCGCCTGGCCCAGCAACTCGACCGACCGGGGATGCTCGTGCACGCGGTACTCGGGCTCGCACAGCTGCATCGATCGCAGGAGCATCGTCTGCAGCTATTTCGAGAAGCTATGCAGCACGTGACGGGCATCCATGATGTGGAGCTCGAAAGAGCGATCGCATCGCAGATCGTCTTGCTCGACCCTCACGGCGCCGAGATCTCCAGCTACCTGGCAATGGTTCGACAGCAAGGCGATGATCACCGGTCGGTCGCAGTCTTGAGCCTGGCGCTTCGCAGGTCGCCAGATGTCGAACAGTTAAACGAGCGAGCGAGGCTGCTCGAAAAGCTCGGAGAGCACGAACTAGCGTCGCAGGATTTCTCGGCGGTCTTGGCGTACGATGGCGGTCATCGCGGAGCCCTCGAGGGCTCCGCTCGCGGAGCTGGAGCAAGTTGCGCTGTGGTGGCGGTTTCCCGCGATCGAGACCGCCCCCTCGCGGATATCGAGGCAAGAGTTGCTCAGGCACTCGTGATTCGACGATCGGTGCCAGACCCTACCGCGCCGATGTCGCGCGCCGATGCTTCGTGGGAGGCCGAGTCAACGCGACCCGACAGCCAGGCGATCCAGGCTGCGCTACAGCTTCCCGTGTCGGTCCCGGACGTTCGCGTCTCGCCGTCGGTCATCCGTCGCCCGACGGGGCAGGTGCACGCTCTGGACGCTGTGACTGACGCTCTCTCGGGCGCGACGGTCCTCACGGATCTCACCGTGCTCCAAGAGCAGGAACGCCGCCTCGCGCGCGAGACCTCTGCGGGCGAGTACGAAGTCGAGATTGCGGGCGCGAACCCACCGAGCGCGGTCGTGGTCGAGGTCACCGAGAACTCTGCCATGGCGATCACGCTAGGAGCGCTCGAGCGTCACGCATTGACGACGATGGCCGAGCTGCGCGTACCCGCTCTCGGTGAAGCGTTCGCGCTCGTCGCGGAACCTCTGCCGGTCCGCGACCTCGGGTCGATAGGTCCGACGACACAGCCGCCACTCGACCTCGACGAGTCCGCCGTCGTCATCATGTCATACGAAGAGCTCCAACCGACGAAGACGGCGATTGCGACGGTGGAGTTACTCTCGGAGCTCGAACGCGAGCTTGGCCTCGCGACATCCAGCGATGAGCGCGGGGAGCTTCATCTCGAAGCGGGGCGAACTGCGATCGGTCTCGGTCAATCCGCAGTTGCGCTCGCTCACTTCGAAGCGGCGATCGCGCAGGGCGCGTGGACGGTTCCTGCGCTTCGTGCGCTACGGCGCATTGCGTGGCAAGAGAGCGACCTCGCGGAGTGTGCGCGTCTGGTCCAAGCGGAACTCACGCGCGCGAGCGAGCGCGAACGGCCGAGTCTGATGCGTTATCGCACCGACCTGTTGTTGGCGACCGGTGAAGAGGATCTTGCCAGGGTCAGCGTGGGAGACCACCTCGAGCTTGACGACCGCGACCCCGCGGTTCTGATCGCGAGTCTCCAGCTGGCATTTCTCGACGAACGAATACCCGAGCTGATCGAGGCATTCGATCGGTTGAACACGGTGTTCGCCGATCCCATGCTGGCCGCAAGCTTTGCGTTCGCGCGAACGGTGTTCGATGGCTTCGCGCTGCCAATGCTAGAAGCGGAGCGGTATCAAGCGGGTGGAATCCTCGCCGCAATGCGGAGCGCTGATGCGAAGTTCGAGCTCGCGTGTCAGATCGAAAGTAATGATCCCTCGCTCGCAGGTACGCTCGCGGCGCTCGCGCTCGATCGCGACCTGACGGTCAGCCACCGCGAAGCAGCCGTTCATCTCGCTACGCGCGCGATGCCACGCGACGCGCTCGTGGCTCGGCTTTGCGCCGAGGCACTCCTGTCGGCGGACGAACCCAAGAAGGCAGCTGCTGGCTTTGCACGGTGGTCGAGAACGAAGGCGCCCGCGCGCGAGCGCGCTTACGCCGCGGCGCGCGCCGCCGAGCTTGATCATGCGCTCGCGCGTCTTTGGCTGCAGGCGCTCGAGCTTGATCCGGACGACGATTATGCACATGCGATGGCGTACGCAGTAGTCGACGCTGCGGGCGAGGTACGCCCGGCGATCGATATCGACATTGCTATCGCCCGGGCGACGGGACGCTTGTTTCCGGCCATCCGAGGCGCACGTCGCCTAGCCGACCTCGATCCGCCTCGCGCCATCGAAGTGCTCGAACAGGCCTACCACGAACACCCCACGTCCCTCGTCGTTGCGGACGGACTCGCGCGGTTGCTCGAGGATGAAGACCGATGGGAACAAGCGGCAGCCGTACTCGCGCCGATCGTAGACCAGATGCCCGTGTTTGCAGCTCGTTACGCGCACGACATCAGCCGTAGCGGCGGTGAATCCCGTGCTGCGTGGGCGCGCGTGCTTGCGTTCGATCCACGGTCGCCCGAAGCGATCGCTGCCATTCCTGACGCGGTTGAGCCGGAGCTACCCTGGGAGTGGTCGAGCCAACAAATCCAGCAACGAACTTCCCATCCTCCCTTGGTCGACGATCCCCGTCACTCGGTCCTTGCAATCGTGAATGCCGTCGAAAGATGCGACCTGCTGTCAGTTGTCGCGGAACACGAGCGGCGCGCGCAGGTCGTCACTGGTTCGGAATCAGCTGTATTGCGCATGCGCGCTGCGCACCTTGCACTCGATCTCGGGTCACCGCAGAAGGCGGTGGCTATTCTCGACTCGACCCGGTTGCAGATCTATGATCTCCGCGCGATCGCGTCGCAACTGGCCGGGCTCCCGCCACCCGTTCGACCTTCACTTGCGTTCTCGCTAGACCGGCAGCTTCGTGAAGCCGAAGCGGAGCACGACCCTCGCGTCGCACTTCGCCGGTTCCGCGACGTCTTCGCACGGTCCCCGCAAACCATCGCGGTCAGGATGCGGTACGAACGCGCTGCGCTCGGCGTTGGCGCACTCGATGATCTCGAACGACTCGCGAACGCGAGGATCGCTGATTCGACGGCGGATGTAGTGCGTACCGCCGAAGCGCATGCAGATCTCGCACGCATCTTCGAGCGCGGTGGTAAGCCCCACGAGGCCCATTTGAGCGCGGCACTCGAAGCCGATCCGACTCGCCTAGACATCCTTCACCAGCTCACACGTATCGCCGCTCATCGCCTGGATCACGAGCGCGTCTTCGCACTTCGCCAGCTCGAGCTAAGCCGCAATGATCTCGTTCGCGAGGACCTGGCTGTCTTGACCGTGGATGCGGCAATCCTCGCGCGTCGATCTCGGTGCGAACGGGCGGAGGCACTCGCGGTCGCTCGACTTGCATTCGAGCACGTGCCGGAGTGCGACCTCGTTTTACTTTTTCTCCATGCCGCCGGGTGTCGTGCGTCACGGTCGGAGCAGTCGGTAGCGCTCGACGAGCGAGTCGCGACCAGGATGACCGACGCCGAAAGCAGGGCAGCATTCCTGACCCTCGCCGCCGAGCAAAGCGCCTCGCTCGGGCAGGTCACCGATGCGTTCGCGCGGTTGCAGCGAGCACTCCAGTTCGCGCCAACTTACGAACCGGCACTGCACGCATGGGAGCGGGTGGCGGTCGAGTACCAGCAGTGGCACCAGCTGTTCGCACTCGCGAAGCGCGACCAGCCGCGCGAGCGCGGTGAATCGATCCGCGTCCTTTACGTTGCCGGCGTCGCGGCGATGCTCCGCGCCAACGATCCCATCACCGCGGTCGAGATGTTTCGGTTCGTCCTCGCGGTCGAGCCGACTCATCGAGATGCCTTCGTCCAGTTGCGGACGCTTTTCGAGGAGGCGGGCAACGAGAGCGCTCTCGACGATTTGTTTCGTAGTCGGCTCGCCGTCGAACCCGACCCCTCGGCGCAACTCGCCCTCCATCGCGTGCTCGCTCGCAGGGCAGCCGTGGCCAATGACCTCGAGCGAGCGAACGCTCACTACGTTAGGATCTCGCAGCTCGACCCTGACGACCGCGGCAACTGGACCGAGCTGGCGCAGCTCTCCGTGCGGCGCGGGGATCGCGAGGCCGCCATTCGGAGCCTCGACGCGCTCATCGCTACCGAGACCAACCAAGCAGATCTCGTCGAGATGTATTCCTTGCTCGGAACTCTTTACGCGACCCTCGAGTCGGGGGCGGCGTTGGCGGCCTTTCAGGCTGCTTTAGCCATCGATCCTGGTCACCTCCCGAGTCTGCGACAGCTTGCTGATCTTGCGATTTCCGAAGGCAAATGGTCGCTCGCGCGAACCACTGTCGATAGGATCACCGCCGAGCCGCAAGACTCGGAGCAATTGGCGCTCGCCTGGCATCGGTCGGCGCGAATCGCTGCGATGGGCTTTGGCGAGTTCGAGAGCGCCGAACAACTGCACGACCGAGCGTGCGTGGAAGCTCCAACGAGTGAGGCTTCGCTGCGCGCCTTGATCGCGTTCCACAGCGAGAGGCACGAGCCGCAGATGTTGGCAGACCATCTGGCGCACTTAGCCGCGGTGTTGCGCTCGCGTATCGCTGAACGGCCCACGGATGGCCCAGCGTATCGCACGCTAGGTCTAGTAGTCGCACATGGGTCTACGCGATTGCCACTCGCGACGCGCGTCGCGCTCGAGATTTCGCATTCTCTCGGGTCCGCTACCGCTGCAGATTACGAGCTGCTAGCCACGAAGCCGATCTCTGAACCCATCACTGATGACGCTTTGTTTTCCCATTCAGATCAGCACGATTTGCGTCGACTGTTTCAATTCTTTGCTCCGCAGGTCGCGAAAGCGGTCGGAATCGAGCTTGCTATCTACGGAGTCAGCCGGCGGGACCGGTTGCGCCCGACGCAGCCGCTCGCCTTACTCGCACACGAGATGGCGGACGCGCACGGGCTCCCCAACGTCGACGTCTATATCTCGCCTCGGCTTCCGTACTTGATGGTGGCCGAGCCAACGAGTCCGCCATCGCTGGTACTCGGAATGGCGATCGCGGCAGCGTCCGTGACCACGCAACGATTTGCGATGGGCGTTGCATTGCGGCTGATGGCCGTCCACTTATCGGTGCCTGCGCGGCTGTCGCACCCACGCCTCGCAGCGCTCGCATCCGCGCTCACCAAGCTCGTGGTCCCGAACGTCGCGCTTGAGCTCGATTCCGAAACCGAGATGTGGCTCGTCAAGCTCGAGAAGCTACTCGGGCCCGTCGAACGCGCTTATCCCTTGGTGATGAGCACCGATGCGCCTCGACCCATGCAGTTTGCCGAAGATTTGCAAATTGCTGGCTTGCGCGCTGGAGTCGTTGCCTCGGGCAGCCTGATTGCGGGACTCGTGCCGATCGCGACGTCTCTCGACCTCGCCATTCCGCAGCTGCTTACATCGCAAACCTTGCGCCGCACCATCGGGGTACTGTTGGGGTAGTTATTCGCATTGTTGCTGTGAGCTCAGCGTTGGTCCATAGTCATGTGTGTGGCGTTGCGCTCCGTTCTTTACATGGCCGACGCAGAAGCCGCCCGGCTCGCGGACCGACTGAGCTCGTCTGTGAGGGCGACGAATCGCAGAGCCTTCGGCGCGGCGCTAAAGCGTACAAACACAATCGGTTTCGTCGACGCCGCGCTCCTTCCGTCGCTCGCGGGCGATGCGGTCGGCGGTCCGGTGGTCGCGGTGCTCATGACGAGCGTCCGTCAAGAGATACTCGCGCAGACGATCGAGTTGCTCAGCACCTATCCATGGTTGTCACACGTGGTCAGCGCCGCGCTCTACGAAAAGCCGTTTGCACGAAAGCATCTACACAATTTATTAGAGCAACTCGAGCACGGCAGCGACCACACCGCGAGGGTCGGACGCGTCGCGATGCTAGCTCGCGCGTCGCGCCGCAATGCGCGATTCGACCGCATGCTCGAATTTTTCGAAGGTCATGGCGTGACCGGTAGAACGCTCGGCAACCTCGGCGATGTTGCCGAAGAACTCGTGATGAACGCGCTCTACGATGCACCGCGCGAGTCCGGTTATCTGCGCGAGGCCGTGTCGCGAACAGAAGATATTGAGTTACCACCTGACCGAGCATGTGAGATCGGATATGGGATCAAGGATGAGTGCGCGTTCATCCGAGTGCGCGACCCATTCGGCTCGCTCGACCGTGCGCGACTACTTCAAGTGCTAAGTCGCTGTCGTACGAAGACGGTCGAGCTCGATGAGAGCCGCGGTGGCGCGGGTCTCGGCTGGTGGCGCATGATGTCACTCGCAACGTCGGTGTCCATCACGGTCGTCCCGACCCAGCTCACGAACATCACGATCTCGCTCGCACTGCAGCCCGGCCCGAAGCATCTAGTGGCGACTCATCTCCATTTTACGCCCGTCGCACTCGCAGAGCCGTTCGACGTCGATTCACTGCTGTTGGCAGACAAGTTGATGTTCGACAATTCATTCACGCTGCTCGCGTAGGGTCACTGCGCGGCGAGCGACGTCGTGGAAATCTTGTACTTCTGCAGGAGCGTACCGTCGGCGATCGCGAGACGCGCGAGCGAAAGCCGATAGTTTACGCGAGCGCGTGCCGCGCCGATCTGAGCCCGCGTGAGTTCGTCGGCGACGCGTAGGACGTCATAGCTGCTCACCGTTCCCGCTGCGAACCGCTTGCGCATCCCGGCGAGCAGACGCTCGTCGGTCTTAACGGTGTCATCGGCCGATTGCTGCAGGGCTGCGTTCGAATCGAGGAGGGCGACGCTCGTCCGAATATCATTCTCGAACTGGACGACCACGGCATGTTCAGCGAGCTTCACGCGGTCGACCTCGTTCAGCTGACGCTCGTGCCTGGCGAGAGCCGCGCTGTTACCTAATGGCAGGTCGAGGCGGAGGCCAAGCGTGACCGCGTAGTTACCAGCGGACACTAGATTCGTAACGGACTTAGCGTACCCGCCGACCGCTTCCGGGTTCCCCGTGAAGCCACCCGTGCCGATGACACCCGTCGACAGATCCGGCTCTCCGGCAAAGCCGATGAGGTTTGCATTCAACACGACGTCGAGCTGCGGTTTAAGATCGTTGGCCGTGACATCGAGCCCGGCACGGGCCGCCGCCACTTGAGCTCGCACCGCAAGCAGGTCAGGCCGATTCTTCTTTGCCAGCTCGAGGTGCTCCTGCATCGAGATCTTTGTCGGGGTGACGGTAGGATCGTCAGTCGGAATCAGCACGTCTTCGAGCGCCCAATCCGGGCCACCGACGATCAGCGCGCGGAGCCGGTCCTCGCCATCTATGATCTGCTGGCGAGAGAGCAGCACCGCCTGCTGCTCTCGATTGACACCTGATTGCGCCTCGACGAGGTCGAGATCTGAGATCGTTCCGATCTTCACTAGTCGCGTGCTCTCGTTGACCTGCTCTTTTGCGACCTTCAGCAGCGACTCGTGTGCCGAGACCTCGTTGTGAGCGAGCGCGAGATTCCAGTATGCGGTCTCGACCTCGCCGACGATCTGCTCGAGCTTCACGGTGAGCTGTTGGGCGCTGAGATCGCGGCGCAGCGACGCGACGACGATGGGCGCGGTGGTCGCCTTGTTCCATGCGTTGCGCAGTAACGGCTGGGTCACCGTGAGGTTGAACGACGTCGAATAGGTGGGGGCATAGATGGTCTGAAACTGGCTGATGTAGCGGTCGTACGTCGAAAAGACGCCTACTGAGTATGTGGTTCCAGAGGTCGTCAGGCCGCGCAGCTCGAGCGACCCCGCGGTCAGCGAATCGGTCCAGCCGAACCGCGTCGCGCTGCCGAACTGATTTTCGCGGCCGTAGCGCGTGTTCAGGACGAAGTGCCGATCAAAAATCGATCTCGCAATGGCAACATCGTCGGCAGCGAGCTCCGTATCGACGCGGGCCAAATAAAGTTCGGCATTGTGAGCGAGTGCGAGCGAGATCGCATCGGCGAACGTCAAATTTCGGTTCTCCGCACGCGTCAGGCCGAGGTGACCGACGAGAACCGCAGACAGGACAAGTGCGCGAACCATCGCTCCCATTGTGCGTGCGAGCAGAGTCGCATTGTCAACAACCTGAACGTCTGACCGAGACCGAGAGCGAAAACCGCATGGTAGGATAATCAAATGAGGGCTGTTGTCTGGATGTCCCAGCCGCTGGCCGACCTGGTGGTTCGCCGGGTTGCCGCCTACGAGCCAATTTGCGTCCGTTCCGCAAAGGAATTTCTCGAGGCGGCCAAGCCCGTAGGCACGGTCGCGTTTTTGGATGCCGAAACGCTCGCGCTGGTCGCGGAGGTGTCTCACGTAGCGCTCACGGCGTATGTGATCGCGGTGTGTTCCGACCAGCTTGCCGCAGCGATCGGTTGGCTCCAGCCGTACCCGTGGGTTTCCAGCGTCGTCAGCGCGGGCATGTTCGAACACCCGATGATCGAGCGTCACCTCGACCACGTAATCCGCACGGGACTTTCGACCGATAAACCCCGCCTGCTCGACTGGCTCGCCGGGAATGTCCAAGGGCGCAGGGTGCGGCTCACGCACGCGAGCAAGCGGGCTTCTCGCATCGACAAGATGGCCGAGTTCTTCGAGTCGCATCAAGTGGGTTCGCGAACATTGCAGCATCTGCGCGACGCGGCCGAAGAGCTCCTCACCAACGCGTTCTACGACGCGCCCGTCGCAGCTGGCGTGATTCCAGGGCCGGTTTCGCGCGCCAAAGATATCGCGCTTCCCGAGGACAACGCGTGTGACCTCGCGTACGGCTACTACGACGAAATCGCGGTCGTTCGCGTCCGCGATCCGTTCGGCGCACTCTCGAGGCGCCGGCTAGTCGAGGTCCTCGAGAGGTGCGCGCGCAGCGATATGTCTGTGGATGTAGACGAGACCATGGGCGGTGCGGGCTTGGGTATGTGGCGGATCTTCTCGACGGCGACCTTTGTTGCTGCGTCCATCGTAAAGAATCGCCAGACCGAGATTCTGGTCGGGATCGCAAAGAAAGCGAAAGCGGGCACCAAGCCCTTCGCGTTCCACCTCTATTTCCGCGAGAGTAAGAAGCGCAAGTTTTGGCAGGTATTCAAGGACGAGACGACGGCTCGACCGAGCATCGACCACTCGGTGATAATCAAACGGAATTAGAGATGAGAGGCCGATGGCACGAGATGTAAAGCCGGCGACCGCGGCGGCGCGCGCTACTGCGAACGTCGGAGTGGTCTCCGAACGTGATGTCGCACTGGTCACGATCGCAGGTCTGCTCGACGAGCATTTTGCGGGGTTCGGGAGTTTCGGAGCAGGCGTGCGAACGATCGTGATCGACGTCGGTTCGATGACGCGCATGACGTCTTTCGGCGTTCGGCAATGGCTCAAGGCGATGGACGCGCTGCCCCGAACAGTCAGCGATATTTACTACCTCGCATGCCCCACTTTCTTCGTCGACCAGCTGAACATGGTCCTCAATTTCGGTGGCAACGCACAGGTGCTGACCGTGGTCGCACCCTACACCTGTCCGTCGTGCGGACAGGAGGCCGGTGAAACAATCGACGTGCTCGCGGAGCGTCCAGCTCTCGCGAAGAATGTCGTACCGGTCAAAGAGTGCCGTCGGTGCGGCGGTACGCTCGAGTTTGACGAAACTCCGGAGAGCTACTTTTCGTTCGTCCACAAGTATGCGGCCTCGAGCATCCAGCCCGCGGCGGTCGAGTTTCTCAAGCAGCGAAATCTTTACACGACCACGGTCGACCCCGCTGCTGCCGAAAAGCCGCCACGAATTATCAAGCTCGTCCACGGCGAGGTCACGTACTTTCGCATCATCGGTTCGATCGGCTCGATGTTCCGCGCGCGGCCACTGCTCGTCGGCGCAGAGGGCGAGGTGGTGATCGATCTCGCAGAGGTTCAGCAGATCGACGTGTTCGGACAGCGCGAATGGCGTCGGTTGGTGAAAAGTCTCGCCGCACAAGTGGCGACGGTCACGCTAGTCGACATCAACGAATCGTTTCTGACCATTGCTGCCGACACGATCTCGCTCGCGCGCAACGTCGTGATCGCCTCGCTGCTCGTGCCGTGTGTCTGCATCGATTGCGGGCGGGTCTCGCTCGAGAGCCAGTCGTTGGTCGGGAAGGTGTGGCCGCTGCAATTCTCGGATCAGGTTTGCACGGCGTGCGGTGGAACCACGAACCCTCGGCTGTCACCGAACGTCCTAGCGCCGCTCCAGCGCGCGAGTACCGTCGTCTCGCCCGCGAGCTCCAAGGTCATCGATCAGCGCGACGAGATCTTATCGCGCGCGCTGTCCGATGCGAACGTTACGCAGGCAGGCGATCAAGCAACTGCCGCGCTCGCCGCAGATACGATCCTTGGCAAGTACAAGATCGTCCGCCGCTTGTCGTCCGGCGGGATGGCGGAAGTCTTTCTCGCGAAGCAGGTCGGGATCGGCGGCTTCGAGAAGCCGGTCGCTCTCAAACGCATTCAGCGCCAGTCACTCGAGACCCGTCACCTCGCGATCGACATGTTTCTGAACGAGGCGAAGATCGCCGGACGGTTAATGCATCCGAACATCGTCCAAGTCCTCGACGTGGGCGAGGTCCAAGGTGCGCTCTATCTCGCAATGGAGTACGTGCGTGGCAAAGACCTCCGAGAGCTGATCACGAGGCTCCAAGCCGAGAATGTGCTGATGCCGTTGGGGCACGCCTGCTACATCGTTCGCGAGGTCGCGCAGGCGCTTCACCACGCCTATTGGTCCCAGGATGTCTCTGGCCAGCGGCTCTCGGTGGTGCACCGCGATGTGTCGCCACACAACATTATGATTGGCTTTGATGGTGGGGTCAGGCTGCGCGATTTCGGTGTCGCGATGTCGTCGGTCACCGAGTCGAACAACATGATCGTCGGGAAGTGGCAATACATGTCCCCCGAGCACACGGCCAACCAGCCGAACATGCCGCTGGACCATCGTTCAGACTTGTTCTCGCTCGGCGTAATTCTGTATCTGCTGTGCGTCGGAAGGGTGCCGTTCTCCGGTGCCGACCCCAACGAGATTGTTCGAAAGGTGCGCTCAGGAGCTTACGTGCCACTCCAACAGATTGCTCCGGACCTGCCGCAACAAATTAGCCAACTCGTGTCGCGCATGCTGTCTCCAAACCCAGCCGAACGGCCACAGAACGGACGCGAGGTCGTCGCGATCCTGACTGAGGCTGCGCGGAGCTACGGCTTCGAGAGCTCGGCAGCGAGCGTCACGCAGTTCATGGCGAACCTGTTCGCGAATGAAGTCGCACAGGAAGACGTCTTCGGCGAGACATCGCGGCGCCGAACGGCAGTCGAGCTCGAATCGTACACCGTCGGTCCGAATGGGATTCCGCAGTTAACGACGGTCGACGCGCACTCGTCCGCGTTCAACGCGCAAGCGCCGACCGCGCCCGCGCAACCACCATCGTTTCTACCCGCACCTCGCCAAGTTCAAGCCGCGCTTCGCAACATGGAGCCGCGCGCGGATCTTCGTAGTTTGAGCGAGGGCCGATGGCTGACCTTCCTGGTTGCTGGACTTATCGTGTTGGTGGGCGTGGCCATGTATCTGCTGGTTCGACCCCGATGAGTGACCTCGTGAAATGCATATTACGGATAGTCGTAGCGAGCACAATGTTCGCGGCTACGTCGGTCGTCGCACAACCCGCGGCCACCTCGGACAAGGAGACCTACCGGATGCAGGAGCCGCTTGATTTCGATCGAGTTGGAGCGGAAGCGGGCCTGCCGCAGTCGGAGGTCCAAGCCATCGTTCAAGATGACCTTGGTTTCGTCTGGTTCGGAACGCAGGACGGTCTTGCTCGCTACGATGGCGCTCAAAAGATGCGCGTGTTTCGGCCCAGCCCGACAGACGCTGCCTCGATCTCGACTGGCTATGTCACGGCGCTCACCATCGATAAGAGCGGTCAGCTCTGGGTCGGCACCGACACGAAGGGCGCAAATATCTACGACCCGAAGACCGACCACTTCACGCACTACGCTCACGACAAGGCGCCAAACAGCCTCAGCTCGGAAGGCGTAAACGCGGTCCTGCGAGACCACAAAGACCGCATGTGGTTTGCGATGAGCGGCGGTGGTCTGAATCGCTTCGACGAGGTGAAACACGGATTCGTCGACTATCAAAGCGATCCGCTCGACACCAGCATCACCACGATCGCGAACGATGCGAGCAATAACCTCTGGCTCGGTACCACCGAGGAGGGCGTCATCCGATGGAATCCCGACGATGGAAAGTCCACCCGCTACCTCAATGGCCCCCAAGGGCTCAACAACGTAGCCGTCAACACCATCCTCGTCTCTGCGAAGGGAACCATCTACGTCGGTACCGAGGGCGAAGGTCTTTTCATCATAGACGTCAAGACCGGCGCAGTCGATCAGCGCCGGCACGACCCGACCAACCCGGAGACGTTAAGCCACGACCACATCTCGACGCTGTTCGAAGATCGTGACCACGCGATCTGGATCGGCACGCACAACGGACTCGATCGGCTTGGTGCGGATGGCAAGCTCACGAACTTTCAGCACGACGCCGCCAACCCGACCTCGATCGTGTATCCGTGGGTAACCTCGATTTATCAGGATCGTGGTGGCGTGATCTGGATCGGTGAGAAGTCGGGCGGCGCGTGTAAATTCTCACCGCAGCGGCCGAGCTTCGGGCACTACCGGATGCGCTCCGACACGGCTAACTCGTTCTTCGAGGACAGCGACGGGACGCTCTGGATTGGCACGTACCACGGTGGCCTCTATCACTACGACTTCGCGAACAAGAAGGTCACGACCTATCACACGCTAGGCACGCCGAACACAGAGGGGGCGGTGCTGCTCGACCTCGCCTGGATCTCGGCGGTTCATCGCGATAAGCGAGGACTGATCTGGATCGCGACACTCGAGCTCGGTCTCATCGCGTTCGATCCGGAGACGGAGTCGCACAAGCAGTACCGCGCCGACCCCAAGAATCCGAACGCCTTACCCAACGATACGATCTGGGACATCTGGGAGGATCCTAAGGGCGACCTGTGGCTCGCTACGTGGGGTGGCGGACTCGTTCGCTACGACACGAAGGCGAACAAGTTTACGAGCCTGACGATGGATGACTCCACCGGTCTGTCCTCGAATCATCTTTATCGAATCTATCCCGACCCGAAAGCCGCGAACGTGCTGTGGATCGGAACGGCGAAGGGCGGCGTCGTAAAGTTCGATACCGTAGCGCGCACGGGCGTCACATTCACTCACAAACCAGAAGATCCGAGCAGCATCGCCAGCGATGATATCTTGGCGATCTATCGGGATGGAGCGGGTTCCGTGTGGCTCGGAACGTATGGCGGCGGACTCGACCGTCTCGATCCGAATACTGGCAAGGCCGAACATTTCACGACCGTGAATTCGAAACTTTCGAGCGACGTGATCTTCGGAATTCTCCCGGACGACAGCGGTGCACTCTGGTTGAGCACGAATGGAGGCGGGCTCGTTCAGTTCGATCCGTCCAAGAAGACGTTTTTCGTCTACGACGCGAGTGATGGTGTGCAGAACAACGAGTTCGGGCAGGGCTCGTTCATGCGCGATGCCTCCGGCAAGCTGTTCTTTGGTGGTGTTGGTGGCTTCAACATGTTCGTTGGCTCGGCCGTCAAGCGGAACGCCTACCCGCCGCCGGTGGTGTTCACGGGGCTGCGTGCGCTCAATCAAGACGTCGCGCTGGCCCTGCCGATCTGGACGCTGCCGTCGCTAAAAATGTCGTACTCGGACTCGTTCGAGGTTCAATTCGCGGCCCTCTCGTTCGCTGCACCGCAGAAGAATCGCTACGCCTACAAACTCGAAGGCTTCGACGATAAATGGATCGAGACGGACCGTTCGTTCGCGACCTACACGAAGCTAGAAGGCGGTAATTATCGGTTCCGTGTCCGCGCTGCCAACGAGCACGGGGTCTGGAATGAGAGCGGCGTCGCGATCAAGATCGGCGTCTCGCCGCCATGGTGGCGGACGTGGCCGGCGTTCATCGTCTACGTCCTCATCATCATCGGAATCGCCCTCTTGTTGTTCCGCCTCCAGCGGCAGCGGCTCTCCCGCGCCGAGCGCGAAGGCCGCCTCCAGGTCATCGAACGCGACCTCGAGCTCACGGGCGCCGTTCAGAGTGGCTTCCTACCAGAGTTCAACGAAATCAATACCAATCGCGTGAACTTGTACGGCTTCTACCGTGCTGCCGACGCGTGCTCGGGCGATTGGTGGTGGCACCAGATGTTGCCGAACGGCAAACACATCGTGATGGTCGGTGATGTTACCGGCCACGGACCAGGACCGGCGATGGTGACTGCTGCGGTTGCGACAGCGTTCCGCGTGCTCATCAACAATGGGCTGTCCGACATCAAACACGCCCTCGTCCTCCTCAACGAGGTGGTCCTCAGCGTTGCGAAGAACAAGTATCACATGACCATGGCGGCGTTCGAAATCGACGAGGCCACGGGCGTCTGGCAGTTTCACAGCGCGGGCTCACCTCCAATCCTAAGCATCGGAAGCACCGGAAAACATCGCGTCCACTTCTCGGCGGGTACGCCGCTCGGCACCGAGTCCGGCAGCTTCGAGACCGGTCTCGTCGAAGGTCGCTTCGAGCCGACCGATCGCATGTTGCTCTATACCGACGGCATTCCCGAGATCACGCTCCAGAACGGGAACGTCCTTGGCATGCGTCGGTTCGCCCAGATGTTCGAACGGACGAAAAGCCAGTCGCTCAAGCAGGCGGCATCGTCGATCGTGGAGCAAGCCGATGCAACTCAGCCGAACCGAGCACAACAGGCTGACGATTGGACCTTCACCATCGTCGAGTGGAACGGCTGATTACGGCTTCGGGACGACCGAGACGCGACGGTTGCGACCATCCGTCGAACCGTACTTGAGCTTCGTATCCCCGAACCCAACCGTGTCTATGCGCGACGCATCCACACCCGCAGACACGAGGAACTCTTTCGCTGCCGTGGCGCGCTGCTCGCTCAAAGCCATGTTTGCGTCGTGCGAGCCAGTCGGGTCGGCATAGCCCTCCAGGGTGATGCTGACGCTGTTGGTCGTTAGCCACTTTGCTGCGCGTTTTAGCTGGCCCTGGGCGACGCTCGACAGTGAAGCTCCGCCGAGCACGAAGTGAACCTCGGAATCACCGCGGGCGAGCGCGACTACATTGGTCGGGGGTGGAGTGCGTGCGGGCTTGCTGTCTTCCAGCGCGGGCGTCGGTGCGACCGCAACCATCTCAGGCACCGGCTTCGCGACCGGGGCCGGCTCGGGCCGCACCTCGGGCTTACGAGTCGCGATCATCTCGCGACGCTCGGGGGTCGGACCCGCGGCGACGGGCTGACGGCCGACGCGAGCTGCTACCACCGCACGCGAGTCATCGCTGCGCGTCGGTCGGCGAGCGACGGTGGTCTCGACCGTGTGAAGGTCCGCGGTCTCATCGCCGGAATCGATCACCACGACGCCGTCTCCGAAAGCCTTGCGGGCCTCGTCGGCCTGCGCAGAACTGACGAGGACGACTCCGTAGCTCGTGCGCTTCGCGGTCGCCGCCGACGACTCGACTTCGACGTCGTGGCCAGCAGCAACGAGGTCGTGCTCGAGGCGACGCGAA
>Ga0123338_10000932_pt1 | contig 28793 bp, 31 predicted proteins | sample grotaG_FD_89793 | JGI IMG/M metagenome (GOLD analysis project Ga0123338, IMG submission 89793) | Glacier valley bacterial and archeal communities from Borup Fiord, Nunavut, Canada, to study Microbial Dark Matter (Phase II) -... | ecosystem: Environmental > Aquatic > Freshwater > Ice > Glacier ...
TATGGAAAGCTTCCTAATAATATCAATTCCATATGGGCATTTCGGAATGCAGGCACCACATCTTGTACACTTGTCAGCCTTTATGTCCATATTTTTATAGCGTTCCATAGCCATACCTTTATTACCAAACCAAAAACGAAGTCTATCCTTAAGTGCATACTCTGCGGCATTTGTAATAATTCCATCTGCCATTTGCCTATCAAAATAGCCTTCATACTTAAATATCTCCGCTATGGGAATACCCTCTGGACATGGGAGGCATTCATTACACTGTCTGCAAACATAGGAGCCTAGTTCAGGAGCGTATCTATACAGAAGTTCTATTGCTTCTGACGTCATTGGAGTAAACTCTTCGGCATATTTCAAATCACATTCCAACATTTCACGATTATTTATGCCAGCAACTATAATGGAAGCTGGTTGGCTAAAAGCATATCGAAACGCTTGAGAAGATGACTTCCAAAGGATTCCATCTCCCACAGGCTTCATTAGTATAATTGCAGTTTCCTTCTCGAGTGCAAGTGGAACCAGAACATCCTGTATTTCTGGAAAATTAAAGTGATCGAAATAATTTATGGTTGTCATTACTGCGTCAAAGGGATACTCTTTTAATGCTCTGATAAGTACATCAGGCTGACCATGCATAGAGATGCCTATAAACTTTATCTTTCCTTCATTCTGTGCTTGAAGAGCTCCTTCGAGTGCTCCATCTGGTCCTAAAATGGTATCAAGCTCCTCCATCGTTCCAACAGCATGCATAATCAATAGATCAACATGATCTGTCCGAAGATTTTTCAAGCTCATATCTAGAGACTCTAGACATTTTTGCTTTGTTCTAGCTCCTGTCTTAGTTGCAAGAATGTATTCGCTACGTCTATCTGCTATAGATAACCCAATTTTTCGCTCTGATTCCCCATCTCCATAGCTAGCAGCAGTTTCTATATAATTACCACCCTCATCCAAATACTTGTTTAAAAGATAATTGGCCTCTGCAACTGGTATTTCCAGAAGATGAAATCCACCAAATCCTAAAATAGACGTTTTTAAACCAGTCTTTCCAAAATTCCTTTTGTCCATTTCAATTTATACCTCCCTTTACTTTTCACACTTTATACAGCAACCCTTAGTGTTAGATTTTTTACTTGATTTCCCGTGTGAAAATATCACTATGTTCGAGTAGACTTTCTACCGTATCAAAGCCTAAGCGATGTAATAAATCTATTACATATGGGTTATCAATAGGTGTCTGGTATATCGCTTGACTGCCATATTGATTAACATTACTCCGTCCTTCTTCACGGTTTAAAATGGCTTTTGGTCCACCTACGCAGCCTCCTACACAGCCCATGCCCTCAAGAAAGTTGGCAGTAATGTTCCCAACTTTTAATGCATTGAGCATTTCTTTACAAGCAGGCATTCCATTTGCCTGTTGTGCGTTAACAGCAATTTCTCTGTCAGGATTCAAGCGTTTTACCGTATCTTGAACTGCCTCACTTACGCCTCCAGTTCTAGCATAAATTCTACCAGCCTTTGACGAGTGGTCACGGGGGTCATCCTCCATTTCAGTAGGGTTAATCTTTGCAAATTCAAAAATATCTTGAACCTCCTGGAAAGTTAGAACGAAATCAACAGCATCAGCGATATCAGGTTCACGTGCTTCTGCCTTTTTCGCAACACAAGGACCAATAAACACTGTAACCGAGTTCGGTTCTAGTAGCTTAATTGAGCGACCACAGGCTACCATTGGCGATACAGAACCCGGAACGTGTGTAACAAACTGAGTATATACCCTGCGTATCATAGCAATCCACATAGGGCAACAGCAACTTGTTAGTAGGTAATCCTTTTCATCTAAAATATTTCGATCAAATTCCAGTGCTTCCTTAAGTGTAAGAATATCCGCAAAAAGCGCGACCTCTACCATACCTGCAAAACCAAGCTGCTTAAAAGCACTTCTAAGCTTGCCAGGGGTTACTTGTTCACTAAACTGACTGATAAATGCAGGCGCTATCATTGCATATACAGGGCCTTTAGAGTTATTTATTGCATCAAACATAGGTAGAATATCCTTGCTATCCACCAACTTTTTAGCTTTACAGTTATCAATACAGTCAGAGCATCCAACGCATAAATCTTTGTTAATTGTCACATTACCTTTCTCGTCCTTACTTAGCGCATCAAACAGACATTTTCCAGCACAAGCAGAACTTTCTTCATCAGAACAGCTACACTCTCCAATTCGCCAAACGGGACCATATTGGTCAGGGTGGAGCAAGCAGTCCAGTTGGTGTGAATCAAAATTAAGTTGACGCACTTTTTCAAGTTCTGCTGGTGTTGTATTTAGTACTGCTGATTTTGCTAATCGATGATATAGTTCATTAAATGATAACATTTTTACATTCCTTCCTCTATGGTTCTATCGGTTTAAAACCAGTGGCTATAATATATTAACATTATACCCGATAGTTAGCTTTACAAGTATAGTTACATTTATTTTGACTCATTTTGTCTAGCTTTTATAGAAATAAACATAAAAATAGCCCATCGATTCTACTACATCGACAGGCTACCTTCATTAACTATGTCTTTCAGGTATAAATGTTGCACAATCAGTTTGATTTGAAGTACTTGCATCTCTTGCTGTAACTTCAATCTTTTCAGCTGAGCATTGGTCACCAGGAATATAGTAACTGCAGGTATCTACAACACATTTAATTCCTTCGTTAGGATGATTCATTTTTTTTACTTGCATGTTTAATACCTCCAAACAATATTTTTACAAAAGTATTGTTTGTAAATACCCCACAAATAATTCACTTAATCTTTTATAAATTTCTTAAAATTCTCACTGTATTTAATTTCTCCGTTTTTCATTACCCATAAAGCTTCTGTACCCGGTAAATTATTTATGAACTTTAGTCCTTCTTCAAAAGGCATACTAAATACAGATGTTGAAAGTGCGTCTGCCATTCCAGAATCCTTACATATAATTGTTACTTCAGAAAAATATGCTGATGGGAATAGTGTAACTGGATCAATTATATGATGATAGCGTTTACCATTAACTGTATAGTATCTTTCATAATCCCCACTTGATACAAGGGATAAATCTGTCAGATATACAATCTTGATAGTTTGTTTGTCGCTTTCCTTATCAGGATTTTGAATTCCCAGATTCCATAGATCGTTGCTAACCCCTTTATTACCTATCGCGCGTACATTTCCACCGACACTGATTAGCCCAGAAGTAAAGCCATTTTTCATTGCGATTTGACTAACTTGTTCAGTTGCATAGCCCTTCCCAATAGCGCCAACATCAAGGCTCATCTTTGGATCCTCCAGGAAAACTGTAGAATTTGCTTCATCTATTATTACTTTATTAATATCTGTATGTTTAGCCGCTTCCTTAAGTTCATCCATTTGTGGTAAAGTAGCATTAGCTTCATCTTCAATACCTTCTGTACGATATTTGTGCCAAATTTTTAGTACAGCGCCAAGTGCAACATTCATTTTGCCATCTGTTTTTTTACACCACTCCTTGCCAAAAAGAAGTAGATCAATTACCTTTTTATCAACCTTAACTGGTTTAATTCCAGCATTATCATTTATAGTTTTAACATTATTAATACCAGGATAATCATTATAAATATCATAGAATTTATGATATTCTTTCAAGTTATCATAAATCGACTGAGAATAATTCGTGAATTCTTCTTTATTGTTTGTATAGGCTATAATTTTAGTCATAGTATCAAATAGTTCAAGAAATTCAGCCTCATATCTAGTTTTCTTTTCACCAGCACATGCTGTCAAGCTCATTAGAAATGCTATTGCAAGTATTGTTGCTATTATTTTTTTGAGCAAATTCTCACCTCAATATTAATTGAGAGGTAGTAAAACTACCCCTCAATTGTTTTAATCTGATTTCTAAGATGCAAGGGAGTAAAAAGTCTCCTTAAGTCAGGTTCCTGTTTACCCAATGTTCTCTATTTGTGTATTTAGTTCTATTCCGCATTCTATTTTGTGTATTTATTGCTAATTTATACACTTTTTACTATTTAGCTGTTTTGTTAGCCTTTTCAATTATAGCAGTAAAATCTGTTATATGCACTGTTACAGAGCTTGTCAATTCTGTGATTGTTGGAGCTCCATCAGCATTGATTGCGATTCCCTTTATTTCATCAACAGTTTTACCTACTACATATTTTGCAAAAGCAGCAGCTTGTTCATTCCATTCTTTTCCGATCTTTGATGCTTTAAGCATACCATATTTAGCTCCAAGTTCATTTTTAGTCTGTAATGCTGCCTTCAAATCAGAAGTAACCTTACCCTCTTTTGAGAAGTTAACATTTGATTGAGAAGCATCAATAATGCAGCTAGTTATTTTGCCATCAGCACCAAAAGTAGTTGCTGTGTAGTTAGAATAGGCTTGACCAACACCCTCTTTTTCTCCAGCATCTGCAGATTTACTAATGCTTGTAACAACAGCTAGACCTAGTTTGTCACCAGCCTTAGCGCCTAAATCTTGAGCACTTGCTACAGCCTTTTCAATAGCGCTAGTAAAGTCAGTAATATGTACTGTTACAGCTGAAGATAGCTCTTTATCTGTTGCAACACCTTCTTCGTTTATTGCTATACCCTTTACTTCAGCAACGGTTTTTCCAACAACATAGTCAGCAAAAGCATTTGCTTGTTCGTTCCACTCTTTCTTAATCTTGGATGCTTTTAACATACCATATTCAGTACCTAGTTCCTGCTTACCTTTAAATTCAGTCTTTAAATCAGTAGTAATTTTACCAACTGCAGAGAAATTGATTTTAGTCTGAGCAGCGTCAATAGCGCATTTTACAATTTTACCATCTTTATCTACTGTTACTGCAACAATTGTTGAGTCAACTTGTGCTAAGCCATCTTTTTCTCCAGCATCAGCAGATTTTGCGATTGAAGAAAAAACAGCAAGTCCAGTTTTTACTGAATCGCTATTAGCCTCTGTACTTGTTTCAGAACTTGTAGAGGTGCTTGCTGTGTTGTTTGCTGCATTGTTTGCCCCGCCGCATCCAGAAAGAATGGTGATTGCCAAACTTAAACTCAATGCTAGTGAAAATAATTTTTTCATAGTAGTTTCCCCCAAAATATATTTTTTTATTTAAACCAGCCTTTTAAAAGCTGGCATAATAAACCTTAGTAAAGTAGAAGTTGCCATTCCTGCAATGACCCCTGCAATCAACAGGAAAGGTAGTAATGCCAATAAATGCATGTTTGTGTATATAAAAGAAATTGCAACAAATTGTCCGACATTATGAAATACTGATCCAAAAATACTAAGAACAAAATATGATATTTTGTCTTTAAATATTAATATTAATACTGACATAATCACTAAGGATAACATTCCTCCACAAAAGCTTAATAATCCAGCAATTGGGCCTCTCGTTATACATACAAAAAGTGCTTTCAAAATACCTATTGTAAAAGCTGGTTTTTTATCTAAAAAAAACAGTGCATACATTACGGCGATATTAGAAAGTCCAAGCTTTACCCCTGGGACAGGAAAAGGTATCGGCGGGATAGAATTCTCTACAACAGATAGCACTAAAGCAACAGCGAAAAGTAATGCGGTTAAAACTAAAAGTTTTGTTTTGGGTATGTCCCTTGTAGCTTTATTCATTGGTATATCAACCGTATTAACCTTTCTATTTTCCTACTATCATATCGAGATCATTATCACTACGATTTTTTGTAGGAACAATTTTTAAAACTATTTCATTGGGTAAACATGCAGCAGTCTGCCCAATAATTTTAAGTTTTCCTGTCTTTACACATATCTTATCCGGGCAATCAGACTCTTCAAAACATATACTTCCATCTTTTTTTAAATGGAAAACTACATGTTTATCCTGTGGTATCGAAAATATTGTTTCTATTCCCGTATTTAAATCTATTGTTTTAACTAGCTCTGATTTATAATAAATTTCTGCTTTAGCAGGTTTACTTGAATAAGTATATTTATAAATAGCCCATGAACCTATACTAATCAAAACAATTGCCAAAACAATCAATATATCAGTTTTCTTAAAAAACTTCATATTTAACCTCCAGGTGCCCAGCTTATAACCAATTGCCCCATTGAGCACAAAAAAGTACCTATAATTACTCTTTCATAGGGTAATTCACCAATTAAACTAAAGTCTTATTCTTATGTAATAAAACCACTAATAAAAATCATTAGAGTTATTGATCCCATTATAATTACATAATTTTTAATTGAACAAATAAAAGTCGTCGCTTTATCTTGAACTTTTAAAAATTGATTGATATTCTTTTGTACAGCAAATATTGAAAGTAATGCAATTAAACATATAGGAGACAGAACTTTGAATACCACCATAAGTATTATACCCACATATGCTAAATAGTAAATTCCAGCGAATAAGTAAATAGCCTTTTTTCCCAAATAATATGGTAAAGTAAAACGCTGTACTTCGATATCTTTATCTAAATCACATATATTATTTGCCAGCATTATATTAGCCGTAGTACATACAGGTACAATTGATAATAAAACAACTATTATTATAGGCATAACATTAATATCTAAACTTATAGTTTTTAAATTCAAGTCTAATAAAACAAATGTCCCCTTAGGAAGGTTAATATATAATATTATAAATGGAATAAACAAACCATAGAACACCCCTGATAGTATTTCTCCAAGTGGTTGCCTAGATATTGGGATAGGACCAAAGGTATACAAGATTCCACATATAAAGCAAACTGCACCAATAATAAGAATAACTATGTCTGTTCTATATGCTAAATATAATCCTAAAGCTGTGCTAATTCCCAGCAACACATATATTATCAAAAGTGCAATATTTCTCTTAAAATCTAATATTTGTTGGTTGGTTTTTGTATCAATATAATTATTAATTGCAGTAGTTACTAAATCGAAAATAAACATAGAAGCAAAAAACACTAAAGTCAATTCCCAGTTTACTTGCTTTTTTATGTAGAAAATATAAGCTATCGTCATTAAAAAAGCAAAAAGGCTAGTTATTTTAGTCTTAATTTCAACATAATTGAAAAATCTTTTTACCATGATATTCACCCATTCTACCCCTAGGACAAACCACAAGCTTTATCTAAAATAGATATTAGCTTGGTTTTTTTATCCTTAGTAATTTCAAGTTCATTAATTATAAGCAAAGATTTATTGTAATATCTTTTTGAAACCGAACGCGTGTAACTTAGTCCGCCTGTCTTTACAACAGCATCATTAATATCCTGTCTAGATAACTGATTGTTTTTAGCTTTTTCTTTCAAACCCAACATATTTTTAAAAGCATATATTAGTGGTAGCGTTATTACTCCTTGTTCAAAATCAGATTGGACTGGCTTTTTGGCAATGTTTTCAGTCGTTTCAAAATCAATGCAATCATCAGTCATCTGAAAAATCATACCGATATATCGTCCTAATTTCATATATTTTGTTATTGTCAAATCATTCTGTTCACTAAGAACAGCACCTGCATAAAATGAAGCTTCAAATAGAGCAGCTGTTTTACCAGATATAATTTTCAAGTATTGGTATACCGATAAATCTAAAAATCCATTATTAACATGTTGGTTTAATTCTCCAAGACATACCCTGCTCATATAATCATGAATATCTAGATCCATATACTCCCTTTTATTTGAAATAGATGTTACTAGTTTTAGTGCAACACAAAAAAGATAATCTCCGCAGATGACGGCTGTCCTTTTGCCATACTTCTTTTGGAGTGTTAAGTTACCCCTTCTTATGTTCGCATTGTCAATGACATCATCATGAACAAGAGTAGCTAAATGTAATATCTCTATAGCTGCTGCAAAATTAATAGCATTAGGATGGATTAATCCATCCTGGTTTTGCGCACAAGTAAGTAACGATATTGCACGAATAGCTTTACCACTTGAAGCCATTAAATGCTCTGTATACTTACGAATAATGATTGGAGCGATGGACAATGTTCTATTAATTTCTTCTTTTACAATGTCCAACGCTTTATCATATGCTATAAGTTTCATGTCATCTTGATTTTTTGTATTTTCATTAATCATTATAAATATACAACCTTTTTACGAATGGTAATTTTCTCCACGCTTTTTTCAAATATGGCATAGCATAATAGTCAAGTCCAAATGTTTTTCCAGCGCCTATAAGCACAGCGATTCCAGCAAATATCATCCAGAAGGTTCCTAAATAAAGACCTGTAGTGCATACAAACATAACCTGTAATATTAATGATACAGCTGCTGCTGGTGTCGTAAATAATCCTCCAATTAGCGCTAGTCCTATTAAAATCTCTGCTATAACAATGGATGATTGCATAAAAATCTGTACTGTATTATTTGGAAGAATTAACTTATCCATAAACCAATTCATAAATGGAACATCAATTTTAAATGCATAGTCGCTTATAACCGAATGAGAAAGCTCTTTTCCACTTACAAAAATAATACGGAATAAGTCTAAAAAATTGAAGTTAAGAATAGTTGTTCCGACACTCTTAGCAACTGCTCCAACAGCACCTGCTGTTGCAGGATCTGTTGCCGCACCTGTTGCCGCCGAAACCGCTTCAACTGCCACCTTTGCTACCTTTGCTCCAACCTCTGCTGTAGCTCCACTTGTTCCATCAGTAGCTCCAGCTACTCCAAGAATACTATTATACCAAGCATTCGCACCACCAAAGAAACCTGTTAATTTTGGTGATATAAACCAACCTTCAACTATTTTCATAATTCCTTCAAATAACCATACAGCTCCAAGCCATACTCTAATTGGAACTAACAAGAAACTTGGGGTTCTATTTGAGAAATGTCCACCTACAAAACTTCTACAATTTCTTATCGTAAAAAATTCGTGTTTTAAATAACTAATTACTTTATTCCAACCTAATACTTGAATAAAATAAATAACATTGATAAAGTGCTTTGCAAACATTGCAAGAAAAGATGGGAGATTAAACATATGATTAGGTAAGCCCACCCTAGCAACTCCATAACGTCCTCCTACACAAACCATCATTCCATGGAAGGCTGGTTTATATGCGGACATCTCACCCTCACCTGAGACAGCACAATATATATTTTTTGCAGCAGTTGCTGCACTCTGTTCACAGTTTTCAACCATTTGAGGAACAGGTCTTTCCTCACCTTCTGCTGTAAATAACATGTTGTCACCAACAACATATACATGGTCATTGTCTTTTGACCGAAGATAAGAATCAAGTTTTATACGTCCTCTATTTGCCGACTCGAGAGTCTTCGCAGCTTCGTTTGTAATATCAGAGCTTTCTATACCAGCTGCCCAAACTACAGTTCCAGCACTATAGCGGGTACAAGCATCTCCACTTTTTACTTCTATAAAATCAGGCCCAATGCCACAAACGCTAGAATTAAGCATTAAACTAACGCCCATTTTTTTAAGACGTTTTTCGACCTTGTTTGAAAGCTTCTCTGGTAAATTTGGTACAGTGCGTTTTAGAATATCTACGTTAACAATTTTTACAAATTGTCTATCAATTTCATACTTCTCGCAAAGAATTGGGACATATTCAGCAAGCTCCCCCACCATTTCAACACCGGTAAAGCCAGCTCCAACTACATAAAATGTCAGCAACCTCTTCTTTTCATCAACATTTGTTTGAAGTGCTGCCTTCCTAAAAGAGTTATGAATATGTTCTTTTAGATTAACTGCGTCCTCATAAGACCAAAGCTTGTGAGAGAACTCTTCTGCACCAGTAACACCGAAATATGTTGGCTTTGAACCTGCAGCTAATACTAGATAATCATAAAAATATTTCTCGTTTTTACCAACTATAAATTGACTATTAAAATCAATAGATTCCACATTGTCAAGCACTACATTTACTTTTCTTCCTGCAAAAACCTTCTTCAAACCTATTTTTATACTATCTTCATCAACACGGTTCGCTGCTACTTCGTGAAGCTCAGTAAGCATAGTATGAAATGGGTTTCTATCAATTATAGTAATACTTACAGTATCATTTTTTTTAAATTTTTTAGCTAGTTTCTTTGCTGTCAATATGCCAGCATAGCCTGCTCCAATAATTACAATTTTAGTTTCCATTACTTCCTCCTCATTTCACTATCTGTTTTTCAACATTTTTCAACATTTTCCAACATCTTTCTACATCTTTCAACACATTTTATCAAAATTATATAAAATAATCAATCATATTGTGAAACTTTTGACATACCATAAGTAACCAAATGAAAATGGTAAATTTAAGAATTTTTTTAACAAAATATTAAACTTATATTCTATATAATACCACAGTATCATATTCCTTAATCATTAACTGTTTGGAAAATATTATAATGGTTTTTGATTACACACAAGTATTGTAAAGAGCCATAGTACTTGGTAAAATATTCTTTATATTGGTGTTCCAAAATACTTTAAATAGAATTTCGAAGTACTCAAAACAAAAAACATGAATAATTATAGAATAATGAGTGACGCTATTGAAGAAATCTATTCTATTTTAGAAATGTTGCAGATGAGATAGACAATGAAAATAGAGAGAAAGAGGTGTTTTATATGTGGTTTTCAAAATCGCAAGGAGAAGTATTAAATAAACTTGATGTAAATCAATCCATTGGTCTTTCAAGCTCGGAAGCCAAGGCAAGGCTTGAGAAATATGGTGAAAACAAGCTAAAGAGCAAACCAAAGAAAAGTTTAATTTCCCTGTTTTTCGCTCAACTTAAGGATATGCTTATTTATGTTCTCCTTGGTGCAGCTGTAATTACTCTTGCTATCGGCGAATATGTAGATTCAATTATTATTATTTTAGTTGTGATATTAAATGCAGTTATTGGAGTTGTTCAGGAATATAAAGCTGGGAAAGCAATTGAAGCGCTTGCGAAAATGACTACTCCAAAAGCTCTTGTTAGACGTGATGGAGAAGTTAAAGAAATTAATTCTGAGCAAATAGTTCCTGGTGATATCATAATTTTAGATGCCGGTAGATTTGTACCAGCAGACCTAAGATTAATTGAAAGCGCGAACCTTCAGATAGAAGAATCTGCACTTACCGGGGAATCAGTCCCTACTGATAAGAATGCCAATGCTATTTATGAAGATTCAAGAACTCCATTAGGTGACAAATTAAACATGGCATTCATGTCTACCCTTACTACCTATGGTAGGGGTGAAGGTGTTGTTGTAGCAACGGCTATGGAGACGGAAATTGGTAAAATAGCAAAAATTCTTGATGAAGATAACGATGAGATGACACCTCTACAAAAGAGATTAGATGAGCTTGGTAGAGTACTCGGATTTATAGCAATTGGTATCTGTGTAGTTATATTTATAATCGCTCTTATTCAGAAAAGAGATCTATTTGAAATGTTCTTAACTGCTATCAGTTTAGCAGTTGCAGCAATTCCTGAAGGACTAGCTGCTATAGTTGCTATTGTATTAGCACTTGGAGTTACTAAAATGTCTAAGATAAATGCAATAGTAAAAAAACTTCCCGCCGTAGAGACACTAGGATCTGTTAATATTATATGTTCAGATAAAACTGGTACCCTTACTCAAAACAAAATGACCGTTGTCAAACACTACACACATAATAATTTAACTGAGGTGCCCCAAACAGATGCCACCCTTGAAGTATCCAATGATGAAACGGATTTGATTAAGTCCTTTGTTTTATGCTCAGATGCTACTTATGAAAATGGTAAAGGAACTGGAGACCCTACTGAAATAGCTTTAGTAATATTGGGCAATAGATATAACCTCTCTAAAACAAGTTTAAATACAAAACATAAGAGGGTCTCTGAAAAGCCATTTGATTCAGATAGAAAGTTAATGTCAACTCTAAATGAAGAAGGAAATGGTTTTAGAGTTCATACTAAGGGTGCAATAGATAACTTACTAAAAATATCTACTAGTGCCCTTGTAGATGGCAAGTTAGTTCCATTAACTGATGAATTAAAAGCAAACTATTTGAAGGTAACAGAAAAAATGTCAGATGACGCATTAAGGGTACTCGGTGTGGCATTTAAGGACACAAGTGGCCTAATAGAACCAGATGACATGGAAAAAGAATTAACTATAATTGGATTAGTCGGCATGATTGACCCTCCAAGACTGGAAGTTAAGGATTCTATAATAGAAGCAAAAACTGCAGGCATTACACCAATAATGATTACTGGTGACCATAAAAATACCGCAGTAGCAATTGCAAAAGAGCTCGGAATCGCAGATTCAATTGAGCAGAGCTTAACAGGTACTGAAATAGATGAAATATCAGATGAGGAATTCTCAAGGCGAATAAATGATTATAGAGTTTTCGCTAGAGTATCACCAGAGCACAAGGTTAAAATAGTTCGAGCCTTCAAAACACAGGGAAATATAGTTTCTATGACTGGTGACGGTGTAAATGATGCGCCCTCACTAAAATATGCCGACATTGGAGTCGCGATGGGTATAACGGGAACTGATGTCTCTAAAGGCGCCAGTGATATGATTTTAACAGATGACAACTTTACGACCATCGTTCATGCCATTGAAGAAGGTAGAAACATATATAATAATATTAAGAAAGCTGTTATATTTCTTCTATCCTGTAACTTAGGAGAGGTTATCACTGTGTTCGCATCTATCCTGTTTTTTTGGCCTATACCTTTACTTCCAACACAGATTCTATGGATAAATCTAATAACTGATACATTACCAGCTATCGCACTTGGTATCGACCCAGGTGATAAGGATGTTATGAAAAAAAAGCCTAGAAATCCAAAGGACAGCTTCTTTGCAAATGGAGCAGGGCTTAGGGCAATTATCGGCGGTACTTTGATAGGCATATTAACCTTGATAGCCTTCTACTTTGGATTAAATGAGCATGGATATTCTTTAGGTTCAAAAGATATACCAGAGAATGCCCTAACCTACGCTAGAACGATGTCCTTTGTTGTACTTGCTGCTTCACAGTTATTCTACTCATTATCAATGAGGAACTCCATTAAGTCTATATTTAAAATCGGATTATTCTCTAATATGTACCTGATTGGTGCCATCATTGCTGGATTTATTCTTCAGCTTGGAGTAATATCTATCCCCTTCCTCGCAAATGCATTTAAAGTGCATAATTTAAGCTTAAGAGACTGGGGTATTGTTATAGCATTTGCTTTGGTTCCACTAATGGTTAATGAAATCATCAAAGTATTCATGAGAGCTACTAAAAGGACTAATACAGAAGCTTAGCTATTGTAAACTTAATTTTCATAAAAAGAAGGCTGTCAAAATGATGAAATGACAGCCTTCTTTTTATTTTTTAGGTTTCTTCACTGATATTGTTTGAGCTGCAATAGTGGGTTGCGCAGTAACTTTTTCAACTGTCTTCTTCTTCTTTTTCAATTTATTCGGATTTTTATCTCCCATTTGACGACACTCCCCTTTTGCTTTATTTTAAAATAAACATAATCCATGATATATTTATATGATTTGTTTTAACAAAAAAAGCCACTAAATAAAAAGTGACTTTTAATTATTTTATCAAATTATATATGTAGCCCTCTTCACTGATGAGTACTATATTAGCTATTGTACCATATAGCTAATATAATGGCAAAGGCAAATTCCCAATTAATTACATATTAATTGACTGCAAAAAGCACAGCTAATATTTTAACTGTGCTAACTTAATATCAAAATTAACAGAGATGACTAATTAAATCTAAGTCTTACATATCCCTGGAAAATATATTCCATTTAATTATAGCATTTACTGTTTTTTTATAGGATTAAGTATCATTATCATACTTTTACCTTCAAGCTTTGGTAGTCTGTCAACTATTCCAACATCTTTTACTGCTTCGGCGAATTTAGTAAGCACTTCTATTCCAGTGGTGGTATATCTCATTTCCCTTCCTCTGAACCTTATACTCGCTTTAACTTTATCACCATCTTGCAGAAATTTATATGCATTTTTTACTTTATAATCAAAATCATGTTCTTCGATTGTTGCAGATAATCTTACTTCCTTTAGAGCTACAATCTTTTGATTCTTTTTAGTTTCTTTCTCTTTTTTAGCCTGTTCAAAAACACTTTTTCCGTAATCTGTAATTTTGCATACAGGTGGTACTGCATTTGGCACTATTTTTACAAGATCCAAGTTCTTTGAGTCTGCTAGCTTCTGAGCTTCTATTGTAGACATAACGCCCAGCATAGAACCATCAGCATCTATAAGTCTAATTTCCTTGTCTTTAATATCCTCATTCATTAGTAGTTCGTTTTTTCTAATATCGGACACCTCCTAGGTAATTGTTATATAATTCCCATTATTTACATAATAACATTATAATAGTGGATTTATAAAACCAATCCACTATATATAATGTTTTAGTTGCAACTTACTTTCTAAAGTGTTAAAAAAGGAGAGTTAATACTCTCCTTCTTGATTACCACCTATTTCCGCCACCAAAGTTTCTGTTACCGCCGCCATTTCCTCTTTGCTGTTGCTTTTTAGCTGCTCTGCAATCAGGACATCTTTGTGGTTCGTTTTCGAAACCCTTTTCTTTGTAAAATGCTTGTTCACTTTCATTGAAAATGAAATCTGAATTGCAATCCTTGCATGTGATAGTCTTATCAGCCATATCGATATACCTCCTAAGTTTATTTGGATTTAAAATTATTGAAACAATCTCACTCCAAATCAATCAAAGGAAGGAAGTTTTGTCAAAAATAAATTAAATCATTATTAATATTATTTATTAATAGTGGATTAAGAGTAACACATTTCATATCAATATACAAGGCTATTGTCAAATATTTGTGTTTTCTAGGCATTTTGTTACTCTATCTGTAATATTTCCCAACCATTTAGATAAGTAACCCAATTAAGTTTCTTATGAACACAAAAAAAGTACAGTCAAAATATGAGCTGTACTTACTTAAATACTATCAAGTTCTATAAAAAAAGGAGAGTATCACTCTCCTTTTAAATTACCATCTATTTCCGCCACCGCCGAAGCTTCTGTTACCACCGCCGTTGCCGCCGTTGCCGCCTCTATTTCCTCTTTGCTGTTGCTTTCTAGCTGCTCTGCAATCAGGACATCTCTGTGGTTCGTTTTCAAAACCTTTTTCTTTGTAAAATGCTTGTTCGCTTTCATTAAAAATGAAAGTTGAGTTACAATCTTTACATGTAATAGTTTTATCTGCCATTTCTATATACCTCCTTAAATTATTTGGATTTAAAAATTCCTGAGGCAAGCTCGCCCTTAATCAAAGGAGGTTTGTCAAAAATAAATCAACCCATTAGTTTTATAACTAGCATAACAATAATAACATTTTCCATCAAAACATGCAAGAACTATTTGAAAATATTTCCGAAATATCTCATAATATTTCCCAATTTAAATACCGTTACTACATTCATTTTACTAGTCACTGATTATTGATTCAACAGCGTACTTTTAGTTAAATAAATAACTAATCTATTCCAATTTTGGCAATAGTAATACATTTATCTGTTGAACTATATCATTTAAAACTAATAACTTACCCTATTAATTATTAAATGTTACACTTTGCCCTTGTGTAAGTTATCTTATTTTCATCAATCTCATTCGTTGCAATAGTTACTTCCTTTTTAGAGTCGCACTTAGTAAGTCTATTTGCACCATCTGTCAATTGTCTGGCCCTCTTGCCCACAAGAATACATAGAGTATATCTGCTGTCTACTTTACCCATTAATGAATTTATTGACGGCTGAATTATCAATTATATCACCTCTCATCTACATTCTTTATTTTTAGTGCTATTAGTATTCCTTTAGCAAAGGATCTTTTTCGAACACCCTTTGTAATTAGCTTTATTCTATTACTTATTTCGATAATACAATTCTATAAGAATTTTAGATATAATTTATATACACCAAAAGCATGTATTTCCTTTAACTCTCATGGTTAATAAAAGCAATTTTATACTATAATAAAGGTATCTTTAACAAACCAATAATCATCATTAATAAAGATTTGTCTGTACTCAAAATGTCCGCATTCATTTTCTAAGAGCCGGAATACCGGTTTAAGGAAAGGTTTTTAAGATGAGTAATTTAATTGTTTCTTTAAATAATCTTGTGTGAATATTCATATATTAAATAGAGTCCATAGATTCAGTTGAGGTTATTAATCCCACTGAATCTATGACATCAGATAAATCTATTTAGGTTGGGTTGGTGTAGTCAATATTGATGCTTGAACTGCTATTTTTTTATCTGCTTTTGGCTTCTTTTTTTCACGTTTATTTGGACTTTTATCTCCCATAACAAGTACCTCCTATTTTTAAATATACATAATGCTAATAATATTTTTAATTCATTAAAGCTTTAATTATTAGTCTAGTTTAAATCATTTATTCCAAACGTTTTAAACTCATTCTTTATAACTTCAACATCTGAAGGTATATGGTTTTCATCAATGAGCTGTTTGTATAGCTTCTCTATACTATCAAACCTTCCCATTTCCTTGTAACAACTAGCTAGATTTACAGCATGAACTAATAATGGTTCATTGCTGTAAGCTTTTGAGTATAGTTTTGAAGCCAGCTTAAATTTTCCTTTTAACATAGACTTCTGAGCTTCCTTTAATAATTCGCTAGTTGTTTTTATTTTATCAACTTCATCAGTTTCCTTTTCATCTCTTTCAAAATCATTCAGATTGTTCATAGCTCCACGGTTTGTTGGATCAATGTTCAATGCCTTCTGATACATGTTTTTGGCTTCAGCAATATTTTCATTGACTTTATAGTATTTAGCTAGCCTTGTATAGGCAGCACAATTATTATGATCTATCTTTAGAATCGCCATATTTATTTTAAGTGCTTTTTCTCCCCAGTTGTTACTCATAGCCATTTCACCAGCTTTGTCTACTAACTTTTGCAGTTCCATTAATATATCCTCTTTTCGTTATAAAAATATAAAAAAGCAGTCAACTCATTGATTGAGTTTCCCGCTCTATAATTCCGAAATGTTTCATTTATATCGGAGTTAGGCAGTTGAAAAAACAATTCTACTTTTATATTATAACATATATTTAGAAATATAGTAACATAATACATATAAATTGATTGTATTAATTTACTGTAGGAACATAATTTAGAGGCCAGTCCTTTATTGTATGTCACTTTCTATTTTTTGATTTCAACTGTATTCTCATACTTTACTTTAATATATTGCCCTTTTTTCATAGCGATATGACCTGATTGATAAAGCTTATTATCTACTGTCAAAACCACTTTTTCCGAATTATAGTATTGCCCAAAAGTGTTAGCTACGCTTTGAAGAATATTTTTTTCATACAAAGCTCCCGCATTCATTTCGGCTAAAAATGCATTATTCAAATCAATATAAACCATATTATCTTTGTTTAAATACAAGCTATTAATCCTTGTATTTGTAGTTAAAGTATTTCCTATATTACTACTAACCACCTCTTTGTAGGCTTTCTCAATTACTTGTTTGGTTATATCATTCGTTTTAAAACTTACGTCTTTGCTTACATAATATATTTTGTCATCGTTTATATTTGGGTGATAAAAGTTAATTTTCTGTATTAAAGCAACATTTTCTTCAATCTTACTAAGAGAAGAGCTTACTTCCATTTCTCCAGTAGCAAATACTGATTTTACCAACCCTACGTTTTTAGCATAATAATCCTTTGTTTTACCATTTGAACCTTCCGTAATAACTTCAATTGTTTTATAGTTGCCCAAAGGTGTTGTTATGTCAGCCGATGTATTGGTAATAGTCCTAACACTTGAATCCTTTAATGTCCACGTAGTACCTTTTACAAGTGGTTCCATTAATAGAATTTCACTTTTATTATCCTCTGCTTGTAAAAAGTTTTCTCTATAATATATTTCTCCTCTTGAAAACAACTCTGTAAGCTTGCCATCCTTAAGTTCAACTACCTTGACCATTTGTGAGCCGCCACTATCTATTCTCTGTTGGATTTTACTATTTGAAATATAGTCTATATAAACATCATATGCTGCATATTCGTTTCCTTTACCTTCATATACATATCTGATATTTCCCTTTATCGGGAAATAATCTTGAATTTGTAACACATTTGCTACAGGGACAGGTGTGGTCATAGCTGCAGTGGTATTACCCGGAGCGACGGCATTGCTAGGAATAGTCGTAGAAGTATCAGCTATGTTACTGGTTTTTGCATCACAACCAAAAAAGAAAGCAAGTGATATAACTATACAAAACAATATAATAATTTTTTTCATATTAATCCCAAGTTAACCAAAAACCAAATAAATTTAATTAAATCGCAAAAAATTATGTCTTGATTAGTATACCCGAAATAATTCTATATTAAACAAAACGAATGTGTATCTATTAATTCTACGCTTTAGAAAGCTTTCGCTTCTGGTAAAGCAGTAAACCTATTACAAAATAAATCAATGTGAGTAAAGCAATCATAAAAATATCAAACGAAACACCATTTATTCCTGCTCCATCGTTTAAGATTTTATTAAATGCATTTGCTGTATGAGTAAGTGGCAAAACATCTGTAATTCCAAACGAATGCCCACCAATTGTAAGTAAATTCATCTTCGGAAGTGGGAACATACTGCCTGAAAAAAACATTAGAATAAAGAAAGGAAAGCATCCAATGGTTAAAACATCAAATATTGTATCAAGGAAGCTAGCTACTACTAGGCTTATAGCAACCATTGAAAAACTCGAAATTATCCCAACAACAAGTACAGCGCCAAATCCTCCTGCCGGTTTATATCCTAGACCAAGTGCAGTCCAGTAAGAAATCACAATTGCAGCAACAGCTACTGCTGCTTGCACAATACAAATACCAGAGAGAAAATTAAACGCTCCAAGGCGACTGAGTTTCAATCTTATCAGTGTCTTTTTATCATTTTCCTTCACAATTGATGCGGACGCTGTAAAAAGAATCATTAAAACAGCCAAAGATATTAATCCAGGAACATATCCATCAAATTCATTCAAAGGTTGTTTCTTTTCAACGAAAGTTTCAGATATCGATGACGGCAGGGTGATTTTCGCAATCCCTAAACCTTGTTTGTTTACCGCCTCACCTACCATTATAGCTGCAACAGTATAACGAATATTGCTCATGCTTCCATACAATTTTACAATAGCAGGACTAACAATGACAGTATCTATTTGAGATAATTTTTTAGAATATTCCTCTGGTATAACAATCCCAATATCTACTACTTTTTCTTTTACTTTTGCCTTTAGCTCATCTTCATCATTAATATAACTTAATTTGAATAATTCATGCCCATCTTGCCCCTTCGAACTCTCAAGAATTTTCACCAATGCATTTGATACTTTTCCATCGTCAGAATTTAAGACCCCCAAATTATATGTGGTGGGCTCTCCTCCATAAAAAAGGTTCATTAGTAATATAAAAAACGGAGAAAACAGGAGTACCATCACAAGTACTTTCCAATCTCTTATGTTTTCTTTAAATGATTTTATAACGGAAGCAACTAGTTTCATTCGCGAAGCCCCCTTCCAGTCATAGAAATAAATACATCTTCAAGTGTGCGCTTTCTGATAGTCATATCTTCTATATGTATGTTGTGAGCTTTTAAAGTGTTGTTTATTAATGGAATAAGCTCAAGCACTTCACTTGCTCCAAGCAGTAAAAGTCCATCCGAATACGTTTTCTCTGTAAATTCCGTTGGGATAGAGACCATCAACTGATCGATTTTAACCTTATCTACCTCACTTATTCGTACCTGTATAACATCTCCCAAACCTGACTTTTCTTTGAGTTGCTCAGGTGTTCCTATCAAGAGAATCTTTCCATGGTCAATTATCGCCACTCGGTCTGATAGTCTATCGGCTTCATCCATATCATGAGTTGTAAGAATGACTGTTTTTTCTTTCGCCAACTGCCTAATGAAGTCACGCACGAGAATCCTACTCTGAGGGTCGAGCCCTGCCTGAGGTTCATCAAGTATTATAATTTCTGGGTCATGTATAAGAGCCAGTGCAATATTCAACCTTCTCTGCATTCCGCCCGAAAGAGTCTTTGCCTTTTTATTTTTCTTAGCTGTAAGCCCAAGAGTTTCCAAGAGGCTTTCAGCCTTTTTACCAGCTTCTTTAGAGGACAGTCCGTAAGACATTCCGACAAATTTCAGTTGTTCTAAACATGTTAGCAGTTCCCATATAACAATTTCTTGAGGACATAATCCAATCATGCTTTTAATTTGATTATACCCTGTGGACATAGAAATTCCACCAAAAGTCATATTGCCAGCATCAGCTTTTAGAAGGCCACACAGCATTTTTATGATAGTGGTTTTCCCAGCACCATTTGGTCCAAGTAGCCCGAAAACTTCTCCCTTGTGCACCGAAAAACTTACTTCGTCTACCGCGAGAAGTTCACCATATTTTTTACTTAGTCCTTCTACAGAAAGAAATACCTCACGCCTCATTACATATATCTCCTTTTATTCCGACTGTCGGTATGTTTTTATTGTAACAAAGTAGATTATTTGTGTCAATAAATTATATGCCAAAGTTTGCTAGATTTAGAAATTAGTTTGATTTTGACCTTCTACTTTCAATTATTTTTCAACCAGATTTGTATGAAACGTTCAGCTAAAATTTCAATATCTATTTCGGGACTAACCATCACATATGACAGTACTCCATCAAGTGCTCCCATCAATGATATCCCATATGCTTCAGGGTCACTTATATTAGCCTCACCTAGATCAACTGCTTTTTGGAACATACCTACAAAGAAAGCAGTACTTTCTTTTACATATTCTTTGTAGTACTCCATAAGAACCGGGGATTCCAATGCTTTTGACATAGATAAAAAAAAGAAACTTAGTTCTCTAGGGCGAAATACCCAATATTTCAAATATTCTTTTACATATACTTTTAATCCATTAATAGCACTTTCATTTTGATAAGTTTTTTCAATCACATCCATTATTGGCTCAGAAAGCTTTCGATTAGCCTCCATCAATACCACTTCTTTATTAGTGAAGTGATAATATAAGCCACCCTTACTTACGCCTGCTCTTTTAGCTATCGCATCTACCGATGCACCCTCATAGCCTTTTTCTAAAAATTCTTCAACTGCAGCCGTAAGTATTGACTCAATTCGTATTTCCTTTGATAATTTTTTTGACATACTTTCCTCCATACACTGTTACCAATTCAACTCTAAATATATCATTGTGGCTTTATTAATAATAATTTTTATTTCTACTTGAACGAGTTAAAAAACTTCTTCAAGTCCTCTTTTGTTTCACTACTCAAATGATGCCATCTAATCCCTTGGATCGCACCTTCTAACCCACAAAGAGAAGATAAACATGTATCACCTTCAAATAGACGTAATTTAATAAAAGCTTCCTTGCTTCCAATATTCATTAGCGTTTCAATATCATAAATTTCAATAGCAGCAAGGCGTTTTTCCATGGTCTCGCCAATATTAATCAAATCGCTTAATTTCCCCATATTTATACCTCATCAAAAGCATCCAAGGCTACTGGAAGTGATTTTGTAACCTTATTACTTACATTTTTATTATCCATAAAGTATCCTTCATGCCTCTATTTTAAATCATTCTTTCCAAGCTGGAAGTTTAGCCAGCATTCCACTTGAAGCTTTCCGTGCCACCTTCTCGTCTAAGCCCTGAGTTTTAATAATAAATCCAGTCATAGACTCAAGCTTTTCCTCATACGACTGCATAGTACCATCAGGTCTCGCGCAGTAAATACAATAATCCTTTTTCTCATCTCCCATAGCAAAATCTTTCTGAGTTTTCATTGGCATTCCGCAAGCAATACACATCTTCATCTCAATATCCCCTTCCTTTAGTTAAGGAACAACTAAATATGTCTTGTTAGAAATTTCTCCGTTTCAAAATCGAGTTTTATTATCTAGTTGTCCCTAAGTTTAATCAAATTCATATAATGTTCCACCAGCCTACTCCCATGTATCTTCAGAACAGACTGACCAGGTGCAAACAAATCTCCATTGATTAGGTAGTAATGAATTAATCCAATCCAAGTATTGAATAACAAATCAACAGACATCATACGTATTTCGCAAGTTTCCATTTCGCGCTCTGCTACCTGAATAAGGTGAAATGAAATAGCTGACTGAATCATAATTAATGAATTCCGTGCTTTTTCATGTAGCAAATGCCCTTCTGAAACCAATCGTGTATAAAAGGCCTCATATTCTCTAATTCCTTTTACATGCGCCTCAAGAAGCTCTTTCATCCCACAAATACTACTAACCAGTTCATGAAGTCTCTTGGTAATACGTTTACCAAACTCATCAATTACCGCATCCAAGAGAATCTCACGTGTTGGAAAATGTGCAAAAACAGTTCCATGAGATACTTTTGCCGCACTGGCGATATCTGAAGTACGCGTGGTAGTTAAACCATCTTTAGCTAATTGATTCAATGCCACATCAATAAGATGTTCTCTGGTTTGAAGCTTTTGCTTTTTTCTTTGTGATTCCGACACCATTTCTGACTCCTTACTCATTGAGTTTAAACTCATTATATAAACCTCCCTAATAAATGTCAATGTTAATCTTAATCGTTTATTATTGATTGGATACATGGGTTTATCAATTCTTGAAAATACTGATCCATCTGTATTGGTGAATACGACATTTTGTTGTTCACCCACCACTTAAGCATATAGATTAGAGTGCTAGAAATATGGTTGGTTAAAATTGCTATTGGCACTTTGGGTTCCTTACCTTTAGGTAATTTTGAACTTAGATATTCTTCTATTCTAGTATTCCAATAGGCTTGCACTTGTCCAGAAAACAGATCCGAGCTTTCTCCATTAATCAGTCCTTTGATTGCTCGGCTGTTTTGCTTTATATGCTCAAAAAGTTCGACTACTGGAATCAGCCTAGACTTGTCTCCACCGCTCTCAACATAGCTCATAATATATTCATTAAGCATTTGCAATAAATGTTCTATACTGCTAAGCAACAGTTCATCCTTAGTAGTAAAATGTGAATAGAAGGTTGAACGGCCAACATTGGCACGATCAATAATATTCTGTATAGTAATTTTATTATATTGTTTTTCCAGCATAAGAGAAAACAGCGCTTCATGTACTGCTTCACTAGTTTTTATTGTTCTTCTGTCCTTCTCATTATTTTTCATTTGCTTTCCTCATTTCTGAACAATTTTAAATAATTGTTTCATATCGTACATTTTGACTACTTTGTTTATTTACACTAAATGAAATTTCTTTTATATTGAAATCATACAAAGTGTTCAGTTATGAATATAGTGTACACTGGCAAAATTTAAAAAGGAAGTGAAAGTTTATGCAAAGTGAATTAAAAGAGCAAATATTAATTAGTCTACATGATGTTAAAAAAACCTTTAAAACGTCCGCAGGCACTTTCGATGCATTAAGAGGAATAAACCTGAATGTAAATAAAGGTGAGTTTATTTCTGTGGTCGGGAAATCCGGAAGTGGAAAGTCAACACTGATGAATATGGTAACTGGCATAGACAAACCAACCTCTGGAGAAATCGTCATTGGAGGAAAACTAATTCACTCAATGAGTGAAAATAAAATTTCAAGGTGGCGTGGTATCAATGTAGGCGTTGTATTTCAGTTTTTCCAACTTCTCCCGACATTATCTATAATAGAAAACGTGATGCTTCCGATGGACTTTTGCAACACTTTTCCTATGTCAGAGCGCAATGAACGGGCACTAGGTTTGTTAAAGCAGGTGGGTATTGAAGACCAAGCATATAAATTTCCGACTGCACTTTCGGGAGGGCAACAACAGCGGACAGCAATTGCACGAGCCTTAGCCAATAATCCGTCTGTGGTTATCGCAGATGAGCCTACTGGAAATCTTGATTCTAGCAATGCAAACGATGTTTTCAACATCTTCACTGATTTAGTCTGTACCGGTAAAACAGTAGTCATTATTACACATGACCAAGATATTGCAAATCGGTGTTCCCGTACCATCAAATTGGCTGATGGTCAGATCGTATAAAGAAGACTTAGTTCAGATGAAGTATTCTGAGCTCTAGTACTTTAGTAAAGTATAAGTGCAACTAAGACTTCTGCCGGCGCTATAGGCTTGGCACAAGTCAAGTTTTCTTTATCGCACTTATTTCGAAGTTTGGCGGCACTTATCTACTGCTTGAAAAGCAGGAGATTAGTAACGCCGCTGAGATAGAAAAGGAGATACCCTATATGCTTACTTCTAGATGGCGCAAAATGATTGGTGACCTTTCGATTAATAAAATGAAAACATTTTTTGTAGTATTAGCTATATGTATTGGAGTTTTTGGATTTTCAGTGGTTGCAAATTCCTATTCCATTCTCCTAAGGGAAATGGGCGTAAACTATATGAATACCACTCCTGCATCCGCAACATTATTAACTGACCCATTAAGTGATTCATATATTCAAAAAATCAGAGCTTTACCTTACATAAAGGATGCAGAAAAAAGAGAAAAGGTAGTCGGGCGTGTGGAAGTTGGAAATAATGAATGGAAGGATATCTGGCTTTTTGTCATAAATGATTTTGGCGATGTCCGACTGGATACTTTTACATCCGAAAAAGGAGAAGCAATTCCCAACACAGGTGAAATACTCTTTGAGCGTAAAGCTCTGTCAATTGCCAAAGCGGAAATAGGCCAATCCATTAACATTAAAATACCTGATGGAAACAAAACTACTTTGAAGCTCACTGGAACTGTCCATGCTCCTGGGTTGGCTCCTGCCTGGATGGAGGGTTTCGCTTACGGTTATATTACACCTGACACCTTGACGCTTCTTGGCGGAACACCGAAGAATACTGAATTAAAGATCCTTGTTGCACAAGATGAGATGAACAAAGAGCATATTCGTGTAAATGCTTATCTGTTAAAGGACTATTTAGAGAAAGATGGCTTCAAAGTTTCCCACATCGATATGCCAGCTCCAGGCAAACACCCTCATTATGACCAGATGGCAACTCTCCTTTTCCTTATGGAAATATTCGGTTTACTAGCGCTTATACTCAGCGGAGTTTTGGTTGCAAACATGATTACTTCCATACTTGAGCAACAAATACGTCAAATTGGAATTATGAAAGCGATTGGTGCCGACTCCTTACAAATAGCAGGTTTATATCAGGGATTGGTTCTGTTTCTTGCTTTTGTAGCCGTGGCTATTAGCCTACCAATCGGTATTTTTGCAGGACGTAAATATGCATGGATAGCCGCGCAAATATTAAATTTTAACATTTACAGTTATAACATTCCCCTATACATCTTTGCACTTGAATTGGTAATAGGTTTGCTTGTACCGTTACTGACAGCTGCGTCTCCTATTATAAAAGGCAGCAAGGTCACTGTAAGAGAAGCAATTAGTGATTATGGTATCAGTCACAAAAAATATGGTGGCAATCGAATGGATTCAAGACCTACAATTCTCATGTTTTTTCCTAGACCATTTTTATTATCCCTTCGAAATACCTTCAGGCGTAAAGGACGTTTGATATTCACCATGCTGATTGTTGCTGTTGGAGGAACTGGGTTCATTGTTGCGATGAATATTTATGCCTCAATGTACAATACCGTAGACAAAAAAATAAACTCTATCTCCTACGATATTCAAGTTAAGTTCGATCGACCACAGCCGTCAAAAAGCATAGAGAGCTTCATATCTGAAATTCCTGGAGTGGCGAAAGTCGAGGCCTGGGGTGGTGCAAGTGCAGCTCGTGTTTATAAAGATGGAACCTCTGGAAACAGCTTTAGCATCATTGCACCCCCATCTGCTACTAGCCTTATGTCGGCATTCCCACTTTATGAAGGGAGGTGGCTAAAACCTGGTGATAAAAACAAATTGGTTATAAACCAAAGACTACTATCTGATGAACCTGATATTAAGGTAGGAGATGAAATTCTTCTAAGTGTTAACCAATCAGATGAAAAATGGGAGGTGGTTGGTATATCTAAAGAATTAGTAGGTATTCCTTCTGCTTATGCAAACTCAGAAGCCCTTATAGAAACACCTGAACAACAGGGGTTTGCTAAAAATGTTGTGGTTGTTACTGATATTCACAGCGTTGCTTCACAATCAGAGGTTGCAAAGCTGCTTGAACAAAAAATGATAGACAAAGGAATAGGTGTCAGCTCTCTCATGAAAATAGCAGACTATCGCAAAGCCGTAGAAGACCATCTTGTTCTAATTGCTACCTTCCTCATTATCATGTCTATATTAGTAGTTTTTGTAGGGGGATTAGGCTTGGGAACAACTATTAGTATCAATGTCTTAGAAAGAACAAGAGAAATTGGTATAATGCGTGCAGTAGGTGCATCTACATATTCCCTGACGAGCACCATCGTAATAGAAGGGATGATTATAGGTCTATTAAGTTGGCTTATTTCAATGATACTATCATGGCCACTAAGCAAAATCGTATGTTATAACTTCGGCATGATATTTTTCAAATCACCACTTGAATTTGCTGCATCCACTTTTGGATTTATACTTTGGCTTGTGATTGTCATAATCTTTGCTACATTAGCGAGCTTATATCCCTCATGGAAGGCATCAAAGATGCCGGTGATTGATGCTCTTTCCTACGAGTAAATGTCTTGGAAATCGTTATTGTCGAAGCGGGCTGAAACTTAGATATTAAATAAATAGGAGGATATTGTAATGTTAAAGAAAAACTATAAAAAAATCCTAATTGGAGTAATTATAATAATAGTAATAGTATTGATTTTCCATCTTATTGGTAATGGTGTAGGCATGCTTAAAAAGCACTTCGGTATATAGAACTTCACAACAAGGGCGGATTTAATAGTTGTAATCATCCGCTCTTGTTTTATATCTAATATATCTTTTTTGACTAAAAAAAATCTTGTGATTAACTACACTTATTTAATAACTTACCTGATTTATTTCGTTCTATAGGCTTTCCATGAGCAGGGCAAACACAAGTATAAGAAAATTCAGAGATTTTCTTTATTGAAGCATCTAGGACTAAATTATCCCAATTCCAATTTGATGGGTATGGTATCAAATTACCACTCGCGTTTTTCACTAAATCTCCAACGAAAAGGATGTCTTCAAAAAGTAGGCATACATGTCCCGGTGTGTGTCCAGGGGTCGGGATTATCTCTACCCCTCCAATTTTTTCACCATTTCTATATGCGGCAATATTTTTTGGCTTTTTCATAAAAACATATGGCAAGAACTTTTTAAAGCCGGGTCTAGGAATATCGCCGATAATATAGGGGATTTCCTCACTTGATGCCCAGAGTTTTGCCCCTGTTATTTTTTGTAACACAACAGCATTTCCTATATGGTCAATATCATAATGGGTTAACAAAATATGCTTGATATCCTGAAGTTGTACATTCATTGTTGCAAGTTCCTTTATGATACCCTTTCTATGCCATGGCAATCCTGTGTCTATAAGAATTGTTTCTTCTCCAATAATTAAATACGCATATGCTCCTTTTGTTGAATCAATAAGAAATACCTTTTCATTAATTTTCATTTTAACCCTCCATTTTAAAAATTACATAGAATCATTTTTTATATAGTTCTCAAAAAAAGCTGGAACTGATATGTCTGTTTCTACTGCATCAGTATCTATAGGCCTAATAATTCCAGCGTTTTTAGGCTCAAGAAGCTTCTTGATATTATAACCACTTGGTATAAGGAAAAACGAAAAAAGCCTAAAGCTTATAGCCTGTTTAGGACATGAATAAGCGCATCTTAAACAACAGTTGCAGGAAAACTTGAATTTTATTTTACCCTTATTCTCATATATATTCTCCGCAGGACAGTTTCTAATGCAGTTTCCGCAATGGTTGCATGATTGGTTAACTCTATAATCTTTTCCGACAATATGTATTGCTTTTGGTCCAATATATCCAATGATACCCATTATCAACTTTCGTTTAAGGCTAGTTTTTAAAAACCGAAGGTCACCATCTATCAATTCTTTGCACATTAGGCTCACTTTTCTCTTTGTAGCAGCATAAAGTTGCTTCATTATTTGATCGTTAAATTTGACAATCCAGTTGCTTCCTATTGAAAATAATCTTTCATAAAATACATCATATCCTTTTTTTGAAAGTTTACTTATTATGTGTTTGGATGCATTATAATTAATAGGCGCCACACCACCTGCAGTTCTAAATATAAAGACTTTGTTATTTTTTCCACTAGGAAGCCTTTCGATAAATCGTGTTACAATACTTGGTGTACCAAAAGATATGACCTGGCTTCCAATTCCAATCAGATCATATTTTATTAAATCCATATTTAAATTATTTTTCAGAACATCCTCTATGCGTATCAGATGGACAGAATACTGGCATTTCGTCAGTTCTTCATCAATCATTTCCGCAACAAGCTCAGTATTCCCTGTACCTGAAAAATAGTAAATCACCGCCTGCTTCATTTACTTCCTCCCCCAATTAGTCTCAGTCTCAATCTAGTCTCAGCCTCAATCCAGTTTTTCCAACTCCGCAATGCATTCCTCGGCCCATTTTATTAATGTTTCATTGGTCATTTGAGCTTTTTTTTCAATGAGTCTCCAATACATTGCCTGATTTTCCGATTTTATTTCATTCGTATACAGCGTGATGTTTTTTCCTATTTCTGCAACCGTTGTCTTCTTTTGGTTTTGTTTGTACGTCAGATATCGTTTTAGCTGCTTAATAAGTTCATCTTTTCCAACCTCAGA
>Ga0123338_10000933_pt1 | contig 28778 bp, 25 predicted proteins | sample grotaG_FD_89793 | JGI IMG/M metagenome (GOLD analysis project Ga0123338, IMG submission 89793) | Glacier valley bacterial and archeal communities from Borup Fiord, Nunavut, Canada, to study Microbial Dark Matter (Phase II) -... | ecosystem: Environmental > Aquatic > Freshwater > Ice > Glacier ...
AGGGCCGTGCGGCGGTGAAGGTGCCGCTGAACGATGCGCTGAGCGCCTTCCGCGTGGTCGCGGTGGCGAGCGCGGGGGCGGACCGGTTCGGCACGGGCGAGGCGACGATCCGCACCACGCAGGACCTGATCCTGCTGAGCGGATTGCCGCCGCTGGTGCGCAGCGGGGACAGCTATGACGCGCCGGTGACGGTGCGCAACACGACCGAAAAGCCGCTGCGTGCCACGGTAAGCGCGCGTGCGGGCGGTGCGGTGCTGCCGCCGGTGACGGTGGCCCTCGCGCCCGGCGAGGCACGGCAGGTGCAGTGGAGCGTGCGCGCGCCCGGCGACGAGGGGACGGTCAAATGGTCCTTCGCCGCAGTCGCGGACGGCGCGAGCGACAAGCTCGATCTCATGCAGCAGGTGGCGACGGCGGTGCCGGTCAGGACGTTGCAGGCGACGCTGGTGCAGCTCGACAAGCCGCTCTCGCTGCCGGTGGCGCTCCCGGTTGGCGCGATCCCGGGTAAGGGCGGGCTGGAGGTGGCGCTTTCGGCAAAGCTCGCGGGCAGCATGGAGGGCGCGAAGACCTTCATGCGCGAATACGCCTACGACTGTTTCGAGCAGGAGGCCTCGCGCGCGGTGGTGCTCGGCGACCGGGCGATGTGGGACCGACTGATGGCGAGCCTGCCGCGCTATCTCGACCGCGACGGGCTGGTGCGCTTCTTCCCGTTCGATCGGCTGGAGGGCGACGATACGCTGACGGGCTATATCCTCACACTTTCGAGCGAGACGGGCTGGGCGATCCCCGATGCGCCGCGCGCGAAGATGATCGCGGGGCTGAAGGCGGTGGTCACCGGCGGCGCGGCGCACAGCCATGCCGATGTGCTGGTGGTGCAGAAGGGCCGGGGCATCGTGGGGCGCGGCGATTTCGGCGGCGATCTGGCACTGCGGCGGATCGCGGCGATCGGCGCGCTGGCACGCTTGGGCGCGGCGGACGCGGCGATGCTGGGGACGGTGGATCTCACCCCCGACGCGTGGCCGACCTCGACGGTGGCGGAATGGTCGATGATCCTCGACCGGGTGGGCGGCATCCCCGATGCCGCCGCCAAGCGCGCGCAGGCGACAGCGGTGCTGCGCGCGCGGCTCGATAGCCAAGGCACCGCGCTCAGCCTGACGCGGCCCGATGCGATGTGGTGGTTGCTGGGATCGGGCGACACTACGGCGGCGCGCGTGCTGCTCAGCGTCGCGGACCGGCCCGAGTGGGCGGCGGACGCGGGGCGGGTGGCGCGCGGCCTGGTGGTGCGGCGCGGCCGCGCGGGCGCGTGGGACACGACGGTTGCCAATGCGATGGCGACGGTGGCTTTGAACCGGTTCTCGGCGCGGTTCGAGCGCGTGGCGGTCAGCGGGCGGACGGTGGCGGCGGTGGGCGGGGCGTCCCGCGCGTTCGACTGGCCGGCGCCCGCGCCCGCGCTGCTGCCGTGGCCTGCGGGGGCTGCGCCCCTGACGCTGGCGCACACGGGGCCGGGCGCGCCGTGGGCGACGATTTCGGCACGGTCGGCAGTGCCGCTGGCGCGGGCTTACGCGAGCGGGTTTGCGGTGCGGCGGATCGTAACCCCGGTGAGCCAGGCGCATGCGGGCGAGTGGCACCGGGGCGATGTGATGCGGGTCAGGATCGAGGTCGATACACGCGCGGATGCGAACTGGACGGTGATCGACGATCCGGTCCCCGCCGGGGCGACGATCCTCGGCGGCGGGCTGGGCGGGCGCTCGACGATCCTCGATGCGGCAGGCGCGGTGGGCACGAACGGGCCGGAGCCTGCGTATGTGGAGCGCAAACAGGAGGCCGCACGCGCCTATTTCGACTGGGTGCCGCGCGGGCGGATTGCGTATGAGTATACGCTGCGGCTGGGCACGGTGGGCCGCTTCGCGCTGCCGCCGACGCATGTTGAGGCGCTGTATGTGCCCGGCATGATCGCGCTGCTGCCCAATGCGGCGATGGTGGTGCTGCCGTGAGACCCCCACCGTCGGCTTCGCCGCCACCTCCCCCGGAGGGGGAGGTAAGGCTTCTTACTTCCCCCTCCGGGGGAGGTGCCCCGAAGGAGCGGTGGGGGCGGGGCCGGGCGCGATGGGCCGCGCTTGTCGTCCTCGCGCTGGCACTCGCTGCGGTCTGGCGCACCACACCCCCCGCCCTCCCCGATTACGCCACCGTCCGCGACCGCTGGCGACCGAGCGAAGCGGTGCTGCTCGATCGGCACGGGCGCGAGCTGGGCCGGGTGCGCATCGATGCGTCGGCGCGGCGCGGGGACTGGGTGGCGCTTGCGGCGATATCGCCCGCGCTCACCCGCGCGGTGGTGGCGAGCGAGGACCGGCGCTTCTTCGCGCATGGCGGGGTGGACTGGACGGCGGTGGGGGGCGCGGTTCGCGCGCGGCTCGGCATGGGCGGGCGGCCGCGCGGGGCGAGCACGATCACGATGCAACTGGCAGGTCTGCTCTCGCCCGAACTGCGCGGACGCGGGCCGCGCGGGCTGGCTAAAAAGGTGGAGCAAGCGCGCGCGGCTTGGGCGATCGAAGCGCGTTGGAGCAAGGCGCAAATCCTCGAAGCGTATCTGAACCTCGTGCCGCTGCGCGGCGAGCTGGTAGGCGTGGATGCCTCGGCACGCGCGCTGTTCGGCGTAACGCCCTCGGGGCTGACCGCGCCGCAGGCGGCGGCGCTGGTGGCGCTGCTGCCCGCGCCGGGGGCGGGGCGGGACAGGCTGGCGGCGCGGGCGTGCGCGGCGGCGCGTGCGGCAGGCGGCACGGATTGCGCGGCACCGGCCGTCGCGGTGGACGATATGCTCGCCAATGCGGCGCTGGCGCAGCGCGGGCTGGGGGCGGACGGCTTGCCCGACCAGGCGGGGCTCGCACCGCAGCTTGCGCAACGTCTGCTCGGGGCGGGTGGCGATGTTCCACGTGGAACATTATCGTCCCCATCTGGAACCTATGAGGCACGTCGCGAGCAGCGCCTGACGACCACGCTCGATGCCGATGTGCAGCGCCTTGCTGCGAGCGCGCTCGCGCAGCGGCTGGCCGCACTCGATCCGCAGAATGCGCGCGACGGGGCGGCGGTGGTGGTGGACAATGCGAGCGGCGAGGTGCTCGCCTATGTCGCGTCGGCGGGGCCGAACAGCCGCGCGGGCGCGGTGGACGGAGCGGACGCGCCGCGCCAGGCGGGATCGACACTGAAACCCTTCCTGTATGCGCTGGCGATCGAGCGGCGGCTGCTGACGGCGGCCTCGGTGCTCGACGACAGCCCGGTGCATCTGGAAACCGCATCGGGGCTGTATGTGCCGCAGGATTACGACCGCGCGTTCCGGGGTCCGGTGAGCGTGCGATCCGCGTTGGGCAATTCGCTGAACGTGCCCGCAGTGCGCGCGCTGCTGCTGGTGGGCGTGGAGGATCTGCGCGATGCGCTGCACGATGCGGGCTACGCGCATATCGTGGAAGACGGCGAATATTACGGCTTCTCGCTCGCGCTGGGGTCCGCCGAGGTGACGCTGCTCGAGCAGGCGGCGGCGTATCGCGCGCTGGCACGCGGCGGCGTGACGTCGGCGCTGCGGCTGACACCGGGGCCGCGCGGGGCGGACCGGCGGCTGTTCACGCCGCAGGCAGCCGCGATCGTCTCCGACATTCTTGCCGACCCTGCCGCGCGCGAGGCGACGTTCGGGGCGGACAGCGCGCTCGCGCTGCCGTTCTGGGCGGCGGTGAAGACGGGCACGTCGAAGGCGATGCGCGACAACTGGTGCATCGGCTTCAGCACGCGCTACACGGTCGCAGTCTGGGTGGGCAATTTCGAGGGCGATTCGATGGCGCACGTCTCGGGCGTGACGGGCGCGGCCCCCGCCTGGCGCGCGATCATGCTGGGGCTGCACAGCGGCGCACCGCCGCAGCCCCCCGCCCTGCCCGCGCTGGCACGCGCACGGGTGCGGTTCGCGCCAGCGATCGAACCTTCGCGCGACGAACTGTTCGTGCCGGGCACCGCATTGGCCGAGGTGCGCGCGGCGGACGCGCTGGCGCGACCGCCGCGGATCGCGACGCCTGCGGACGGCACGATCCTCGCGCTCGATCCCGATATTCCGCCCGCGCGTCAGCGCGTGCCGGTGCGGGTGGAGGGGGGCGGCACGGGGGTGCGGCTGGTGGTGGACGGGCGCGCGCTGGCGGGCGGCTTGTGGGCACCCACCCCGGGCGCGCACCGGATCGCGCTGCTGGGCGCGGGCGGGCGCGAGCTCGATCGGGTGCGCGTGAGCGTGCGCTGACGTTAACGCTGGTGTTTGGCCTTGCGCGGCAGTGGCGGGAGTTCGGTGAACTCGCCGAGCGGGCAGCGCGGCGAGGCGGCGAGGCCGAGGCGGCGGAAATCGGTCTGATCGACCGGACTGACGAGATCGCCCCGGCAGAGCCGGGTGCCCTGCTGTTCGGTCGCAAGGAATTTGAAACCGCCGATCTGGCTGAGGCCGGGACATGCGCCGCCCAGATCGTTGCGCCAGCGCTTACCGCCGATCATGCGGAAGATGATGGCGGAATCCCCATCGGGATCCTGCCCGGCGATCGCGCTGCTATCGATGCAGAGCGGGTGGGCGGCAACCTCGGCAGACGTCGGGGCAGCCGCGGCCGCGAGCGGGGCGGTGGCGGTGGCGGTGGCGGTGGCGAGCGAGAAGGCAAGGACGGCGGCACGCATGGCAATCGAACTCCTTCAGGCTTGAACGTATCCCGCCCGAGCTTAACGCGCGCCGTCCGGTAGCGCGTGCGCGCGCAGGAACAGACGGGTGCCGCGCCGGACGCGCTGCGTCAGTTGCGCGGGAGTAAACCGCGTGCGCACGCCGAAGCGGCGCTCCACAGGCATCATACCCTTCCACAGGCCGATCAGGTCTTCGGCCACGCGCGGCGGATCGTCGGGCGCGATCTCGCCGCGTCCGATCGCTTCGGCAAGCACGGCAGCGAGTTGCGCGTGAACGTAGCCCGGCCCGGCTTCGTAATAGCGTCGGGCAAGTTCGGGGTGGCGCTCGGCCTCGACCGAGAGCAGCCGGTCGCACGCCTCCATATCGGGGCTGGTCATAACCCCCAGAAGCGCGTCGCCGAGCGCATCGAGCACATCGGCCAACGGCGCGCCGCGTGCGCGCGGACGGATGAGCGACTGTTCGATCTCGGATGCCTGCGCGCGGATCACGGCTTCGAGCAACGTCTCCTTGTCGCCGAAATGGCCGTAGACGGTCACCTTGGACACGCCCGCGGCCGCCGCAATGTCCTCAATGGCGGTCTGATCGAGGCCGTGCGCGAAGAACAGCGTGCGCGCGGCGTGCAGGATCGCGGCGCGCTTGTGCGCATCCTTGGAACGGCCGGACCGTTCGCGCGGGGGATCGTTCTCCAATATACGCATCCGTTCAGATCGATTGCGTGCCGCTCTGCGCTTCACGTCTCAGGATTGCTATCATATCCCGTGCGTGGAAGAAAGGTGCTTGCATCAAACTGAACGCGTGCGTATGCGAACACGAAGCAGGAGCAGCGCCACGATGGCCGATACCGAAATCCACCCTCGCGACGCCAACGCGCCCGACGACGAGGCGCTCCGTGCCGACGCCGCGCTCCGCCCGCCGATTCACCTGCCCGTGCTCGACGACAAGGCGAGGGGGATCGAACCGCCGCCCAAGAAGCCGCTGACGAAGAAGCCGATCTTCTGGGTGGGGATGCTGGTGCTCGCCGGGCTGATCGTGGGCGGGTTCCTCTACTGGCAGCACAGCCGCCAGTTCGAATCGACCGACGATGCGTTTGTGGACGCGCATATCGTGCGTGTGGCCCCCCAGGTGGCGGGCATCCTGCAAAGCGTAGCCGCGGTGGACAATGCGCATGTGAACCCGGGCGATCTGCTCGCGGTGATCGAGCCTTCCGGGCCCCGCGCGCAGTTTGCGCAGGCGGGTGCCAGCGTGGCGCAGGCCGAGAGCGCGCTGGCGCAGGCGGAGGCGCAGCGCGAGCAGCAGCGCGCCGCCGTGATCGCCGCGCAGGCGACGGCGCGCCAGCAGCAGGCGAATGTGGGCGTGCCGGTGGCGGACGCGGTGAAGGCGGCGAAGGATCTGGCGCGCTACGAGGCGGCGCGGCGTGAGAATGCGGCGGCGGTGGCGGCGACGACGATCGATCAGGCGCGGGCGAGCGCGCAGGTGGCGGACGCGCAGACGCGCGCGGCGCGCGCGCAGGCGGCGAATGCGGGGGCGAATATCGCGGTCGCGGTGCGCCAGTTGCGCGCTTCGGAAGCCAATGTGCGCGTGGCGCAGGCGAGCGTGCGCGAGGCGTTGGCGCGGCGCGATTCGGCGCAGGTGACGATCAACAATCTACGGCTGGTGGCGAGCGTATCGGGGCATGTGGCGAACCGGACGGCGAACATCGGCTCCTATGTGTCGCCGGGCACGCAGATCATGGCGATCGTGCCCGATCAAATCTGGGTGACCGCCAACTTCAAGGAGACGCAGTTGCGCGACATGCGCGTGGGCCAGCATGTGGACATCAAGGTGGATGCGCTGCCGCAGGTGCATTTTGAGGGTCATGTGGAAAGTTTCCAGCGCGGCGCGGGGCAGGCGTTCCAGTTGCTGCCCGCCGAGAATGCCACGGGCAATTTCGTCAAGGTGGTGCAGCGCGTGCCGGTGCGGATCGTGTTCGATCGTCCCAACCCGCTCGCCTACCCCATCGGGCCGGGCATGTCGGTCTCGCCGCGTGTGAAGGTGCAGTAGCGTGGCGAACGCAGCCGACGCGGGCTGGACTCCCGCACGCTCGGCGGCGGGCCTGCGATCGCCGTGGCTGATCGTGGGCGTGATCAGCCTGGCGACCTTCATGGAAGTGCTCGATACCGCGATCGCCAACGTGTCGCTGCTGAACATCGGCGGCGCGCTGTCGGTCTCGCCCGACGAGGCGACGTGGATCGTGACAAGTTACCTGGTGGCGAACGCGGTGGTGATCCCGATCAGCGGCTGGCTGGCGGACGTGATCGGCCGCAAGCGCTATTACATGTTTTCGGTGGCGCTGTTCACCTTCGCGTCGCTGTTGTGCGGGCTGGCGCCGAACATCGACGTGCTGATCCTCGCGCGCGTCCTGCAGGGGATCGGTGGCGGAGGGCTCGCTCCATCCGAACAATCTATCCTGGCGGACACCTTTCCGCCCTCGAAGCGCGGCGCGGCCTTTGCGGCCTATGCGCTGGTGGTGGTGGTGGCGCCCACATTGGGCCCGACGCTCGGCGGGTGGATCACGGACAATTATAGCTGGCACTGGATTTTCCTGATCAACGTGCCCGTGGGACTGATGTCGCTGTTTCTGGTGGGCAAGATGATGGTCGATCCGCCCGTGCTCGAAGCCGAGCGGCAGAAGAAGATCGCGGGCGGGCTCAAGGTGGACTGGACGGGATTTGCGCTGGTGGCGGTGGGGCTGGGCTGCCTCGAGCTGACGCTCGATCGCGGCGAGCGCGAGGACTGGTTTGCCAGCAATTTCATCGTCGCCACGGCGGTGATCGCTGCGGCGGCAATCGTGGCGCTGGTGATCGTGGAACTGGGGAAGAAGGATCCGATCGTGAACCTGCGGCTGTTCGGCAACCGCAATTTCTCGATCACGGTGATGGTGATGCTGGTGATCGGCGTAGTGCTGTATGGATCGACGCAGTTGATCCCGCAGCTGTTGCAGCAAGTGCTGGGTTACACCGCGACCGATGCGGGCCGCGCGCTGACGATCGGCGGCATTGCCTCGCTGGTGGTGATGCCGATCGCCGGGATCGCCTCGGGCAAGCTGCCCGCGCGCTTCATCCTGTTCCCGGCGCTGCTGGTGCAGGCGTTCGCACTTTGGAATCTCAGCCATCTGAACGCGCAGATCGCGTTCGGCGATGCCTCGATGGCTCGGCTGTTCCAGGCGGCGGGGCTGCCGTTCCTGTTCGTGACGGTAACGCAGGCGGCGTATGTTGGGCTGAAGCCGGGGCAGACGAACCAGGCGTCCGCACTGCTCAACGTAGCGCGCAATCTGGGGGGCACGTTCGGGATCAGCTACGCGCAGAGCACGCTGGCGAGCCAGAGCCAAGTGCATCAGGCGCAGCTGGTGGAGCGGGTGCAGCCGCTGAACGACGTGTATTCGGGCGCGCTCGCCAATGTGGAAAGCGCGCTCCGCCAGGTGGGGGCGGATACGGGATCGGCGGTGGGAGTGCTGTATCAGCAGGTGGCCAGGCAGGCGACGACGCTCGCCTTCCTCGACGTGTTTCACAATCTGTTCGTGTTCGTGATGTTCGTCGCGCCGCTGACATTGTTGCTGCGGCCCGGCAAGGGCGCGCCGGGGGGAGGACATTGATGCGCCACCACGTCGGGTTTTTGGGGCTGGCATTGCTGGCGGGCTGCACGGTGGGGCCGCGTTATCGCGCACCCGCGCTGCCCACGCCGCCTGCGTTTGCGGAGGCGCATCCCGAGGTGGCGGGCAGCGATCCCGCGCGCTGGTGGGAGGGGCTGGGCGATCCGGTGCTGAGCGGGCTGATCGAGCGGGGGCTGGCGCAGAACCTCGATCTGGCCGCGGCGGCAAGCCGGGTGCGCGAGGCGCGGCTGAGCGTGCGCGAGACGCGCGCGGGGCTGTTCCCCAAGGTGGACGCGACGGCGGGGGCGGAGCGCACGCGGATCAGCAAGAACGGCGGCTTCGGATCGATCGCCAAGTCGTTCGGCGGTGCGGGAGGATCGGGCGGCGGCGAATCGGGCGGGGCGACGCCTGCGCTCGGTGCGCCCGGCAGTCTGATCGACACCTATTCGGTGGGCTTCGACGCGAGCTGGGAGATCGACCTGTTCGGCGGCGTGCGTCGCCAGCTGGAAGGTGCGCGCGCGCGGGTGGAATCGGCGCAGTGGAGCCGGGCGGACACGGCGGTCAGCGTCGCGGCCGAGATTGCGGACGATTATTACCAGTTGCGCCTGTTACAGCGCCGCGCCCGGATCGCGCGTGCCGAGCTGGCGCGCGAGCGCCAGACGCTCGCGATTATCCGCGCGCGCGGCAATGCGGGGCTGACCGCGAATGTGGATGTGACGCGCCAGCTCGTGCAGATCAGCACAGCCGAAGCCTCGCTGGGACCTATCGAGGCGGACGGGCGCGCGCTGGTGCATGCACTGGGCATCCTGGTCGGTGGCACGCCCGGCACGCTGCTGCCGCTGTTCGACACCGATGTGCGCGCCGACCGTGCGGGCGCGGCCCCTGCACCCATCGCATTGCCGCCGCCGGTGCCTGCGGGCCTGCCATCGGACCTGCTGCGCCGCCGCCCGGACATCCGCCGTGCCGAGCGCGAGCTGGCGGCTTCGACCGCCGACATCGGGGTGGCGGTTGCGGACCTGTATCCCCGGTTCACGATCACAACGCCGTTCCAGTTCCTCTCGACCGGTTTGTCCGATCTGTTTGCGGGGAACAGCGTGCAGGCAACGGTGGGGGGCAGCGTCAAATTCCCGCTGCTCGATTTCGGTAGGCGTCGCGCGGTGGTGGGGCAGCGGCGCGAGACGCGCGAGCAGGCTTATATCGCCTATCAGCAGGCGGTGCTGACGGGCCTGCGCGAGACCGAGGATGCGCTCGCGCGGCTGCGGATCGAGCGTGGGCGGCGCGAGGTGCTTGCGGGCGGGGTTACGAACGCGCGCGCCACGATCGCTGCCATCGCCGCGCAGTATAAGTACGGGCTGACCGATCTGACGACGGTGCTCGAGGCGCAGCAGGCGCTGTTCCAGGCGCAGGACAATCTCGCGCAGAGCGAAGGGACGATCAGCCGCCAGACGATTGCTTTGTATAAAGCGCTTGGAGGGGGTTGGCCAGCGCTGGGGCCGGTGGGGTCGCGGCCGGCGCGCGACAGTCTCGCCGAAGCGCGCAGGAATCGCTAACGGCGCTTGCGCGAACGCCGCGACGCCAGCACCAGCGCCAGCCCGCCCGCGAGAAGCCCGGCGGAAGCAGGAGTCGGCACCCGCGCCGCCCTGGCCATCGCCATCGGGGCGGGATCCCCCACCGCATGCCAGGCGATCTCGCCGACTTCGGCAGCGGTGTTGGTGGAGCCAATCTGGATGTAGCGCGCATTTTGCAACGCGGTGAAATCGAAATTCAGATATTGACCGGTATACAGCCCAAAGCCGAACATCGACGCAAGTGCCGATCCATCGAGAACAGTTCCCAGCGAACCGAAACTGATGGGAGCACCCAGAACGCCTGTAGTCCCGGAGTCGGCAAAAAAACTGATCGAGTTATATTCGTCGATACTACCCATGTAGAGACCGGCATAGTCTATGATATGCCCAAAATCGAACGTCAGCGAGCCGAAGCCGACCGAAAGATAGCAGTTGGATACACCGGTGGGCGCGCGGCGCACGTTGAGCGTCGATCCCGATGCGACGCTCACGCCTGTCGACAATCCGACGACAGCCAACTGCGAGGGCATTCCGCAGCCCGGCGTGTTGAAATCGCTCTTCGTCGCCAACGCATTGGCGCTGGTCAGCGCGCCACCGGGCAACGAAGTGCCGCCTATCGACGCGGTGGCATAGGCGGCCTGCTGCTGGACAAGGGGCAGCACGCTCTGGCCGAGCACATGATGCAGGCTCGACGAGGGGTGGATCGCGTCCGCCCACGCGAAACCCGCGCAGCTTGCGGGCGCCGAAAAGCCGTTGAAGCAGGGGTGCTGCGCATCGAGGTTCGCGGGCAGTCCGTAATTGCCGGGGTTGGCCAACACCGCGTTGCCCCAGCCCAGCGTATCGAAGTAGCTGAAGCTCTTGCCGGGCGCGAGCTTATAGGTGCCCGTCGAGGTCACGCTCGATACGCCGAAGGCGCTGTGGAGTGCAGTGTCGAGCGCGGTGTTGATTGCCGTATCGGTGGCCTGCGACGCAGTGCGCGCCGTGGCGGCGACGCTGCTGAAAACGGGCTCTGCGCCGAGATTGCCGACGTTCATGAGCAGGACGTGCTGCGCGCCCGCCGTGTAGAGTTGCGTCACCGCGCTGACGAGGCCGCTTGCCACCTGCGTGTTGGTCGGCGCGTCTGCGGTGCCTTCGATCTGCGCGCGCACATCGTTGCTGCCCGCGTTGATCACGTAAAGTGCGTTGGGATCGGCACCGGCGCTGCGCGCGGTGAGATACTGCTTGTAGAAGTTGAGCTGCGCGGGAAGATCGAGGCTTGGATCGGCGTTCGTGACCACCCGCGAGCCGCCGATTGCGAAGTTCAGCCCGCCCGGTGCCGGCAAGCCGAAGAGGATCGGCGCGTATGGATTGCTCGGGCCGCCAACGAGCTGGCGGTGCAGATAATCGATATACTCCTCGCCGTCCGAAAACCGGCCGTTGTAGTAGCCGAGCGATGACGGCGTGGGGTCCGTCAGCCCCTGCGCGAGTGCACCCAGATGCGCGTTGCCCGTATCCGAAAGGCTGTCGCCGAAAACCACCACGTCGCTGAAAAGCCCGGCGCGCGCCGGGCCGCAAGCCAAAGCGGCGACCGCTGTGCCAAGAATAATCAACGGAAATTTACGCATGGTTGCCCCCTTTGCGTTTCGACAGATGACGGATGGTTATCCCAAGGCGGCAAGCGCAGCAACAGCGTGTCGGTTCGCGCGCGATCACCCCACGAAGGCGCGCTCGACCAGATAGGCTCCCGGCGTCTGGCTGTTGCCCTCGTCGAACCCTGCCTCCTCAAGCAGGCGAGCCATCTCCTGGTTGAACGCGATCGAGCCGCACAGCATCACGCGCGTGTGTTCGGGCGTGAGGTCGGCTGCGGTGAGGCCGAGGTCGGCGGCCATTGCGCCCGATTGCCAGCGTTCGGTGATGCGGCCCTGCGTGCGGAATTCCTCGCGCGTGACGGTGGGATAATATTTGAAACGGTGCGCGAGGGTGTCGCCGAAGATTTCGTCGTCCTTGATGTCGAACTCGAGCAACTGGCGGTAGGCGAGCTCCTGCGCTTTGCGCACGGTGTGGGTGATCACGATTTCCTCGAAGCGCTCGTGCGTCTCGGGATCGCGCACCACCGACAGGAAGGGCGCGAGGCCGGTGCCGGTGCCCATCATGACGAGGCGGCGCGCGGGACGGAGCCAGTCGACAACGAGCGTGCCAGTGGGCTTGCGGCCGAGCAGGATATGATCGCCGGGTTGCAGGTGCTGGAGGCGCGAGGTCAGCGGGCCTTCGGGCACCTTGATCGAGAAGAATTCGAGATGCTCTTCCCAGTTGGGGCTGGCGACCGAATAGGCGCGCAGCAACGGCTTGCCCCCCTCCCCCTCCAGCCCGAGCATGATGAACTCGCCCGAGCGGAAGCGGAAGGTGGACGGCCGTTCGGTCCGGAAGCTGAACAGCGTGTCGGTCCAGTGATGGACCCAGGTGACGCGCACGCAGTGCAGGCCCTTGGCGGCGGCGAGCGCTTGGAGATCGGACGTGGGGTCGGCGGTGGTTTGCATGGGTGTCCAGATAGGGCGCGCGGGAGCGGGCGCAAAATTGGCAGCGGGTTAGCTCGGGCGACGCGTCACAGTTGCCAGCGGCGCACACCCTCGGGGAAGGTCGCGTTGCGCCACATGCCTTTCACATCGGCGATCAAACCGCCTTCGCGCAGCAGCCCCGCAACCTCGCCGGGTGCCATCTTGCGATAGTGCGCGTGCGGGACGGCGGCGATTACCGCATCGTAGCGGCGCTCGAGTGCGTTGGGATCGAGCGTGAGGCCGTATTCGTGGTGGGCTTCGGCCGCATCGGCGAGCGGATCGTGGACGGTGACGTTGTGGCCGATCCATTGCAGGCGCGCGATCACGTCGGCGACTTTGGAGTTGCGCAGATCGGGCACGTCTTCCTTGAAGGTGAGGCCCAGCACGAGGATGTCGCACGCCTTGCCGAGGCGGTGGTGGACCTGATCTGCGACATAATGGGCCATAGAATCATTGATCGAGCGGCCCGCGAGGATCACGCGGGGCTGATGACCCAGCTGCTGCGCACGGTAGCTCAGGTAATAGGGATCGACGCCGATGCAGTGGCCACCGACAAGGCCGGGCGAGAACTTGAGGAAATTCCACTTGGTGCCGGCCGCATCGAGCACGTCGTAGATCGAAATGTCCATTTTCTGGAAGATCTGCGTGATCTCGTTCATGAAGGCGATGTTGATATCGCGCTGCGCATTCTCGATCACCTTGGCGGCTTCGGCCGCTTTGATCGAGGCAGCGCGGAACACGCCGCCGGTGGTCGCCGCGCCGTAAAGCTGCGCGAGCGTTTCCAGCGTGGCGGCATCCTCGCCCGCGATCACCTTTATGATGCGATCGACGGTGTGCTCGCGGTCGCCCGGATTGATGCGTTCGGGACTATAGCCGAGGAAGAAATCCTTGCCGCGTGTGAGGCCGGTCAGGCGTTCGAGTTCGGGGCCGCAGACGTCTTCGGTGACGCCGGGGTAAACGGTGCTCTCGTAGACGATAATCGCGCCGGGGCTTGCTTCGAGCACGCCAGCGATCGCGCGCGTGGCACCCATCACCGGGCTGAGATCAGGCTGGTTGGCGGCATCGACCGGGGTGGGGACGGTAACGATGAAGATCGCGGCGCCGCGCGCACCGGCGATATCGGTCGAGTAGCCGAGATTGCTCGCGGCGAGCATCGGCCCGTCCACCTCGTGCGTGCGATCATGGCCCGCGCGCAGTTCGGCCACGCGCTCGGCGTTGATATCCACCCCGATCACATCGAAGCTGCGCGCCAGCGCGACGGCGAGCGGCAGGCCGACATAGCCGAGACCGATGACAGCCACGCGACTGCTGGGATCGAGAGGCATCGAACTGCTCCGGTTTGGCGGCTAGCGGCCGCGCGCAAGGATGGCGACGGTGGCGACCGTCGAGACGAACTGGCCGACGATACTCGCGATATCTCGCGCAACGCTCAGCCCGAGGAACCGGCTGCTGTTGAGCGGCACGATAATCGTCGATCCCGGCGGCGGCGCGATGCGCGACTTGCGACCGAAGCTCGCCTGGACGAGCGGCTGCGCGGCCCCGTTGGGCAGCACCACGAACGCATGCGCGAGGTCCGAAGTGCGCCGACGGCCGCCACTTTCGCGGATATACTCGTCTGTCGTCTTGCCTGGGATGAACTGCAGCGCGCCAGGGCTGGCGAGATCGCCGAGCGCGAGGACGAAGCTGGGCTCCTTGGGCACGAAGATGGTGTCGCCGCCTTCGAGCACGATATCGAGATCGGGTCGCCGCGCGAGCACGCGCGGGTCCGCCTCCACCACGACTCGACCGATTGGATCGACCTGTGCGATGCTCGCTGCAAGCTGACTGGCGGCACCCAGACTTTCGGCGCTGCTGCCGCCACCGCTGCTGCTGCTGCTGGCGCTGGCGCGTACCGAAGCGATGATCAGCCCCTCGTTCAGCTCGCGGATCGTGCGCTTGATGCCTTCAGCCTGCTGCTCGCGCACCGCGCGGCGCGTGAAGATCGTGCCATAGGGGTAGGCGAGGCCGGTCGGGCCGCCCGCGCGCACGAACAGTTCGGAGAGCTTCTCGCCGCGCTTGATCGTATAGAGGCCGGGGCGCCCGACCTCGCCGGTCAGCAGCACCGCACCGGCCTCGAACTGCGCTTGGCCCGCGTTGAAGCGTATATCGTCGCCCGCGCGCAGCAGCACCGACGGCAGCCGCCCGTCGGCAAGCGCGGGTAGGCGATCGGTGTGGTTCACCGCACCCTCGCCGCGCGTGACGTCGAGCACGATGCCCTCGCTGCGCGTGAGCAGCCCTTCGGCGAGTGTGGCGAGCGTGGCGGCCTCGGTCGGCCCCGCGATCGGATAAGCGCCCGGACGCCGCACGGCACCGCCGACGCTGACGGCGTTTTCGATCAGCACGGGCAGAAGTTCGGGCTCTTCCTGAAACACGCTCGGGCAGGTCGCGCTGTCCTCGACTGCATCGGCGGACCTGCGCCCCGCGCCGATGTCGCCAGTCGTCACATCGCGAGCATATTCGTCGCTGCCGCGAACACCCGATGCCAACGCACGCGCCTGCTGTTCGCCCGAGCCGCGCACGCCCGACGCGAGCGCGCCAGTCTGCTGATCGCCCGACAGCGTCGAGCGCTGCGCGAAGGCCGCACCCGCGCCCGCGATCTGGCCGCCGGGCGCGGTGTAGGTGCCGCGCGTGACCACATTGTAGCGCGCGGACTGCGTATCGCGCACAAGCGCTTCGAGCCGCTCGAGCGGGCGGCAGCCGATCTGAAGATTGGGGCGGCCGAGCACGATCGAGCGCACCGCGACGCGGTTGATGAAAGACACGTCCGCCTGGCTCAGGATATAGACCCGGTCTTCGCCGCGCAGGGCGAATGGCGCGCGCCCGCTCAACGCAGCCGACAGATCCACCGGAACGAAGCGCCGCGCGCCGGTGATGCGATCGTCGCGCAGCACGACCGCCATCGGCAAATATGTCTCGGGGCGCAAATCCTGCACGTCGCCCACCAGATCGCGCATCGTGGGCGCGGCGAGCAGCGGACGCGGACCGGGATTGAGCACATAGCCCCGCAGCACCACGCGGCCGATCGCGCCGCCGGCCGAGCCGCTGATCACCTGCACCGCATCGCCCGCGATCAGGCGCGTGGCAACGCTGGTGCCGCGCAGGAAGATTTCGGAGCCATCCGCCTCGATCCGGCTGATCGAGACGCGGCTGCCGCGCGGCCGCACCGCGCCGCCCGCGTAATCGAGCAACTGACCGACGCTTGCGGGGCCGCGCAATTCGTAAATGCCCGGGCGCGAGACTCCGCCGGCGATCGCCACCGTCTGTCCGAGCACGGGAACGATGACGCGGTCCCCCTCGCGCAGACGCGTGGTCGACGGCGCGCCGATACCGAGCAGGCCGTAAAGATCGACTTCAAAGCTGCCGCCCGCGCGGACCACGCGGACATGGCGCAGCGAGCCCGTGCGGCGCACGCCGCCCGCCTCGGCGATCGCGGCGGCGATATCGGCGAGACTGGTCAACTGATATGCACCGGGCGAGCCGACCTCGCCGCCGACGAAGATCGAGATCGAGCGGACCGCACCGACGGTCGCGTTAACTTCGGTGCCGAGCAGCGTGCGCCGCGTCGAGGCGGCGAGTTCGGAGCGCACCGAGGACAGCGACCGGCCCGCAGCGCGGACCGGGGGAAGCTGACCGACGATCAGACGCCCCTCGCGGTCCACCCGCGCGGTCTGGCTGCTGGGTGTGGCCCCCTGGAAGGTCACGATCAGCTCGTCGCCTATCCCCAAAATATAATCGCCGCCGATCGCGCCGGTCAGCGGCGCGCCCGACGGCGAGGTGCGGAACAGATCGTAGCCGAACTGGCGCAGCGAACCGTCGCCGAGCCGCTGCTGATATTCGCGCTCGATCGGCGAGAGCGGCGCAAGCGTCGCCAGTTCGTTCAGCGAGCGCTCGCGGCGCACCGCAATCTCCTCGGCGGTGCTTTCGTTCGGCCCGACAATTCGTGCACGCTCGCCCGACGAAGCCCCTGCCGCGCGCGACGCGTCGAGTTGCTGGCCCGCGCTTCCGGCGGGGGCGGCACCCAGTGTCGCCTGCAATGCCTGCAGCGTGCGTGGATCGAGGGTTGGAGCCTGGGCGGAGGCAGGCGAAGCGGACACTGCCGTCAACGCGATCAGACCGATCGACGCCGCCCCGCGAGCACAAAGCCCAAATCGCCCGAATAGGCGTCGCACGTTGCCGACCTCGCTTGAATTATCCCGTCGCCGCCGCGCTTAGGCGGCCGGACATGGCCGCGTCAATCTTGGCGTGGCCCGGTTACCGCGCGTCCGGCGATGACCGCTGCCGTGACAGCGTCGTCCGCCGCCTGCAAGTCTGACATTTTTCCCGACGAGTCGGTAAACAGCGCGCGATCGACATGCGAGGCCTGCGGTTTGACAGTGCCCGTCCCCCCCGAGCCGATGGGCGGCAGCAGGGCGAGGGCAAGCCCGATGGCAATGCTGCTCGCGATCCGCATGATATCCGCCTGATTGCCCGGTGCCGTGAAAATCAACCGTGCGAACGATTTGCCATCGCTTCGGTTGCGCTGTTTCCGGGCACATAACGAATTTCGCGGCATTGCACCACCCCATGATGCAGTGCAGCAACACCGCTCAGGCGTTCGCGAGCCGTCCTCGCGCCAGATCGGCGTAATCGCTGCGCATCTGACGGCCGATCGCACCGACCTCGAAGTTCCACGGGCCGATGGACCGGATGGGAGTGACCTCCGCTGCGCTGCCGGTGAGGAACGCGCCCTCGAACCCCTCCATCTCCTCGGGCCAGATCGCGCGCTCAATCACCTCGATCCCCCGGCGGCGTGCGAGATCGATCACCGTGCGCCGCGTGATGCCATCGAGGAAGCAATCGGGCGTGGGGGTGTGCAGCGCGCCGTCTTTTACGAAAAATATGTTTGCACCGGTCGCTTCGGCGATCTGGCCGCGCCAGTCGAACATGATCGCGTCGTTGAAGCCCTTGTCTTCGGCGGCATGTTTGGAGAGCGTGCAGATCATATAAAGACCCGCCGCTTTGGATGCGGTTGGCGCGGTGTAGGGTGCGGGCCTGCGCCACTGCGCGATATCGAGGCGCAACCCGCGCTCGATGATATCCTCGCCGAAATACGCGCCCCACTGCCACGCGGCGATCGCCAGGCGCGGCTTGGAGCGCTGCGCCGAGACGCCCATCTGCTCCGAACCGCGCCACGCGAGCGGACGGACATAACAATCGGTAAAGCCATTTGCCTTGACCGTTTCGTTGCACGCTGCGTCGATCTCCTCGCGCGTCCACGGGATCGTGAAGCCCAGGATCGCCGCGCTGTCGATCAGCCGCTGACTGTGCATCGACAGGTGGAAGATGTTTCCGCCATAGCAGCGCTCCCCCTCGAACACGGCGGATGCGTAGTGGAGCGCATGGGTGAGGACGTGGACGTTAGCCTCACGCCAAGGCACGAGTTTGCCGTCGAGCCAGATCCAGCCGTCGCGGTCGTCGAAATCGGGGGGGGTCATGCCTTGGCTCCTGTTCGCCAGCGGCTACGCTCGGCGGCGGGGGCAAGTCAAACCACGGCGGCGGGATCGAACCCGGCGGGATCGGGCGCCGCGATGTCGGTCGCGCGGGTGCCCAGGCGCGCCATTGCCCGATCGGCCTGATCGAGCCGCCGGTCGAGCGCGCGCATCGTGGTTCCCTGATCGGGATCGGCGTCGGCCAGCCAGGTGCGGCCCACATCGGCGAGCATCGCTGCGAACGCCTGCACGCGCACGATCCCCGTCACGCCGATCGTGTTGGCACCCGCCGCGCTAAGATATAGCGCAGCGGTGCGCGGCAGTGTGGCCGCGAGCGCCAGCGCCAGCGCGGGGCGGCGGCGCGCTTCGGCGGACAGTGCCGCGAGCGCGGCGCGGTGCGGGACGGCGGCATCGAAACGCGCCATCGTCAGATCAAAGAGCCGGTCGCGCACGCTGCCGTTCGGATCGGCGGCGGCAAGGCCTGCGCGGTCGAGATGCCGGGTGAACACATCGAGCGCGGCCCAGCGATCGCCCACCGCCTCCACAAGCGCGGCGGGCGTGGTGGCGGCGTGGCGTGCGACCGCGTCGAGCGTGGCGGGGCCGAAGCCGCGCGCGGCGAAGAAGGCAAGAAAGGCGTGGACGGCATCGTCGCGGGTCATGCGTCGGCTTCCTTGGCGAGTGTGACAGCGCGGGCAACGGCTGCGTCGACCGCCCGTAGCAGCAAAGCACCCAGCGCGCCGCCCTGATCGAGCACATCGAGCCCCGCCTGCGTCATTCCGCCGGGGCTGGCGACCTCGCGCGCGAGATCGGCCATCGGGCGGGCTGCGACGGCGGCATAGGCCCCCGCGCCGGCGACGGCTTCGAGTGCGAGCATGGGTGCGAGTTCGGGCGCAAGGCCCGCGCGCGCGCCCGCCGCAGCGAGCGCATTGATAAAGCGGAACGTCCATGCGGGCGAGGAGGAGGCGACCGCAGTGGCGGCATCGAACTGCGCTTCGTCGACCCAGTGCACATGGCCGAGCGCGCGGCCGAGCGCTTCGACGGTCGCGCGGTCCTCGGCGGTAAGATCGCCCGCGAGCAGCGTGATACCCTGCCGGATGCGCGCGGGCGTGTTGGGCAGCGCGCGCGCGACACGGGCGTGCGGGAAGGCGGCGGCGAGCCGGGGCAGCCGCGCCCCCGCAAGCACCGAGACGAGCAGCGTATCGCGTGCGAAAGGCGAGAGCTGCGCGGCGACCTCGCCCAGGCGTTTGGGCTTGACCGCGAGCAAGATCGTGGCGGGGCGCGGCAGATCGGGGCCGGGCGCGGGCACCTGCGCAACGCCCGGCGGCAGATCGCGCGGCGTGGGGTTGACGACCGTGACGTGGGCGGGATCGAGGCCGCCAGCGAGCCAGCCATCGAGCAGCGCACGGCCGAGATTGCCGCAGCCGACGAGCCAGAGCGGGGCGGGATGGATGGGGGCGGGCACGCTCAGGCTGCCTGCCCGGCGTGCGCGGGGTGCGCTTGCGGGGGATTAGCCTGGTCGCCGCGTACGGCCCCCGCGCTGATCAGATTGAGCGCGCCGAAGCGCAAGCCGCGCTCGGCGCGGACACGCTCGGCAAACGCGCGGACTTCGGAGGTCGGGCCGCGCAGCATCATGCTTTCGAGGCAGCCGTCGTGATCGAGGTGGACGTGCGTGGTCGAGACGATCAGCGCGTGGTGCGCGTGGCCGATATCGAGCAGCTTCGTCACCAGCGCGCGCTGGTGGTGATCGTAGACGTAGGAGAGGTTGGCGACGCATTCGCCCGTCTCCTCCGCCGCAACCGCGCGGGTATCGACCGCTGCGCGCACGAGATCGCGCACGGCTTCGGAGCGGCTGGCGTAACCCTGTTCGTGCGTTAGCGCGTCGAAAGCATCGGCGAGAGGGCCGTCGAGCGAGATGGTGATGCGGTGCATGCGGCCTCCGTTCGATCGGGGAGGTAGGCGCTAGCGCGCCACGCGCAACCAATTTGCGGCGCACACGTATGCACTTCGGAGCCGGACTTCATACAGCCCGAACGAAGGAAGAGGACGCCCGCAGTGTATCGTTGCTTGCGCGTCGCGCTGCTCTTCGTTGGACTATTGAAAGCCGGGGGTGCGCTGGCGCAAGACGCCGCACCGCCGCCCGAAACGGCCGAGCCATCCACGGTGGTGGTTTACGGTCGCGCGATCCATCTCATCGGCGTCGCGCAGTCGAGTTCGCAGGGCACCGTGGGCTATGAGGACTTCAAGAACCGCCCGCTCAGCCGCGTGGGCGAGCTGGTGGAGAACGTGCCCGGGCTGATCGCAACGCAGCATTCGGGGAGCGGCAAGGCGAACCAATATTTCCTGCGCGGCTTCAATCTGGATCATGGTACCGATCTGGCAGGTTTTATCGATGGCACGCCGATCAATCTGCGCACCCACGGCCACGGACAGGGCTGGCTCGATCTCAACTTCATCATTCCCGAGCTGATCGAGAAGATCGATTTCCGCAAAGGCCCCTATTTCCCCGATGTGGGCGATTTCAGCGCGGCGGGAACGGTCAGGTTCAAGACCGCCGATCGGCTCCCTGCGCCGATCGCTGAGGTTGAGATCGGATCGTTCGACTATTATCGCGGATTGCTAGCGGGGAGCGTCAAGCTCGGCGACGGCGATCTGCTGGTGGGGATCGATGGCACGAAGTCGCACGGTTCCTACGATCAGGACGAGCATCTCGGGCGCATCAAGGGCCTTGTAAAATACAGCCGGGGCACGCGCGAGCACGGCTTCAATATCAGCTTCAACGGCTACCGCTCCACTTGGCACTCGACCGACCAGGTTCCCCAGCGCGCGATCGACGAGGGGCTGATCGGCCGCTTCGGCAATATCGATCACACGCTGGGTGGCGAAACCACGCGCCTGTCGCTCGCCAGCGAAATCCGCCTCGGGCAAACCGACGCGAATTTCTACGCGACCTACCAGAACTTCCGCATCAACTCGAACTTCACCTATTTCCTCGACGATCCCGTCAACGGCGACGAATTCCAGCAACGCGACCGGCGCGGCGTGTTCGGCGGCGCAATCCGGCACGCGATCCCGACGACGCTGCTGGGCAAGCCCGTCACGTTTCGCTTCGGTATCGAGTCGCGCTACGACATGATCGGCAACGTCGGCCTCTACCAGATTAAAGAAGGCGTGCGCATCCGCACGATCCGCCAGGACGTGGTGGACGAGCTTTCGGGCGCGGTGTCCGGCGCGGCAGAGGTTGCGATCACCCCGCGCCTGCGCGCGACCGTGGGCGGGCGCGGCGACTATTTCGGCTACGATATTCACTCGGACAACGTGCTCAATTCGGGCCACGGCCATGCGAGCATCGGCGAACCCAAGGTGGCGGTTGCCTGGCACGCGCTCGATCATCTCGAACTCTACGCAAACTATGGCCAGAGCTACCATTCGAACGATGTGCGCGGCGCGGTGATCACGGTCGATCCCAAATTCGGCGGCCCCGCGGACCGCGTGACCACGCTATCGCGTGCAACCGGCTATGAGGGCGGCGCGCGCGTGGAGTTCAGCAACGTGAACGCGACTGTAACGGTCTACGATCTCATGCTCGACAGCGAACTGGTGTTCTCGGGCGATTCAGGCACCACCACGCCGCAAGGCGCGACCGAGCGTTACGGGGTGGAAACCAGCCTGTTCTGGCGTCCGCGCCACTGGTTGACGCTCGACGGAACCGCCGCCTTCACCCACGCGCGCTTCACTAACGCGCCCGGGTTCGACCGCATCCCCAATTCCGCAGGCGAGGTGATCGCGGGCGGCGTGACGGCGGCGGTAACGCGCGATGTTGCGGTAACTGCGCGCGTGCGCCACTTCGGCCCCGAGCCGCTGATCGAAGACGACAGCCGCCGCTCGCCACCGACCACGATCGTCAACGCAGGGGCGTATTGGCAGCGAGCGCACTTCAAGTTCGGCCTCGATGTGCTGAACGTGCTCGACGCACGCGCAACCGACATCACCTATTTCTACACCTCGCGCCTGCCCGGCGAGCCATTGCAGGGGGTGGACGATTACCATCTCCACCCGATCGAGAAGCGGCAGGTGCGCGGAAGTCTGAGCTACAGCTTTTAGTCTCCGCCGCCCTCAGGCCTCCCCCGCCGTATCGGTCAGCGCCATGCGGAACGCGTCCGCCGGAGCTTTGCCCTGTTCGAGCAGGAAATCGAACGCGGGGTAATAACGGTCGCACTCGTCGAGCGCGGCTTCGACGAGCGCTTCGGCCTGCGCGAGGCTGAGCGCGGGTTCGTCTTCCTCGCCGCCGATCAGCGCCGCGTGGCGGAAGAGGATGGTGCCGTCACCCGTCCACAGGTCGAAATGCCCGAGCCAGAGCCCCTCGTTGATCAGACCGAGCAGCTCGTAGGCGGCGGTGCGGTGCTGCGGTTCGGCCTTGAGGCCGGGCAGACCAACGAACTGGAGGACGCGGTCTTCCTCGCGCCACAGGCCGCGCAGCTCGTATTCGCCCCAAGCAGCTTCGACCTGCGCGACGATCTCCTCGTCCCCATTGCGGTCGAACGCCCAGCCCTGCGACTGGAAATAATGTTCGAGCATGTCGATCGGCGCAGCAGTGGGCGCGGCCGCTTCGGCCTCGATGATCATCATGAGGGGCCGGTTCAGGCGGTGGGTTGGCCGTCGGGGCCGGCGCCGCCGCGTGCGGCTTCCGCGCTGGGCGCGTGATCGACGGCGGGGGCGGGGGCGGGCGCATGCGCGCGCATCGCGGCGAGCTCGCTCTTCAGCATCTCCACTTCGGCCATCGCGCGCGTAGCTAGCGCGCGGACCGCCTCGAACTCGTCGCGCGTGACCATGTCGAGGCCACCCAGCCATTCGCGCAGCTTCTCGCGCGTGGTGGTCTCGAACTCGCGCGCCGCACCCGCGAAGGTGCCGGCCGCGCCGGTGGCGACCTTGGCGAAATCGTCGAAGATTTTGGACTGGGACTGCATTGGCCGTCTCCCGGGACTAGCCGTACTCTATAGGCGCGGGCGGGCACGGCGGCTAGGCCCGGCGTGGATCAGGCGCGGCGTGCCGCGATCAGGAACTCGATATTGCCTTCGGGGCCGCTGATCGGGCTTTGCGTGGTGCCGAGGGGCGGCCAGCCCTGCGCTGCGAGGAACGCGGCAACCTCGGCCTGGACGCGTGCATGGACGGCCGGATCGCGAACCACCCCGCCCTTGCCGACCTCCCCCGGCCCCGCCTCGAACTGCGGTTTGACGAGCGCGATCAGCCGCGCGGCGGGAGCGGCAAGCGCGAGCGGGGCAGGCAGCAGCGTGGCCAGCCCGATGAAGCTCGCGTCGCACACGAGCATTGTGGGCGCGGTGCCGCCGAGCTGGTCCGACGTGAGGTGGCGCGCGTTCGTCTTTTCGAGCACGGTCACGCGCGGATCGCCGCGCAGCCGCCAGTCGAGCTGGCCGTGGCCAACATCGACCGCGAACACGTGGCGAGCGCCGTGGTGCAGGCACACATCGGTGAAACCTCCGGTGGACGCGCCGATATCGAGCACGATTTCGCCCGACAGGTTGGTCCACCCGAAATGCACCAGTGCGTGCGCGAGCTTCACCCCGCCGCGGCCGACCCAAGGATGATCGCGGCCCTTGACCGCAAGCGCCACATCTTCGGGCAGCAGCTGGCCGGGTTTGGCGACGCGCGCTTCGCCCGCGAACACATGGCCCGCCATGATTAGCGCCTGCGCTCGCGCGCGGCTCTCGGCGAGACCGCGCGCGTGGAGCAATTGATCGGCGCGCACGCGGGGCATGGCCGCTGGTGGCATGCGCGCGCGCGCGGGTCTATCTGCCGGGGCGTGATCCCGTTTTCGGAACTGCAGCTCGAACGCTATGCGCGGCACATCGTGCTGCCCGAAATCGGCGGCGCGGGGCAGCGGCGGCTTCTGGCTGCGCGTGTGGCGGTGGTGGGCGCGGGCGGGATCGGGGCGGGACTGCTGCCCTGGCTGGCGGCGGCGGGGATGGGGCGCATCCGGCTGGTTGACGACGACATCGTATCGCTGAGCAATCTTCAGCGGCAAACGCTCTTCACCGCCGACGATTTGGGCGCGCCCAAGGTGGAGCGCGCGGCGCGGGCGTTGGGGCGGATCAATCCCGATTGCGCTGTGGAGCCGGTCGCGGTGCGGCTGACGGCGGCGAATGCGGCGCTGATGCTGGGTGGGTGCGACGTGGTGGCGGACGGGTGCGATAATTTCGAAACGCGCCTCGCGGTGGCCGATGCTTGCCAGGCACTGCGCGTGCCGCTGGTTTCGGCAGCCGTGGGGCCGTTCGACGGGCAATTATCCACCTTCCGGGGCTGGGAGGCGGGGATGCCCTGCTATCGCTGTCTGGTGGGTAACGATCCGCGTGCCATCGAGCGGAACTGCGCGGACACAGGCGTGCTGGGCGCGCTCCCGGGCGCGATGGGCGCGCTGGCGGCGGTGGAGGTGCTCCGCGAAATCGTAGGCTTCGGCGAGGGGCTGGCGGGTCGGCTGCTGCTGATGGACGCAATGGGGATGCGCCAGCGCACAGTGCGGCTGGCGAAGGACCAGGCGTGCGCGGGATGTGGGGCGAGGGTGGGTTAGCCGACCTTCTCGTTTGGGTATGTGCCCCATAGTTGCGCGCGCGGGATGTAGCCGCTCGCGGCGTCGATGCTGATGCGGCACCACGCGCCCGCGCAGAAGACGATTTTCGCGGTCACGCCCGCCTCCACCCGCCACAGCGGTTTGGCGGCCACATCGGGCTGCGCGTAGAGCGTGCGCGTGGCGCGGGTGACCCACGCGGTGCGGTCCTTCGCCACCATCGCCTGATCCATCCAGCCCTGATCGCCATCGGGATCGCGCACCAGCCGCCATGGCCCCCATTCGCGCAGCACCTCCACGGGCAGCCCCTTGCGCTTGTAATTGAAGGTGACGGGATATTGCTCGCCCGGCCCCGCGCGCATGTTGACGTCGCCCACACGCAGCGCACCGAAGCGCGGCACGGGCAGGCCCGAGCGGCCGGTCGCGGGTTCGGGCGTGGCGTGCACGGGGGCGGCGAGCAACAGGGCGGTGGCGACGACAATTGGGCGCATCGCCACCGCGTTAGCGCGGCCGGGGCGGCACGGGAAGCGCGGGCTTGAGCGGGCTCGCGGCGTGGCTCATACCCTTGGTCCATGCGAGATCGCCCGCGTCGCCCCAAGGTCACCGTCACCTATCGCCTGCCGCCGCCGGTGGAAGCCCGGATGCGCGACCTGTTCGACGCCGTGCTGCGCGACGACGACCGGCCGTTGACCCGCGCCGAACTCGCGCGCGCGGCTGCGGACACCGATGTGCTGGTGCCGACGGTGGCGGACGCGATCGATGGCGCGCTGATCGCGGGCGCGGGCGAGCGGCTGGGGCTGATCGCCAATTTCGGCGTCGGGACGAACCATATCGATCTGGCGGCGGCGCGCGCGCGCGGCATTCCGGTCAGCAACACGCCGGGCGTGCTGACCGACGATACCGCCGACACCACGATGGCGCTGATCCTGTGGACTCCGCGCCGCTTTTCAGACGGGGAGCGCGCGATCCGCGAGCACGCATGGGCGGGCTGGAGCCCGTCCGCGATGCTGGGCCACCGCGTGACGGGCAAGGCGCTCGGCATCGTGGGCATGGGGCGGATCGGCCGGGCGGTCGCGGCGCGCGCGGGGGGGTTTGGGGTAAAGGTGCATTACCACAACCGCCACCGCCTGCCCGAGGCGGCCGAGGCGGGCGCGATCTTCCACGCCGATCTGGATGCGATGCTGGGCGCGGTGGACATCCTGTCGCTCAATTGCCCGCTCACGCCCGCCACGCACCATCTGATCGACGCGCGACGGCTGCGGCTGCTTCCCCCCCACGCCTATATCGTCAATACCGCGCGCGGCCCGCTGATCGACGAGGCGGCGCTGGCGGACGCGCTCGAGGCGGGGACGATCGCGGGCGCGGGGCTGGACGTGTTCGAGGCCGAGCCGCGCATCGAACCGCGCCTCGCCCGGCTGCCCAATGTGGTGCTGCTGCCGCACATGGGTTCGGCCACGTTCGAGGGGCGGCGCGCGATGGGGGAGAAGGTGATCGCCAACATTCGTGCGTGGGCAGACGGCCACCGCCCGCCCGATCAGGTGCTGGAGGGCTGGGCATGAGCCGGACGATCACGTTGGCCGAACTCCACACCGCGCGCGCGGTGGTGGGCGGCGCGATGCCGCCGACGCCGCAGTATGCGTGGCCGCTGCTTGGCGCACGTCTGGGCGCGCAGGTCTGGGTGAAGCACGAGAACCACACGCCTACCGGCGCGTTCAAGGTGCGCGGCGGGCTGACCTATCTAGAGGCGATGCGGCGCGAGCGGCCGCACGTGCGCGCGCTGGTCACCGCCACACGCGGCAACCACGGCCAATCGATCGCGTTCGCGGCGCGCCAGCACGGCGTGCCGGTGACGATCTACGTGCCGCACGGCAACAGCGCGGAGAAGAACGCTGCGATGCGCGGCTTCGGCGCGACACTGGTGGAGCATGGTGAGGACTTCCAGGCGGCGCGCGAGGCGGCCTATGCGCGCGCTGCCGCCGAAGGCTGGGAGATGGTGCCGAGCTACCACCGCGATCTGGTGCTGGGCGTGGCGACCTATGCCTACGAGCTGTTTCACGCGGTGCCCGATCTGGACGTGCTCTACGTGCCTATCGGCCAGGGATCGGGTATCGCCGCCTGCACCATCGTGCGCGATTTGCTGGGGCTGCGCACGCGGATCGTCGGCGTGCAATCGCCCGGCGCACCCGCCTACGCGCTTTCGTTCGCGGCAGGACAGGTGGTGACGACCGGGAGCGCCTTCAGCCTCGCCGACGGCATGGCAACGCGCACGCCCGATGCGGACGCGCTGGCGATCATCAGGGCCGGGGTGGAGCGGATCGTGCTGGTGAGCGACGACGAGATCGCGGCTGCGATCCGGGCGTTCTGGACCGATACGCACAATCTGGCCGAGGGCGCGGGCGCGGCCGGGCTGGCCGCCGCGATGCAGGAGCGCGAGGCCAACCTCGGCCGCAAGGTCGGCGTGGTGCTGTGCGGCGGGAATATCGATCTGGCGCTGTTTCGGGACTGGGTGCTGGGGTGAGCGATCCCGCGCGCGCGCTGGCAGAGGCGAAGCGCGCGCTCGATGCGCTGCGGCCGCTTTCGGCGGGTGCGCTCGCGCAGTTGCGGCATTTCTACGATGTCGAGCTGACGTTCACCTCGAACGCGATCGAGGGCAATACGCTTACCCTGCGCGAGACCGCCGAGGTGATCGAGCACGGCATCACGGTCGGCGGCAAGCCGCTGCGCGATCATCTGGAGGCGCTCGATCATTATGAGGCGGTCGGGTGGATGCGCGGCGTCGCGGGCGGGGCCGCGCCATTGGGCGAAGCCACGGTGACCGAATTGCACCGCCGCATTGTCTCGCGCTCGCAGCCCGCGATCGCGGGCGTTTACAGCCCCTGGCCGCGCCGCGTCGCGGGATCGGCGGCGATCTTCCCCAACCCCGCCAAACTGCCCGCACTGATGGCCGCGTTCGGTGAAGCGCTGGCGCGCGCACACGCGACGCACACGGCGGCGTTCGACGCTCATTACCAGCTGACTGCGATCCACCCGTTCAGCGACGGCAACGGCCGCACCGCGCGGCTGCTGATGAACCTGATATTGGTGCGTGGCGGCTACCCGCCCGTCGCCGTCCGCCCTAAAGACCGGGCGCGGTACCTGGCGGCGCTTGAGACGGCCTCGGTGAGTGGCGACACGGGCGCGTTCGCCGCGCTGATGACGGAGCGGCTGCTGGCGACCACGCAGGCGTATGTGGCGATGCTGGAGGAGGCGGTGCGGGCGTAATGCAGTTGCCCACATCGCACACGCGGTTTACGGCGTGTTGCCGGTCGATTGCACCATGTTGAGCAGTTTGATCATCACAGACTGCTGGCCCGCCTGCACCGAACGTCGGAGGATCAACGTGGTGCCGGGACCGGCATAGCCTGCCCAGTCATACGACAGCAGCCCGTCGGGATTGTCGTACGGCGTAACCGGCGGGAGCTTCATCTCTTTCGTCATTTCGCTACGGAACGCGTTGAAGTCGGCAACGCCGCCGCCCGCCGCGCACGACGTGCTGACCCCTTTGGGTCCACGCAATTCATCGATCATCAGGAACCACGGCCCTGTCGCAAGGCTGCCCGTCCAGCCCTTCGTCCGAAGAACCGTGCCTCCATCGGACGGCTTCTCCTGGTCGAGTTGCATCTGCATCTTCATCGCGTTCGCCTTTACGGCAATCTCGCTGAAGTTGGGCAATTCGAGGTTGCACATGATCTGGAACGTATTGATCAGCGAAGGGTCGCGATCATGGTCGAAAGTCGGAGGCACCTCGGCTTTCGACATGCTCGATAAGAGCAGAACGCCCATACCGATAACAGCACACGACATCCTTGAGATGTTCGCCGAAAGTTTGAGCATCGCTATTACCCGCCCTGCGCCCGCTCGATCGCCTCCATGATCATCCGCTCGGCTTCGTCGGGTCCCACCCATTCGGCGATCGTCACCCATTTGCCCTTTTCCAAGTCCTTATAATGCTGGAAAAAGTGGGCGATCTGCTCGGTCTGGAGCGGGGGGAGTTGCTGGTAGGTGCGGATGCCCGCGTAATAGGGGCTGAGCGCATCGACGGGGACCGCGATGATCTTCTCGTCGCCGCCTGCTTCGTCCTTCATCATTAGCGCACCGATGGGGCGCGCGCGCACCACGGCGGCGGGCACGAGCGGGGTGTTGCCCACGATCAGCACGTCGATCGGATCGCCATCAAGTGCGAGCGTGTGGGGGATAAAACCGTAGTTGCCGGGGTAGAACATGCTGGTGTG
>Ga0123338_10000935_pt1 | contig 28765 bp, 25 predicted proteins | sample grotaG_FD_89793 | JGI IMG/M metagenome (GOLD analysis project Ga0123338, IMG submission 89793) | Glacier valley bacterial and archeal communities from Borup Fiord, Nunavut, Canada, to study Microbial Dark Matter (Phase II) -... | ecosystem: Environmental > Aquatic > Freshwater > Ice > Glacier ...
AACCGTCGGCCATAAAGCTTCACGATCGCGGCTGCCTTGAGCTCGCACAGCGTCGTCGCCAGGCACCAAGCCTCCTTCATCTTCTTGGCGTGCACGACGACGACAGCGGGAACTTCGGCACGTAGTGAGCGTCCGGTCGAACGCACCCGAGACTGCCGGTGCGCGTAGCCCAGCAGGTCTTGACGCCACGTGACGCTCGGTGAATGCGCAAACCGCGACCTCCCGATCCCGACGCCTACTGGACCTGCGTCCGAGTCTGCTGCGCCGATCGCGTTCGCCCACATGAACGACTGGCACATTCCGAGCCGGTTAGATCTGCACCCTGCGGTCGCAGGATTTGCTTTGGTCAGCACCCGAACCGCGCGTGAGCGATACCTAGCGCCGCTCGAACGAGTTGCTCGAGATTCAGATCGGGTGGACTCGAGCTCGCCGCTTCCTCGACCATCTGGCGCGCTTCGGCGTGGACTCGGGTCGGTTTACGGGTTTGGTATCGTCCGGCCGTCCCCGTGTTCCTGAACAGAGCGCCTCGAGTCCTGCGATGCGTTCCCGCAACGACCTAAGGTTAGTCACGCTCACGCACGTGTTATCGTGGGGAGGGGGATGCGGCACAGGGTTCATGCTGGGTACACGCTGCTGCTGCCCTTGGGGGCAGAGCGTGTGAAGGCTGCGGCTGCGTGGCTCGCCGGTGCGGCGCTGCCGTTCGACCGGTGCGGATCGACGCACTTCGCGACCATCACGATCCTCGATGCGGACGAATATCGGAAGCAGCCGCTGCCGGCCACGCTGCTGTTCGCGACCAGCTTCTGCGGTCCCGCCGACGCGCACGTCGACGAGCTCGTGCAAGCCATGGGCAGCGAGCTGCGCGAGCTGTTCGCGAACTGCGAGAGATTCTCCGCCACGCACGACCTCGCGGAGTTCATCACCAAGAACCGTCACAGCGATTGCTTCTACTCGGGCATGCAGAACATCGCGCCGGACGATGTCAGCCGGCACGCGAAGCTGCGCGAGGTGATCGAGCAGTGGCTCGGCGCGGGCAACATCACCGGCACCGCGGTGAAGGTCCGCGCGCGAATCCAGGAGTTCGTGCGCTCGCGCGATGATCTGAAATGGGCACTCGAGCCGGATCGCGTCGCGCCCGGCACGTGGATCGCGATGCACTGGCGCACCCTCACGATCGTGGCAACCCTCGTGCCGATCGCGGGGCTCTCGATCGCGGGCCTGTTCTATCACCCCGCGATCGTTGGCGCGGTGTGGCTCGCCGTAGTGCTCCTCGTCGTCGCGGTGGTGTTCAGTATTCGCCTCAGCGAGGACGAGCAGACCTACGTCTCCACGCGCCAGCCCGACGAGAAGGTGCGGGCCCTCGCGGCGACCCAGAACCGCCCGGTGATCAACGAGTTCGTGATCGCCGGCAGGATCAAAGAAGAAGGCGTGATGCGGCCGATGGTCCTGCGAGCGGCGCTCTGGCTCGTCGCGTGGCTCGTGCAGGGCATTCCGCGGTGGCGCACGCCGATTGAGATTCCGACCGTGGCGACCGCGCGCTGGATCGCGGCAGACCGAGGCCGGCGGCTGATCTTCATCTCCAACTACACGAACGCGGCCGAGGCGTACGTGCGGGACTTCATCGATTTTCCGACCGGTGCGCGGGACATCAACATCTCGTTCGGTTTCGGTCGCGGCTATCCGAAGACACGCTGGATCCTCAACGGCGGCGCCGCGACGGATCCGAACGCGTTCGCGTACGTCGTCGGCGAGCACCAGCGCCCGGCGGCGTACTGGTACCGCGGCCCGAACGCGAACCTCAGCATCGACAACATCCGGTTAAACCGGCAGATCCGCGCAGGCCTTGTCGGCACGCTCGCCGAGCGTGAGGCGCAGGAATGGCTCCATCTGCTATGACCGACGTGCTCGAGACCGACGACATCCAGGGGCTCGTGGTGCGCGGCTACGGCACGCTGCACGCGGCCCGCTTCCTGTTGCTCGAGCTCACCAATCCGGACGCTGCGCGGCGCTACATCGCGGGTGCGATCAGCCGCGTCAACCGCGCGTCCGAGAGCCCGGCAGACGTCGCGCTGCAGCTCGCCTTCACGGCGCGAGGCTTGAACCAGCTCGGTATCTCGGAACCGATCCTCGGCACGTTCTCGCGCGAGTTCATCGAGGGCATGGCCGATAGCGTGCGCGCCGAGTCGCTCGGTGATATCGGTGCCAATGCGCCGGATGCGTGGCGGTGGGGCCGCGCGAACATCCACGCGATGGTGATGGTGTACGCCACCAGCGCGACGATCGACGAGCACGTGGGGCACGAGCTCGCGGAGCTCGCCGGTGGATTTCGCGTCGTGCACGAGCAGCGCACCACGCACCTGCCCGATCACAAGGAGCACTTCGGTTGGCGCGATGGTCTGTCGATGCCGACGATCGATGGCGTCCCTTCGCGAGGCCATCACGACCATCCACCAAAGCCGTCGTGGACCACCCCGCTCGCGCCAGGCGAGTTCGTCCTCGGCTATCGCAACGAGTACGGCGTGCAGAGCGAGAGTCCGACCGTGGTACTCGCCAGCGATCCAACCAACCAACTGCCGTACACTGGTGACCGTACGCACAAGGATCTGGGACGCAACGGCACGTACCTCGTTTACCGCCAGTACACGCAACACGTGCAGGCGCTCTGGCGCGCCCTCGCGTCCAACACGACCGACGCAGAGGCGGCGATCGTGCTCGGCACGAAGATGGTCGGTCGCTGGCCGAACGGTGCGCCGATCCTCGACGCGGATCACGACGATCCCGCGAAGGCGACAAACAACGAGTTCCACTACGGGACAGCCGACCACAACGATCGAGTCGGCTTGAAGTGCCCGATCGGCGCGCACGTCCGCCGCGCGAATCCGCGCGATCAGCTCGCACCCGATCGAACCGGCAGCGATTCGATCGCGATGGTGCGCAAACACCAGATGATCCGTCGCGGCCGGCCGTACGGCAGACCGGTGTCGGAGACGATGGATCCGCACGAGCTGTTGACCGCACCCGCCGATCGCGAAGATCGCGGGCTGCACTTCATCTGCCTCGTCGGTCAGATCAATCGCCAGTTCGAGCTCGTGCAGCGAAGCTGGTTGCACTCGGCGAACTTCAACGGGCTGTTCAAGGATGGCGATTCGATCTCGGCTGTGCGCGTGCGCGATGCGAACGCGAACGACGAATTCACGGTGCCGTGCGAGCCCGTGCGCAAGAAGTACAAAGCGCTGCCCGCGTTCACGCAACTCGTCGGCGGCGCCTACTTCTTCTTGCCGAGCATCGCCGCGCTGCGGTTCATCGCCCGGGCGCCAGCATCGCGGTGATCCGCGCGGGATTTTGGATCTTCTGCGACGCCATCCACGCATCCGCAGCCGCGATGAGCTGAGCATCGCCTCGGAGCTCGCCGAGCCGCCGGCGTGTCGCCGCGGCGTGAAGCGCGAGCCCGGTCGCGTCGAAGCCGCGCACGGCTTGCTCGTAGAGATGCTCGGTACGGTCGCCGCGACGCGCCGCGATGCAGGCGCGTATCAGGATCGCGAGCGGCTCGGACCAGGCCATCTTCTCGCCGAGGATCCGCTTCGCATCTCGCTCGGCGACCGCGAGAAAGCGGCGCTGGTTAGCCCCCGTCGCAGCAAGGACCGCCGCACGCGCACGGAGATCCCACATGTACGTGCGCGCGAACGAGACGCGCAGGAGCAGCGAGCCCGCGAGCTCGGGCCACTCGCGCTCGAGCCGGTCGTACGCCTTGCGCCCATCGGCTTCGTAGAGATCGATCGAGGCGTTCGCGCGCAGAGCATAGAAGTGCTGCGCGTGGAATCGCTGCGGTGACCAGCGCCCGAGCGCGTGCTCGATCTCGCGGCGCGCGATGACCGCATCGTCGGCAGCGAGCCGCACGAACGCGACCGCGGCGGTGCGCAGGGTCGTCGACAGGTACAGGTTTCCTCGCTCCTCGCCATCGCGGATCGCGTGGTCGAGGAACGTCGCGAGCTCGTCGAGGCGGCCGAGCCAGGTCAGCGACTCGGCGATCCACTGGTACATCAGGTTGAACTCGGCAAACTCCGCGACGCCGTGCTGGCGCGCGAGTGCTTGCGCTGCGTGACACTTCGAGAGCGAGTCGCGGTACGTCCCTTTGAGGAACGCCGCGGTGCCTCGGCCGGCGGCGATCAGCGTGCGCAAGTGCGGGTTGGCGACACGCGTGCTGAGCTCGTCCGCGGTGTCGAGCAGCGCGTCGCCCGCGGCGAGCGCGGATCCGCCCGCGAGCGCGCGATAGCCCGCCTCGGTGACGAGCGTCCTGCCGATCCGATAGCGCTCGCCAGCCTCGAGCGCGAGCCGCAAGCTCCGGACCTGAAACGAGTGGCCGCGGATGTTGTCGATCACGGCGAGCGTGGTCGCGGCGTAGTACTGGACGTCGATCCCGGACAGCGCCTCGCGGGCGACCTGGCTCTCGTCGCGCTCGCGGAAGTTCATGCCGCGGAGGGCGAGCTGGGCGCGCTGCACGACGACCGACCACAGGGCGCGGCGCGCGGTCTTCGGATAGGTCACGCCTTGCGACCCGAGCACGTCGCGGAGCTCGGCGATACCTTGATCGAAGCGACCGGCATTGAGCAACGCCTGGATCGCACGCCCGCGTAAATCGAGCGCCTCGGCGACCGACGCACCGCGCGCGGCGACGAGCAACGCGCGACCTGCCTCGGCGCCGCGCCCACCCTTCGCGAGGGCCTCGCCGAGCGCGATCTGGAGCGCGTGCACGCTCGGGCCCGTGGGCGAGAGATCGATCGCCAGCTGGTACATCCGCGCCGCGCGATCGAACGCAAAGGCGCGGGTCGCGCCCGCGGCCGCTGCGATGGCGTGGGTCGCGGCTTTCGCATCGTCGCCGGCGCCATGAAAGTGTACCGCGAGCGCTTCGGAATCCGCCCGTCCCGAGGACTCCAGCGCACGCGCGAGATCGCCGTGTAGCACGCGACGGCGTTCGGCATCGAGTTGCTGCAGCACCGTGTCGCGTACGCGATCGTGATACGGCTCGATCCGATCGAGCTTCTTCGCGCCGAAGGTGCTCGCGAAGTTCTGCGTGCGCAGCTGCGCGGCGACCTGCGAGAAATCGCCGACCGCGATGTTCGCCGCATGGGCACAGGTCTCTTGCTCGAGCGGAGCGCCGGCGAGCGCGAGGAGCTCGAGCACGCGCTTGGGCGCCGGATCGAGCTGCGCGACGCGATTGCCGAGCGCATCCTCGAGCGACAGCTCGAGTGGCACCTCGTCACCACGCACCACGGTGAATCGCACGAGCTCGTCGACGAACAACGGGTGACCATTCGCCTCGCGCGCGATCTCGTCGGCGCGGGCGAGCGCGACACCGCTGCGCGCGAGCAGGGTGCGGGCAAGCTCGGTCGTTGTCGCGACAGAGAGCTTCTCGATCGGCAGGTGCCGGATCTCGCCGGGCAGCGCATCGAGCCGCGCCCGGATGCCGCCCTCGCCTGCCTCGCGCCAGCTCGCGAGAAACAAGAACGTCGGCGCTTCGGGTGGGCGCAAGATCTCCGACAACATCGCGAGGCTGTCGGCATCCGCCCACTGGAGATCGTCGATCCACACGATCACCGTGCGGCGATCGCAGAGCCGGGTCAGCAGCTCGCGCAGCGCGGCGAACAACCGCGTACGCTGCTCGGTCGCATCGAGCACCGGGTGAAGCCGCGTGGCCGCGAACACCTTGATCCGTGACAGCACGGGGAAGACCTGGAGCAGCACGTCGGCCCACTGCGGCGTGAGAGCGGCCGCATCGACTTGCGCCATGCGCTGCACGTAGCCAGCGAGCTCGTCGACGATACCGTCGATCGCCTTGTACGGCACGGACTCGCGCTCGTAGCAGCGACCGGCGAGCACGACGACCTTGTCCTCGCGCACGCCGCGCGTGAAGGCGCGCACGAGCGCGCTCTTGCCGATACCGGACTCGCCGAGGAGGTACACGGTGACCTGGCGGCGCTGCCGCATGTCGGCGAACGCGGTGCCGAGCATCGCGAGCTCGGCTTCGCGGCCGACGAACGGCGTGGTCTGCGAGTGCGCCGAACTCTCCTCGACCTTGCTATCGCCGAGCAGGCGGAGCACGACGTGCGCCGAGGGCCGGGTCGCCGGATCGAAGCGCAGCAATTCGAGCGCGAGCTCCTCGAGATCTGCGGGAATACCGGTGCGCACCGCCGAGGGCGGCTGCGGTGTGACCTTCTGCTTGCGCATCATCACGATCAGGCTCGGTCCGATGAACGGCGGCGCGCCTACGAGCGCCTCGTAGAGCACGACGCCGAAGCTGTACCAATCAGCCTCCGGGCCGACGCGCCCGCCCAGCGATTGTTCGGGCGCCATGTACAAGGCGGTGCCAACGACGTTCGATTCGCTATCGTAGCCGGTAGGGACCACATCCGTGGCGAGCCCGAAATCGAGGATCACGACGCGACCGTCCTCGTTGACCATCACGTTCGAGGGTTTGACGTCGCGGTGGATCTTGCCCGCGCGATGCAGCGCCGCGAGTCCGCGTGCGAGCTGCGCCATGCCATTGCGCAGCCTTCGCTCGTCGAAGAAACGCGAACCGTCGAGGATCGGGGGCGCATTCGCGCGCTCGCTGGCTTGCGTGATCGCGCCGATCGTTTGTGACCTGGGCTGTTCAGCGATGGGCCCCGCAGGCTTCGCAGACTCGAACATCTCGGCGATGGACGCGCGCTGGGTCGACGCGGTGTCGGAGTGATAGCCCGGCCGCACGTACTCGAGGAAGTTGACGCCGCGGATGAGCTCCATCGTGAAGAACCAGAGCTGGTCCTCGTAGAACAGCTCGCCAAGCGTGACGAGGTTCTGGTGCTGGACATCTTGCAGCGAGCGAAACTCCTGCTTGAGCCGCAAGATGCTCTCGCCGTCACGCTCTTGCAGCATCTTTAGCGCCACGTGCACGTTCTTCTCGCGATCGAACGCCTCGTACACCACGCCCATGCCGCCCTCGCCGAGCCGACGCAGCACGTGGAAGCGCTCGGTTCCGACGAAGTCTTCGGGGCCGCGCGATGGCGACTTCGTGCGCATCAGCCGCGGATCATGAGCTTGGCGGCGTACCGGGTGAGCCGCTGGAACGTGGTCGGGGCGAGCCGCTTGAGCCGCCACGCGAGCCTGATGTCGAGCTGCGGCGCGATGTACAACTCACCGGCCTCGATACCTGCGAGCGCCGCGCGCGCGACGCCTTCGGCCGTCCACCGGCTGTTCGCGAGCAACCGCATCGCCGCACCGTGAAGCTTTGCGTCAGTCGAGGTTCGTGGCGAGCGCGTGAGGCTCGTGGGGAAGAAGCTCGGGCACAACACGCTCACGCCGACGCCATCGCTCGAGAGATCCGCGAAGAGTGTCTCGGAAAGCGCGATGACTGCGGCCTTCGTCATGTTGTACGGCGCCATCGTCGGCATCGAGATCAAGCCGGCCGCCGAGGCGACGTTCAAGATATGGCCGTGCTTCTGCGCGCGAAGCTTCGGCGCGAACACGTGGCAGCCGTGGACGACTCCACCGATGTTGATATCGATGATCCAGCGCCAGTCTTCGATCGGGACCTCGCCGATCTGACCGACGACCGCCACGCCCGCATTGTTGATGATGAGATCGACGCCGCCGATCAGCCGCTCGGTCTCCGCGGCGAGCCGTTGCACGGCCGCCAGCTCGGCGACATCGCAATGTACCGCGTGCGCACGTGGCCCGCAGCGTTCGGCGGTTGCCTGCGCGCTCGCGAGATCGATATCGGCGGCGACGACCTGGGCACCTCGCGCCGCGAGCACCTCGCAAAACGCTGCACCGAGACCACTGCCGGCACCCGTGACCACCACACGTTCCATCACGCGCCGGACGATACTCCTGGAGTGCCCCGATCGGCACAATGTGGGCCCCCTCACGTGTCGGCCCGCAGAAGTTGTCAGCATCCATACGCCCGGCCTGGTAGCCGCTCCGCCTACATGAGCGCAACGGTCCGGCGATCGGACAGTTTTCTCGACGTTCCGAACAAGCGGCGCAATAATGGCAGCGGCATGAACAAGCGCCTCGCGCTCGTGTCGATGGTCGCGGCAGCATGTAGCGCAGCTGATCATCAGCCGAGCGTGACGCTCGTACCGGTCACCGCGAATGCGCCGAAGCCGCCAACGCAGAGGTGTGCGGAGCCGATCGTCGCGATCGCGGACGGCAAAGAGAGCGTTGCCGCGTGCGCGATACCAGAGAACGCGACGCTGCTCGATCTGCGCGATGCGTGGACGCCGGTGTTATTCGCGGTGCAGCCCGACGGCACCGCGCCGGACTTCCGCGTCAACTATCTCGCGCTCGCACTCGAGAAGGACACCGACGGCAAGCCGCTGCCGGCGAACGTCGGTCTCGCCGAGATGTACGGCGTGGTGCCTTCGTTCGCGATCGTGCGCGCACGGTTCACGCAGACCGCGCGCTACGCGTGTCGCGCGAAGATCGATTCGGCGCCGATGGACAAGCTCACGCGGCCGTACGGCGAGGAGCTCGCTTCGAACGTGAAGCTCAACAACCGCCAGCGCGCGCTGCTCGGTGCCGTGCTCGAGCGCGTTCGGGTGCAGCGAAAGCTGCCCGATTACACGTCGCTCGCGACCGATCGCGAGCTCGGCGACACCTACGCGCGGTGGAAGACCAGCGACGAGCTCTACACGGGGATCGTGACCGCGCAGCGGCACCTCGCCTGCGAAGGCCTGATGACCGAGAAGGATGTCGACGGCACGTTCTCGTGGGTGCTCGGTCAGGCACTCGAGCAGTACCAACGCCGAAACTTCTTGATCCCGAACGGACGGCTCGATCCGGAGACCCGCACGGCGCTCGCGACCGATCCGCGCGAGCTCGATTTTCGGTTCGCGCTGCGCGTGTTGCGCGAGCGCGTGACAGATGCGACCGGCTTGATCGAGGACGGCACCGCGGGTGCGGGCCCACTACCGATCCTCGGGCGCATGCTCGATCCGATCGCGATGCGCGGCGTCCACGGTCACGACAAGCCGCTCGCGAATGCGGCGCCCGATCTGATCAGCGCGACGACCGAGGCCTCGGCAAAGCAACTCGGCTGGACCGATCCGGCGGCGACCGGCGCGTGGCTCGCGAAGCACCCCGGTGGCCTTCGCGTCGCGCTCGCATTGCCCGCGCGCCCCGCCTACTACGCGCCCCACATGGAGCTGTCCGCCGAGATCGATCGCGGCGACGTCTGGTACGACGAGCAACCGGTGCCGCGCGTCGCGTGGCGGCGGCCTGCGATGATCCTTTACGCGCAAGATGGCGCGACCAAGCGCGCGCTCGTGCGCTGGCCGACGACGATCGGCGGTTGGGCCGATGTGACGGTCGGCGGCGTGATGAAGAAGCGCTGGAAAGAATCCGATGTCGGGCCGCGCGAGTGGCGCCAGCTCTACGCCGCGCCGACCTGGCTCCCACCCGATACGACCCCCGACGACGAGCTCGTGCGCTGGGTCGGCAAAGGCAAATGGGAGCTCAAGAAGACGATCATGGGCCCGGGCCCGCTATCCGCGTTCGGCATGATCCGGTTGCCGCACGAGCGCGCGATCAAGATGAAGAACGGCACCACACAGTACGTCGACAACGGCATCGGCACGCACGGCTCGGCCGTCGTCACGTCATTGATGAACGGCACGAGCCATGGCTGTCACCGGCTCTACAACCACATGGCGATCCGGCTCGGCGGCTTTTTGCTCCACCATCGCGACCACGTCGTGAAGGGCCAGCAACCGGAACACTACCGTCGCCAGATCAGCGTCGGCGGCGGCTTCAACGCGAAGGTCGATACGCGCGGCTTCATGTTCGAGCTCACGCCGCCGGTCCACATCGACGTGCTGCCGGGCTCGATTCGCTCGACGCGCAAGGTGCCGCCGGCCGATGCGGCACCGGCCGGCGCGGACTAGCGAGCTATCGGTCTTTGACGGTCAGGCCTGCGGCGCGCACGCCGGCGAGGAACTCGTCGACCGTGTGTGAAGCGACGAGGATGGTGTGGAACTGATCCTCGTGACTCGCGTCGTACGAGATCGCCGACATGAAGCTGCTCGTGGTTGGCGAGGTGCCTGGCGGTAGGTGCGCCGTCGATTTGATCGGCCCCGGGTGCGAGGACACGTCGAGGACCAGGTCTTGACCATCGTAAACGTGCCAGGTGTGATCTTGCATGGGTGTAGTCGGGTGGAAACAAGCAACGAGCAACGCGAGGACCGCTAGCTTCACGCCGCGTCGCCGCGCTTGTCGCGGTGGGTATCGTAGAGCTCGACGAGGAACGCGTACATCTCGGGATCATTCTGCTGGAGAAACGGCCGACCGGAGTGGTTCGTGCCCATCACGTTGCGGTCGAAGAATGCGTTCGTCGACTGAGCGAAGTACTCTTGCTCGTTCTCGGAGCCGTACTTGTCGGTGAACGTACCCTTCGCGTCGCCCGGGTCGCGCGCGATGTGCGCGTCGTAGAGCCGCTTCACGCGGCTGCGTTGCTCGCCCGTCATGCCCTTGGACTCGAGCACGTGGGCGAGCTCGTGCATCCCGATGCTGTAGGTCGCCGGATACGCCTCCTTCAAATCGGTCTTCGTGACGCCCTCCTCGGCAACGGCGATCGAGAAGCGGCCGCTGGGACCTGGCGAGCCACCCGAGCCACGCACGGTCGACCAGTCGCGACCATCGAACGTCGTTTGGCCTTTGAGGTGCGCGAACTCGGGGAGTGCCGTCATCGACACGTGCGCCGGGATGATGACGATCGCGACGTTCGAGGTGCGGAAGTGGTTCTGCGCGTACTCGTTAATGCCGATTTCGACCTGGACGATCCGCAGGACCTCGGTGAGCGCGCTCGTCCGAACACCCGCGGGAGCCGTGATGTGCACACCCAGCACGTCGCGCTCGACCTGCGTCGGCAAGAAGTCTTGGGTCACAGGCGTGACAGGCGTCTCGGGCGTCACAGACGCGGCCTGGGTCGGCTGCGGCAATTCGGTGGCCTGTGATCGATCGTGAGCCGTCGGGCTGGCTACCGGTTCTCGCGCGCGCTCGTTCTGCTTGATCGCTTCGCGGATCTTCAGCGCCATCCCGTTACCGAGCGTTTGCTGGATCTCGTTCCAGATCCGAGGATCCTGCGTACGGCCGGTATAGATGATTTGCGCGGCGATCGACTGCGGATCGCCGTTCGCATGGCTCAGCATCGCCCGGAACCCCGGATCGATCTGCGCGGTGGGCATCGTTGCCGGCGTGCTCTGCAGCTCGACATCGCGCCCGGTCAGCTCAACATCTGCTGCCATCGTGCGAGTCTAGCGAAGTTGCATGGGCGTTGGGCGACCGAATCGGTGACGAAATGCGCCGTTTACACTTCGCTAGAACTTCGCTCGCCTCGTGAGGAAGGTTACGACAACCCGTTCCGTATCGGTCAGGGAGAGGGAGCGTGCTCGCGCAGGCCGAGCACGATGTCGGTGATCTTCCGCTGGTACGGTCGATCGCCGAGCTTTGCACCGACCCATGCGTGGATCGCGGCGGCGCGGACGTGCGGATTTGCCACGATCAGCGGAATCTCGGAATCCATCCGCGACGGACTGCCGTGCCACGAGCGGAACGGCGCCGCGAAATAGAACCGGTCTTCGGGGCGATCGCGATCACCACCATGTGCGAGCAGCAGCACATCACCAGCGCGCTCACCATGAGGACCGACCGCGAGCTCTTCGAGCCTGCGCGCGACGTCGACATACGTCGGGTGCGGATGCACAGCGAGATAGGCGTCGATCGCCATCGTCTTGCCTCCGCCGATGTAGACCTCGAAGGGGCGATCGACCGCCGTGACCGGCACCGGCTCGCGAACAAAGATCATGTCGAGTGCGCCACGCATGCCTGGCGCCGCCTGGCCGGTCATGTCGTTGCGATAGAACGCTTCTGCCGTCGCGAGCACATCCTCGCGATAGCGCGGCGGTGCATCCCACGCGCACGGTGCAGCGCCTGTGCAGCGCGAGCGATCCGCGAGGTAGACGAACGCGAAGGCGCCGCCATACGCGAGCACGGCGTTGTACGGATCGTTGGCCGCGACCTTCGCGCGAAACGGGCGCAGCTTCCACGCGGCCTTCATCACGCCCGGCGCGTCGTCATTACCGGTGAAGATCGAGTGCGCCTCGTCGGCGATGATCGGGGTGTGGCCGTGATCCGCGGTCACGATCACCCAGCGGTGCTCGAGCATGCCGCGGGCACGCAGCTTCGTGACCAGCCGACCGAGCGCCGGATCGATCACCTCGACGAGGTACGCGCGCCGCGCTTGGTCCGGACCTTCTCTCGCGACATGTGCATAGAGGTCGGTGCCCGAGATGTAGAGCGTGAGCAGGTCAGGCACAGGTCCCGCATCGAGATGCGAGAGCAGAGCCTCGATCGCGCCGAGATCGAGCGCCTCGTACGGCTTGCGCGAGGTGACCTTGCGCTCCTCCGTGGGCAAACCATCCTCGACGAACGCGGCGAACATCTTGACGAAGGCGGTGCGCTCGGCGACGAACATTGTATCGGCACCGCCGAAGAAGTGATTGAGCACCACCCAGATGAGCGCCGCAGGATCGGTCGCATGGATCTTCTCGTAGAGCGTGGGCACGAGCACGAGCTTGTTCACGGCGCCTTGCGTGTAGACCTCGAGGGTCGCCGCGCTATCGACGAACGTCACCGGCGCTGGGGCCGCGAACGTCTTGGTCTCGCGGATGAAGTACTCGTTGTTCGGCACGCCATTGACCGCCGCGGGGGTCCCCGTGAATACCGCGGTCCACGCGGGGATCGTCGTCGAGGGCAGGTTCGTGAGCAGGCGCTCGTCGAGGTCGGCGTGATCGAGCCCGCCGATCAGCGCCGTCAGGTTGGGTAATTTACCTTCGCGTACGAGCCCGTAAAGGAGCTCCCGCGACACTCCATCGAGCCCGAGCAGCAAGATCGGAGTGCTCGCCGGATCGCTCTGGGCCTCGGTCGCGGTGCGCTTTCGCAGCGCGATCGCACCGCCATCGATCACGAGCTCGGAGACCTGAACACCTGCGTGACAGGCGGCGAAAGCGAATACGAAGATCCAGCGCATCGAGCGCAGGTCTTATCGCACTAGAAGCTGATCGTCGCGAGCTTGGTGTCGCTATACGAACCAGTCTGCTGGTCCTGCCTCGCCATGATCCTTCCGTAGACGTTCACGTTCGTGGCCGCGCTCGAAGCCCCCGCCCACCCCTCACGTACGAATCGATGGATCTCCGTGTGTGTTGATAGCGTCAATTCTGGCGACACCACGCACCACGTCATGGCCGATTCTTCGACGTCCGAGCCGGTAGTTTCGGCACGCCTCCTGCTCTGGTAACCGGTGTGGACGACTACGAAGTGGGTGGCTTATTGGGGCGCGGAGGCATGGGTGAGGTTCATCTCGCCAGGCATTCCTCGGGGCGGATCGTCGCGATCAAGCACGTGCGAAAGACGCTCTCCTTGGATCCGCTACTTTGCGAGCGGCTGACCGATGAAGCGCGGATCCTCAGCCGGATCGATCACCCGAATGTCGTGAACGTGCTCGAGGGCGGCAGCGACCGAGAGGGTCGGCCGTACATCGTGATGGAGCGTGCCTTCGGGACGCCGCTCGATACCGTCATCGCCGAGGGTCCGCTCACGCGCGAGCGCATCACCGGCATCATGTCGCAGCTGCTCGATGGCTTGAGCGCGATCCACGCGGCTGGCGTGATCCACGCCGATCTGAAGAGCAGCAACGTCTTGGTCGACGAGCTCGATCGCGTGACGATCATCGACTTCGGGCTCGCGCGCGCGACGCCTTGCGACGATATCCAGCACGAGATCTTCGGCGGTACGCCGGCGTACATGGCGCCCGAGGTGCTGAGCGGGGGCGTGCCGAGCATCGCCGCGGACATCTTCGGCGCCGGCATCATTGTCTACGAGATGTTGACCGGCGGGCCTCCGCTCGCGCGCAGCTTGCCCGCGATGGTGCTCCTCAATCTACGCATGCACGAACCGGTCGAGCGGCCTTCGTCGCGCTCTCCCGATCGTGCGATCACGCAGGCGATCGACGACGTACTCGTGTGCGCGCTCCATCGCGATCCCGAAGCGCGGTTCGCGAACGTGCGCGACTTTGCCGATGACCTCGCCGAAGCGCTCGCTGGCTGGGAGCCCGGCTTCGACGACATGCCGACCGTGCACAAGGTCGCGATCCCGACCCTCGCGAACCTCTCACCGACCGTGGTGCAGAAGGCCGTGACCGAATCGGCGACGCTCGTCCGCCCTGCCACCGAGGAACAGATCATCACGCGTGCCCTCGACGCTGCCTCGGCGCTCGTCGCGGCGCGCGAAGTCAAAGCAGCCGCGAAGACGCTCGAGGACGCACTGACCCGGCTTACCCCGAGCGATCCGACTGCGCAGATCACGCCGAACGTGTGGCGGATCCAGACCGTGATCGCGGCGCTGTACCAGAGCCTCGGCATGAAGGATCACGCGAAGCGGCTCGCTCGGCTCGCGACGCAGAATGCGCAGCGCACCGATTCGGTCGTCGCGAAGGCGCGCGCGATAACCGTGATGACCCAGATTATTGCGGACCAGAATCGGATCGCGCGCGGCAGCCGGCAGGTTCCCTTGCGCACCCGCAAGCGCTAGCCAAGGGGTTGTGGCAGGCTCGGCCGATGCGTGGCCTCCTGTTCTGCCTTATCACCGCGACCACCGCGTCGATCGCGACTACCGCATTTGCGGACCCGCCGCACGAGTTCATCGCCGAGGCCAAGACGCTGCTCGTCGTCGGTGCATGCGCCGAGGGCACGCCGCCCGACACGATCAAGCCGGAGATCGTCGCCGCGCACTGCAAGATCTTGAAAAAGTCGCAGGACGAATACAAAGCCGGCTGGATGAGCGACGCCGATGCGTTCTTCGCGGCCCATGTTCCAAAGTCCGTACCGAAGACCGTCGTGTATCCATTCGCGGGCGGTGACCTATCGACCGCGCTCTCGGTCTATCCCGATGCCGACGAGATCACCACGCTGTCGCTCGAGCCTGCGGGCGATCCGCTCGATCTCGGGCGGCTCGACGAACATCAGCTGAAGACCGCGCTCGGCACCGTCGAGAAGGAGCTCGGCTCGCTCTACAAATCGAACTTCTCGGTGACGATGGACATGATCGGTGCGATGCGTAGCGGCACGCTGCCGACGCAACTGATCTTCAGCCTCTCGGCGCTCTCGCTCCACGGCTACGAGCCGACCTCGCTGCGCTACTTCAAGCTGTCGGCCGACGGCGATGTCCAGTACCTGACCGATGCCGATATCGCGACCGCGGAGAAGATCAAGGATGCAGGTCCGCGCAATCGCCAGTTCGCGAACGTCGAGTTTCGCTTTCACAAGATCGGCGCGGCGCGCGAGCAGATCTATCGCCACATCCTCGCGAACCTCGACGACGCTCACCTGGAGAAAGATCCGTCAGCGCTCGCACATCTCGACAAGAAGGGCCACGTCGCCGCGATGACGAAGGCCGCGAGCTATCTGCTCACGTTCGACGAGTTCAAGAAGATGCGCCAGTACGTGATCGCTCACGTCGACTGGATGGTCTCGGACTCGACCGGGCTCGCACCGACGTACGGCACGCCCGCCGGCTTTGAATACGAGACGTACGGCTCCTTCGTGTACTCGAACATGAACGCCGGCCAGCCGATCGCGCCGGTGTGGAAGAAGATGTTCGACAGCCAGCCGAAGCGGCCGCTCAAGTTCCGGTTCGGGTACCCCGACGGCAAGAACCATTCGGGCCACCTCATCGTGATGCGTCGCAAAGCGTAGATAAGCGTTTCGGGCACACTGCCCCCTGTGGCAAGGTGCCGCCATGATTCGAATTCGAAGTATTATTGCAGGTCTGTTGATCGTCACCGCCGGATTCGCGGTCGGTTGTTCGTCGAAGAACGAGGGAAAGACGCCCGACGGCGGCGGTAGCGGTAGCGGTAGCGGCAGCAACAGCAATTGCACGTCGCTCGCAACCGGAAGGCCGTACCGCACCGCGAGCTCCGACAACATGACCTCCGTGTGGCGGGGCGACGTGTCCTCCGATCTTGGCGGTGGCGCGGGTAGCACCACGACGATGAGCTTCGAGTTCTACGCCGGCATCGAGACGAGCCTCGTCGGCTCGTTAGATCTGAGCATGGGCAACCAGAACAACTACAAGACCTGCGCAGCCTGCATCCGGGTCGTCACTGCCGATAGCACCGGTATGACGATCGTGAAGCAGTACTTCCAGAGCGGCGGCACGCTGACCCTCTCGGCCGACCCGTTCAGCTCCAGGCACATGATGGGCACGGTCAAGAACCTCGTGCTCGACGAAGTCACGGTCGACACCACCGACTTCACGTCGACGCCCGTCGCCGGTGGCGTGTGCCTCACGCTGCCCGACATGACCCTCGATGCCGGCGCCGCGCCGGCGAGTTGGACCTGCGCCGATGGCGCATACGGCGATGGCGGCGCGTGCGACTGCGCGTGCGGTGGCCACGATCCGGACTGTAATACGGCGGGCGCGACCGTCGCGGGTTGTACCGCTGCACAGACCTGCGCCTCGGACGACACCTGCGTGAACACCTGCCACGTGCTCGCGCCCGCGATGGGCTGCACGACCGGCACGTGCGGGTTCGAGAACGCGACGCTCGATATCTGTTACGCCGATCCGGCCGCGGTTAGTGGCGTGTCGCTCGGCGCGACGTGCGCGGCCGGCCCGACCTTCTGCGGCGTGGCGAACACGATCGCAAAGGGCCTTTGCGACACGAGTGGCGTCGATGATTTGAAGTGTCGCGCGGCGTGCGCGGCGAACACCGATTGTGCTGGCACCGAAGTCTGTCAGCCGATCGTCGGCACCCGCGGCCTGTGCGTTCCAAAGATCACGAACGACACGTGCCCGAGCGCGACGGCGCTCACGGTTGGCACTGCCGTGACAGGTACGACGGCCGGCGCGACGAATGACTACGACAAGGGACTCGAGATCGCGACGTGCACGAAGTTCGCGCAGGCCGGTCGCGATGTCGCGTACTCGGTCAACCTCGTTGCGAACACCGCGTACACCGTGACGGTCAGCGGCGTCAGCGCGGACTTCGATCCGAGCGCCGCGCTGCTCGGCCCCGCCGTGACCTCGTGTGGCATCGGCGGTCCGACCGTGATGTCGACGTGCGTGAAGGGTGCGGATGCGGGTGCGGCTGGTGCAGGCGAGACGTTCGCGTACACGCCGACCACGACCGGCGTGTACTACGTCGTCGTCGATTCGTTCTACGCGAGCACCGGCACGTACACGCTCAAGGTTACCTCGCCTTAGTAGCTGCCTTGGTCCTTGAACGTTGGCGTAGCGAGGCTCGCCGTCGACGTCGACATCGCCATCGCCCTCGCCATCGCCATCGCCATCGCGACGAGCAGAAGGGGAGCTTCTTGGTGGTGCGCAGCTAGCGTTTTTTTGGACTAATTCCACGCGAGCTTCGCGCGTGTCGCCCAGTACAGCTCGGGCGCTTCGATAAGTGCCGCGTGTTGATCGGCGAGCGCCGCCCCGTCGAGCCCGCGTGCGCTCGCGTTCGATGCGAGCTGGGCCGGCGTCGCGGCACCCGACAGCACGACATCGCTGAACGGTTGCGCGAGCGCCGCCGCGATCGCGATCGCATCGCCGACCGTTGCGACAAGCCGACCATTCGCGACCGCCTCTTTGATCATCACCGTGAGGCCGGCTTGCTTGGCACGCACGAGCGCCGGCGCGACCGAGCGTTCGAACAGATTCCAGGTCGCCTGCACCGCGGACCACAACGGCGTGCCCGCGACCTCGATGTCGAGCGCACGCTCGAGGGTCTCGCGTTGTCGCGGGCCCGAGAGCGACAGGCCGATCCGCAAGCCTGCATCCCGGAGCTCTCCGAGTCGCCCGAGCACCTCAGGATCGGCGAGCACGGGACTGTCTGGCGTGACGGAGTGGATCTGATAGAGCGAGAGGTAGGGCCCGACCAGCGCGCGCGATTCGGGCAGCTGTTCTACAAGCGCCGCGAGCGAGTGGTCCTTGATCTCGTGGTGCGTCGCCTGGACCTGCCAGTTCGCGACGTAGCGGTAGCCCCACTTCGACGAGATGGTCACGTCGGTCGGTGCAACGTGACGCGACGCGAGCCAGCTCGCAAGGAACGATTCGGCGCGACCGTACGAGCGCGCCGCATCGAACCAGCGCACGCCGAGCCGCCATGCTTCGTCGAGCACCGCATGGCAGTGCTCCTCCATCGCGGCCACGCCGTAGGCGTGCTCGAGATCGTTGGCGTGCCCGATCGTGATGTAGCCGGGGCGCCCAAGCGCCGCGGTTCCGAGACCCAGTCGCCCGGTCATTTCGCGACGACCGCCATGGTGGCGATCAACTTCGCGACCAACTTTCGCTCTGCATCGAACACCTCGGCTTCGACGATCGAGAACAGACGACCCGGCTTGAGCACGGTCGCCGTGCACTCGAGCCGACCGCGTGCGGGAGCAAGTGGATCTTGAACTCCGAGGTCAGCACGGACTGATCCGCCATGATCAACGTTCCGGCGCACCCGCCTGCCGTGTGATCCGCGAGCGTGGCGACGACACCGGCGTGGACGTAGCGATCTTGCTGGAGATGCTCGGCGCGCGCGCTGCGCACGATCCCAGGTTCGACCGAAAGCAGCTCGACGCCGAGATGCTTGATGAAAGCAGCGGCGTCGAAGATTTCGCGAACCCGCGTGGCGTACTCGGGATTTCTGACTTGCACGCCCGCGACCGTATCAGTCGAGCGGAATCGTGACGGTGCCGAGGTTGGTGACCTTGTTCGGCGCCTGGATCGTCTTGTTCGTCAGGTTCACAACCTGGCTGATCGGTGCGTTGCTCGAGTCGAGCGCGTCGACGCTGACCGTGTAGGTGCCCGCCGAGAAGCCCGACGTGATGCCGAGGTGATCGGCGCACGGGAAGATGTCGCTGGCGAAGTTGTTCGAGTTCGCGGTGTCGGTCGCGATCGACTCGACGCCGGCGACTTGCGACTGCGCGGCGCACGTTGTGGCCACGCCGTTCTTCTGGAGCGCCCACTGGAGCTGGAAGTAACCACCGTCCGTGAGGATGTCGGCGTTGTAGCTCTTGTCCGCCACCGTGAGATCGACGAATGCCGAGGTGCTCGACGCGTACTGCGCCGAGTTGTTGGTGTTCGCGATCGAGATCCAGCTGTAGTAGGTCGTCGCCGAGAGCGGACCGCTCACGCCGGTGAAGGCGGTGCAGTTGAACAAGTCGATCACCGGCGCGCCGACGTCATTGTAGCTGCTGTCGACCTCTTGCGAGTACAACGCGGCCGTATCAAAGCCCGGCGGGCAGTTCAACGTCTGCTTCGCGAGGTTCGTGATCTTCCACTTGGCGGTGATGGTGGCCGCGCCGGACTCGAGGGTGCACACCGACGAGCAGCCATCGCCCGAGATGTTGTTACCGTCGTCGCATTGTTCGCCCGAATCGAGGAAGCCATCGCCGCAGACCGTGGTGGTCGTCGTACAGCCCGATGCCACCAATGCTAAAAATACTAAGTTCTTCATGGACCCATCATAAGCGCAGCTGCGCCGGCGATTGCTGGCATTGGTGCACAGATATGATCTAGCTCACGCTGTCCTACTCGCTCGCACTGAGGGCATGTGTGCGGCGATAGGACGTGCGTGCGTTGGCGCTCGTTATTTGCCTCCTCGCGACAGCGGGTTCGTCGTGGTTGCCAGCTCCCGTGCCGATCCACACACTAAGAACACGAACCACTCAGTCACCTGCGACGGTCAACGACCACGGTGCGCTAGGCGAGCAGGATGTGCCGCTCGGGCGGATCTCGATCGACGCGGTGCGACTGTCGTCGGTGTTGTTCGAGATCGTGCCTTCGCCCCACGAGATCGACCGCGTCTGAGGATCGAGCCCCGTCGCCATACCGTTCGGCGTGGTGCACTCGATCGCATCGGTCCCGGTATCGAGATAGACGAACAGATCGTAGTTTGCGGTGGCCGGTGAGCTCAGCGTGACCGTGACCTTGAGCTTGACCCCGAACACGCTGCTGTCGTTTTCGGTAACGCGGAGCTTGTACCAGGCCGCTTGATAGCCGGTGGCGGTCTTGGTGTCGGCGCCGGTATCGCCGCTGATGCTACCCAGATCGACGGCCGTGCCACACGTCGCCGTGCTCGTGCACAGCGCTGACGCCGCATCGATCAAGTGTGCGTCGATCAGCTTGGTCGAGCTGTCGGTCTGCCGCGACGCATCGATGTAGCGGTTATCGGGCGCGCCTGCCTGGGCACACGCGACACAACCGAGCCAACCGAGCCATAAAAGCGCCCCACGCACGCGCTGACGGTAACATCACTACATCAGCGCGCGAAGTGCCATCGGTAAGGCGATGCCGTCGGTGATCATCGGCATATGCCCGACGTTGGTGCGGACGTAGAGCACGCGGGCGGCACGGGTGTCGTCGGTCCAATCGGTCGGCAGGCCGTAGACCCGCTTCGTCGTCGGGAGGAAGGCCGCGATCCAGTTGCTCTCCTGGATGGTGTCGCTGGCGACATTGATGAGCCGATGACGCACGTCGTCGCGCGTCCACGCCATGAACTGGTCCTCCTCGCCGTAGGCAGCGTCGAGCAAGACGAGCGTCGACAGGGCCGGGTTGGGCAACCAGTTGACGAGCGTGCGGTAGGCGGCGGAGTGCCCCGCCGCGACCAGCTTGCCCGCCGGCAGCTCTTGATCGATGCCGAGCTTGACCGCGGTCAGCAGGTTAGTCAGCGACGCCCACTGGACGCCCTCGGTTTTGCTGCGCGGGGCGGTGCACGCGATGAACAGCGCGTTGAGTCCGGAGTGTTCGAACTGCTCCTGCAGCTTGTACTCGGTCCACGCGGTGTCGACGTTCGTGTTGTAGCCGTGCACGAACACCACGGTCAACGCGGTCGCGCGATCGTAATTCGGCGGCGTCCAGACGTGGATGGGACCGCGGTCGGTCGCGACCCGCCAATGCTGGCCATCGGCGGATGCGACACCCACGCTCGCGGCGAGCAGCACGAACAGCACGACAGCGCGAGGCACGTTTCAAGTGTGGCGAACTCCTGGTCAGGTGACCAGCTTTTGTTATTGGACGAAACATCGCGTCCCGAGCGCGCCCGCAAGGTCTGGCTCGAGACCAGCAACGTCAACGTTCCCGGCATCGCGGCCAACGCGCGCCTCGGCGACGTACCGTATGGCGGCGACGCGACCGAGTACGACACGCTCGAGTACCCGGACGAGGCCGCGCTGCACCGCCCGAGGAGCGTTACTTAGCGCACGCCGGCGTGCCCGCACGGATCGCGCGAATCTCGTCGGCCACTTGCTTCGCGATCGTCTGCAACGCGCGCTGATGCGCTTCCGCGAGCCCGGCATAGTCGCCGGTCGCATCTTCCTTCGCGCGGTGCGAGCAGACCAACGCTGGCGCGGTGGTCGCCGGATCACGGACAGTCGAGATTGCCTCGATCAAGGCGTGCTTGCCGAGCACCGATTCGAAGCGCTGAACATCGAGCTTGACGCGGAAGACCGGCACGCTGTCGGCCGGGGTGACGCCGGCGATATCTCGCGCGCCGAGCACGCGGCCAAGATCGTCGGAGAAGGCGCGGCGCAACTCGCGCGGCAGCGGAGAGATCCACGAGCGTGTATCGACCGGGGTGACCTCGCCCTGGCCGTGGCGCACCACGATCTCCTGGCGATCGACATCGGGAGGCACGTCGACTGGCAGGACGTCGAGCTGGAGCTCCCCGGTCGCGCCGGTCGCGCCGGTCGCTGCCGGCGCCTTGTCATCTGCGGCCGAGACCAATGTGTAGTAGCGGCTGCCGGCGGATCGACAACCGATCATGGCGATCGCGAGTAGTAACGTGCGCTTCATTTTTGACCCTTCGGTTCCGGTCCCGCGGCGCGGCCGCGAAGCAGCGATTCGGGATGGTGCGGATGGAGCGTGAGCAGCGGGAACAACTTCACGACGACGAAACCTGCCATCTCGGCCTGACTTAGCACGGTTACGTAGTTCGGGGCAGCGTGCGCCGGTGCCACACACTATTCGCAAATGGCCCTCGATCATCCTACAGAGCGGCGCGCTTCGTCGAGCAGCGCGATCCATTGTTGCTTCGCGAGCCCGGCGAGCGCGAACGGCTGGACCGAGACGTCGAATCGATCGCCCACCTTCGTGCAGCTCCGCACGTTCGCGAGCATCGTGATCGGTACCGGCATGCAGTCGAGCGTGAGCTCGACGAGCCAGTTCGGGGAGAGCTGTGCGGGCGCTTCGAGCGCCAAGGCGGTCGACGAGATCGATCGTGCGCGACATGGCGCTTGCTGCGGCTGGCGGATCTCGAACGAGACCGGGAATACCTGCTCGCTCGACAAGACGCGCTCGATCACGCTCGCCACCTTCGTGGGTTTCGGCGCGAGGTACTTCGCCATGCGGTGGACGACCTCCTGGACGACCGACCCAACGGTACTGCGCTCCATCTCGTTGAGACCCGGGATATCGAGCAGCGACGCGAGGCCCGCGGTCGGATTGCCATCGAGCTTGTCGACGATCTGATCGGTGAGCTGGATCAGCTGCGTGAGCCTGCTCGCCGGTTCCGCGTCGAGGTGGTGCGCGATCACGTCGGTAATCGTTTCGGGGAGGTTCCAGCGCGCCGCGATGACCATGCCGAACTGGACCTGGCGACGCTTCACGAGCGAGCGCCATTGCGCCTCGTTCATCACCGGCAGCGGAACTTCTTTCGCGATGTCTTCGAGGCCACCCATCACAATGGTCGCGCCGAACTCGTGGAGCAGGCCCGCGAGGTACGCCTCTTCGGAAGAGACCCCGCGGTTGCCCGCGAGCATGCGCGCGAGATGCGCACTCAAGAGCGCGCGACGCCACGTGTCACGGCGGAGCTCGGCGAGCGGACCCGGAGCCATCGATTGTGCGCCGAGGCCACTCGCGAGCGCCATCTCGATCAGCTGATCGGACCCGACGCGCGTCAGCGCATCGAACAGGGTGTGGACCTGGCGACCCGCGCTTGCCGAGGCCGAGCGCGCCCGCCCGAGCACCGTGGCGGCGAGCGCCGGATCTGACGAGACCAGCTTCGCGAGCTCGTCCAACGAGCATCCGCCCTCCCGCGCCAGCTGTTCCAGCTTCGCTGCAACCGCCAGATATGGCGGGATCTTCAGCTTGTTGTCTTCGAGGCGAGTGGTCAGTGCGAGCTCGAGGGTTGTGACTGCGGAGCTCGGCATCAGCTCACGTTTTCGGCCGAGCCAGGCGCGTGTAGACATGGGCACGCCCTGAGATCTCGAGAGGCTCACCGGGTGGGCGAAAAAGCGCCTCCAGAGCTCTCATGAACCGCCTGGGCCGGATGAGAACTCTGTCGATCGGGGTTGTCCCACACGATAAGGGTGGCGACGTGGCGGCTGCGCCAATCGTGGAGATAACCGGGCAGCAGGCCACGCACGGTGAACCCGGCGCGCAGCTGCGAGCGCAACACGCGGTCGCGGCGCTCGCCACGCAAAACGGCCGCGACGTAGTCCACGGGTGCGAGCTCGGGCTCGGCATCGACGTAGTCGTAGAGTCGACCGCCGCCGACGACATTCTTCAGGCCGAGCTGGCGACATAGCGCGAACAAGGCGGCGTAGAGCTGCTTGCCAACGCCCGACCCCCATGCGGCACGATCGACGTAGATGTCGGCGAGGTACAGCGTATCGCCGAAGGGATCGTGGCGCGCGAACGTGCCGGCGTCGGTGATCCCCATCCACGTGTGAGGTGCGAGTGGATCGAATGCACGAGGAGGGATGAACGTGGCGATCGCTCCGACCAGGATACCCTCGCGTACCGCCACGATCTGCCCTTCCGGAAACAACGCATGCTGGCCCTGCATCTGGGCTTCGGAGAACACCACGCCGCTCTCGAGCAAGTCGGGATAGGCGGCGCGGTTGAGTGCTGCGAGTGCAGGCATCTCGTCACTACGAACGGGGCGAATCTCGAGCGTCATCCCGAAAGCCTTCACTGGCTCACGCGATCCGCCAAGCGCACTTACACGATGTCACCGTCCCGCCATGTAACGAGGAGCACGGCGTCATTTACTTGGACCAGAGCGCACGGACTTAGCTTGGGTTATGTCTGTGCCATGAGCATTCTGGTGACCGGTGCGAGCGCCGGGTTGGGCACCGCGATCGCACGTCGCTTCATTGCGGCCGGCGAGCATGTCGTGATCTCGGCGCGGCGCGAGGACCGGCTCGAAGCCCTGGTCGAGGAGCTCGGTGAGCGCGCGCATGCGGTGGTCCTCGACGTGCGTGATCGCGCGGCGGTCGAAGCTGCACTTGCCGCCCTCCCCGCCGCGTTCGCCGAGATCCACGTCGCGGTCAACAACGCCGGGCTCGCGCTCGGCCTCGAACCGGCGCAGCGCGCGGAGGTCGACGACTGGGACCGGATGGTCGACACCAACTGTAAGGGCTTGGTCTACGTCACCCGCGCGGTGCTGCCCGGCATGGTCGCTCGCAAGCGCGGCCACGTGATCAACATCGGCTCGATCGCCGGCACGTATCCGTATCCCGGCGGCAACGTCTACGGCGCGACGAAGGCGTTCGTGCACCAGCTCAGCCTGAACCTGCGCAGCGACCTCCACGGCACCGGCGTTCGCGTCACGTGCATCGAGCCCGGGCTCGTCGGGGGTACCGAGTTTTCGAACGTTCGGTTCGCGGGCGCCGACGACAAGGCCGCGGCGGTGTACGCGAACACCCAGCCGCTCACCGCCGAGGACGTCGCCGAAGCGGTGATGTGGGCGACCTCGCAGCCGGCGCACGTGAACATCAACGTGATCGAGCTGATGCCGGTGGTCCAGAGCTTCGCGCCATTCCAGATTCTGAGGGGCCAACCATGACCGACGAATCGCACCCCGAATGGATCGACAAGCTCGCAAACCTCGCCGGCAAGGTCGGCATGAACGCGACGCAGCTCCGCTGGCGGTTGATCCGCTGGCACGATCGCCGCACGAAGAGAGCTGCGCAACCACCGCTCGCCCCTCAGCCGATCGCGAAGCAACTCGGCCTGTCGCGGTTGACGACGATCTCGTTCAGCACGCTGCTCGCGGTCGCGATGATGGCCACCTACGCGCGCGTGTGGGTCGCGCAAGGCGGCGGTTTCTCGTCACCGCCGGGTCGGCTGCTGATTGATTCCGGTGCGCTGTTCGAGCCGCGGCTCGCCGCTGAGCCCTGGCGCCTGCTGACCTCGATGTTCCTGCACGGCGGCGTCATTCACCTCGCGTTCAACTTGATCGCGCTCGCGCAAGTTGGCCCTCCGATCGAGAACATCTGGGGCCGGTTCTCGATGCTGTTCATCTTCATCGTCACCGGGCTCGTAGGCATGCTGGGCAGCGCTTCACTACACGCGCACGTGTTCACCGTCGGTGCCTCGGGCGGCATCTGCGGCTTGATCGGCGCGGCGGCAGGCTTTGGTCATCGGCTCGGTAACCCACGCGGCTTCGAGCTGCGCAACGGCATGCTGAAGTGGCTCGGCTACACGATCGTGTTCGGCTTCATGGTCGGCGCGGATAACTGGGCGCACGGGTTCGGCGCCGTCTCGGGCGCCGCGTTCGGGTTCTTGGTACCGCCCGCCGCGTGGAAGACCGCCGCATGGAAGCCGTGGCGCGTGCTCGGTGCGGTGATCGGCGTCATCGGTGTCATCGGCGGCGTCGCGCTGGTAATGACCCGCGAGCCTTCGGGCCCCGCGATGAGTGAACAGCAGCTGATCTCGCGGGCGTGCAGCATCTACCGCGGCGGCAATCCAACCGCCGCGCTGATCCTCATGCAGCAAGACTTTTCGCAGACCAATGGCCAGCCACTCCGCATGGATGGTGTCGTCGCGAGCTGTCAGCGGAGCGAGTAGCGCTACACTGCAACCATGTGGGCGCGTGTACACAAGGTCGATCGAATCCGGCCGCAGCCGAACGGCCGCGCGATCATTCTGATCGAAGACGAGCGCAGTGCGCTCCAGATGCAGCGCGTCCCGTCGCTGTCGTTGCTGATCGCGGTCGCTCGCGTACTCGATGCCAAGCAGGTGCTCGAAGCGAAGTACGGTGGCAAGGGCGAGATCCGTTACGCGACGAGCGCGTCGGTGCCGAGCTTCATGTCCGAAGCGATCGCGCGCGCCGGAGCGGCGATCAGCAGCCGCGATGGCGAAAAGATCACTGCCGCACCCCAGCCCGCGAGTGTCGCCTCGCTCGTCGATGTCGCGTTCTCCGAGCTCGCCCATGCGACGCGCGGCAACATCGGTGGCAGCGATATGGCGAATACGCTCCGCCAGATGGAGCAGAGCCGCAAAGCCAAGCCCCTCGATAAAGAGGTCGATGTCGCGACCTACTGGCCCGCGGTGTTCGAGCTTGCAGCGCTGGCGAGCGAGCTCGCGCGAGCTCGCGGCGGTCGCTGGATCGACGTGCGCGAGATGCCGGTGCCGTTCGCGCTGAAGTTTCCGGATTCGGCAGATCTCGCACGCCCGACCGTCGCGGCGCAGCGGATCGTCGAGGGCAAGCCTGACGAGCCGGTGTCTGTTCCTGTCGCGCCGGAGCCGCCGTCCACTGTCGAGCCCGAACCAATGGAATAGGCCCACATCTTCCACTCTCGACACCGGTCAGGGTTGGCCGATGAGTGGGGGATGGAGGTCGAGGTAACCGGGGTCGGGATGCAACTGCTCGAGCGTGTGCGTCAGGCCAAGCTCGTCATCCCGCCGTATCCCGCGGTCGCCGCGAAGCTCCAACAACTTCCGCGCGACACCAGCTCGCTTGCCGATGTCGCCGCGATCGTCGGCACCGACGCGGTGCTCGCGGCGAACGTGCTGCGCGCCGCGACCTCCGCAGCGCACTCCGCGGCGGCAGCTCCAACGACGCTCGAAGCCGCGGTGTTCACGCTCGGGTTCGAGACGATGGTCCGGCTCGCGATCGCGGTCTCGCTCGGCGCCTCTGCCAGCGCGCACGGTCCGCTCGCCGAGCTCCGGCGCAACGAATGGCGGCGCTCGCTGATCTCCGGCGTGATCTGTCGCGATCTCGCGCAGCGTCGCGGCATCGATCCGAGCCAGGCGTTCCTCGCCGGGCTGCTCCACGATTTCGGCGCGATCGTCGCGATCGCCGGCCTCGAGACGCTCGGCAATCTCCCGACGCTTCCGGCGCTGTACTGGAAGCACCTCGTCGACGAATTACACACCGAGCTCGGCACGACTGTCGCCGAGACCTGGAAGCTACCCGCGCAGATCGCGCAGGTGATGTCACATCACCATCTGCCCGAAGGCCAAGGCCCGCTCGTGCAGCTCGTCGCGATGGTCGATCACGTGATCGCGATCCTCGATCGTGGCTCGATGACTGGCATCGCCGCCTTGATCGAAGTTCCCGGGCTCCGGACCGAGGAGCGCTACCAGATCGGCATGCTGATGCCGAAGGTTGCCGAGGCGATGGATCAATTCGAGACCACGGCGAAGGCCGGGCCTTCGGCGGTCGAACATGTCGCACCGGCAGCACTCAAAGATGGTTGGGAGGTCGACTTCGACGTCCTCAGCAAGCGCGGCATCGCGTATCACGTCGTCGCCATCGCCGCGAACCAGCTCGCGCTGGTCAGCAAAGAGCCGATGAATCCAGGTTGGTTGACCGAGGTCCGCTTCGGCGGCGACGCGGTCGAGATCATGGTCAACGTCGTGACGTGTTCACCGCGCGTGGGCGGCGATTTTTTGGTGGTGCTCCAGCCGTTCGCGCTCGGTGGAGAGGGGAAGCGGATCTGGCTCGAGCTGTTGCATGACACTCGGGATCAGGGGCCTCGGGTTGCGGTCGAGATCAAAGCGCTCGCGGACCGACTTTGATGTCGTGCTCGCGAGAACTTTCTAAAAGCAGCTGATGTCACGATTCACTGGCGCGATGAGCGCGCCGGCACTCCAGTAGGTCGTCGAAACGGCGAGATCGAAGGGGCCCGAAGTTTGCGGTCGCTTACCTGTCGTTCTACGATTCCTGCGTGAGGACTCTGATCGCACTCGTGTGCATCTCCGGATGCTCGTTTTTCGGCGTGCAGGGACCCATCGCTTCGGGTTCCGAGGTTCCTCCGGATCCGAAGGCCACGTGCACCGATAGCGACACGCTCCCCGCGCTCGACGCGATCGGCGGTGCCGCCGCGCTCGCCGTCGCGGGTGGTGGGTTCATTATCGAGCAGACCTCGGATACCGGCGACCTCCGTAACTTCACGAAGTACTACGCGGGGCCGCTCGTGATCGCCGCGATCCTTTACTTCGTCTCGACCAGCGTCGGGACGAACCGGGTCGAGCGCTGTCATGAAGCCAGGGGCACGAGCATCGAGCACGACTGAACACCATCGTGGTTAGCGAGCAGTGGCGAAGGACTCCAATCACGCCACCACCCCTTCGGGCCACTCGGCAATGTCCGCGAACGGCGCGGCATGATGGCACGCAAGGCTACACAGATGTCTGGCATTACGAGCCGGGTCGCTCGGATCCGAGCGATTCCGCTCGTGTGCGGGATGCACGCCGCTTACAAGGCCATTCCAGCGCGGTTTGTCATCGAAGACGACGGACTCGGATTTGCAACACCGCCGCCCATGCGCTTATTCCTAACGATCATGTTCTCGCTCGTCGCTGCTGTCGGTTGTGCCAAGAAGGCGCCGCCGCAATCCACGACCGTGACCAAGACTCAGGTCGAGACCACCAATGACAGCGGCGACAAGGCCTCGTCAGAGTCCAAGCAGACGACCGTGATGGAAGCGGACGGCACGAAGAAGACCACCGTCCAGAAGAC